>Ga0335070_10004200_pt1 | contig 16807 bp, 13 predicted proteins | sample Lox_Sample_13_FD_206722 | JGI IMG/M metagenome (GOLD analysis project Ga0335070, IMG submission 206722) | Soil microbial communities from Loxahatchee National Wildlife Refuge, Florida, United States - Lox_Sample_1.3 | ecosystem: Environmental > Terrestrial > Soil > Wetlands | place: USA... | reverse complement strand
GCCTCCTTGCCGTCAGCGGTCCGCGCTCGGCGACGGGGGCGGATCGGGCGGCGCGGCCGGCGAGCGCGCCGCGACCTCGCGCACGTCGAGAACGCGGTCCGCGATCTCGGCGCCGTGGGCGGCGAGCCAGTCGGCCGCCGACGCGAAGCGGTGCTCGCGCAGCAGCGCGCGCACCTTGGCGCGGGTGGAGCGCAGTCCGACGTAGTACTTGAAGCGGCGCTTCCACGGCAGCTCCATCCGCGGCTGCTCCGGGTCGATCTCGCGCGGGTGGACGTACACGTTGGCCGGACGCCCCCCGCGGTTGTCGAGGCGGATGCAGCTCCGGATCACCGGGTACGGGAACAGGCGCAGGTAGCCGCCGCCCGCGTAGGGGATGCGGCGCCCCGCGACGGCGACCGTCGACGACGGCAGCTCGGCCAGCTCGCCCGTGTTGCAGCGCACGCGGTGCGGCCCGTGGAAGGGCGAGGGATAGCCGCCGTGGCTCGAGACGCCCGGACAGAGCGAGGAGTCGTAGGCGTAGCCCTGCTCGACCAGCACGTCGAAAGCCCATGCGGTCGCCGGCGTGATCGAGCCGCCCGGCGCGCGGAAGCCGCGCACCGGCCGCCCGCACAGGTCCTCGAGCAGCTTGCGCGAGCCGCCGAGGTCGGCCGCCAGCGACTCGCGCGTGTGGCCCTGGATCACCTCGTGCCAGTACGAGTGGGAGCCCACCTCGTGGCCGGCGGCGGCGATGCGCCGCACCAGGTCGCGCTGCCGCGCCGCGATCCAGCCCACCACGAAGAAGGTGGCCGTGGCCCCCGCGTCGGCGAACTCCTGCAGCAGCGCGTCGGTGTTGGCCGCGACCCGCGACTCGAGGCCATTCCACTGCGCGCGGGTGTAGCCGCCCTCGACCTCGAGGATGTGGAACCAGTCCTCGACGTCGACGGTGAGGAGGTTGATCGCGCCGTTCGCTCGCTGGCTCATGCCGCGTCTCGTCCCCCGCCGCGCAGGTTCGCCCAGTACTTCCACAGGGTATTCATCGGCAGCCCCACCAGGGTACCGGGGTCCCGCCACGAGAGCATCGCCTCGTCCTTGCGCCGGGGGTCGACGACGGTGCGCAGGAACTCGCGCGGCGAGAGCTCGCGCCGCCGCAGGAAATGCAAGGCCGAGACGAGGTCGCGCACCAGGAGCTGCCAGCGCACTGCGTCGTCCTGTCGGCCGACGTGGACGGGGTTGGGCTGGCCCGTGAGGTCGCAGTAGGCGTCCCAGATGACGTCGACACCGGCCGCCCGGGTGAGCGAGAACCAGAGCGTCGGGCGCGGGTTCACCTCGATCAGCTTCCAGCTCCGGTCGCGGGGCTCCCACTTGAACTCGGTGCCGCAGACGCCCCGGTAGCCGAGCTTGCGCACCAGATCGCTCGAGAGCTCGGCGATCTCGGGCGACCAGCTCGCCTCCATGTACGAGCCCGAGCCGAACATCGGCGGATACTGCCGGTTCTTGCGCGCGGTGAAGAGCGAGCGCACCGCCAGCGCGGCGTCGGTGTAGACCGCCGCGACGAAGATGTTGCTCTCGGGGCCGACGATCACCTCCTGCAGCACCGAGTCGCCGCCCCAGGCGCGGAAGCGCTGCCACCATTCGAGGAGGGCGCGCTCGTCGTGCACCTGCACCAGCTTCTCGCCTCCGAGCCGCTGGCGGAACAGATGCCCGAGCGAGGGCTTCACGATCGCCGGATAGCGCAGCCGCCGCGCGGCCTCGCGCGCCTCCCCCTCGTCGCGCGGGAAGAAGGTGGCGGGCATCGCCACGCCGAGCGCCAGGCAGCGCTCGTAGAAGGTGCGCTTGTTCACGAAGACGGAGCTCACCTCGGGTCGCATCGACTCCGGCAGGATGAAGCGGCGGCGCAGCGCCTCGTGGTGCTCGGCGACGAAGTCGATGTACGGATCGCCGGCGACGAAGAGCACCGGCGGATGCGCCTGCTCGCCACCCCACGCGAGCAGGCCGTCGAGCAGCCGCGGCCCCGGCTCGAGGTACGCGATGCGCCGGTCACGCGAGATCCAGCGCGAGTAGTGGCCGATCTCGCGAGGGTGGCTGTCGACGCCGAGCACGCGGACCCCGCGCGGCGCGAGCGAGCGCGCCACGGCGAGCCCGGTGGGCGAGAGCGTCAGCACGACGGCGGGATGCGCGGTCGACCGCGCGTCTTCGGGCTGCGTGGATGCGTTCGCCGCCGTCACGAGGAGGGACCGCCGATGGCGATGCGGGCGTCGTCGCTCGCGCGGGTGCCGGCGACGGCGCTGCTGCAGGTGAGCCGCTCGACGCAGGTCGCGGCGCGGGTGCCGGTGAGCGTCGCCTGGACGTCGGTCGGATCGCTGAGCGAGACGTCGGCGCAGCCCGAGACGGGCGCCCAGCTCGCCACCACGTCGCTCGGGCCCTCGCAGCGACCGACCAGGATCAGGCCGCTGTGCGCCGCGGTCCTGTAGGAGCCGCCGGCCAGCGCGCGCACCGGCTCGTTCGCGGCGCACACGGCCTCGCCCGTCGAGAAGGGCGGGCTCCCGTAGTAGTGCGCGGTGAGCCGCTTGCCGTCGAAGCGCGGGTGGCGTAGCGCGGCCAGCGGAACCAGCTCGTTCGGCCGGTTCCGGTAGCTCGGCGCCTCGGCGATCCCGACGTGGAGGTCGGTGAAGTACGGGGTCGGGTTGGGCTCGCAGCGCCCTCCCTCGCAGTCCGCGTCCGCGGCGCACGGCTCGTAGGGATTCGACGCGGTCGCGGAGCACACCCGCGGGCTCGGCTCGGTCTGGTGGAGGATGCCGAGGATCAGCGATCCGCAGACGGCCTCGTACTCGCCCGGCCCGTAGAACGTGTCGGCGATGGGGCCGCCGTTGTTGTAGCAGGCGGCGCCCAGGCTCGGCCGTGCGGGACCCGTCCACATGTGCGTTCCGTGCACCGCGTTCCCGCGGCAGGCGGGGGCATCTCCGTCGTAGCCCGGATAGTAGCCGTACCAGCCCGGCTTCTCGCACGGATCCTGGATCTGGAGCGGAACCCGGCGCGCGGCCTCGGCGTCGAGCGGAACCGAGCGCAGCACGTGGTAGGCCTTGTCGAGGAACAGCGCGACCGCGTAGCGGCGCGCCTCCTCGCCGCGCAGATCGATCACCACCGCCGACACGCCGCCCACGTAGCCACCCGGACCTCCGGTGACGTTCGCCAGGTAGTAGATCGGCATCCGCGGGAGCGGCCACGAGCCCGTGAGGCGGTAGAGCGCCCGGCCGATCGACTGGGGCGGCAGGTCGCTCGGCGGGTTCGAGCCGCAGCCGCTCTCGTTCTTCTTGGTGATCCCGCCGTCGCAGAACTGCGACGGATCCCGGTAGTTGGTGTTCGGGCTCAGCTCCATCGCCGAGAACTCGCGCATCTGGGCCGCGTAGGTCGCGGCCGGCACCGTCGCGGTCCAGGCGGGATCGCGATCCATGAGCGCGACCCGGCCACCCGGGCAGTACGGGTTGTCGGTCGTGCCGAGGTCGAACGGCGCCCACATCCCGTCGCGGGCGCCGCCGTGGCAGATCGGGACGGCGCCCCAGGTGCAGCCTCCGCCGCTCGGGCCGGGATTCGCGGCGTCGTGGGAGTGCGTTCCGGCCGGGCACCCGCTCCGGTCGAGGTCGAAGCGCGCGTCGCCCGGGCTCAGCTTGCGCCCGTTCGCCTTCGACGCGACGTCGGCGCGATCCACGATGCCGATTCGCACCGCGCCGACGGGAAGGTCATGGAGCCAGTAGCGGATCACGGCGACGTCCGACCACCACGCCGTCCAGAAGGTGGAGCCCGGGGGCGCGAGCTGGTTCTGCGCGAGACCCACGACGTCGTTGGGCCAGTGGCCCCAGAGCTTGCGCTGCACCTGGTAGACGCGCGCTGCCCACTGCGTGGCGTGATCGCGGCGCTGGATCACCTCGGCATTCGCGCAGCCGTAGCTCGACAGCGACTGCATGATGCCGGTCGGACCGTAGATCTCGCTGAAGCTCTTGGTGCGCCGTAGCGCGTCCGCTGACGAGCTGTCTGCGGCGCCGAAGCTGGAGAGCGCGGCCAGGCGCTCGGTCCGGCGCTCGCCGGGGACCGGACGCTGGCCGTCCCCGCCGAGCGCCGCGAGGCAGGCGATCAGGAGGGCTGCTGTCGCGATCCTGCTGCCGCCGTTCACGTGGCGCCTCCGTGTCGCACGAGCCCGCGCGCCAGGAGCGCCAGCGCCCAGCGCCGGTGGACGCGGCGGAAGGGCGAGTCCTCGGCGTCGCGGCCCTCGCCGCGTCGCCCGAGCGATCGGGCGAGATCGGCGAGCGCCTCGGGCCGGAAGAGCGCGCGCAGCGGCGACTCGCTCGACTCGAGCGCGAAGCGCGACGCCTCCTCGAAGACCTTGCCGCCGTGCTCCTCGAGCGGGAGCGCGAAGCCCTGCTTCGGCCGGTCGACCACCCACGGAGGCACGAGTCGGCGTGCCAGCGAGCGCAGCACGCGCTTGCCCACGCCGCCGCGGTGCTTGGCCGCGAACGGAAGGCGGGCCGCGAAGTCGAGCACCGGCGCCGCCAGCAGGGGAGGGCGCACCTCGAGCGAGTACGCCATCGACATGCGGTCGACCTTGGTGAGCATGTCGTCGGGGAGGATGAGGCGCTGCTCGAGCCAGTGGGCGGAGGCGACGGGATCCGGCTCGAGCCCGGCGCCGCGGTCGCGCAGCAGCGCGTCGAGCGTGGCACCGGCGTCGCCCTCGAGCCACTCCGGTCGCAGCAGCCGCCGCTGCTCCTCCGGCCAGAACAGCGTGGTGAAGGCGACCATCTGCCGCGCCCGCGGCATGGCGGCCATGCGCAGCGCGCGCGCGAGCTGCCGGGCACGGCGCCCGCCGACGGCCGCCGCCAGCGCCTCGCCGCCGCGCAGCAGCGGGCGCGGCGCGTGGGCGAGCGCGGAGGCGCGCCGCAGGTGGTCGAAGCGCGGGTAGCCCGCGAACACCTCGTCGCCGCCGTCGCCCGAGAGCGCCACCACGACGTGTCGGCGCATCTCGCGCGACAGGCGGAGCACGGCCAGCGACGAGGAGTCCGCGAAGGGATCGCCGTGGTGGTCGACGAGGAGGTCGAGCTCCTCCTCCGAGAGGGGCGCGTCCGACAGCTCGATCTCGTGGTGATCGCTGCCGATGGCGTCGGCGACCGCGCGCGCCGCCTTGCGCTCGTCGTAGGCCGGATCGCGGTGCACCACCGAGAAGGTCTCGAGGCGACGCGCGTGGCGCGCCGCGAGCGCCGCGATCGTCGACGAGTCCACGCCGCCAGAGAGCAGGACGCCGACCGGCACGTCGGCGACCAGGTGCTCTCGCACGGCGTCGGAGAGCACCTCCTCGAGCGCGCGAGAGAGCGCATCCAGATCGCCCGCGAGCGCCGGCCGCTCGGGCCCGGGCTCCGGCGCGAAGCGACCCTCGACGGCGGCGCGATCCGCCTGCAGGTGCGCGAAGCACCCGGGCAGGAGCTGGCGGATCCCCCTCCGAAGCGTGAACGGGGCGGGCACGAAGCCGAAGCTGAGCCAGTGGCCGAGGCCGCTGGGATCGAGCCGCGCATCCACGCCCGGCACCCGCAGGAGCGGCGCGAGCTCCGAGGCGAACGCGTAGCCGCCGCCCGCGAGCTCGGCGAGATAGAGCGGCTTCTGCCCGGTGCGGTCGCGCGCGAGCAGCACGTCCCCGCGCTCCACGTCGAGCAGCGCCAGGGCGAACATGCCGTCCAGCCGCGAGAGCGCCGCGTCGCCTTCGCGCGCCAGGAGCCGCAGCACCACCTCGGTGTCGCTCGTCCCCGCGAAGCGCTCGCCGCGGCCCTCGAGCTCGGCGCGCAGCCGCGCGAAGTTGTAGACCTCGCCGTTGTAGACCATCACCAGGCGCCGGTCGGGCGACCACATCGGCTGCGCGCCCGTCGGCGAGAGGTCGATGATGGCGAGCCGCCGGTGGGCGAGCCCGACGCCGCCGGCGACGGTGGTGGCGCTGGCGTCGGGGCCGCGGTGCGCGAGCTCGCGGGCCAGCCGCGCGAGCTCGGCGGGAAGGGCGTCGCGCCGCGCGCGAGGGGCCGCGGACGGCGTCAGGATTCCAGCGATGCCGCACATCCGTCGACAGACACCCCAGGCGCGCACCCGACGGTAGCGCAGGCCTAGTTCGTCGCGCTCCCGACCACCTCCCCGGGCACGGAGGGAGATTGCGCCTCGCGCACCCGGATCGCGTCGACCAGCGCTTGCGCGATCACGCTCGCTCCGTCGCGGTTCATGTGGCAGCTGTCGGTGAAGTACTGGCGGGCCTCGCGGCTGTCGAAGCGGTCGTACAGGTCGATCATCGGGACGCCCTCCTCGGCCGCCACCCGCTGGACCGCCTGGTTGTACTTGCCCACCAGCACGTTGAGCTTGTGCATGTTCTCGTCCATGCCGACCGGGAAGTGCGCGGTGCGCAGCTCCCACTCGGTGGGATCGTCGTTGGTGATCGTCGCGAGGTTCATGATGTAGACGTTCGGATAGCGCGACTTCGCGAGCTTCAGGATGGCGCGGAGGTTGTCGTAGAAGTGCGTCGGCACGTAGCGGTCGTAGAGCGCCTGGTCCGCCGGGCTCATCGGGTGGCTCACGGCGCCCCGGCTGTGGGCGAGCACGCGCTGCGCCGCGTACAGGAAGCGGATCGAGTAGATGTTCGTCAGCAGGCGCTGCAGCGGCGAGAGGTGGTAGCCCGCGGCGTCGAGCTTGTAGGGCAGGCCCTCGGGGCCGAACTGCCCGAGGTCGTTCCATCCGAGATAGACCACGAAGTACTGCGCGTCGAAGCGCGAGAGCTCGTTCTCGAAGAGGAGCCGCGCGTTCTGGCTCGAGTAGCCCGGCACGGCCGCGTTGACGGTCTCCACGCCGACGCCGAGCGCCTCCCGGAGCATCGGCTCGACCTGCTGCGGATAGGCGCCGACGAGCGGGGTCACCGTGATCGAGTCGCCCAGATAGAGGATCCGCAGCACGCCCGGCGGCGGCTTCACCGAGAGGGGCTGGGGCGCCTGGTAGCCGTACTCGTTGGTGCGGATCCCGTTGCCCCAGTCGTAGAACGGCTTGTTCCGGAACTGGACGACGGGATCGAACTGCTTGTGGGCCCCGAGTCGCATGTTCCAGCGGCTGTTGTAGTCGGTCAGGACCCGGAGCCCGATCTCGGACGCGAGCAGCAGGCCGAGAGCCGTCCAGAGCGCGAGCGACCAACGCGACCTCGGCCGACTCAGGGGGCACCTCCCGGGCTCGGTTCGCCGGCGCCCGGGCCGGGCGCGGCGCATCGAGGGACGGCGCGCATTGAAACAGAACGCCTCGGGGCTTGCCACGGCGCGGGTCGGTCGTCCATTCTGGGCGGCCCTTCGCGGGGGCGCAGCTCGTGGACATCCTCGTCGTCACCCAGTACTTCCCGCCCGACATGGGGGCGCCCGCAGGGCGCTTCTCCGACTTCGCGCGCAGCTGGCAGGCGGCGGGCCACCGCGTGACGGTCCTGACCGGGCTCCCCCACTTCCCGGGCGGCGTGATCCACGAGGGCTATCGCGGCCGCTTCTACGTGAAGGAGCGCCGCGACGGCATCGAGGTGCGGCGCTGCTGGACGCTCTCGCTGAAGCGGCACTTCGTCGGGCGCGCGCTGGCCTACGCGAGCTTCCTGCTCTCGTCCTGCGTCTTCCTGCTGATCGCCCGGCCCGCGTGCGATTGCGTCGTCGCCACCTCGCCGCCGCCGAGCGTGGGGGTACCCGGCGCGCTGGCGGCCTGGCTGCGCGGCGTTCCGCTGGTGTTCGACATCCGCGACATCTGGCCCGAGTCGCCGATGCGGAGCGGCCGCCTGAGCAACCCGCTGGTGATCCGCGCCTTCGAGGCGCTCGCTCACTGGCTCTACCGCACCGCGACGGCGATCACGACCGTGACCGACGGGTGGAAGCGCCGCCTCGTCGAGATCGGCGTTCCGGAGGCAAAGATCCACGTCCTGGCGAACGGCGTGGATCTCGCCGCGTTCGACGAGCAGGCGGCGGGCGAGCTGCCCGAGGCCTTCGCCGCGCTCGAGCCGGACGCCTCCTGGTTCAGCTACGCCGGAATCCTGAACACGCCGCAGGGGATCGACGTGATCCTGCGCGCGGCCGCACGGATGCGCGACCTCGCGCCCGATCTCTACCGCCGCTCGCAGTTCGTGCTGCTCGGCGAGGGGCCCAAGGAAGAGGAGCTGCGCGCTCTCGCCGCCGAGCTCGGCGTCGAGCGCGCGGTCTTCGTGCAGCGCCAGCCGCGTGCGGCGGTCTACGCGCTGCTGCGCCGTTCGTTCGCGGTGCTGGTGACGCTGCGCCCGCGCAAGGACACGAGCACGGTGCCCTCCAAGCTCTACGAGTGCATGGCGAGCGGGCGGCCGGTGCTGTTCTCGGCGGGAGGGGAGGGGGCGGACACGCTGCGCGAGGCGGACGGCGGCACCGTCTGCGCAGCCGGCGAGCCGGCGCCGCTGTGCGACGCCATGATCGCCTACCTGCGCGACCCGGCCGAAGCGGCCCGCCAGGGCGCCTGCGGGCGCGCCTTCGCAGCGGCGCACTACGACCGCCGCCACATCGCCGAGGAGTTCGCCACCCTCCTCACGACGGCGATCGGCTAGCCTCGATGCACCCCCGGGAGGCCCATGTACCCCCACGCCCTGGACGTCTGGCGCTGCCCTTCGTGCCGCGGTGCCCTCGCGCTTCACGCCGAGACCCGCGACGGGGAGGACGTGCTGACGGGCTGGCTCGACTGCGCTGCGTGCTCGGCGCGCTACCCGATCGCGAACGGCATCCCGCGCTTCGTGCCCCCCGAGAACTACAGCACCAACTTCGGCTTCCAGTGGAATCGCTTCGCGGAGCTGCAGGTCGACAGCGTCCAGCACAACACGACGAGCCGCGATCGGTTCTTCCTGCAGGCGGGAATCGGGCCCGGGGACCTCAAGGACAAGCGCGTGCTCGAGGCGGGGTGTGGAGGCGGCCGCTTCTCGGAGATCGCCCTCGAGTCCGGCGCCGAGCTGTTCGCCGTCGACCTGAGCAACGCGGTCGACAAGAACCGCTCGTTGCATCGCGGGCATCCCCGGCTGCATCTCGCCCAGGCCTCGATCCTGTCGCTCCCGGTCCCCCCGGAGGCCTTCGACCTGGTGTTCTGCTTCGGCGTGCTGCAGCACACGCCGAGCCCCTCGGCCTCGTTCCGCGCCCTCGCACCGCTCGTGCGGCGCGGCGGCCGGCTCGCCGTCGACGTCTACGCCGCGCATCCGAAGCAGGTGCTCCACCTCAAGTACGCGCTGCGCCCGTTCACCCGGAGCCTCTCGGACGAGCAGCTGCTGGCGGCGATCGAGCGCTGGGCGCCGTCGCTGCTGGCGTTCGCGGAGCGGCTGCGCCGCGTCCCGCGCATCGGTCGCGCCCTCACCCGGATCGTCCCGCTCAAGATCCACGACGGCATCATGGACCACGAGCCGGCCGCCGAGCGCCTCCCGCTCGCGGTGTTGGAGACCTTCGACGCCCTGTCTCCCGCCTACGACCGGCCCCGCCCCCGCTGGCTCGTCCAGCGGTGGTTCGAGCGAGCCGGCTTCGTCGGGGTCGAGACCCGTTCGATCCGGAACGGCCTCAACTACGGCTCGGGTGTGAAGCCTTCGTAGCGCGCGGGTGATGCACGTCGTCTACGCCATCGACTGTCTCGGTAGCGGCGGTGCGCAGCGGCAGATGGTCGAGATCGCGCGGCGCGTGAAGCTCGACACGGGTTGGCGCGTGAGCTGCGTCGTCTACCGGCGGGACGACTTCCACGCCGCGCGCCTCGCGGACGTCGAGATCCCGGTCGCCCTGATCCCGCGGAGCTGGAAGCTCGACCCGCTCCTGCCGCGCAACATCGCGCGCTGGATCGACGAGGCGCGGCCCGACGTGGTGCACGCTTTCATGACCGTCCCGTCGCTCTGGACGCTGCTCGCGCTGCACCATCTCCCGCGCAGTCGCCGCCCGGCGTTCCTCGCATCAGAGCGCGACGAGTCGATCGCCGCGACCCGCGCGCAGGGCTGGATGCAGCGCTTCGTCTGCCGCGGGAGCGACGCGGTGACCGCGAACGCGGAGATCGCGGCGCGCGCCATCGTCGACCGCCTCGGCGCGCCGCCGGCGCGCGTGCACTACGTCCCGAACGGGATCGATCTGGACGCGTGGGACCTGGCCGCGCAGCGCCCGTGCCCGCTTCCGCTCGAGCCCGGCTGCTTCCACCTCGCGCTGATCGGACGCCTGGAGCGGCAGAAGAACCACGCCCTGCTGATCGAGGCGCTGCGCCGCATCGATCCCCGGCGCCGCGCGACCTGGCGGATCTGGTTCCTCGGCGACGAGACCGGCGGCCGCGCCTTCGCCGCCGCGCTCGAGGAGAAGGCCGCCGCGGCCGGCCTGCAGGACCAGGTGCGCTTCGCCGGGCGCACGCGCGAGGTGGCGTCGCTGATGCGTGCCCTCGACTGCCTGGTGCTGCCGTCGCTGCACGAGGGCTTTCCGAACGTGGTGCTCGAGGCGATGGCGTCGCGGCTCCCCGTGGTGGCGTCGCGAGTCGGCGCGGTGCCGCAGCTCGTCGAGGACGAGCGCACGGGTTTCGTGTTCCCCTCCGAGGACGCCGACGCGCTCGCTGCCGCATTGCTGCGTGTCAGCGAGCTCTCGGCCGCAGAGCGCGAGGCGCTCGGCAAGCGGGCCCGCGAGGTCGTCGAGCACCGCTACACGATCGCCGTGTGCGCGCTCGCCTATCGCCGCCTCTACGAGTCCATGCTGCGCGCCGGCGCCGAAGACGACGCGGCGTAGGCCCGGCGTCCCGGCGTGGGCTTGCGCGGCCCAGCGTCCCACCACACAATGCCGGGCCGCCTCCCGTTACCCGAGGACGAACGCGTGGACTTCCGCCCGACGCCCGATCAGCAAGCGCTGTGCGACGCGGTGCGGAGCTTCGGTCGCACGCTGAACGACGGGATGCTCGATCGCGACGCCCGCGGGGAGTTCTCGCGCGAGCGCTGGAAGCGCTGCGCGGAGTTCGGCCTCCAGGGGCTGCCGGTCCCCACCGAGTACGGCGGCGCCGGCCAGGACCTCACGACGACGCTGCTCGCGATGGAGGCGCTCGGCTACGCCTGCCGCGACAACGGCCTCGTCTTCTCGCTGAACGCGCAGATGTGGGCGTTCGAGCTGCCGCTGGTGCGCTTCGGCACCGAGGAGCAGAAGCGCCGCTACCTCCCGCGCCTGTGCCGCGGCGAGATCGTCGGCGCGCACGCGGTCACCGAGCCCGACTTCGGATCCGACGCGATGTCGATGTCGTCGCGCTACGTGCGGGACGGCGACGATTACGTCCTCGACGGCGCCAAGACCTTCGTGACGAACGGACCCATCGCCGACGTGATCCTCGCCTTCGCGACCGTCGACCGCGGGCTGCGTTCGGCGGGCCTCTCGGCCTTCCTCGTCGAGCGCGGGACGTCGGGGATGAGCACGTCGGCGCCGATCTCGAAGATGGGGCTGCGGACGTCGCCGATGGGCGAGATCGCGTTCTCCGGCTGTCGGGTCCCCGTCGCGCAGCGCCTCGGGGCCGAGGGCGCCGGCGTCGCGATCTTCAACGCGGCCATGGAATGGGAGCGCGCCTGCATCTTCGCGTCGCACCTCGGGAGCATGCAGCGCCTGATGGAGGACACGATCGCCTACGCGAAGTCGCGTAAGCAGTTCGGCCAGGCGATCGCGCGCTTCGGACCCGTGGCCGATCGCATCGTCGACATGAAGGTCGCCATCGAGGCCGGCCGGCTCCTCCTGTACAAGGTGGGCGCGGTCAAGGACGCCGGCGGCGACGCGGTGCTCGACGCCGCGGTGGCGAAGCTCTTCGTCTCCGAGGCGCACGTGCGGCAGGCCGTCGACGCCATCCAGATCCACGGCGGCTACGGCTATTCGACCGAGATCGAGATCGAGCGGGAGCTGCGCGACGCCATCCCGGGGACCATCTACTCCGGCACGAGCGAGATGCAGCGGAAGATCATCGCCCGCCTGCTGGGCCTGTGAGCATGGCCACGCTCGTCGAGCTGATCGAGGCGGGCGCGGCGCGGGTGCCGGCGGACAAGGTCGCGGTGCGGTCGGGCGAGAACGGCGAGCACGCGCTCACGTACGGGGATCTGCTGCGCGGCGCCCGGGGCATCGCCGCGGCGCTCTGCGACGCCGGGATCCGCCGCGGCGACCGGGTCGCGATCTGGATGGACAAGGCGCCCGCCACCGTGCAGGCGATCCTCGGCATCCTGCTCGCCGGCGCCGCCTACGTCCCGCTCGATCCGCGCTCGCCGTGGCGCCGCTGCCGGACCATCTGCCTCGATTCGGAGTCGGCCGCGCTCGTGGTGGACCGCGCACACCTCGGCGCGCTGCCCGAGCTGCTCGAGGGGTGCAAGCTCCGGCTCGTCGTCGCCGACGCGGAGCCCGAGGCGGCCGCCGCGGCGCTCGAGCGCTGCGCCGACCGCCCGGCGCTCCGCACGCTCGCCGACGCCGCGTCGTCATCGGGCGCCCCCCGCGTCGCGTCGCCCGCCGCCGACGATCTCGCGTACCTGCTCTACACGTCCGGCTCGACGGGGACACCGAAGGGCGTCGTGCATACGCACGGCTCCGGCGCCGCCTTCACGCGATGGGTCCTGGACCGCTTCGGGATCGCCGCCGCCGACGTGCTCTCGAGCCACGCACCCTTCCACTTCGACCTGTCGATCTCGGATCTCTACGCCGCGCTCGGAGCCGGCGCGACCGTCCACCTGATCGGCTCGACCGAGGCGATGCTCGCGCCCTACCTGGTGCGGCGCGTGCCGGTCTGGGGCATCACCGTGTGGTACTCGGTGCCGTCGATCCTGACCGCGATGCTCGACGCGGGCGGGCTCGAGAAGGCCGGCTTCGGGCGGGTGCGCCTCCTGTTCTTCGCCGGCGAGGTGTTCCCGACGCCGCAGCTCCGCCGCCTGCGCCGCGCGCTGCCGCACGTCGGCCTCTTCAACCTGTTCGGTCCGACCGAGACGAACGTGTGCACGTACTACGAGGTCCCCCCCGACATCCCCGACGATTGGACCGCGGCCATCTCGATCGGGCGCGCGTGCGAGCACATGGAGACCTTCGCGCTCGACGACGAGGGGCGCGCGTGCGGCGTCGGGGTCGAGGGCACGCTCTGGGCCGCGGGCGGCAACCTGATGCGCGGCTACTGGAACGACCCGCGCCGCAGCGAGGGCTCGCTGCGGCCGGACCCGCGCGGCGGCCCCGGGCTCGCGTACTGCACCGGCGACCGCGTCCGCCTGCAGCCCGACGGCAACTACGAGTTCCGGGGCCGGCGCGATCACATGATCAAGACGCGCGGCTACCGGGTCGAGCTCGGGGAGATCGAGAGCGCGCTGGCGGCGCATCCCGAGGTCCTGGAGGCGATCGCGGTGCCGCTGCCCCATCCGCAGATGGGCAACCGCGTCGTCGCCACCGTCGTCCCCCGCGCCGGACTCCAGCCGGCCCCGAGCGAGCTGCGCTCCTTCTGTGCCCGGCATCTTCCGATCTACATGGTGCCCGAGAGCATCGAGGTGGTGGAGGGCGTGCCGCGCACCTCCACGGGCAAGGCGGACCGGCAGGCGCTGCTGCAGCGCTGGACCGCGAAGGAGCCTTCATGAGCATCGAGTCGGACCTGCAGTCCTTCATCGCCGCCGAGGTCGTCGCGGACGGAGGCGAGGGCATCGGCCTCGACGAGCCGCTGATCCGCTCCGGTCGCATCGACTCGATGGGGCTGCTCCAGGTTCTCGGCTTCATCGAGGAACGCTACGGGGTGTATCTGTCGGAGACCGGAAGCCCGAGCGATTTCGAGAGCGTCGCCACGCTGGCCGCGGCGATCCGCCAGCAGCGCGGGGAGGCCGGGGCGGGCTCGTGACCGCGCGCGAGCGCTGGCGGGCGGACGTCGACCGCTACGTGGAGGCCTCCGGCGACCCGGACGCCTTCCTGCGGCGGTTCCGGATCATCCTCTTCACCGAGGGCGTCTGGGCGCTCTCGCTCTATCGCTTCGGCCAGTATCTGCACGAGGAGGCGCCGAGCGCGCTGCGCGCGGTGCTCCGGGTTCCCTACCTGTTCGCCCGCAAGCTCCTGGTGATGATGATCGGCATCCACCTGGGGCCGGAGACCCAGGTCGGGCCCGGCCTCTTCATCGCGCACTACGGAGGGATCTGGATCAACCCGCGCGTCCGCATGGGCGCCCACTGCAACATCGCCCACGGCGTGACGATCGGCGCGCCGGATGCCGAGGCCGGCGCCCCCGTGCTCGGGGATCGCGTCTGGATCGGCGCGGGCGCGGTCGTGACCGGCCCGGTGCAGATCGGCTCGGGCGCGGTGATCGGCGCCAACTCGCTGGTGAGCTCCAACCTGCCCGAGAACGCCGTCGCGGTCGGCGTCCCCGCGCGGGTGCTCGCCTACACCGGCTCCGAGAGGCTGATGAGCCGGGGAGCCGAGAGCCGCGCGCAGCGTCCGGCGTGACGCCGAAGGATCCATCGACCCCATGTGCGGCTTCTGCGGAGTGATCGGACCCGCCCGGCGCGCGGCCCCGGAGCGCATCGAGGCGATGGCGCGCGCGCTCCGTCACCGCGGCCCCGACGATGCGGGGAGCTGGACCGCGTCCTTCCCGGGAGAGAACGGAGACCAGGCGCTCGCCTTCGGGCACGCGCGGCTCTCGATCCTCGATCTGTCCCCGCTCGGACATCAGCCGATGCACTCGGCCGACGGCACGCTCACGATCACGTACAACGGCGAGATCTACAACTTCCGCGATCTGCGCGAGGAGCTGCGCCGCAGCGGATCGAGCTTCCGGTCGGAGTGCGACACCGAGGTGCTGCTCGAGGCCTATCGCGTCTGGGGCGTCGACGCCTTCGACCGCCTGATCGGCATGTTCGCCTTCGCCCTGTGGGACGCGCCGCGGAGGCGGCTGGTCCTGGTCCGCGACCGCCTCGGCATCAAGCCGCTCTACTACGCGCACGACCCGTCGGACGGTCTCCTGACGTTCGGCTCCGAGCTGCACGCACTGCGGGCCCACCCGAGCTTCGACCCCCGCATCGACCGCGAAGCGCTCGCCCACTTCCTGCAGAACTGCTACGTGACGGGCCCCGCGACGATCTACACCTCCGTGCGTCGCCTGCAGCCCGGCGACTACCTGGTGTGGCAGGACGGGCGCATCTCGACGCACACCTACTGGCGCCTCACCGATCCGCCCGACGAGCCGCCGCCGACCCGCTTCGAGGACGCCGTCGCGCGCCTCGAGCTCCTGCTCGGCGACGCCGTCGAGCGCCGCCTCATCGCCGACGTCCCGCTCGGCGCGTTCCTGTCGGGGGGCATCGACTCGAGCGCGGTGGTCGCGCTGATGCAGGAGCGCGCCACCCACAAGGTCCGCACCTTCTCGATCGGCTTCGCCGACCAGGGCTTCGACGAGGCTCCGTACGCGAGCGCCGTGGCGCGCCGGCTCGGCACCGACCACACGGAGCTCTACGTGCGGCGCGAGGAGGCCGTCCGCATCGCGCACGAGCTCCCCGATCTCTTCGACGAGCCGTTCGGCGACAGCTCGGCGATCCCCACCGTCGCGCTCTCGCGCCTGACCCGCCGGCACGTCACGGTGGCACTGTCGGGCGACGGCGGCGACGAGATCTTCGGCGGCTACACGCACTACGCCAAGCTCCGCTCGCTGCTGCGCCCCTTCGCCGCGCCGCGATCCTTGCGGCGGCTCGCATCGGCGATGGCGCCGCTCGTCCCCGCGCCGAGCGTGCGGCGCGGCCTCGGGCACCTCGCGGCCGCGACGCCGGCGGAGCTCTCCGAGTCGCTGGTCCAGTTCTACTCGCTGGCCGAGGTCCGCGCAGCGTGCGGAGCAGTGCGGCCTCGCGACGGCTACCGGGCCGCCTTCGAGGGCGCGCCGGTCGCGGATCCGGTTCGCAAGGCGATGTTCGCCGACGCGCGCGTCTATCTGCCAGACGACATCCTGACCAAGGTGGACCGCGCCAGCATGTCGGTGGCGCTCGAGGCGCGCGTTCCGATCCTCGACCACCGCGTGGTGCGCTTCGGCCTCTCGCTGCCGCGAGAGATCACCTGGCACGGAGGGCAGACGAAGGCGCCGCTGCGGGCGATCGCCGCCCACCGGATCGGGCGGGAGCTGCTCGAGCGCCCCAAGCACGGCTTCGGAATCCCGATCGGCACGCTGCTGGCCGAGGAGCTGCCGCGCTGGACGGCGACGTATCTGGCACCCGACCGCCTCGCCGAGGAGGGCCATCTCGATCCGCGCGGCGTCGAGCGCCTGCTGGCCCGCGCGCGAGCCGGAGCGGGCCCCGACGCGGCGCCCTTGTGGAACCTGCTCTGCTTCCAGCGCTGGTTCGCTCGCAACCACCGGGGCGAGCAGGTCGACTGACCGTGGCACCCCCGTCGGCGGCGCAGCGGGAGATCTCTCCCGAGAGCGGTCGGGCGAAGCGGCACGTCCTGCTGGTGGCCTCCGCGTTCCCGCCGTCGGCGGGCCCGGGCGCGCGCCGGGCGCTGCGCTTCGCGCGCGGCCTCGCCGGGCACGGCATGCGCGTGAGCGTGCTGACGCTGGAGGACCGGTTCCACTATCTGGGGATCGATCCGCTGTCGCGAAGCGACGCCGAGGGCTCGTTCGAGGTGCTTCGCACCGGCACCTGGGATCCGATCGCGCGCATGAAGGCGCGCCGGGGCTTGAGCCAGCACGGCGTGGTGCATCCCGGAGGAGCGACGACGCCGTCGGGCGACCGCCCCATCGCACCCCTGCCCGTGCGCATGGCCTCGGAGGTGCTGCGAAGCGTGCTGCTGCCGGACACCGAGGTCGCATGTGTTCCTCCCGCGTCGCG
>Ga0335070_10004199_pt1 | contig 16809 bp, 16 predicted proteins | sample Lox_Sample_13_FD_206722 | JGI IMG/M metagenome (GOLD analysis project Ga0335070, IMG submission 206722) | Soil microbial communities from Loxahatchee National Wildlife Refuge, Florida, United States - Lox_Sample_1.3 | ecosystem: Environmental > Terrestrial > Soil > Wetlands | place: USA... | reverse complement strand
CGGCTGCAGGCGGCCAGCGCGCACCTGCTCCGCCAGCGCCCGGGCGGCGTGCACCAGCTCCTGGCGCCCGCCGTAGGAGATGGCCAGCACCAGCTCCAGCCGCTGCCCGCCTTCCAGGAACCGGACAGTCTCCTCGGCGGCGGCGCGGGCCTCCTCCGGCAGGGCGTCCAGCTGCCCGATGATGCGCAGCCGCACCCCGTTCTCGCGCAGCTCGGCGCGCTCCTCGCGCAGGGTGCGCTGCAGGAAGCGCATCAGGCCGCCGACCTCGGCGCGCGGGCGGTTCCAGTTCTCCACGGAGAAGGTGTAGAGGGTGAGCGTCTCCACCCCCAGGGCGATGCAGCCCTCGACCGCGGCCCGCACCGAGGCGCGCCCGGCGCGGTGCCCGGCCAGCCGCGGCAGGCCGCGGCGCCGGGCCCAGCGGCCCGAGCCGTCCATGATGATCGCGATGTGCCGCGGGAGGTCCGCGCTCCGGGCCTTCAGGCGAGCCAGCAGCCGGGAGGTGTCCGTCATGGCGCGAGCGCCGGTTGATGTCCCGCGGCGGCCCCGGGCGGGGGCGGGGAGCGCCGCGGAATCCGGCCGGTCAGACCTCCATCACCTCGGCCTGCTTCTTGGCCAGCAGGTCGTCGAGGTTCTTGATGTAGCCGTCGGTGAGCTTCTGGACCTGGTCCTGGATCCGCTTGATCTCGTCCTCGGAGACGTGCCCGTCCTTCTCCAGCTTCTTCAGGCGCTCGTTGGCGTCGCGCCGGACCTGGCGGATGCGCACGCGGCCCTCCTCCACCAGCCTGGCCACCAGCTTGACCATCTCCCGGCGCCGCTCCTCGCTCAGCACCGGGATGGGCACGCGGATGATGTTGCCGTCGTCCTGGGGGTTGAGGCCCAGCTCCGAGGCCCGGATGGCCGAGGCGATGGCCTTGAGCGCGCTCTTGTCGTACGGGGTCACCAGCAGCAGCCGCGGCTCCGGGGCGCCCACCTGGGCCAGCTGGTGGACCGGCATGGAGGTGCCGTAGTAGTCCACCCGCACCGTGTCCAGGAGCGCCGGGCTGGCCTTGCTGGTGCGCAGGCCGGAGAGCTCGTGCCGGGTGCCCTCCAGCGCCTTCTTCATGGTGTCTTCGACGTCGTGGGTGAACTTCTTTTCGTCCATGCACCCTCCCCGCGCCCGGCGGCTACGCGACCGGAGCGCCCGCGTGGACCAGCGTGCCGACGTGCTCCCCGGCGACCACCCGCCCCAGGTTGCCCGGAGTGGACAGGTCGAACACCACGATGGGCAGGTTGTTGTCCATGCACAGGGAGATCGCGGTGGAATCCATGACCTTGAGGCCGCGGTTGATGACCTCCAGGTAGTTGACCTCCTCGAAGCGCCGGGCGCCCGGGTGGGCCACCGGGTCGGCGTCGTACACGCCGTCCACCTTGGTCGCCTTGAGGATGACCTCGGCCCCGATCTCGATGGCCCGGAGGACGGCCGCGGTGTCGGTGGTGAAGTAAGGGTTGCCGGTGCCGCCGGCCATGATCACCACGCGGCCCTTCTCCAGGTGCCGCTGGGCGCGCCGGCGGATGTAGGTCTCGGCCAGGGTCTCCATGGCGATGGCCGAGCACACCCGGGTCTGCAGCCCGAGCTTCTCCAGGGCGTGCTGCAGGGCCAGCGCGTTGATCACCGTGGCCAGCATGCCCATGTAGTCGGCGTTGACCCGGTCCATGCCGGAGGCGCTGGCCGCCAGCCCGCGGAAGATGTTCCCGCCGCCGACCACCACCCCCACCTGGACCCCGGTGCGGGCCACCTGGGCCACCTCGCCCGAGATCCAGCCCAGCCGCGCCGCGTCGATGCCCACCTTCTGCTCGCCGGCCAGCATCTCGCCGGACAGCTTGAGCAGGATCCGTCCGTACCTGGGGGACTTCACGGCAGTGCCCCTTCCCTGTTGCCTCTCCCCCGCGCCGGGGGGAGGCGCCCGCGGGTGCGGGCTACGCTCCCAGCTCGAACCGGCTGAAGCGGCGGACCACGATGTTCTCGCCGATCTTGCCGATGGCCTCCTGGACCACCTGGCTGATCTTGCGGTCCGGATCGCGCACGTACGGCTGCTCCAGCAGGCAGTTCTCCTCGTAGAACTTGCCGAGCTTGCCCTCGACGATCCGGTCCACGATGTTCGCCGGCTTGCCCTCGTGCTGCATCTGCCCGCGGTAGATCTCGCGCTCCTTGTCCAGCACCGCCGCCGGGACGTCTTCGCGCCGGACCCACTGCGGGCGGCTGGCGGCCACGTGCATCGCCAGGTTGTGCACCAGCGCCTTGAAGTCGTCGGTCCGGGCCACGAAGTCGGTCTCGCAGTTCACCTCCAGCAGCACGCCGATGCGCCCGCCGGGGTGGATGTAGGAATCCACCAGGCCCTGGTTGGCCGCCCGGTCCGCCTTCTTGGCCGCCGCGGCCGCGCCCATCTTGCGCAGGTGGTCCGCGGCCTTGTCCAGGTCCCCGCCGGTCTCGGCCAGGGCCTTCTTGCACTCCATCATGCTCACGCCGGTGCGCTCGCGCAGCTCCTTCACCAGCGTCGCGCTGATCTCCGCCATTCCCGCTCCTCCGTCGTCTCTATGTCCCAAGCGCGCCCGGAGCGCCCCGCCGGGGCGTGCCGGCGCGCCCGAATCCCCCGTGGCCCGGCCCCGCCGCGCCTACGGCACGCGCGCGAACTGGCCCTCTTCGCCCTCCGGCCCGGCGTGGTAGACCTCCTCGGCGGCCGCGGTCACGTCGCGGCCCTCGGCCACCGTCTGGCGGGCCTCCATCACCGTGTCGCTGACCATGCCGGCGAACAACCGGATGGAGCGGATGGCGTCGTCGTTGCCCGGCAGCGGGTAGTTGATGGGGTCCGGGTCGGCGTTGGTGTCCACCACCGCCACGATCGGGATGCGCAGCCGGTTGGCCTCCGCCACCGCGATCTTCTCCCGCTTGGTGTCCACCACGAACATCAGTTGCGGGAGCCCGCCCATCTCCTTGATCCCGGAGAAGCACTTCTCCAGCCGCGCGCGCTCCTTCTCGGCCGCGGCGGCCTCCTTCTTGGACAGCTTCTCCATGGTGCCGTCCTTCTGCATCTGCTCGATTTCCTTGAGGCGCTGGATGTTGGAGCGGATGGTGCGGAAGTTGGTCAGGGTGCCGCCGAGCCAGCGCTCGGTCACCCAGAACATGCCGCAGCGGCCGGCCTGCTCGGCGATGGTCTCCTTGGCCTGCTTCTTGGTGCCCACGAACAGCACCTTGCCGCCGTCGCGCACGATGGTGCCGATGGCCGCGCGGGCCTCGTCCAGGCACTTCATGGTCTTCTGCAGGTCCAGGATGTGGATGCCGTTCCGCTCGAGGAAGATGAACCTGCGCATCTTCGGGTTCCACCGGCGCGTCTGGTGGCCGAAGTGGACCCCCGCTTCCAGGAGGTCCTTCATGGTGATCTCGGTCATTGCCTTCCTTTCCGGGTTGTTCCTCCGCCGGCGGCGGCGCCGCCCGCCCCTCGGGGCGGACCCGCGGCGCCGCGGATCGCGCGGCGTGCGTGATGAATGCTAGGGGTCGTCCGTCTAGCGCTTGGAGAACTGGAAGCGCTTGCGCGCGCCCGGCTGCCCGTACTTCTTGCGCTCCTTCATCCGCGCGTCGCGGGTGAGCAGCCCTTCGTTCCCCAGCAGGGGCCGCAGCCCCGGGTCCAGCTTCTGGAGCGCCCGCGCCAGGCCCAGGCTCAGCGCCCCGGCCTGGCCGCTCAGCCCGCCGCCCTTGCAGTTGGCGGTGAAGTCCACCTTGTCCGCCATGTTGGTCATGGCCATGGGCTTCTCCGCGAGGGTCACCAGGACGGCACGCTTGAAGTAGTCCATCAGGTTGCGGCCGTTGACCACGCGCTGGCCGGAGCCCGGCCGCATGCGGATCCGGACCACGGCCTCCTTGCGCCGTCCGACGGCCACGATCACGTTCGATTCTGCCAAGATCTCCTCCTACGGGTGCGAGTCTTCTCAGGGTCGCGTCGCCACGCCCCCAAGGTGCGTGAGCCGAACCGGCTCGAGCTGCTGGGCCTGGTGGGGATGCTCCGCTCCCGCGTACACCTTGAGCTTCTTCAGCAGGGCCCGCCCCAGACGGTTCTTGGGCAGCATGCCCCGCACGGCCAGCACCACCAGGCGCTCGGGCCGCTCCTCCAGGATCTCACGCATCGGCGTGAAGCGCGCGCCGCCGGGATACATCGAGTGGCGGAAGTAGGCCTTGCGGTCCAGCTTCCGTCCGCTCACGTGCACCCGGGACGCGTTGATCACCACCACGTGGTCGCCCAGATCCATGTGCGGGGTGAATATGGGCCGGTGCTTGCCGCGCAGCACGGTCGCGATGTTGGCGGCCATGCGGCCCAGCGTCTGCCCCTCGGCGTCCACCAGGTACCACTTGGACTGGATCTCCGACTCCCGCGGAACTGCAGTGCGCATCAGGGATTCTCACCTCCTTCCGGACATTGGAATCGGGGCACGCCGAACCCCCGGGAGGCGCCCCGCGGGTGCCTTCCGGGGTCGCGCCCCGCAAAGCTAAAGCCCTTTATTCTATGCAGCTAACCCCCCGCCGGTCAAGCGCCGAGGCGAGCCCCGCCGGCGGCCTCGAAAAGCCGCGCCAGGCGGGCCAGCGGCAGCCCCATGACGTTGAAGTAGCAGCCCTCCACCCGCTCCACCCACAGCGCCCCGAAGCCCTGGATGCCGTACGCCCCGGCCTTGTCCAGGGGCTCCCCGGTGTCCACGTAACTATCTATTTGACTATGCGTTAGATTCCTGAACCGGACCTCGCTGCGCTCCCACGCGCGGTGTGCGGCGCCGCCCCGCACCAGGCACAGGCCGGTGTACACCGAGTGCCACGCCCCGGAGAGCTCCCCCAGCATGGCCCGCGCCTCCTGCCGGTCGCGGGGCTTTCCCAGCGGCCGCCCGCGGCTCCACACCAGCGTGTCGGCCCCCAGCACCCACGCCCCCGGCCGCGACGCGGCCACCGAGAGCGCCTTGCCGTGGGCCAGCGCCATCACCACCTGGTGCGGCCAGTCGGCGTGCGGCTCGGGCTCCTCGGCCGGCACCACCACCTCGAACTCCGCCCCCACCAGGCGCAGCAGGCCGGCGCGGCGCGGCGAGGCCGAGGCCAGCACCAGCGGCGCGCCGTCCAGGAACAGCCGGGCGAAGGGGAACGCGCCCGGCGGCGGCGCGCCCCCGGCGGCGGGGCGGCTCACGGCGCGGCGCCCTCGTCGGCGGGCGCGGGAGCGCCGCCCGAGCGCGCCTCGCGGCTGTCCACGAGCAGCGTCACCGGCCCGTCGTTCACCAGCTCCACGTCCATGTGCGCGCGGAACCGGCCCTGTTCCACCGGCGGGCCCAGCTCCGCCAGCCGCGCGCAGAACTCGCCGTACAGCCGCTCCGCCGCCTCGGGCGGCGCGGCGCGCTCGAAGCCCGGCCGGCGCCCGCGGCGGGTGTCGCCCAGCAGCGTGAACTGGGAGACCACCAGGGCGCCCCCGCCGGCCTCCAGCAGGGAGCGGTTCATGCGGCCCTCCCCGTCCGGGAAGATCCTCAGATGGGCGCACTTCGCCGCCAGCCACGCGGCGTCGGCGGAGGTGTCGTCGCGGGCCACCCCGAGCAGGATCACCAGGCCCCCGCCGATGGCCCCCACCCGCTCGCCGTCCACCCGGACCTCGGCCCGCGAGGCCCGCTGCACCACCGCGATCACTTGTGCCCCAGCCCGCTCTGGAAGCGCTCCACGGAACTCACCCCGCGCACCCGGCGCACCGCGGCCAGCACCTCCTGCAGGTGCCGCCGGTTGGAGACCTCCACCAGGAACGTGCCGCGCGCCGAGCCGTCGGAGGCCGACATCCCGGCGGTGCGGATGTTGCATTTCTCCGCCGCCAGGGCCTTGGCGATGTCCGCCAGCAGGCTCGGGCGGTCCTGCCCGTGCACCACCAGGCGCACCGGGAAGGTCTCGTCCAGCCGCGCGTCCCAGGTCACCTCCACCCGCCGCTCCACCGGCACCCGCTCGGCGAAGGTGTTGGGGCACACATGCCGGTGCACCGACACCCCGTGGCCCTGGGTCACCACCCCCACCACCGGCTCGCCCGGCACCGGCTGGCAGCACTTGGCGATGTGCACCAGGAGGCTGCCCATGCCCTGGATCCGGACCCCCTCGGGCTTGCGCTGCACCATCTCGCCCAGCTGCTCCAGGGGCCCCTTGGTGCGCCGCTCCTGCAGCTCCGGGAAGAGCTTGTGCACCACCTGCAGCGCGGACAGCGTCCCCTGGCCGATCTTGGCGTACAGCTGGGCCAGCTCCGCCACCCCCAGGGACTGCGCCGCGTCCAGCAGCGCGCGGTCCTGGGCGGAGCGCCGCACCCGCCGCAGCTCCCGGTCCAGCATCTCCTTGCCCAGCACGATCGCCTCGGCCTGGTGCTGCGCCTTGAGCCAGTGGCGCACCTTGTGCCGGGCCGCCGGGGTGCGCACGAACTCGATCCAGTCCTTGCTGGGCCGGCCGTTCGGCTGGCTGATGACCTCCACCGTGTCGCCGCTGCGCAGCCGGGTGCGCAGCGGCACGAACTGGCCGTTGACCTTGGCCCCCACGCAGTGCAGCCCCAGCTCGGAGTGGATGGTGAAGGCGAAGTCCACCGGGGTGGAGCCCTTGGGCAGCTGCTTGAGCTCGCGCTTGGGGGTGAACACGAAGATCTCGTCCTGGTACAGGGAGGTCTGCAGGAGCTGCATCCACTCCTCGTCCGACAGCTCGTCGGTCCACTGGGCGGCCTCGCGCAGGAAGCCGCCCAGTTTCTGGTCCAGCTCGCGGTCGGACTTGCCGCCCTCCTTGTAGCTGTAGTGGGCGGCGATGCCCAGCTCGGCGATGCGGTGCATCTCGCGGGTGCGGATCTGGATCTCCACCACCTGGCGCCCCGGGGCGATCACCGTGGTGTGCAGCGACTGGTACATGTTGGACTTGGGGGTGGCAATGAAGTCCTTGATCCGCTCCTGGATCGGCGTGAACAGGTCGTGCACCACGCCCAGCACGTGGTAGCAGGAGGTCTTGTCGGTGGTGACCACCCGCAGGCCCAGCAGGTCGTGCAGCTCGTCGAAGGTCCGGTTCTTGTCGCGCAGCTTCTTGTAGATGCTGTAGTAGTGCTTGGGCCGCCCGGAGATCTCGGCCTGGATCCCGGCCTCGGCCAGCTTCTGCTCCAGCGGCGCCCGCACCTGGTCCAGCAGCGCGGTGCGCTCCTCGCGCTTGGCCTGCACCCGCCGGGCGATCTCGCGGTAGGCCTCCCCGTCCAGGTGCTTGAAGGCCAGGTCCTCCAGCTCGCGCTTGAACGTGCCGATCCCCAGGCGGTGCGCCAGGGGGGCATAGATCTCGAGCGTCTCGCGGGCGATGCGGGCCACCTTCTCGGGCGGCAGGAACTCCAGGGTGCGCATGTTGTGCACCCGGTCGGCCAGCTTGATCAGGATGACGCGCAGGTCGCTGGCCATGGACAGGATCATCTTGCGGAAATTCTCGGCCTGCTCCGCGCGGGGGCTGTCGAAGTGCAGGTGGCCGATCTTGGTCACCCCCTCCACCAGCCGGGCCACCTCGGTCCCGAACTCGCGGCCCAGCTCCTGGCTGGTGATGGGGGTGTCCTCCACCACGTCGTGCAGCAGCGCGGAGGTGGCGATGGTGGTGTCCAGGTGGGAGCCCAGCAGGTCCGCCAGGATGCGGGTGGTCTCCACGGTGTGCGAGACGAACGGCGCCCCGGAGCGGCGCACCTGCCCGTGGTGGGCGTGCGCCGCGAAGTCGAAGGCCCGGCGCACCTGGTCCTGGCTGGCGCGGGGGCTCTTGGTCTGCAGCTCCTCCAGCAGCGGCTGGAGCAGGGCGGCGTCGGCGGTCATGCTCCCGGCTGCACCCCCCTCACCTTCAGCTGCACCCGCTCGCGGCCCTGCCACACGTTGCGGATGGGGGTGAACGCCAGCGAGAACTTCCCGGGCGCGCGGTTCAGCTCCCCGGCCAGGTAGCCCAGGTTGAACCCGATGCACTCGGCCACGTGCCCGTCCTGGCGCACCACCATCTTGAGGTGGTTGCGGCTCACCACGCTGGACCAGCCCGACAGCTCCACGTCGTGGGCCAGGAACAGCGGCTCGCTGTTGCGCAGCCCCCACGGCGCCAGGCGCTCCAGCCACTCCACCAGGCCCAGGCCGCACTGGTCCAGGCGGATCTCGCCGTCCAGGTCCAGCCGGTGGCAGAAGTCCTCCTCGGTGAGCCGCCGGCCCACCTCGCCGTTGAGGCGGTGCCGGAACTCCTCCAGGTGGGCGCGCTCGATGTTGAGCCCCGCGGCGTGGCTGTGCCCGCCGTAGGCGATGAGGCAGTCCTGCACCTGCTGCAGCGCCTCCCACAGGTTGAGCCCGGGGAGGCTCCGGCCCGAGCCGCGGCCCTCGTCCCCGTCCAGGGCGATCAGGATGGTGGGCCGGCAGTAGCGCTCCACCAGCCGCGAGGCCACAATGCCCAGCACCCCGGAGTGCCAGCGGTCGGACCACAGCACGATCACCGAGTCCCGGGCGAAGTCGATCTCCCGCGAGATGAGCGTCTCGGCCTCCGAGAGCGTCTCCTCGTCGATCCGCCGGCGGAGGTTGTTGTCCTCCTCGAGGGTCTCCGCCAGCTCGCGGGCCTCGTCGCCGGTGGCCGCCTGCAGCAGCCGCACCCCGGTGTCGGCCTTCCCCAGCCGGCCGGCGGCGTTGATCCGTGGGGCCAGGATGAACGCCACGTGGCCGCTGTCCACCCGGCGGGTCTTGAGGCCGGCGGTCTCCTTGAGCGCCACCAGGCCGGCGTTGCGGGTGCTCTCCAGGCGCTGCATCCCCAGCTTGGCCAGCACCCGGTTCTCGCCCACCAGCGGCACCACGTCGGCGATGGTGCCCAGGGCGATCACGTCCAGGTGCTCCTCCAGGAAGCCGCGCGCGGCCTCCGGGCGCATCCGCTCGAACAGCGCCTGGACCACCTTGGAGGTGACCCCGATGCCGGCCAGCTCCTTGAACGGGTAGCGGCAGTCGGGGCGCTTGGGGTTCACCACCGCGCGGGCCGCAGGCAGCGGGCCGAGCGGCTCGTGGTGATCGGTGATGATCACGTCCATGCCGCGCGCCAGCGCCCGGGCCACCGGGTCGGCCGCGGTCACCCCGCAGTCCACGGTCACGATCAGCGAGGCGCCCCGGCGGGCGGCCTCCTCCAGGCCGGTCTCCGAGAGCCCGTAGCCGTCGCGCAGCCGGTCGGGAATGAAGAACGACACCTCCCCGCCCAGCAGGCGCAGCGCCTTGGTCATGAGGAAGGTGGAGGTCACCCCGTCCACGTCGTAGTCGCCGTGCACCAGGATCGGCTCGCCCCGCCCCACCGCCTCGCGCAGCCGCTCCACCGCCAGGCCCATGTCGGCCATCTGGTAGGCGTCCTCAAGATCGTCCAGCTGCGGGTCCAGGAACCGCCGGGCGGGATCGCACGCGCGCAGGTTGCGGTTCCACAGGATCCGCGCCACGGGTTCCGGCACGCCCAGCTCGCCCGCCATGAGCGCGAGTTCGTCGGCCGGAGGAGGGGGCGCCATGCACCAGTGGGTGCGTGCCATCGAGTGGGCTCCGATCGTCGGGAGCGAGGCCCGGGCGGGGGAAGCCGCCCGGTGCGACGCAGCGTTGAGAACGGGAAACCTGGGGTCCGCCCGGGGTACGGGCGCGGTAGGTTCTTGTGAGGAGACGCTAACACGCGGGGCGCCCGGGGTCAATCCGGGGTCGGCCGCCGCACGGCGCGCCGCTTCCGCGGCCGCGGGCGGCGGCGCCGGGCCGGCCCCGCGTGCAGCCGCCCGGGGACTCCGGGACGGGCCCGGCGGCCGCCCCGGGCCGGCCCACCCCACGCGGCCGGCCGGGGGGCGCGAGCCGCTAGCGGGAGCTCATCTTCGCGGCGCGGGCGTAGGCGGCCTCCACCGTCGGCCAGTCCACCACCCTGAGGAACTGGTCGATGTAGCTCCCGCGGGCCGTGCCGTAGTCGATGAAGTAGGCGTGCTCGTAGGTATCGAGGGCCAGGATCGGCGTGGCGTTCCACACCGGGAAGGTGTTCTGGGCGTCGCCCAGGTAGTTGAACAGCGTGCCGTAGTCGTGGTCCAGGGCCAGCCACACCCAGCCGCGGGCCGCGATGCCGGTCGCCTTGAGGTCCTTGGCCCAGGCGTCGAAGGAGCCGAAGTCCTTCGCCAGCGCCGCCGCCAGCGCGCCGCCCGGCTGCCCGCCCCGGCCGCCCAGGTGGCCGAAGTAGAGTTCGTGGTTCTTGACCCCGCCGATGGCGAAGGTGAGCTCGTGCTTGAGCACCCGCAGGTCGCTGTAGGTCTGGTTGGCCTTGGCGGGGTCGCGGTCCAGGCTCTCCAGCTTCTGGAGGATCTCGTTCGCCTTGTTCACGTAACCCTGGTAGAGCTTGAAGTGCTCCTCCATGGTCCGGCGGGAGATCCCTTCCATCTCGAGCGTGGCGGGCTTCAGCGGCACGGCGGCGAACGGGTGCGTGGACAGACCGGGCATGCAGGTGTCTCCTTGGAGTCTCGGGGGTGGCCTCGGGGGGCCGCGCCGGGGCCGGCCGCGGGGCGGGGCCTGGCGCGGGGGGAGTCGCGGACCTCTGTGGGTCTTGGATGCAGGCCGCCGGGCGCGGGGTGTGGCGGGGGGCGCCGATTGCGGGCGCGGCGGCCGGCGGGCCGCCGCTACTCGTAGCGCAGCGCCTCGATGGGATCCAGGCGAGAGGCCCGGTAGGCCGGGTAGATGCCGAAGAACAGCCCGGTGCCGACCGACAGCGCCAGGCCGGCCGCCACCGACCAGGGCGCCACCGCCGAGGGCAGCGGGGTCGCCAGGGACACCAGCGTGCTCAGGACTGCCCCCAGCAGGATCCCGATCACCCCGCCCACGCCGGTCAGCGTGGCGGCCTCCAGCAGGAACTGGGTGAGGATGTCCCCGCGCCGCGCGCCCATGGCCATGCGGACCCCGATCTCGCGGGTGCGCTCCTTGACCGAGACCAGCATGATGTTCATCACGCCGATCCCGCCCACCATCAGGGCGATCGAGGAGATGGCCATCATCACCAGGTAGATGGCCCCGGTGAGCTGGTGGTAGAGGTTGATGAGGGCGTCGTCGGTTTCGATGGCGAAGTTGTCCGACTGGCGCGCCTTGAGGTGGCGCTGCCGGCGCAGCACCTCGGTGATCTGGTCGATGGCCGTGGTCATCAGGTCGTCGCGGGCCGGCTTGGCCTTCATGGCGAACTCGTTCTGGCGGCTCGGCCCCTGCTCCGACGGGAAGTACTTCTTCAGCGTGGTGTAGGGGATCACGATGATGTTGTCGGTGGACTGCCCGAACATCTTCCCGCGCCGGGCGACCTCCCCCACCACCACGAACGGCACCCCGCCCAGGTGGACCGTCTTGCCCACCGAGCTGGCGTGCGGGAACAGGGTCTCCAGGATGTCCTGGCCCAGCATGATCACCTGGGCGCTGTGGCTCACCTCGGACTCGGTGAACGCCCGCCCGCGGGCCACGTCCAGGCCGCTGATCTCGAAGTAGTCCGAGGTGGTGCCCAGCACCCCGCTGCTGCGGGTTTTCTCGCGCCCGTAGGTGAGGCTCGGCGCGCCGTCCACCCCGTCAATGGGGGTCACCAGCTTGACCGCCGGGCAGTTCTCGCGGATGGCCCGCAGGTCGTCGTCGGTGAAGGCGTGGCGCAGCCGCAGGCTGTCCGGCAGCGGCCCGTTGTGCGGGCCGTTCTGGGAGAACGGCCGGATCCACAGGACGTGCGAGCCGAAGGTGCGGAACTGCCGGGCCATGCTGCGGTCCAGCCCCTGCACCAGCGCCCCCATCCCGATCACGGTGCTCACCCCGATGACCACCCCGAGCACCGTCAGGAACGAGCGCATCTTGTTGGCGCGCATGGCGTCCAGCGCCATGACCACCACTTCCAGCGCCAGCGAGCGGCGGCCCCCGGCCATCACTCGTACCTCAGGGCTTCGATGGGGTCCAGCCGGGCCGCGCGCATCGCGGGGTAGATGCCGAAGAACAGCCCCACCGAGGACGCCACCACCAGCCCGATGAGCACCGACCACGGCTCCACCCGCGCCGGGAGCGGGGTGGCGCTCGAGATCAGCAAGGCGATGCCGGCCCCCACCAGGATGCCGATCACCCCGCCGGCGCACGAGAGCGTGACCGCCTCGAGCAGGAACTGCTGCAGCAGGTCCCCGCCGCGGGCGCCGACCGCCTTGCGCACGCCGATCTCGCGGGTGCGCTCGGTCACCGACACCAGCATGATGTTCATGATCACGATGCCCCCCACCACCAGGGCCAGCGAGGCCACCCCGATCATCACGATGAACGCCCCGCCGGTGAACCGGCTGTACAGCTCCATGAACATCTCGGCCGTCTGCAGCCCGAAGTCGTCCTTGGCCGCGTAGGGCACGTGCCGGCGCGCGCGCAGGATGACCCGCACCTCGTCCTGGGCCTTGAGGTAGGTCTCCGGGCCGGTGCTCTTGATGGCCAGCACCAGGTAGCTGTGGGGGCCGTACTGCTTCAGGAACGCGGTGTAGGGCATGATCACGTAGTTGTCCTGGGACTGCCCCAGGATCTTGCCCTTGCGCGCCCCCACCCCGACCACGGTGTAGGCGTGGTCGCCCACGCGCACCTCGCGGCCCAGGGGATCCAGGTTCTCGAACAGCTCCTGCGCCGTCTCCTGCCCGATGACGCACACCGGCGACCGCCGCTGCATGTCGCTCAGGGTCAGGTGGCGGCCCTCGGCGATGTCGATGCCGTTGATCTCCGGGTAGTTCTCCCCGAAGCCGCGGACGTTGCAGTCGGTGTGGCGCTGGCGGAAGTGGGCCGTGCCGTTCCGCTCGTACCAGGGCGCGACGATCTTCACCGACGGGCAGCGCTCCAGCAGCGCGTCCCGGTCGTCGAGGGTGATCTCCTTGCGTTTGAGGGCGTCGAGGTAGTCCTGCTCGTTGAAGATGGCCCCGAACTTGTCCACGTAGAACACGTTCGAGCCCTGCTCCAGCAGCTTGTCGGACACGTAGTGGTTCATGCCCTGGATGATGGCCACGATGGCGATGACCGACATCACCCCCACGATGTTCCCGAGAAGGGTGAGGAAGGAGCGCAGCTTGTTGGCCCGCAGCGCCCCGAGGGCCAGGGCCAGGCTTTCCCGAAGTTCCATGGCGACTCCCTGTGGCCGCTCAGCGGATCACGTGGTCCTCGGCGATCTTGCCGTCCAGGAGGCGGACCACCCGGTGGGCGTGCCGGGCGATGTCCTCCTCGTGGGTGACCAGGATGATGGTGTTCCCCTGCTGGTGGACCTGGTCCAGCGCGTGCATGATCTCCTCGCCGGTCTTGCTGTCCAGGTTCCCGGTGGGCTCGTCCGCCAGGATGATGGAGGGCCGGTTCACCAGCGCCCGGGCGATGGCCACGCGCTGGCGCTGGCCGCCGGACAGTTCGTTGGGCCGGTGGTGCATGCGGTCCCCCAGGCCCACCCGGTTCAGCGCTTCCACCGCCCGCTGGTGCCGCTCGTGCGCCGCGGTCCCGTTGTAGATCAGCGGCAGCTCCACGTTGTGCAGCGCGTTGGCCCGCGCCAGCAGGTTGAAGGTCTGGAAGACGAAGCCGATCTCCTTGTTGCGGATGTGGGCCAGCTCGTCGTCGTCCAGGTCGCGGATCTCCACGCCGTTGAGCTTGTAGGACCCGCCGCTGGGGGTGTCCAGGCAGCCCACCATGTTCATGAGCGTGGACTTGCCCGAGCCCGACGGCCCCATGATCGCCACGTATTCGTTGTGCTCGATGTCCAGGTCCACGCCGGCCAGGGCATGCACGTCCTCGCCGCCCACGTGGTAGACCTTGGTGACTTCGCGCAGCGTGATCAGCATCGCGCTAGTCTTTCTTCTCGCCCGAGCCGGCCGCCTTGGCCGGGGCCCGCTTCACCTTGGCCCCGTCGCGCAGGCTGCGCAGCTCCTTGTACGGCCCGCTCACGATCTCGTCCCCCACCGCGAGCGATCCCGCGACCTCGGTGTTGACGTCCCCGGAGATGCCCGGCTTGACCGGCTGGAACGAAGCCACCCCCTTCTTCACCACGAACACCCCCGAGACCTCCTTCTCCTTGGCCTTGCGGGCGGCCTCGTCCTCGTTCTCGGCGGCCATGGCGTCCTGGCCCGAGGGCTTCTTCTTCTGGTGCGAGGCCTTGTCCTGGTCCAGCTCGCCCTGGGTGCGGACCACCACGCTCTGGATGGGCACGGACAGCACCTTGGGGTGCAGGTTGGTCTGGATGTCCACGTCCGCCGTCATGCCCGGCTTGATCGCCGCCACGTGGTCCAGGAACACCACCTTGACCTCGTAGTTGTTCTGCTCCTCGCCGGTGCTGATCACCCCGCTGGAGGTCTTGGCGGTGTTGCCCACCTCGATGACCTGGCCGCGGAACACCGAGTCCGGGATGGCGTCCACCTTGATCTTGACCTGCTCGCCCACCTTGACGTCCACCACATCGGTCTCGTCCACCTGGGCCCGCACGATCATGCGGGTGGTGTCGGCCACCGCCAGGATCTGGGTGCCGGGGTTGTTCATGGTGCCGGTGATGACGTTCTCCCCGGCCTCCACGTTGAGCTGCGAGACCACCCCGTTGAACGGGGCGCGGAACACCGTCTTGTCCACGTAGTCCTGGGAGGTGGCGCGGGCCGCCCGGGCCTCGTTGACCGCGTCCTGGGCCGCCTGGTACTCGCTGCGGGCCACGTTGTAGGCGGTCTCCACCTGCTCCATCTGGTCCGGCGCGACCAGGTTCCGCTGGGCCAGCGCCCGGTTCCGCTCCAGCGTCTGCTGGGCGCGGTCCAGGTTGTACTTGGCCTGCCGAGCGCGCGACTCGGCCTGCGACAGCGCCGCCACCGCCCGCTTCAGGTCGGCCTGGTACTGGATGTCGTCCAGCCGCAGCAGCACCTCGTCCCGGCGCACCCGCTGGCCCTCCTTCACGGCCAGGTACACGATCTTCCCGGGCACGGTGGCGGACATCTTGACCAGCGTGAACGGCTCGATCTTGCCTGGCGCCTTCACGTGCGAGACGACGTCCTCCCGGCGCACCTTGGACAGCTCCACCGCCGCCACCTTGCCCTGCTGGCGCTTCAGCGAGCTGAACCCGAAGATCGCCACCAGCACCACCACCACGCCCACGATGATCCACTTCTTCTTCATGTCTTCCTCCGCGGGTCGCCGCCCCGCGTTACGGGTTCAGCCCCAGAGCCCGGTCCAGCCCGGCGCGGGCCAGCTGCAGGCCCACGCGGGCGTCCACCACATCGGAGCGACTGCGGGTCAGAGCGACTTCAGCCGTGGTCAGGTCCAGCAGGGTGCTGGAGCCCAGTCGGTACTTCTCGCGGTTCAGATCGTAGGATTCCTCGGCGTAGGACAGAGCCTCGGCGGCGGCCCGGGAGCGCTCCCGCGCCTCCACCAGCCCCAGCCACGCCTGGCGCACCTCCAGCGCCACGTCCACCCTCTTCTGCGTCAGGTTGCGGCGCTGGATGTCCAGCTCGGCCTGGCGCTCCTGGATCCGCCCCTTGGCCGACAGCCCGTCAAACAGCGGCAGGCTCAGCCGCGCCCCGAGCGTCCAGCTGAACGGCTGGCTCTTGAACGTGGTGTCGGGCGAGCTCACCACCACCGACTGGCCCCCGAACTGGTACACCTGCGTGACGCTGTCCTGGTGGGTGGTGTAGCTCGTCTTCTGGATGTTGAAACTCGCCCCCAGGGTCGGGTAGCGCGCCGACCGCGCGGATCCGAGCGCCGCCTCCGCGGCGCCGATCTGGTGCTCCAGCTGGGCCAGGTCCGGCCGGTTCTGGTAGGCGGTCGTCAGGATGGAGGTCGAGTCCGGCAGCGGCACGTCCTCGGCCAGGGTCTCGTCCACGTCCAGGCCCCGGTCGTCGGCCAGGCCCAGCAGGCCGGCCAGGCGGAGCCGCTCGATGTCCACCGAGTGCTGCGAGACGATCAGGGTCAGCCGCGACTGCGCCTGCTGGGTGCGGGCCTTGAGCAGGTCGGTCCGCGCGGCGGTGCCCACGTCGAACAGGCCCTGGGTCAGCGCCAGGGTGGAGGAATCCAGCCGCACCGCCTCGGCGTTGACGCCCGCCAACTGCTTGGCCCGGACCAGCGCGTAGAACTGCTGCTTGGCCGCCAGGGCGATCTGCAGCCGGGTGTCCAGCTCCGCGGAGCGGGACGCGGACAGGCTGCGCGCGGCCTGCCTGGCCCCGTTGAACGCCTCCAGGTTCAGCAGCTGCTGGCTCAGGGTGACGCTGCCCGAAGTCGAGTTGGTGGTGGTGCTCGGGACGTTGCCGGCCGTGTTGTAGGCCGAGCGCTGCTCGCCCTGGTGGTTCCGCCCCAGGTCCCCGCTGGCGTTCAGCTGCGGCAGCAGCGGCGAACGCGCCGCCTTGAGCGCCCCCTTCGCCTGTTCCACCTGCTTGGATGCGGCGTAGACGGTGCTGTTCTCGCGGAGCGCCATGCGCACCGCCTCGTCCGCGGTGAGCCGCGCCAGATCGGCCCGGCCCGGCCGGGCCCCAACCAGCAGCACCACCAGCCCCGCCAGGGCCGGCACAAGCCGACTCCACCCCGCCCGCCGGCGACCCAGGTTCATGCACGACCTCCTCTTAGAAGCCCCGACGGCAGGTTCCGCGGGGGCGGCAACATACCGGAATGTACGAAGTTGCCGGCCAGGGGTTGCACCCTCGCGGTTTCCGGCCCCCGGCGGCCCCGGGCCGGCGGGCGCGCCCGCCGCTTCCCCGGCACCCGGAGGGCCGAAAGCCCCGGCAGGGCGCGGCCGCGCGGCCGGCGGGCCGGGCGGCCCGCCCCGGTGGGCGACCGGGG
>Ga0335070_10004198_pt1 | contig 16818 bp, 14 predicted proteins | sample Lox_Sample_13_FD_206722 | JGI IMG/M metagenome (GOLD analysis project Ga0335070, IMG submission 206722) | Soil microbial communities from Loxahatchee National Wildlife Refuge, Florida, United States - Lox_Sample_1.3 | ecosystem: Environmental > Terrestrial > Soil > Wetlands | place: USA... | reverse complement strand
CGAGATCGCGTGGATCGCCTGGCGGCTCACGCGCTGCACGCGCGCGACCTCGTGGATGCGCACCCCCTCGGGTCGGATCAGCGGGAGGACCTGGCCGAAGGACATCTTGAGCCCCGCGTGGCCCCGCACGCCCGTCGCGCGCATCAGCTCCCGCTCGATGCGCAGCGCGATCAGCGGCAGCACGCCGACCGAGCGGATCGCCCGGGCCGCCAGCCCGGGATCCGGGTGCGTCGGCAGGCCGAGGCCCTGGTAGAGATCCGCCAGCGCCGACGTGAAGCGCCGGTAGGCGACGGGACCCACGAGGCCGGCGTACTCGGCGTCGCTCTCGAGGATGATCTCCACGCCGTCCGCGACCAGCGCGCGCCCCCGGCGCGTCAGCGCGACCACGCGGGAGCGCTTGTCGGCCGGGTTCGTTCTGCGCGCGACGTAGCCGGCCGTCTCGACGGCGTTCACGAGCTGACTCGCGGCCTGGTTGCTGATCCCGAGCTCGGCGGCGATCGGGCCGAGCGGCCGCCCCTCGTCCCAGACGAGGGAGAGCAGCGCCCCGAAGCTCGGGCGCAGGCCCCGATGTCCGCGGGCCTCGAGCGACTCCCGGACGCGCGCCTGCAGGTCGCGCGAGATCCCGATCAGGTGGCGCGCGAGGTTGTCGCGGTAGCGGGCGAAGTCCTGCACCGTTCAGTTGATAAATCTCATTTGACAATCATGTCAAGTGCACTTTAATAACGGCGGATCCGGCCCGTCCCGCTCGGAGCGAGGTGATGAACGCAGCACGGAAGCGCGCGCGGGACCTGCGGATCGCGATCGTCGGAGCCGGGCCCGGCGGCCTGTGCATGGCGATCCGCCTGAAGCAGTCCGGGTTCGAGAACTTCACGCTGCTCGAGAAGGCCGCGGGCGTCGGCGGCACCTGGTATCACAACACCTATCCGGGCTGCGCGTGCGACATCCCGTCGCACCTCTACTCGTTCTCCTTCGAGATCAAGCGCGACTGGTCGCGCCCCTACGCTTCCCAGGCCGAGATCCGCGCCTACCTCGAGCACTGCGCGGAGAAGTACGGCCTGCTCCCGCACTGCCGCTTCGGGAGCGCCGTGCGGCAGGCCCGCTGGGACGAGGCGCGCGCGCGCTGGGCGCTGCGGCTCGAATCGGGGGAAGAGGCCCTCGCGGACGTCGTCGTGAGCGCGCTCGGCATGTTCAACGAGCTGGCGACCCCCGAGCTCCCCGGGCTGGACTCGTTCGCGGGCACCCGGTTCCACTCCGCGCGCTGGAACCACGACCACGACCTCACGGGCGAGACGGTCGGCGTGATCGGGAGCGCGGCGAGCGCGGTGCAGTTCGTCCCCGAGATCGTGAAGCAGACGCGGCAGGTCCATCTGTTCCAGCGCACGGCGAACTGGGTCATGCCGAAGCAGGACGAGCCGTTCACGCCGGAGCAGCTCGCGTACTTCCAGAAGGATCCCGGCGCCGTGCTCGCCATCCGCGACGAGATCTACCGGCGCGTCGACGGCGGCATGACCTTCTCCGACCCGGCCGCGCTCGCCGAGATGGAGGCGTCCGTCCTCGCGGCGATCGAGGTCGTCCGCGATCCCGCGCTGCGCGAGAAGCTCAGGCCGCAGCATCCGTTCGGCTGCAAGCGGCCGCTGATCTCGAACGACTACTATCCCGCCTTCAACCGCCCGAACCTCGAGCTGGTCACGGACGCGATCGACCGCATCACGCCCGACTCCGTGGTGACGGCCGACGGCAGAACCCGCCGCGTCGACACGCTGATCCTCGCCACGGGCTTCGAGACCACGAAGTACCTGTCGGCCATCGACGTGGTCGGGCGCGGCGGCAAGCGGATCGACGACGCGTGGAGCGACGGCGCGCGCGCCTACCTCGGCGTCACCACCGCGGGCTTCCCGAACCTGTTCATGCTGTATGGTCCGAACACCAACAACGGGTCCATTCTCAGCATGATCGAGTCCCAGGTCGAGTACGCGCTCCGCCACATCGAGCGCATCGCGGACGAGAACCTCGCCTGGGTCGACGTGCGGCAGGAGCCGATGGAGCGCTACAACGAAGACGTGCAGCGCGCGATCGGCCGCGTCCGCGTGTGGCAGGCCGGTTGCAACGGCTACTACCGGTCCCCGAGCGGGCGCGTCGTGACGCAATGGCCGTACTCGATGACGGAGTTCCGGGAGCGGACGTCGAAGCCCGACGCCGAGGCCTACGAGGTCGCGCCGCGCTGACGGCGCACAGACAGGAGGAGACCCCCATGAAGGCTGCCGTGATGCGCGCGAACAACGCCCCCCTCGCGATCGAGGAGGTCCGCATCGACAATCCGGGCCCGGGCGAGGTGCTGGTGAAGACGGTCGCCTCGGGCATCTGCCACAGCGACCTCCACGTGATCGAAGGCGGCCTGCCCGTGCCGCCGCCGTGCATCCTCGGCCACGAGCCCGCCGGAATCGTCGAGGCGGTGGGCTCGGGCGTCGCCGACTTCGCTCCGGGCGACCACGTGATCGGCTGCCTCACCGCCTGGTGCGGCGTCTGCAAGTTCTGCACGGGCGGACGTCCCTACCTCTGCCCGACGCAGTTCGCAGGCCGGCCGCCGGGCTCGAAGGCACGACTGTCCGCGAAGGGCGGCGACCCGATCGGGCAGTTCGCGAACCTGTCGTCCTTCGCCGAGAAGATGCTCTGCCCCGAGCGCGCGCTGGTGAAGATCCGCGACGACATGCCGCTCGACCGCGCCTGCCTGATCGGCTGCGGCGTGACGACGGGTCTCGGTGCGGCGCTCAACACGGTGCACGTCCCGGCGGGCGCGAGCGTGGTGATCGTCGGCTGCGGCGGCGTCGGGCTCGCCGCGCTCCAGGGCGCGCGCATCGTGGGCGCGGGGAAGATCGTCGCCGTCGACACGCAGCCCTGGAAGTTCGACCTCGCGCGCAAGCTCGGCGCCACGCACTGCGTCGACGCGAAGGCCGGTGATCCCGTCGCGGCCGTGCAGGCGGCGACGGGCGGCGGCGCCGACTTCGTGTTCGAGTGCCTCGGCAGCGTGCCCACGGTGCAGCAGGCCATCGCCATGACGGGCCGCGGCGGCACCACGGTGCTGGTCGGCGTCGTGCCGATCCAGCAGCTCGTGCCGATCTCGGCCGCGGACCTCACGCTCCAGGAGAAGAAGGTCACGGGCTCCTACATGGGCTCGAACCGCTTCCGCTTCGACATGCCGAAGTACGTGGACTTCTATCTCGACGGGCGCCTGCGCCTCGACGAGATGATCTCCTCACGCATCGAGCTCGCCGACATCAACCCGGCGTTCGAGCGCATGCGCAAGGGTGAGGCGGCCCGCCAGGTCATCGTGTTCGACTGAGCCCGCGCGGGACGTCCTGCTCTCGCTCGATCCCTAGCTCCCGAAGTCCCACGACTCGCCGCGGTGGTAGGCGGCGAGCACGTTCTTCGCGATCAGGATGCGGTGGACCTCGTCCGGACCGTCGGCGAGGCGCAGCGTGCGCGCGCCTCGGTACATGCCCTCGAGCGGCAGGTCCGCGGAGACGCCGAGCGCGCCGTGCACCTGGATCGCGCGGTCCGCGACGCGGGAGAGCGCGGCGGGCACGAACACCTTGATGGCGGAGATGTCGGTGCGGGCGTCGCGGCCGCTGTCGAGCTGCTCCGCGCAGCGGATCGTCATGAGCCGCGCGGACTGGATGTCCATGTACGAGTCGGCGATGAAGCCGTGGATGAACTGCTTGGTCTCGAGCAGCCCGCCGTGGACCTCCCGCTCCATCGCGCGCCGCACCATCAGATCGAAGGCGCGCCACATCTGCCCGACGCAGCTCATGCAGTGGTAGACGCGGCCCGCGCCGAGGCGGTCCTGCGCGGCGCGGTGTCCCGACCCGCGCGCGCCGAGCTGGTTCTCGAGCGGGACGCGCACGCGGTCGAGGATGATCTCGCCGTGGTGGCCCGACTCCTCGCCCCACACCGGCACGTCGCGCACGACCGCGAAGCCCGGCGCATCGGTCGGAACGATGATCTGCGTCATGCGCTCCGAGTCGCCCGCGGAGCCCGGCTCCTCCGTGCGGCACATCACGATGGCGAAGTCCGCGCGGCTCGCGTTCGAGACCATCCACTTGTGCCCGCTGATCACCCAGGAGCCGCCGTCGCGCACCGCCTTCGTGCGCAGCGAGCGCGGGTCCGAGCCGGCGCGGTCGGGCTCGGTCATGGCGAAGCAGGACTGGAGCTTCCCGGCCACGAGCGGCTCGAGCCACTGCTTCTTCTGCTCCGGCGTGCCGTACTGCACCAGGATGCGGGCGTTGCCCGAGTTCGGCGCCATGATGCCGAAGAGCGCCGGGGAGAACGGACTCCAGGCCAGGATCTCGTACATGTAGGCGAGCTGGAGGAAGCCGAGCCCCATGCCCCCGTACTCCGCGGGCAGGTGCGGCGCCCACAGGCCCGCCTGCTTCACCAGGCCCTGGATGCGCGCCCAGTGCTCCGCGGCCTCCTTGCCGCGGCGCAGGAAGTGCTCGTTCGGGATGATCTCCCGGCCGACCAGCTCGGCCGTCAGCGCGCGGATCTGGTTGGTCTCGTCGTCGAGCTGCGGGAGCGGTGAGATCTGCACGGCCTCTCCTCGTGCGCGCGGCTCAGAACTCCGCGAGCACGTTCATCGTGACGCGCTGGTCGAAGATGTCCTCGCGCGGTGTCACGGGGAACTCGTAGGCGGCGCCGAAGCTGACGCGCTTCGTGATCGGAATGCGGCCGCCGAACGCCACCGTCACGACGTCGTTGCCCGCGACACCCTCGGAGCCGAGGTTCACCACGTCGTAGCCCTCCCAGCGCTTGTGCTGCGTGATCTTCGCCGCGTAGAGGACGTCCTGCGCGACGCTCAGGTCGACGGCGCCGAAGGACTTCGTCTTCACGTTGATGTCGCCGTTGCCCGACGCCGTGTAGTGCATGCCGTTCAGGTCGAAGAACGGCGTCAGCCACTTCCAGATGCGGTAGTCGAGGTGCAGGTTGTAGAAGATCGACGTGCTCTGCTCGTCGGTGAACGGAAGCTGCGCGCCGAGGTCGGCCAGCACGTGGAAGTCGCCGATGCCCCAGCCCGTGGAGATCGCCGGAATCGCGACGCCGTCCCCGTGCCCGGAATACACGTCGTGCTGGCCGGTCGGAACCTCGAAGCGCAGGCTCGGCGTCAGGATGAAATTGTCCTTCGGCCGGTCGATCAGCGCGTACTTGAGTCCGGCGGAGATGTCGAACAGCCCCGTCTCGTCATGGAGCTGCGAGGAGTCGTCGGGGTGGGTGATGGCCACGCCGTCCTTGGTCGCGATCAGCCCCAGGCGATCGGTGATCGCGACGCGCGCCTGGAGCGCCACGACCCACGCGTCCCCGCCCTGGAACGCCGAGTCGTTGGGGAACTCGTGCCAGATGCCGTAGGCCGACACGCCCGTGGTGATGAAGGGCTCCTCGAAGAGGTACGGCATCGTCATCGGCGCGATGAAGCCCTCGTAGCGGCCCTGTCGCTCGCAGGAGAAGTCCGGGAAGAAGGTGGGACACTCCGAGGCAGGATCGGCCGCCGGCTCGGCGAGGGCCGGCAGCGCGGTACAACACAGCGAGGCGACGGCGAGAGCAGAACGCAACGCATTCGACATGGGTCGACTCCTGGACGCGGGTGGAGGGGAATCGGACGTGTGGAATCGGAGGCGTGGAAGGAGGGCAACCGCTCCCGAGTGCAAGGCACGTGCCTTCCGCCGCGCCGCGCTGCACGGCGCCGGGGACGATCCGCCGGGGCTCGCCGCCCCGTGAGGTGACACCGGCGTGGAGCGGTGCGCCCCAGCCGATCCGCGCGCGCCGCCGGGCTCAGCCGCCCCGCAGCACCTCGCCCGGCAGTGCCCCCGTATGGACGCCGTCCTCGAGCAGCACGCTGCCGTTCACTGCGCAGAGCGCGTAGCCCTTCGCATCGGTCACGTAGCGCTCCGTGCCGCCCGGGAAGTCGCGCACCAGCCGGGCGTCGCCGGCCGCGAGCGCGGCGGGATCGAAGAGCACCAGGTCCGCCTTCGCGCCGACGCGCAGGAAGCCGCGATCCACGAGCCCGTGCACCGTGGCCGGCATGCCCGAGAGCCGCCAGATCGCCTGCTCGAGCGAGAGCGTGCCCGGGACCCATTCGCAGAGCAGCCGCGTGCTGTAGTCGGCGCCGGTGAACGAGGCGAGGTGGGCGCCGCCGTCGCTCGAGCCCGCCATCACGCGGGGATCGCGCACACCGGACTCGACGACGTGGTGCATGAACTTCCGGCCGATCTCGGGCGGCCGCGTCTGGAAGCTCGTCTCGAGCGCCTCCTCGAGGGCCAGGTCGAAGAAGGCGTCGAAGGCATCGACGCCGCGCGCCTCGGCGAGCTCGCGCACCGAGCGGCCGACCCACGCCGAGTGCCCCGCATCGCGAACGGCCTCCACGACCAGGTCCCCGAGATCGAAGGCCACGGCGCGCTCGGCCGGATCCTCCCAGGACGCGCGCAGCCGCGCCCGCCAGCCGGCGTCGCGCAGGCGCCGCGAGCGCTCCGGCTCGGGCTGCGTCAGCACGTCGCGCCAGACCGGCATCTCGTCGAACACGAAGGTGTCGGCGAGCTTCAGGTGCAGCTCGAGGCGGTTCGTCGTGAACTGCGGGTGCAGGCGCACGCCCCGCTCCCACGCCTCGCGCACGAAGTCGAGGACGCGCTGCCAGCCCATCGGGTGCTCGGGCGTCGGCACCAGCACGTTCAGCTCGATCGGACGCCCGGAGACGCGGTACATCTCGAGGATCAGCGCGCGGTCCTCGTCGCTGTAGCCGGACGCGAGGCTTCGCGGGATGAACTCGATGGCGCCGCGGTCGAACTCGGCCAGCACCGCGCACAGCGCCACGATCTCCTCGGGCGCCGCGTGGTTGCAGGGCACGCCCCGGCCCTGGTCGTCGGCGTGGATCTCGAGCTGCGACGTGGAGAAGCCGAGCGCGCCCTCGCGCATCGCCGCGCGGACGAGGTCCTGCATCGCGGCGATCTCCTGCGCCGTGGCGGCGCGCTCCGACGCGGCCTCGCCCATCACATAGCGGCGCACCGCGCAGTGGCCGACGTAGCTGCCCGCGTTGACGCCGAGCGCGCCGTCGTGACGCCGCCAGAAGTCGCCGAAGCTGCCGCCCGCGAAGCGGAAGCCCGCGGCCAGCGCCGCCTTCGACATGCCCTCGACGCGCGAGAGCATCGCCGCGAGCCAGGGCACGTCCGCGGGCTTCGCCGGCGCCAGCGTGAAGCCGCAGTTGCCCGCGATCACCGTCGTCACGCCGTGCTGACACGACGGTGTGGCGAGGGGATCCCAGTCGAGCTGGACGTCGTAGTGCGTGTGCACGTCGACGAAGCCCGGCGCCAGCACGCGCCCGCCCGCATCGACGACGCGGCGCGCGCCCTCGCGGATGCGACCGATGCGCGCGATGCGCGAGCCCGCGACCGCGAGGTCCGCGGCGAAGGCGGGCATGCCCGTGCCGTCGACGATGCGCGCGTCCCGGATCAGCAGGTCGAAAGGCACGGCTCCCTCCTCGTCGAACGCATCAAAATGCTGCGCTCAGCATGATTACAGATCACTTTACCTGTCAAGCCGCCTGTAGTAGTTTGCCCGCCTCCCAATCTTTCTTAGGGGGCGTCCCCGTGCAGTTCGCGCTCTTCTACGAGATCCCCGTCGCACGGCCCTGGACCCGGCGCGCCGAGTACGAGGCCTATCAGCATACGCTCGAGCAGGCGGTGTTCGGCGAGCAGATGGGCTTCCGCGCCTTCTGGACCGTCGAGCACCACTTCCTCGAGGAGTTCTCGCACTGCTCGAACCCCGAGGTGCTCTACGGCGCCGTCGCGGCGCGCACGAAGACCATGCGCATCGGCTACGGCGTGCGGCTGCTCCCGAAGCCGTACAACCACCCCGTGCGGACGGCGGAGTCCGTGGCGGTGCTCGATCTGGTGTCGGGCGGCCGCGTCGACTTCGGCACCGGCCGCTCCACCACGCGCACCGAGCTCGAGGGCTTCGGGATCCACCCGCGCGACACGCGCGGCATGTGGCGCGAGGCGCTGGGGCACGTGATCGGCTGCTGGACCCACGACGAGTACGCCTTCGAGGGCACGCACTGGTCGATGCCGAAGCGCCGCGTGCTGCCGAAGCCCTTCCAGAGCCCACACCCTCCGGTGTGGGCCGCGACCGGGAGCGAGGACGGGCACACGCTGATGGGGCGCCTCGGCGTCGGCCTGCTGTCCTTCACGGTCGGCACGCCGCCCGAGGAGCTGGCGAAGCGCATCGCGCTCTACCGCGCGGGCATCGCCGAGTGCCAGCAGCCGCTCGGGGCCTTCGTGAACAACCGCGCCGCCGCGTTCACGCTGGTCAACTGCGCGCCGACGAAGGCCGAGTCCTACGCGATCGCACGCGAATCCTTCGAGTGGTATCCGAAGCGCTCCGCGGAGCTGGTCAGCTCGGTGGCGAGCTGGCTCCAGCAGGAGAAGCAGGAGCTCGGCACCTACGAGTACCTGACGGGCGCACAGCAGATCGTGGAGGGCGGGATCCACGAGAAGCTCTCCTTCGACCTGCTGCGCGAGATGAACGCCTGCGTGTGCGGGGACCCGGACGAGGTGCTGCGGCGCTGCCGGGCCTACGAGGCCACCGGCGCGGACCTGCTGCTGTGCCTCGTGAATCCCTACCGCATCGCCCATGAGCACGTGATGCAGACGATCGAGCTGATGGGCAAGTACGTCATCCCGCAGCTCGATCGCGATCCGCGATAGATGACTGCTGCGGCAGAGAACGAGACCCGGCGCGAGCGGCGCAAGCGCGAGGTGCACGACCGCATCGTCGAGGCGGCCGTCGCGCTCTTCGAGCGTCAGGGCTTCGACTCGACCACGGCCCTCGAGATCGCCGAGGCCGCGGACGTCGCCGAGAAGACCTTCTACAACCACTTCCCCACCAAGCAGCACCTGATCCAGGAGCTGGCGCACGAATCGCTGGACCGCCTGATGGAGATGCTGCGCGACGCCCGCCACGGGGGCGGCCCCGCGCAGGAGCGCCTGCTGCGCTTCTTCGCCAGCGCGGCCGACGAGGCCGAGTCCGGCTCGCGGCCGCTGGCACGCGAGCTGATCCTCGAGTGGATCCGCGTCTCGCAGGTGGACGGCGCCGAGGACCGCCAGCTCCACGACGCCTTCGCCGGGCTGTTCGATGCGCCGGGCGCCGGAGCGCGCGAGCGCGAGTTCCTCGCCGACATCGCGGTGGCCACGTACACCGGCATCCTGATCAACTGGGTGAGCCGCAGCGACTACCCGCTGCGCGAGCGCCTGCTCGCGGCGGCGCGCCTGCTCGGCGACGCACTGCCGAGGAAGGAGTCCCGATGAAGTTCGCGCTCTTCTACGAGATCCCCGTCGCCAGGCCCTGGACGCGCGAGAGCGAGCACCGCGCCTACAAGGACGTGGTCGAGCAGGCCGTGCTCGGCGAGCAGGCGGGCTTCCACAGCTTCTGGACGGTCGAGCACCACTTCCTCGAGGAGTTCTCCCACTGCTCGAACCCCGAAGTGCTCTACGGGCACATCGCGGCGAAGACCAGTGCGCTGCGCCTCGGCTACGGCGTGCGCCTGCTGCCGCGCCCGTACAACCACCCGGTGCGGACGGCCGAGTCCGTCGCGGTGCTCGATCTGCTCTCCGACGGCCGCGTCGAGTTCGGCACGGGGCGCTCGGCGACGCGCCTCGAGCTCGAGGGCTTCGGCATCGATCCGCACCAGACGCGCGAGATGTGGCGCGAGGCGCTCGGTCACATCGTGTCGTGCTGGACGAACGACGAGGTCGAGTTCCAGGGCAGGTACTGGTCGCTGCCGCGGCGCCGCGTGCTGCCGAAGCCGCTCCAGCAGCCGCACCCGCCCATCTGGGGCGCGACGACCAGCCTGGAGGGTCACCGCGAGATCGGGCGCCTCGGCATCGGGCTCTGCTCGTTCTCCGTGGGCGTTCCACCCGAGGCGCTGAAGGAGAAGGTGGACGCCTACCGGGCGGGGCTCGCCGAGTGCGAGCAGCCGGTCGGGAAGTTCGTGAACCGTCAGGCCGCCACGTTCACGATGGTCCACTGCGCCGACACGAGCGAGCGTGCCTTCGCCGACGCCGCCGAGTCGATGGTCTGGTACCCGATCGTGGGCGCCCGGCAGATCGCGGCGCTCGCCGACTGGATGAAGGGTCAGGACCTCGGCAACTACGCCTACGCCGCAGACGTGGCGCAGACCCGCGACACGGGCGCCCTCGACCAGCTCACCTTCGACTACATCCGCGACTCGGGGGCCGCGATGGTGGGCGATCCGGCGCGCTGCATCGAGATCGGCCAGCGCTACGCCGCGTCGGGTTGCGACATGCTCTTCTGCCTCGTGAACCCGTACAAGATCCCGCATCGCGCGGTGATGCGGTCGATCGAGCTGATGGGTGAGAAGGTGATCCCGGCGCTGCTGTGAAGGAGAAGCCGTGAAGCGTCTCGCGATCGCTCTGCTGATGGCCGTCGCGGCGCTCGGCCAGCGGGCCGACGCGCAGCCCGCTCCGCCGAAGCCCGAGGTGCAGACCCAGGAGTCGCAGAGCGCCATGACGCCGGAGGCGGCCCTCGAGCGCCTGAAGGCAGGCAATGCGCGCTTCGCCGCGAACACGCCGAAGCCGCGCGACTGGTCCGCCAAGGTCGCCGCGACCGCGGCCGGGCAGTTTCCCTTCGCGGCGGTGCTCGCGTGCATGGACTCGCGGGCGCCGGTCGAGATCGTCTTCGACCAGGGGCTGGGCGACGTGTTCGGCGTGCGGGTCGCGGGCAACGTCGTGAACGAGGACGAGCTCGGCAGTCTCGAGTACGCCGCCAAGGTCGGCGCGAAGCTGATCGTCGTGCTCGGCCACACCCGCTGCGGCGCCGTGAAGGGCGCGCTCGAGGGCGTGCAGCTCGGCAACCTGAGCGGTCTCCTGAAGAAGATCCACCCGGCCGTCGAGGCGGCGAAGTGTACGGATGCGAAGAGCGAGGCGTGCGTCGACGCGGTGGCCGAGCAGAACGTGCGTCGATCGCTGAAGGAGATCCGCGCGCGCAGCCCGTTCCTCGCGGGCTATCTCGACCAGGGCAAGCTCGCGCTGGTCGGCGCCATGTACGACGTGTCGACGGGGCGCGTGACGTTCCTCGCCAATCCCTAGCCCGGCTTCCCATCCAGGCGCGGGGTGCACAGGATCGGCGCGTAGAGCGCGGCGAAGAGCGCGAAGGCGCTCGCCCAGGCGAGGCCCGCGATCGGGACGAGGAGCGGGGGTCCGCCGGGGTTGGCGGCGGCGGCGACGCGCAGCAGCGCCCCGGCGTGCACGAGCGCGTAGCAGAGCACCGCGCCGCGCGGCAGCACGAGAGGACGGCCCGTGTGGCCGAGCGCGACGCGCGTCATCACCGCGAGGATCATCGAGCCCATGGCGCCGGCCGAGAGCGCGTGGAGCCCCGTGGCTGGCGGGAGCGCGCCGCCGAGATCCGAGATCGCGACGAGCCCGTAGCCGGCTGCGACCCAGGCGAGGCCCGCGTGGAGCGACCACAGCAGCGGATCGCGCAGCGCGCGGCGCGTCTGCCAGCCTGCCATGCGCCCGGCGACGGCGAGCGCCGCAAGGCCCGCGAGCACGCCGCTCCCCGCGCCGCGAGGCGCGAGCGCGTCCGCGACGGCCACGGCGGAGGCCAGGGCGACGGCCGCGCGGTCCAGCCACGGCCGCGAGCGCACGGGCGCGTCGATGCCCTCGCGCAGCAGTGCGTTGCGCGTGAAGGCGGGCGTGATGCGCCCGCCGATCACGACGATCAGCAGCGCGGCGAGATCGACCGCGAGCCGCAGCGCCCGCGAGGCGAGCGCGCCGAAGCCGAGCGCCTGCGCGTGCGTCGCCGCGTCGGCGAGCGTCAGCGCGGCGAGGATGACGAGGAAGCCGAGGTTGCGAGTCTGCCTCGCGCCGAGCAGCGGGCGTCCGAGGCACACCCCGAGCACGGGCAGGAAGGCGAGGTCGGCGGCCGCCACCCACGCGTGCGGGACGTGCCCCGCCCCGAGCATGGCGAGCCGGCCGAGCAGCCAGAGTCCGAAGAGCGCGGCGAGGCGTCCGCCGGCCAGCGCGGTCGTGGAGGTCCAGACCGGAACCGAGGTCAGCAGGAAGCCCGCGATGGCGGCCGCGACGACGCCGAATAGCATCTCGTGCGCGTGCCACGCCGAGGGCCACAGCCACGCGGGCGTGCGGACCAGCCCGCGCCACACGGCGGCCCAGAACGGCACGACGGCGCAGGCGTAGAGCGCGCCGGCCAGGAAGAAGGGGCGGAAGCCGCGACCCCAGAGCGCATGACTCACGTCAGTCGCTCCCGCCGTACAGCGCCCGTGTCGCCTCGAGGCGCGCCAGGCTGTCGGCGAGCCCGCCCTCGCGGCTGCGCAGCAGCCAGCAGGCGCGCTGGCCTTCGATCGCCTCGTCGAGGTCGCGGCGCAGCGCCGCATCCGAAGGAGCGGCCCCGCCGGACTCGCGCGCGAGGCGCCACGCACCGTGACGCGCCAGCCGGATCGCCTGCGCGAGCTCGCGCACGATGAGCGCGCCGTCCTCGCAGCGCGGATGCGCCGCGGCGAGCCGCTCGCGCGCCGCCTCGAGGCGCGCGACGACGCGCAGGGTCGCCTCTGCGCTGGCGCCCCCGAAGCTGCGCAGCCCGGCGGCCGGAAGCAGCGCCGCCGCGAGCGGGCTCGCGTTGAGCGCGCGTGCGCCCGTCGCGTCGCCGAGCGCGCCGAGCTCCTCGCAGACGCCGCCGAGCACACCGGCCTCGTCTTCGAACACGACGGCATCGAGCGCGGCGGCCAGATCGAGGTCGCGGTGCAGCGCCGCGTTCCACGCCGCGCCGGCGGCCAGGAGCAGCGGCGCGAAGGAGACCGAAGGCGGCTGGAGATGACCGTGGTCGCCCCAGTCGGTCACGAGGTAGCCGCGCGCGCCGTGCGCCCCGCCCTGCTCCGCGGCATCGAGCAGATTCGCGCGCGCATTGGGCAGGCGGCCGATCAGCGAGTTCCAGCTCGAGGTGCCCGGGCACACCCAGAAGGGCACGCGCGCGTCCGCGAACGCGCCGAGCTGACCGGCGAAGCCGCGCAGCGCGGCGTCGTCCATGCCGAAGCGCGCGGCGATCTCGCGCACCGCGGGCGGGAGCGCCGCGGGATCGATCGGCGCCTCGTAGTGCCACACGCAGGCGACGATCCCTTCGCGGGGCAGCTCGGGGACGAGCTCCGCGTGCTGGCGCACGATGTCGCCCCAGAAGAGCACCTCGCAGCCCTCCCGCCGCAGCGGCTCGACGAGGCGCAGCAGGTGCTCGAGGTAGACGCGCCCGCGGCCGCGCGCGGCCACGTCGGCCCGGCTCTTCCCGCGCCCGAGCTCGAAGGTCTCGTCGCAGCCGATGTGAACCCGCCGGCTCTTCAGGTTCTGCATGAGCTCGTGCACCAGATCCAGCGCGAAGGCGGCGTTCTCCGGTGTGGGCGCGAGCACCGCGGGAGGCCGCCGTCCCAGTCCCTGCAGCTCGAATCCGTCCGGAGCCTCCGCACGCTCGCGGTAGGCGGCGTGGCGCAGCCAGCGCTCCATGTGGCCGAAGCAGTTCTGGTTGGCCGCGAGCTCGATGCCCTGCGCGGCGCAGAGCGAGTCGAGCCAGCGCAGGTCCTCGGGCGTGAGCGGCGACGCGTCCTGCCAGACGGTCTCGTGTTCGCGGTACGCGAAGGTGTGCTCGACGTAGAGCTCGAGGTGGTTCATGCGCAGGCGCGCGAGCAGCGCGACGAGGCGCGCGAGCGTGGCCCGCGTCGGCACGCGGTCGCGGCTCACGTCGAGCATCAGGCCGCGCACGGGGAAGTCGGGCCAGTCGCGCAGCGCGAGCGCGGGCAGCGCGTCCCGCGCCTGCGCGCGGATCTGCGCGAGCGCCGCCTCGCCGTGGCGACGCCCGGCGGCGTCGCGCGCCGCGAGGTGCACGCCGCCGTCTCCGATCTCGAGCGCGAAGCCCTCGGGCGGCAGCCCGTCGTCGACGCGGTGCCGGACCCGAGCGTCCGCAGGCGCGCCCGCTCCGCCGCGCTCGTGAAGCACGCGCGGCGACGGGAACAGGCGCAGCGGCATGGTGCGCGAGCTTACAATCGGCGTCGTCGTGTCCACCATCGTCGATGCCCACCACCACTTCCTCGATCCGGAGCGGATCGACTACCCGTTCCTGCGCTTCCTGCCGCAGCTGCGCCGCCGCCTCGACGCCGGCGACCTCGCGCCCCTGATCCGCGCCGCGGGCGTCGCCCGCACGGTCGCGGTGCAGGCGTCCGACTGCGAGGCCGAGACGGCCTTCTTGCTGGACGAGGCGGCGCGCTCGGGCTTCGTCGCGGGCGTGGTCGGCTGGCTGCCGCTCGCGGACCCCTCTGCCGCGGCTCGCGCCCTCGAGCACTTCGCCGCGCACCCGGGTCGCCTGGTCGGCGTCCGCCACCTGATCCACGACGAGCCGGATCCGGACTGGGTGGTGCAGGAGCCCGTGCTCGAGTCGCTCCGCGTGCTCGCCGCTCGCGGCCTCGCCTTCGACCTCTCGGCCTTCCAGCCGCGACACCTCGAGCACGTCGCGACCTTCGCGGAGCGCGTGCCCGAGCTGCGCGTCGTCATCTGCCATTACGGCATGCCGCGCGTGGACGAGCACCAGTGGGAGCCGTGGGCGAGCACCTTCGCGCGCGCCGCCCGGAACCCGAACGCCTTCGTGAAGATCTCGGGGCTCGATCTCTTCCTCGGCGGACCCGACGCGGAGCGCACGCGGCCGTACTTCGAGCACGCGCTCGCCTGCTTCGGCGCGTCGCGCCTGATCTGGGCGTCGAACTGGCCGGTCTCGCTCCAGCTCCGCGGCTACGCCGAGCTGCTCGAGACCGCACGCACGTTGCTGGCGCCCCTCGCGCCGCGCGAGGGCGCCGCGATCCTCGGCGCGAACGCGGACCGCGTCTATCGGCTCGGGCTCCGCCTCGAGTCCGAGGCGGGGTGAACGGCCCCGGCGGCTGGGTCACGCGGTCCCGGCCGGCGTCGCCGCCGGCCCCGATCCGGGCGGCAGACGCGGCACATCGGTTGCAGTAGCATGCCGCGCCATGCGCAGAAGCCGAACCCCGACCCACACTGGATCCAGCCAACCGCGCCCCTCACGGCGCATCGCCGAAGCCCAGCCCGACCACGGCCACGGCCGGAAGCCGGGAGAGGCCACGGGGTGTCCGCGCTGCGGGGCGAGCTTCCGCGACGGCCGCTGGACCTGGAAGACCTCGGAGGCGGCCCCGTCGGAGAAGGTGTGCCCGGCCTGCGAGCGCATCGAGCAGGGCTATCCGGCCGGCGTGCTCCACGCGACCGGCGCCTTCGCCAAGGCGCACCGCCAGGATCTCGTCGGCCTGTTCCGCGGGATCGAGGAGCGCGAGAAGGCCGAGCATCCGCTCAAGCGCATCATGAAGATCGAGGACGACGCGGACGGGCTCGTCGTCGAGACCACGGACGCGAAGCTCGTGGAGACGTTCGGCACCGCGCTGCACAAGGCCTACAAGGGCGAGCTGACGCTGCCGCACACGACGGCAGACAAGGAAAACCTGGTCCGGGTGCACTGGAAGCGCGACTGAGCCGCCGGGCATCGGGGCGGCCGCCGCGCGAAGGCGGCCGGCTCACGCTTCCCACGGCGGCGGCTGGAAGCGCGCCGTCACGAACTCGACGAAGGCGCGCAGCTTCGGGGCCAGGTTCCTGCCGCGCGGGTGGACGAGGAAGATGCGCTGCGCGGACTGCACGAAGTCGTCGAGCGCCGTCTGCAGTCGACCCGCGGCGACGTCCTCGCCGACGATGAAGCGCGGCATGTAGGCGACGCCCGCGCCGTCGAGGACCGCGCGGCGCAGCGTCTCGCCGTGGTTCACCGAGAGCCGCCCGGCGACGCGGATGGTGCGGCCGCGCCGGAAGCGCCAGAGGCTCGGCGTCGGCAGGCTGCTGTAGAGCACGCAGTCGTGCTCGCGCAGGTCCTCGGGCCTCTGCGGCACGCCGCGCCGCGCGAAGTACTCCGGCGCCGCGACGACGACGTGCGGGCTCGGCGCCAGCAGAACCGCCACGTGACCCGACTCGGCCCGCGGCGCGATGCGCACCGCGACGTCGACGCGGTCCGTGCTCCAGTCGGGCGGAGCGTCGGAGAGCGTCAGCTCGAGCTGGATCTCGGGCTGCGCCGCGAGGAACGGCGCGATCAGCGGTGCAAGGTGGCGGAGCCCGAAGGTGATCGGCGCGACCACGCGCAGCAGTCCCCGCGGCGCGCCCTGGAGGCTCGCGACCGCGCGCTCCGCCTCGGCCGCCTCCTCGGCGATGCGCGCGCAGCGCCCGTACAGCTCGGCGCCGATCTCGGTGAGCTGCATGCTGCGGGTCGTGCGCTGGAGGAGCTGCGCGCCGACGCGCTCCTCGAGCGCCGCGATCTGCTTGGAGACGGCCGCGCGCGTCTGGCCCAGCGCCTTCGCGGCCGCCGCGAAGCTGCCCGCCTCGACCACCTTCGCGAACAGGACCATCTGGGCCACGGGCACCACGGCTGCGCATCTCCCGCTCGCAGATCGTCAACTCGAAGGATGCAGACTTCCCTGCATGGGCAGGATTGTCAATCGAGCCCGGAGGGCTGCGCCTTCCGCGCGGGATGCGCATGCTGGCCGCCAGCCGGCTCATGAAGGAAGGTTCATCCCGGACCCGCGGCCGCGCGCCGGGACCGGCGGGGACGTGCCACCCTCCCGATTGCGGAAGCGACACACGAAGAGGGGCATGTCTCGAACCGCCGCCAGCGGATCGCGTGCGCTCCGATCGCGCTGGATGACACCTATGCTGCCCCTCTCGCCGA
>Ga0335070_10004197_pt1 | contig 16821 bp, 18 predicted proteins | sample Lox_Sample_13_FD_206722 | JGI IMG/M metagenome (GOLD analysis project Ga0335070, IMG submission 206722) | Soil microbial communities from Loxahatchee National Wildlife Refuge, Florida, United States - Lox_Sample_1.3 | ecosystem: Environmental > Terrestrial > Soil > Wetlands | place: USA... | reverse complement strand
GCCGATGCACGTCGGTGGCCCGTCCCGCGGCCGTGAAGCGGTGCCGCATCAGCCTGCTAGAATCCGCGCATGGCGATGCCTTCCGACCCGCACGTTTCCGTCGTCATTCCGATCTACAACGAAGAGGACAATTTGCCGGATCTGGTGGCGCGGGTCGGCGCCGCGCTCACCGGCAGCGGCCACAGCTTCGAGCTGATACTGGTCGACGACGGCTCGCGCGATGATTCCGCCGGCATCCTGGCGGAACTGGCAGGAGCGCGCCCATGGCTCAAGCCGCTGTACCTGATCCGCAACTACGGCCAGTCGGCTGCGCTGCAGGCCGGGTTCGACGCGGCGCGCGGCGAGATCATCGTCACGCTCGACGGCGACCTGCAGAACGATCCGGACGATATCCCGCGGCTGCTGCAAATCCTCGACGAGCGCCCCGACGTCGACATGATCTCGGGCTGGCGCAAGGAGCGGCAGGATCGCACGCTGTCTCGCAAGATCCCGTCCATGCTCGCCAACCGCGTCATCTCGCGGGTGACCGGCGTGCCGCTGCACGACTACGGATGCGCGCTGAAACTGTATCGCGCCCAGGTGATCCGCGACCTCAAGCTGTACGGCGAGCTGCACCGCTTCATTCCGGCGCTGGCGGCGGAAGTGGGCGCGCGCATCGTCGAGGTGTCGGTCAAGCACCATCCGCGCACACGCGGGACCTCGAAATACGGCATCGACCGCACCGTGCGGGTGGTGCTCGATCTGCTGTGGATCAAATTCATGATGCGCTTCCTGCATCGGCCAATGCACGCTTTCGGCGGCGTGGGGTTCGTGCTGCTCGCGCTGGGAGGCGCTATTTTGGGTTGGCTCGCCTTCGACAAGCTCGTGCTCGGACACGACATCGGCGGACGCCCGCTGCTGATGCTGGGCGTTCTGCTGGCGCTGATCGGCGTGCAGCTGCTGGCGACTGGCGTGCTCGGCGAGCTGCTCACGCGCATCTATCACGAGCCACAGGGCCGTCCGCAGTATGTGCTGCGCGACGGGCCACGCCCGCGCCGGCGTAGTGACCGCGAAGCCGCCCGACCTGCAGGCTGAGCAGGCGCTCGCGCCGCAGCCTAAACGCCCGTGGCGGGTGGCGCTGCGCATCGGCACAGGGCTGCTGCTGCTGGTGTTGGTTGCCTGGCATGCCGACCCGCCGGCGTTGGTCGCCAAGCTGCGCGGTACGCATGTGGCCCTCTTCGCCGGCGCGGTGGCGAGCGCGGTGCTCGCCAACCTTGTGTCAGCGGCGCGTTGGGCGGCCATCGCGCGCGCGCTCGGACTGCAGGCGCCCACTGCGCGGCTGGTGCTTGCCTATGCACGCGGCATCACCGTGAACATGCTTCTGCCCGGCGGCACGCTGTCCGGCGACTTCCTGCGCAGCTACCAGCTGGCCCGCCTGGGCAATCCCCTGCTGCGTGCCGCCTTGTCGGTGTTCTTCGATCGCTTCAGCGGGCTGTGGGTGCTGTGCGTGATGTCGTTGCTTGCGGCCGCCGGCGTCGGGCTCTCGGGGATCGCCCGTAACCAGCTGCCCGGTGGGCTGGCGGCGTATGCGGCGTTGCTGGCCGGAGTGGTCGTAGCCCCCTGGCTGCCTTGGCCAACGCGCGTGCTGCGCGCGGTTGGGCTCGGGCCAGTCCGCATCTTGGCGGACCGGCTCGACCAGCTGCGCAATCGAATCCGCGGCGAGCGCGGTGCGCTGCTGCGTTCGGTGTGGCTGTCGGTCGCGGTGCAGCTGCTGAGCGCGGGCACCTTCTGGATCTGTCTGCACGCGATCGGGGCGCCGCTGCCGTACCTCAGCACCCTGGCGGCCGCCGCGCCGATCTTCATCATGGCGGCGCTGCCGCTGGGCTTTGCCGGGTTCGGCACGCGCGAGCTCGGTGCCGTGCTGGTGCTGGGGTTGCTCGGCGTGCCGGCTGACCAGGCCACTGCGGCCTCGCTGCTCTACGGGCTCGCGGCGGTGATGCAGGGGCTGCTCGGCGCGCCGCTGTTTCTGCTGAGGACCTGAGCGCCTCCGGCCCGTCTTCAGCGCGCCGGCTTCAGTGCGCTGGGATCATCTGCCGCGCAAGCTGGCCGAGCTGCACCACCGCCAGCTCCAGACGCCTGGTCCACAAGTTCCCGCAGTTCAGGCGGATGAAGTTGCGGTAGCGGGTGGTGTTGGTGAACATCGGCCCTGGCGCGATCGCGATGCGCTGCTCTCGCGCCAGCTCGAACAGCCGCACCGCGTCCACCTGCGGCGGCAATTCCACCCACAGGACGAAGCCCCCGGCGGGCTGCGTCAGCTTGCAGCCTTCCGGGAAATGCTCGGCCACCGCCTCGGTGGTCTGCTGTACCTGGCGCTGGAATGCTGCTCGCATCTTGCGCAGATGATGGTCGTAGCCCCCGTTGGTGATGAACTCGGCGATCGCCAGCTGCGGCAGTTCCGGGGTGGCGATGGAGCTGATGAACTTGAGCATCTCCACCTGGCGCTGCAGGCGTCCGCCCGCCATCCAGCCCACGCGCAGCCCCGGGGCGAGAGATTTGGTGAAGGAGCTGCACAGGATGACGTTGCCAGTGCGGTCCCAGGCTTTGCACACGAATGGCCGGGAGCGCCCGAAGTAGCAGTCGCCGTAGATGTCGTCCTCGATGAGCGGGATCCCGCGCGCGGCCAGCAGGCGCACCAGGCGCTGCTTCTTCTCGTCGGGCATCAGGCTGCCGAGCGGATTGCTGAAGTTGGTGATGACCATCACCGCCTTCACCGCGCCCGGCTTGTGGGTGGCCAGGTCCAGCGCCTCCAGCGAAATGCCCTCACGCGGATGGGTGGGGATCTCCAGCGCCTTCATGCCCATGCTCTCGATGATCTGCAACAGCGTGAAGTAGGTGGGAGACTCCAGCGCGACGGTGTCCCCCGGCTGCGCCACTGCGCGCAGCGCCAGGTTGATCGCCTCGGTGCAACCGTTGGTCACCACGATATCGGATGCCGACAGCGTGCAGCCGAACTCCACGGCGCGGCGAGCGATGGCGCTACGCAGCTTGTCGTTGCCCATCGACATCGTGTAGCGCGACGCTACCCAACGATCGCGGCGCGCGATCGAGGACGCCAGGCGCACCAGCTTGTCTGCCGGATAGAGTTCCTCGCTGGGCGTCGCGCAGCCCAGCGGCGCCACCCCCGGGAGATTCGAACACGCCAGGTACTCCATCACGAAGTGGTTCACGCCGACGAAGCGGGCGGCGGCAGGCGGCTGGGACGGCTGCGGCTCCTCGAGCTTGCGCCCGCGCGGCAGGACGAAGTACCCGGACTTCGGCCGCGCCTCGATCAGCCGGGCGTTCTCCAGATGGCGGTAGGCCTGGACGGCGGTCGAGATACTCACGCGATGCTGGGCGCTCAGCCGGCGCACGGACGGCAAGCGGTCCCCTGCCTTGAGGCTGCCGTTGACGATGGCGTCCGAGAGCCGCGACGCGAGCGACTGATAAAGGAGGGGGGAAGCGCCGTCCATCGGTGAAATCTTCTTCCCTTCCGGCGGGAATCAACAGACACAGAAACCGGAGAAGCCTACCGGCACAGAACCGGCGCCCGCCAAGCTGTACCGGTTCAACTCGCAGTTTTCTATGTCTGTATTGTAGCCATGCCGCCAGGTAGATTGGCCGGCATGAGAATCGACGGAGGTGTGGCCGTGATGACCCTGGAGCGCCAGCAGTCGCTGCGCATCGAGCCAGGCGTGCGCGTCGAGATCGATTGTGCGGCCGGCGTGTTGTGGATCACGCAGGAGGGTGACGTGCGTGACTTGTTCCTGGCGCGAGGCGAATCCATGACGCTTACCTCGCGAGGCGTCGCCATCGTCACCGCTCTGGAGCCGGCGCTGATCGCCGTGACGGATCTGCGTCAGAACCGTACGACGGCCAGCGCAGTTTCCGCTCCGGCGCTGCGCTGCGTGCGGGTGCTCAGCAGGCTGCTCGCGGCACTGCGGCCGGCTTCGGCCCTCCCCACGGGGCTGACGGTCCGACGCTGATCTTCAGTTTTCGGGCGCGGTGCGGCCCATCCTCCTGGCTCCCCTACCGCCCGCAGGGTGATACCCGCGCGCCGCAGCGCTCCGCGGGCGGCACGCTTGATACTCGCGCCGCCCCTGGCGGCCTTTCTGGGGTGCTCGGTCCGGGGTGACGGGTGCGCGGCTATGCGATCATCCGCGTTGCTCATCCAGTGCGCGCAACCGATGTCCGTCGAACGGCCACCCCCTGACCTCCCGCCCAACCTACGCGTGGTCGATCGCGCGCCGCCGCTGACCTTGTTGCTGGCGGAAGTGCTCGACGGGCTGGGCGAAACCGTCAAGCAGCTTCCGCCCAAGTTGTTCTACGACGCACGCGGCAGCGACCTGTTCCGCGCCATCTGCGGGACGGACGCCTACTACCTGACGCGCACCGAGCAAGCCATCCTGCGCGATCGCTCGCAGCAGATCGCGCGTGCGCTCGGCCGCGGCTGTACCGTGCTGGAGCCCGGTGCGGGGGACATGCGCAAGATCCGGCTGCTGTTGCCGGCGCTCGGCGCACGCCGCTATGTGGCCTTCGACATCGCGCGCGAGCAGCTGCTGGAGGCGGCTGCAGGACTTGCTGCCGAGTTCCCCTCGCTCGACGTAGTGGCGGTCCATGGCGACTTCACGTTCAGCGCTCTGGGCAACGTGCTCTCGGCAGCGGGCGAACGACGCGTGCTGTTCTTTCCCGGATCGACGCTGGGCAACTTCGACCCGGAGCAGGCGCGCGGCTTCCTGTCTCGCGGGCGCATGGCGGTGGGCGCTGGCGGCAAAGCGCTGATCGGCGTGGATCTGGTCAAGCACGCTTTCTTGCTGGACCGGGCGTACAACGATCCTGAGGGCTACACCGCACGCTTCAACCTCAACCTGCTGGCACGTCTGAACCGCGAGCTGGAGGCGGACTTCGACCTGGACGGTTTCGCGCACAGCGCGTTCTTCAACTGGCAAGCCAGCCGCATCGAGATGCACCTGGTGAGCTTGCGCCGGCAGACCGTCACGATCGTCGGCCGGCGCTTCGAGTTCGATGCGGGTGAGACCATCCACACCGAGAACGCCTACAAGTACACCCCGGAATCGTTCGGCGACCTGGCTGCACGGGCAGGCTGGGCCGTGGCGCGGCAGTGGAGCGATCCGAGCAACTGGTTCGGTGTGTTCCTGCTGGAAGCTCGTTGAGCCCGCCCGGAGTCTAATAAAATGGCGCTTTCCAAAGGGGGATCGAATGCGGCTTTGCACTATCCGGCTCGACGGCGAGGAGCAGGCGGCGGTGGTCACGGCGGCCGGCATCGTGCCGGTGAGGCGCATCAACGCACAGCTGGGGAGCGCATGGCCCACCGATCTGTTCAGCCTGATCGGCCAGGGCCTGAGCCCGCTGCTGCTGCGCGATGCCGAGCGCGTCCCTGGGGCGCTCAGACGGGACGCAGTCGAGTACGGGCCGCTGTATCGCCATCCGCGTAAGATCTGGGGGATCGGGCTCAACTACAAGGATCACGCGGCTGACCTGTCGGCGCCCTTCCCCACCGAGCCCGCGTCGTTCATGAAGGGCGACCACACCATCATCGGGCCCAGCGATGTCATCGAGCTGCCGCCGCAGTCCGAGCGTGTCACCGCCGAAGCCGAGCTGGGCGTGATCATCGGGCGCACCTGCCGCTTCGTGCCGCAGGACAGCGCGCTGAGCGTGATCGCGGGGTATTGCCTGATCATCGACATGACCGCGGAGGACATCCTCCAGCGCAATCCGCGCTTCCTGACGCGCTCGAAGAACTTCGACACCTTCTTCTCGTTCGGGTCGGAGCTGATCACGCCCGACGAGGTCGCCGACGTGGCTCGCCTGATGGTCGGCACCTACCGCAATGGCCAGCTGCATCGTCAGAACGTGGTGGCCAACATGGCTTTCCCACCGGATTACCTCGTCTCCTTCCACTCGCAGGTGATGACGCTCTACCCGGGAGACATCATCAGCACCGGGACCCCCGGCGCGGTGGTGATCGAGGACGGCGACGTCGCCGAATGCCGCATCGAAGGCTTCGGCGCGCTGAGCAACCCGGTGCGCAGGCGCCAGGGCGCGGGCTACTCGATGCTTGCGTCGATCGGTGTGTAAACTGCGCCGGGGCTTATCCGTTGATTGCGCGTGGCCGGCCGCGGCCCGCACCAGAACAACTTCCTTAGGAGACACCATGTCGCGTATCAAGTCCCTGTTCCTGCTGGCCGCACTGTCCGCCGCGCTGCCGGCGGGCGCGCAGACCATCAAGATCGGCTATCTCGACCCGCTGTCCGGGCCGTTCGCCAACGTTGGCGAGCAGGGCTTGCGCCACCTGACCATGGCGATTGAGGACATCAATGCCAAGGGCGGCGTGCTCGGGGAGAAGCTCGAGCTGGTGGCGCTGGACAGCAAGGCTAACCCCCAGGAAGCGCTGATCCAGCTCAAGCAGCTCACCGACCAGAAGGTGCGCTTCTTCTTCCAGGGCAATTCGTCGGCGGTGGCCGGCGCGCTCACTGACGCGGTGGGCAAGCACAACGCGCGCAACCCGGAGGAAACCATCCTCTATCTCAACTACGGGGCGGTCGATCCGGCACTGACCAACGACCGCTGCAACTTCTGGCATTTCCGCTTCGACGCCGACGCCGAGATGAAGATGGCGGCGCTCACCGACTACATGGCCACGCAGAAGAGCATCAAGAAGGTCTACTTGCTCAACCAGGACTACGCCTTCGGCCAGGCAGTGTCGAAGGCGGCGCGCGAGATGCTGGGCAAGAAGCGACCCGACGTGCAGATCGTCGGCGACGACCTGCATCCGCTGGGCAAGGTGAAGGACTTCGCGCCCTACATCGCGAAGATCAAGGCCTCGGGCGCGGAAACGGTGGTCACCGGCAACTGGGGCGCCGACCTGGCGCTGCTGGTCAAAGCAGCGAAGGACGCGGGCCTGAAGGTGGACTTCTACACCTACTACGCCGGCATCGCCGGTGGCCCGACCGCGATCGGGGATGCGGGGGACGGGCACGTCAAGATCGTGGCGCACTGGCACCAGAATGTGGGCGACTCGAAGTCCGATGCGATCGTGCAGCAGTACCGCAAGCGCTTCCCCGACGCCAAGGACGACTTCGTGTGGCTTGCGCAGCGCAACGCGATCGACATGCTGGTCAAGGCGATGAACGACACCAAGTCCACCGACCCGCTGAAGGTGGCGCGCGCGCTCGAAGGGATGAAGTGGCCCTCGTTCACCGGCGAGGTGACCATGCGCGCCGACAATCACCAGCTGCTGCAACCGATGTACGTGGCCACCTTCACCAAAGCGGGTAAGTCGGGCGTCAAGTACGACGTGGAGCGCACCGGCTTGGGCTTTCGTTCGGAAGGGCGGATCGAAGCGGCCAGAACCGCGATGCCCACTAGCTGCAAGATGCAGCGGCCCTGACGGCCGCGGTGGTCAAGCGAGCAGGTCCAGGCCGGGCCTGCTCGCTCGTGAGGCCGTTGCCGCATGGCGACGTGAGGATGCGGGGCGCAACGCAACCTTCTAGCGCACAAGCAAGCGCGCCAGTCTCAACGCGGCGACATGTTAGCCCGCCAGGCCGCAGCTCGCGACCCGACCCGCACCGCTACAGGTTGCCGGTCACCAGCAGCCGGAAGAGGAAGAACACGCCCAGGGCCATCAGCACGTAGGTGAGAAAGTCGCCGCTGCCCTCTCTCGCCCGTGCGCGGACTGCATGGCGCCCCAGCAGGGTGACGCTGGCCAGGGAGAAGCCCGCAAGCCACACCAGCCACGGACTCTTGTCCCACAGATAACCTAGCAGCGAGCTTCCCCACCCCTCGGGCTTGAACAGGCGGTAGACGATGCCGCCGATGCCGAGGACGACCAAGCCGACTAGCGCGATCGCCGCGACATCTTCGATCAGCCCCGCCAACAGTCCGCCCGTTCTCGAGGACGAGCGCCCGTACACTGGCCTTGCCATCCGGTTCTCCGTTCTTCGTTCAGCTGGCTGCGACGGAGAAGTCGATTGCAACCCCCGGGCCACACGGCTGGAAGGCCCGGTTTGTCAATGGGATAGCACAGCAGGGCGGGGTGCGAAGCGCGCAAGCGCCGGCAAAACCGTTGCTTGCCGGCAACGCCGGCGCGCAAGTGAAGTGTCAGGAAACGCGTCGCGGAGTCAGTCGGCGCAGCGCACGAAGTTGCAGACGCGCTGGCAGTCCTGCGAGAAGCCGCACTCGTACACCCCGACCTTGGGATGGCCGTCGGGGGTCATGCCGCACTGTTCCTGCGCCGCCATCTGGTGCGGCTTGGGTCTCCACTCGCACTGGTGACAGGCCGTGAGCCCCGGGAGCTCGAGCGAATCCTGGCGGACGAATTTCTGCAGCACCGTTGGCTTGTCGGACGCAGCCTCGGAGGACTGATCCTCTTCTCCCGCAAGCGCGGGCAACGCCATGCATGCGCCGGCTAACGTCAGCGCCAGTAGTAGCTGTTTCATTCTCGCAGCCTTTCCGTACGCTTTCTCGGACCAGGGCAATACTACCCCAGACGGAGATCATCCCGATTGCCTGGCGCGAGAGCTTGACGTAGGTCAAGCGCCGCGCGGCCATGCCGGCGGACACGCAGGAAATCGGCCAGCCGCATGGCGGTTCAGCCCTTCAGGCGGTTGATCCTCACCACCTCCGGCAGCCGCCTCAGGCTGCGCATGATCTGGGCGAGGTGCAGGCGGTTGTAGACCTGCAGCGTGAAGAAGATGTTGCTGTAGGCGCTGCTGTCGCCGGGCTCGACGTTCACGTTCTCGATGTTGGAGTCGTCCTCGGCGATCGCGGAGGCGACCTTGGCCAGCACGCCCGGCTGGTTGGACACCAGCAGCTTGACATTGACCGAGAACAGCTTGCGCGTCTCGGGCGCCCAGTCCACGTCCAGCCATTTGTCCGGCTCGCGCTTCATCTTGGCGATCACCGGGCAATCGTGAGTGTGCACGATCATGCCGCGGCCCTTCTTGATGAAGCCGATGATCGGGTCGCCCGGGATCGGGTGGCAGCACTTGGCGAACTGCAATGCCATGCCTTCCGACCCGCGGATGACGATCGGGCCGGGCGTCACCGGTGCTTGGCCCTCCGCACGGCCCGGCGGCAGCAGCTTGCGCGCCACCACGATGGCGAGCAGCCGCCCCAGGCCGATCTCGGCCAGCGCCTCCTGCTGCGACTTGACGCCGATCTCGTTGAGCGCGCGATCCCAGTCGCCGGCCTCGAGCGTCTTGCCGCTTCCCCCGAGCGCGGCGATCGACTGCTGCAGCAAGCGCTCGCCCAGATGGACCGACTCCTCGTACTGCATGGTGCGCAGGAAATGGCGGATGTGATGGCGCGCCTTCGCGGTGACGACGAAGTTGAGCCAGGCGGGGTTGGGCTTGGCGTGCGCCGCGGTGATGATCTCCACCCGGTCGCCGTTCTTCAGCTCGGTGCGCAGCGGCACCAGTTCGTGGTTGACCTTGGCCGCCACGCAGCGGTTGCCGATGTCGGTGTGCACCGAGTAGGCGAAATCCACGCACGAAGCGCCGTGCGGCAGGGCCATGATCTTGCCCTTGGGCGTGAACACATAGGTCTCGTCGGGGAACAGGTCGACCTTCAGGTGCTCGAGAAACTCCACCGAGTCCACGCCGTCGTCTGACTGCATCTCCAGCAGGCTCTGCAGCCACTGGTGGGTTTTGCGCTGCAGCTCATTCAAGGATGCGTCGCTGCTCTTGTAGATCCAGTGCGAGGCGACGCCGGCCTCGGCGAGGCGGTGCATCTCTTGGGTGCGGATCTGCGCCTCGAGCGGGCTGCCGAACGGCCCGAACAGCGTGGTGTGCAGCGACTGGTAGCCGTTGGCCTTGGGAATGGCGATGTAGTCCTTGAACTTGCCCGGGATCGGCTTGTACAGGCTGTGCAGTACACCCAGCGCGAGGTAGCACGACGCGATGTCCTTCACGATCACCCGGAAGCCGTAGATGTCGAGCACCTCGCTGAACGAGAGGTTCTTGTCCTGCATCTTCCGGTAGATGCTGTACAGGTTCTTCTCCCGGCCGGTGACGAGAGCCTCGATGCCGGCTTCCTGGAGGCGCTGCTGGATCGAGCCTTGGATGCGCTCGACCACTTCCTTGCGGTTGCCGCGGGAGGCGTCCACCGCCTTGCGCAGCACGCGCCAGCGATTGGGGTAGAGGTTCTGGAACGCGAGCTCCTGCAGCTCCTGATACAGGTTGTTGAGTCCCAGGCGATTGGCGATCGGCGCATAGATCTCAATCGTCTCGCGCGCGATGCGGGCCCGCTTCGTGGGGTGCATCACTTCGAGCGTGCGCATGTTGTGCAGCCGGTCGGCGAGCTTGATCAGGATGACGCGCACGTCGCGCGCCATCGCCAGGAACATCTTGCGGAAGTTCTCCGCCTGGGCCCGCTCCTGGGTCTCGAATTCGATCTTGTCGAGCTTGGACACCCCGTCGACCAGCTCGGCCACCATCTTGCCGAACTTCTCGCTGATCTCGCCCTTGGTGACCGTGGTGTCCTCCATCACGTCGTGCAGCAGCGCGGCGGTGAGGGCTTGCGAGTCCAGGTGCCATTGGGCCAGGATGCTGGCCACCGCCACCGGGTGGGAGATGTAGGGCTCGCCGCTCTGGCGGAACTGCCCTTCGTGAGCGGCCTCGGAGAACTCGAAGGCCGATCTGAGCTGCTTGACGTCCTCGCCCTTCAGGTAGGCGGCGGCATCGTGCAGCAGGACTTCGGCCTCGGACATGGTCGGGATCGGGTGCGCAGCCGACCGGTGAATGCGCTAACGGTGTATGGGCGGAGGGCTGGGCCGTGTCAGGATGATGGTGGCGAGCAACGTGTGCTTCAAGTGCTCAGGCCTGTCCGCGGTTGAGAATTTCCTGCCCGACCTTGCCGGCGGCGATCTCGCGCAGCGCCGTTACCGTAGGCTTGTCGCGCGCGCCGTCGATGAGGGGAGAGGCGCCCTGGGCCAATTGCCGTGCTCGGTAGGTCGCCGCTAGCGTGAGCACGAAGCGGTTGTTGATCTGCTTCAGGCAATCGTCCACGGTGATGCGTGCCATGGCGTCCTCATCTCATTCTATTGATCAGATCGGCGTGGCGCTCGAGCTGGGCGGCCAGTCGCAGGCGTTGCGCCCGGACGATGCTCACCAGATCCACTACGGCGACCTCAAAAGTCTGATTGATAATAACATAGTCGAATTCGGCCAAATGGCCGATCTCCTCGCGGGCGTTGGCCAGCCGCCGCTCGATCACTTCGTTGCTGTCCTGCCCGCGCGCGGTGAGGCGCCGGCGCAGGGCATCCAGCGACGGTGGCAGGATGAAGACTCCGATCGCCTGCGGCATCAGCCGGCGCACCTGTGCGGCGCCCTGCCAGTCGATCTCGAGCAGGATGTCGCGTCCCTGGGCAGTGCGCTCGTTGATCCACGCCTGGGAAGTCGCGTAGTAGTTGCCGTGCACCTCGGCGCTCTCCAGGAACTCACCGCGCTGCGCCATCGAGTCGAAGGTGGCCCGGTCGACGAAATGATAGTCGCGCCCGTCCTCCTCGCCCCGGCGCGGCTCGCGCGTGGTGTAGGAAACCGACAACTCGATGTCGGGCTCGCGCTCCAGCAGCGCGTTCACCAGGCTGGTCTTGCCGGCCCCGGAAGGAGCGCAGACGATGAACAGGTTGCCGGACATGCTACGCAGCCGGCACGAGCCACGAGGCGCGAGGCATTTTGCAATGTGGACGAGGCAACGGTTGGCTACTGCACCGAATATCGGCTGGCGCAGCGGTAAGCTGAAGAGCGCCGTGGCGCCGTCGCTCGCAGCGCATAGCGTCGCGCCTGTCGTGCCTTGTGGCTCGTGCCTCGCGCTTGGATTTCATGCCTCGTGCCTGGGACCCGCGCCTCATTCGATGTTCTGCACCTGCTCGCGCATCTGCTCGATCAGCACCTTCAGCTCGACCGAGCCCTGCGACAGCTCCATGTCCGTCGACTTCGCCCCCAGCGTGTTGGCCTCGCGGTTCAGTTCCTGCATCAGGAAGTCCAGGCGCTTGCCCACCGCCCCTCCCTGATCGAGGATGCGCCGCACCTCGGCGAGATGGGTGGTGAGCCGGTTCAGCTCCTCCTCCACGTCCACCTTGCTGGCGAACAGCACCACTTCCTGGCGCAGGCGGTCGCCCTCAGGCTCGGTCATCGCCTCGCGCAGGCGGGCGATGAGCTTGTCCTGGTAGGCGCTGACCAGCTGGGGGATCTTCGGCTGCATCTTCTGCGCCAGCTGCTGCATGCGGGCCACGCGCTCCAGCAGCAGCGCGCTGAGCTTCTCGCCTTCCCGCGCGCGCGAGGCAGAGAAGTCGCCCATCGCGCGCTCGATGAGCGCCTGGGTGTGCTCCTTGAGTTGTTCCAGCGGCAGCACATCGGCCTCGAGCATGCCGGGCCAGCGCAGCACATCGCTCGCCGACAGTGGCGCACTGCCGGGAAGCTGCGCCCGCACCGCGTGTTCGAGCTGAACCAGCTGCTGGAGCAGCGTGGCGTTGAGCTGCATGGACAGTTGGGCGGCCGGATTCTTGGCCAGCCCGATGCGGCACTCCACCTTGCCGCGCGTCAAGCGCGTCGCGATCTGCTCACGCAGGGCCGGCTCGAAGGTCCGGAACTCATCCGGCAGCCGGAACTGCAGATCGAGGTAGCGATGGTTGACCGAGCGGATCTCCACGCTGAGGGTGCCCAGCGGCAGCTCCTCTGAGACAGCCGCGTAGCCCGTCATGCTGTAGATGGTCAAGGATTCCTCGTCTGTGCGCGCCTGTTCGGAGGCCGAGAATCGGCGAGGAAAGATAGCATAGAATCCATCCCGCTCCGGACGACTCGGCGCCCGGCCGATTGCGGGGGATGCCCCGGCGCCATTTTCCTACGATGCCATGCGACCCAGCGGACGCAAACCCGATCAACTGCGCGAGGTACGCATCACCCGGCACTACACCCGCCACGCGGAGGGGTCCGTGCTGGTGGAGTTCGGCGACACGCGGGTCGTCTGCACCGCCAGCATCGACGAGAGAGTCCCCCCTTTCCTCAAGGGCCAGGGCCGCGGCTGGGTGACCGCGGAATACGGCATGCTCCCGCGCGCCACCAACACCCGCACGCAACGCGAGGCCAGCGGCGGCAAGCAGTCCGGACGCACCCATGAGATCCAGCGACTGATCGGGCGCAGCCTGCGCGCGGTGGTCGATTTCGCGGCCATGGGCGAGCGCGCCATCCAGATCGACTGCGACGTCATCCAAGCCGACGGCGGTACGCGCACGGCGAGCATCACGGGCGCGTTCGTCGCCCTGCACGATGCCATGGGCGTGTTGCAGCAGCGCCAGCTCATCACCGCCTGGCCGGTGCGCGATTTCGTCGCGGCGGTGTCGGTAGGCGTCGTGGAGGGCACGCCCGTGCTCGACCTCGACTACGCGGAGGACTCCGCTTGCGAAACCGACATGAATGTGGTGATGACCGGCAGCGGCGGCCTGGTCGAGGTGCAGGGCACGGCGGAAGGGCATCCGTTCACTCGGGCGGAGCTGGACGCTATGGTCGATCTGGCGGCAAGCGGGATTCGCAGGCTGATAGACGCGCAGCGCGGCGCGCTCGGGCTTCAGGGAGCCGTGCCGTGACACCGTCCGTGCGAGTTCCCTCTTGTGGCGCCGGAGAGTACAGAGGCGAGGGGCCATGAAGCAGCTGGTCCTGGCAAGCAACAACCCCGGCAAGATCGTCGAGATCCGCGCCATCCTCGCGCCGCTGGACATCGAGGTAGTGCCGCAGTCGCACTACGGGATCCCCGAAGCCGAGGAGCCGCACGGCACATTTATCGAGAACGCGCTCGCCAAAGCCAGGCAGGCGGCCACGCTGGCTGGCTTGCCGGCGCTGGCCGACGACTCCGGTGTGTGCGTCGACGTGCTCGAGGGTGCGCCTGGCGTGCACTCGGCGCGCTTCGCCGGCGACCCGAAGTCCGACGAGCGTAACAACCAGCGCTTGCTGGAGCTGCTCCAGCGGGAAGAGAATCGCCATGCGCATTACTACTGCGTAATCGTGCTGGCGCGCCACGCGCATGATCCGCAGCCGTTGATCGCGGAGGGCGAGTGGCACGGCGAGATCCTGCGCGCCCCGCGCGGCAGCGGCGGGTTCGGCTACGACCCGCTGTTCCTCGATCCGCTGCTGGGCAAGACCGGCGCGGAACTACCGATGGAGGAGAAGAACCGCATCAGCCACCGCGGCAAGGCGCTGGCGCTGCTGGTGGAGCGGCTGCAGACCGCGCGCCATACCCTGCCGTTGGCTAGATCGCCGCGCTGAGCGCGAGCGCGCCGAACCCGGCGATCACGAGGCCGGAGCCACGGTTCACCCAGCGCAACGCCGCCGGAGACAATCGGCTGCGCAGGCGGGCCACGCTCCAGCTCAGGATCAACCACCACAGCGCGCTACCTGCGAACACGCCACCGACGAACACAGCGGCACGCGCGTAGGTACCCGGCGCGCCGGCCAGGCCGAGGCCGGCAAAGACGCCGATGAAGGACAAGATAGTGGCCGGGTTCGCTAGCGTCAGCAGGAAGGTGCTGCCGTAAGCGCTGGCAAGCCCGCGCGCTGGGGTAGAGGTGGCCGAAGCGCTCGGCTGCGCGACAAAGATCTTCGCACCCAAGTACACGAGGAACAAGCCACCGAGCAGGTGAAGCCATCCGGCGTGCGCGATCAGCACACCGGTGACTGCGGAGAGGCCAAAGCCTGCGACCGCGCCATAAATCGCATCCGCGGTCGCTGCACCCATGCCGGTGGCCAGCCCGACCGCCTGACCCTGAGCCAGCGTTCGCCGAATGGTGAGCGCGCCGATCGGCCCGACCGGCGCGGCGATCGAGAAGCCGATCACCGCACCCTGCAGGAGCAGCACGAGGCTCATGTTCGCCTGGGCGTGCAACGCGCGCGCGAGCGTACCAGCGCGGTCATGCTGGCTTGCCTCACGCGAGCAGCGAGCGCATCAGCCAGGTCGGGCGCACGCCGTCAGCGGCGGCCACCTGCGCGCGGGTCACGCCGGTGTGCAACAGGACGGAGTCGATCCCGCAGGCGTTCGCGCCGCGGATGTCGGTGTCCAGCGTATCTCCGATCATCACGGCGTTGCGGGTGCCGCTGCGGCGCAGCCCCTCCTGGTAGATAGGCGCGTGCGGCTTGCCCAGGCGCTCGAACCGCAAGTGAGGGCGGTCAGGATAGCGCAACTCGATCGCCGCCTCGAACAGCATCGCGACGCTACCCGCCGCGATGCCGAAGTGTTCCCGCCCGCGCGGGAAGATCAGGTCCGGGTTGGGCAGGACCAGGTGCACCGTGTCGCCGCGATCCAGCCTACGGATGAGGTTGGAGAGCGCGGCATCGACGACCTCGAGGAAGTCGAAGCCCGATTGGTCCGCTACCACCAGCACCTCGAAATCGCTGCCCGGCGGCACCACCTGTCCCCCCGCCAGCTCCACGTAGCGCGCGCTGTCGTACGGCCCGATCACCGCGCAGCGCGCGCCGACGAGTTCGTGCCGCGCAAAGTAACTGCCCAGAAGCATGCCGGAGGTGATGATGTGCTCCTCCCCCAGCGCGAGCCCGAAGCCTCGATAGCGCGCGGCGCCGGTGCGCGGCAGCTTCGAGGCATCGTTGGTCAGGACGAAATACGGCTTGCGCGACTCATTCAGCGTGTCAACGAACTGCGCCGCGCCTGGCATCGCCCCGGTGGCGGTCACCAGGACGCCGTAGGCGTCGAGCAGGAACGCGTCGTAGCGGTGGAACAGCTGTGCTGCGGAGATCTCGGGGACGGCTTGCATAGCGTTGCCAGTGCGGCACAAGCCGCGCGCGACGGTTGCTAGAGCTCGATCCCGAGTCGCGGGAGGATGCCGAGCATGATCAGGTACGCGGCCACGGTCGCTCCCGCGGCGGCAGCGAGGCCCGGCCAGAAAGCCCAGCCGTGGCGCAGCAGCCACGGCAACACCACGAACAGCGCCAGGGAGGGCAGCACCAGCCAGAACATGCTCGCGCACAGCGTGGCGACCTTCTCCGCGTTGCCCGTATCGACGTACAGCCAGACGAAAGCGAGGAGCGAGGTGAGCGGCAGCGAGGCGAGCAACGCGCCCGCCGCGCTGCTGCGCTTGGCCAGTTCCGCGACGGCGACGATCACTAGCGCCGAGAGCGCGACTTTCAGGGCGTACTGGAGAGCCATCGGGCCGCATTGTGGCGCAATCGACCGCGGGCTGTCCAACACGCCGAGTCTTTCGGTGATTGCCAGAGCGCCGGACTTCACGCAGCGCGACACTGCTGGCAAGACCGTCAAGCTGAGCGACTATCGCGGACGCGCGGTGCTGCTTGCATTCATCTTCACTACCTGCCCGAGCGTCTGCCCGCTAATCTCGAAGCAGATGGAGTACTTACAGACGCAGCTCAAATCCGGCGGGCTGTTCGGCCGCCGTGCCGCGATGCTATCGGTGACGATCGATCCGGAAACCGACACCGCGCCGGTGCTCGCGGCGTATGCGAAGCAGTACAGCGCCGATCCGGCCGGCTGGCGCTTCCTGCGCGAGTCGGAGGAGAAGACCAGGCCGATCCTCAAGGCCTACGACGAGTGGACCAAGAAGCTGCCCAAGGGCGAGCTGGATCATCCCGCACGCGTCTATCTGATCGATCCGAACGGCAACATCCGCGAGATCTACTCGCTTGCCTTCTTCAACGAGAAGCAGGCGCTGATCGACATGAAGGCGTTGCTTGCGGAGGCCCGTTAGCGCACCGTAGCGGCCGGCCCGCTCTGGACTTCTCGCTCTGTGTCTAGCGGGGGGGGGGGGGGGAGAAGCTGGGCGAA
>Ga0335070_10004196_pt1 | contig 16821 bp, 14 predicted proteins | sample Lox_Sample_13_FD_206722 | JGI IMG/M metagenome (GOLD analysis project Ga0335070, IMG submission 206722) | Soil microbial communities from Loxahatchee National Wildlife Refuge, Florida, United States - Lox_Sample_1.3 | ecosystem: Environmental > Terrestrial > Soil > Wetlands | place: USA... | reverse complement strand
ATGACCATGGCGCGATAGCGCGCCTCGAAGACATGCAGCGGCAGGAGCGTGTGCGGGAAGAAGGTCATGTCCGGGAGCGGGAAGATCGGCACGAAGACGCTGGCCACGCCCACCGGCGCCCTCAGCCGATGGTGGGCAGCTTGAGCGCCGAGAGCGCTCCCAGCCGCTCCACGACGCCGTCGGCCAGCGTGAGGAACGCGGCGGCCTGGGCGGAGCCCGGCTGGCCGACGACGATGGGCACACCGGCATCGCCGCCCTTGCGCGTGTCCATCTCGAGAGGGATGCGCGCGAGGAGCGGCACGCCATACTCCGCCGCCACCCTGTCGCCGCCACCCTCGCCGAAGATGGCGTACCGGGTGCCCGTGTCCGGCGCCACGAAGTAGCTCATGTTCTCGACCACGCCCAGGATGGGCACGTTGAGCTTCCGGAACATGCCGAGGGCCTTGCGCACGTCGAGCAGCGCGACCTCCTGCGGCGTGGTCACCATGACCACTCCGCCCAGCGGGATGACCTGCGAGAGCGAGAGCTGGGCGTCGCCCGTGCCCGGGGGCATGTCGAAGACGAGATAGTCGAGCGGACCCCACATCACGTCGCGGAGAAACTGCTGCACGGCCGAATGAATCATGGGGCCGCGCCAGACGAGCGCCTCGCGCTCGTCGACGAGGAGACCGATGGACATGATCCGGATGCCGTGCGCCTCGATCGGAATGATCTTGTTCTCGAACATCCCGGGCCGGCCCTTCGCGCCCATCATGAGCGGCACATCGGGCCCATACACGTCGACGTCGACGAGGCCGACGGCGTGGCCTCTCTGGCGGAGCGCCAGGGCCAGATTGACGGCGACCGTGGACTTCCCGACGCCGCCCTTGCCCGATGACACGGCCACCGTGTGCTTCACGTCCGGGATGAAATTGGCCGCAGGGGGGCCGGGTCTCGGTGTCGCCGCCATGGGAAAGCTCGTCTCCTTCGGAGTGGCTCTGCGTTCTCCGGAGTATAGGGTCCGGCGCGCTCGCACGTCAAGGAAGGACGCGATCCCGATGGCTTCCAACTCCGCAAAGAAGTTGAAAAATCTGAGCGAAACTGCTAGAAATGACGCGTGATCCCACCTGAAGATTTCCGGAGGGTTCTCGGCCACTTCTGCTCCGGCGTCACCGTCATCACCACGGTCGACTCCGACGGTCGTCCCGCGGGGCTCACGGCCAGCGCGTTCACTTCCGTGTCCCTCAACCCGCCGCTCGTGCTGGTGTGCGTCTCCCGCGATGCCCACAGCTATCCGGCGCTCGCGGCGGCCAGGCACTTCGCGGTCAACATCCTGGCCGGCCATCACGAGGCCGTCTCCACGCGGTTCGCGACCAGGCCGGTCAAGCATCCGTCGGAGAAGTTCGAGGGCATCGACTTCCGGCAGAGCGGCTTCGGGCTGCCCGTGCTCAAGGACTCGCTGGCCGAGCTCGAGTGCGAGGTCGTGCATGCCTATCCGGCGGGGGATCATACGATCTTCGTGGGGCGCGTCGAGGCGGCGGAGTCCCGCGGCGACGACGGCCTCGAGCCGCTGCTCTACTATCGCGGCAAATACCGCCGAATCCACAGCTGAGGGGCCGTTGACGTTCCGCATTCCCCTCTCGCGCCCGCCCGTGGATGACGAGATCAAGGCGGCCGCCGTCCGGGCCATCGAGTCCGGACATTACATCCTCGGCCCCGAGTGCCGCGCCTTCGAGGCGGAGTTCGCGGCATACGGCGCGGCCCGGCATGCCGTGCTCGCGTCGAGCGCCACGGCCGCACTCTGGATGGCCATGCGGGCCCTGGGGATCCGGCCGGGCGACGAGGTGCTCGTGCCCGCGCACACCGCCTTTCCGACGGTGGAGGCGGTCGTGACGGCAGGAGCGACGCCGGTGTTCGTCGACGTCGACGACACGTACACCGTCGACGTGAAGGACGCCGCGGCCAAGATCACTGCCCGCACCATCGGATTCGTGCCCGTCCATCTCTACGGTCATCCCGCCAGCCTTCCCGAGATCCAGGAGCTCTGCGCCCGCCACGGCCTGTGGTTGCTGGAAGATGGCGCCCAGGCGCACGGGGCGGCATGCCAGGGCCAGAAGGTGGGGACATTCGGGCGCGCGGGCGTGTTCTCGTTCTATCCGTCGAAGAACCTCACCGTGATGGGCGACGGAGGCATCCTCGTGACGGACGACGACGACCTCGCGGCGCGCTGCCGTCGGCTCCGGGACCACGGCCGGCAGGACAAGGACGTTCATCTCGAGATCGGCTTCAACCTGCGCTTCAACGAGATACAGGCCGCGATCGGGCGCGTGCTCCTGCGCCGGCTCGACGCCATGAACGATCGGCGCCGCGCGCTCGCCGCCCGCTACGGGGTCGGGCTGGCCGGGCTGCCGATCGAGCTGCCCGCCGAAGCCGACGGAGTCCGACACGTGTACCACCTCTACGTCATCCGGACACCGGAGCGCGACCGGCTCGCCGCACACCTCGAGGAGCACGGCATCGCCACGGGCATACACTACCCCGTGCCCTGCCACCGGCAGCCTGCCCTGACCCATCTCGAAGCCGGCGCGCTCGAGCGCACGGAGCGCATCGTCACCGAGATCCTGAGCCTCCCCATCTCCGCCGGCCACCAGGAGTCGGAGATCGACGACGTCGCGGCGGTGGTGCGGGCCTTCTTCGCGAAGTGAGCGAGCCCCTCCGGGTCCTTCAGCTCTACCCTAAGAGCGACTACTTCACCGGCGCCGCGATCCAGACTCTCGAGCTGGCACGCGGGCTCCGGAGCCGCGGTCACCACGTGGTCGTCGGCACCCGGCCGAGCGACGCGTGGGCCGACAAGTGCGCGCGGGCGGACCTCGTCTACCACCCGGTGGCCATGCGCTCAGAGCTGGACATCCGGTCGGTAGCGCCCCTCGTGAGGCTCCTCAAGCGGCATCGCATCCAGATCGTTCACGCGCAGAAGGGTCGCGCGCGCACCCTCGCCCTGATGGCGGGACTCTTCACGCGGATCCCGGTCCTCGTGCTCAACCGCGGGGTGAGCTTCTCGCCCGATCGGCTCGCCCGGCTCGGCTACACGAGCCGGCGCGTCACGGCCATCGTCGCGGTCTCGGAGTCCATCCGGCTCGGCCTGATCGCGCGCGGCGTGCCCCCCGCGAAGGTGCACGTCATCTATTCGGGAACGGACACCGCCCGCTTCCATCCGGGGGTCGATCGCGAGCGCGTCCGCCGCGAGCTCGGGCTGGGGCCGGAGCACTATCTCGTCACGCAGGTCGGCATCCGCAGCCAGAAGGGCAACGACGACACGCTGGACGCGATGCGCATCGTGGCGGCGAAGGCGCCGCAGGCGCGCCTGCTCTTCGTCGGCGCCAACACGGCCAAGGCGCGGATCGTCCGGAACAAGGCGGAGGCCCGGGGTCTCGCCGATCGCGTCCTGGTGCTCGACTACCGGGAGGACATCCCGGAGATCCTGGCGGCGAGCGATGTCTCCGTCGACGCCTCCTACGCCGGGCTCGGACTCACCGGCGCGATCCGCGAATCTCTCGCCGTGGAGACGCCCGTCGTCGCCAGCCGCATCGAGGGCAATCCGGAGCTCGTCGTGGACGGGGAGACGGGCTACCTGTTTCCCCCGCGCGACGTCGATGCTCTCGCGCGCTGCATCGTCCGCGCGATCGAGGAGCCGGAGGGCGCGCGGACCATGGCGCGGGCCGGGCGCCGGCGCGTGGAGACCGGGTTCTCCCTCACCGCCAAGGTGGACCGCACCGAGGCGCTCTATCGCCGCCTTCTGGCCGCCGCGCCTGCCTGATGGCCCCGAGGCGCTCGTATGGCCTTCTGTGGTACCTCTGGCCCTATCTCCGGCCCTATCTGCCCTGGCTCGCCGTGGGCAGCGGCATCGCGATGGCCGTCTCCGCGGCCGACGGCTACATCGCCTGGCTCGTCAAGCCCGCCCTTGACGAGGTTTTCCTCAAGCGCGATCTCGCCATGCTCAAGCTGGTGCCGCTCCTCCTCCTCGGCGCCTACTTCGTGAAGGGCCTCGGGCGCTACGGCCAGTCGTACCTCATGGCGGCGGTGGGCGAGCGCGTGGTGGCGCGACTGCGCCGCGATCTCTACCTGCACATCCAGGGCATGCCCCTGTCCTTCTACACGAAGTTCCACTCCGGCGAGCTCATGGTCCGCGTCGTCAACGACGTCAACCGCCTGGCCCGCCTCGCCTCCTCGGTGCTCGTCATGGCCGTGCGCCAGGTCACCACCATCATCGCGCTGCTCGTCGTGATGTTCGTGCGCGAGTGGGTGCTCGCCCTCATCGCCGTGGTCATCTTCCCCGCCGTGGGCGTGCTCTTTCGCGCGCTCGGCCGCGCTCTCTACAAGATTGCCCGGCGGTCGCAGGAGAAGATCGGCGAGCTGAACGTGCTGCTCCAGGAGGCCTTCACCGGCAACAAGATCGTCAAGGCCTTCGGGCGCGAGCGGCTGCAGCAGGAGCGGTTCGACGCGGTGAACGACCGCCTCCTGCGCCTCGCCCTCAAGGACCAGCGCGTCGATCTCCTCGCCGAGCCCATCATGGAAGTCCTGGGCGCCCTCGGCATCATGGGGGCCATCTGGTACGGTGGCTACCGGGTCATCGGCGGCGCCTTGACCCCGGGCGAGTTCTTCTCCTTCACCGCCGCCGTGATCCTCCTCTATGGCCCCGTGCGCCAGCTCGGCCGCGTCATGAACCAGGTGCAGAACTCGCTGTCGTCGGTCGAGCGGGTCTTCGACATCCTGGCCGAGCCTCCCGCCATCAGCGACCGGCCCGGCGCGGTCACCGTGACCGAGTTCCGCGATCGCCTGGCGTTCGAGGGCGTCTCGTTCCGGTACCCGAACGCCGCGGAGAACACGCTCGTCGACATCTCCCTCACCGTCCACAAGGGCGAGATGGTCGCCTTCGTGGGGATGTCGGGCGCGGGGAAGACCACGCTCATGGACCTGGTGCCGCGCTTCCACGACGTGCAGGCCGGACGCATCCTGCTGGACGGCCGCGACGTCCGCGACGTCACGGCCGCGTCGCTGCGCGGCCTCATGGGCATCGTGACGCAGGAGACCTTCCTCTTCGCCGACTCCGTCGGCTACAACATCGCCTACGGCCGGGCGGGAGCGACCCAGGCGGAGATCGAGCGGGCGGCGCGCATGGCCCAGGCACACGAGTTCATCGCCGCCCTGCCCCAGGGCTACGCCACACCGGTCGGCGAGCGCGGGGTCAAGCTGTCCGGGGGCCAGCGGCAGCGCATCGCCATCGCGCGCGCGTTCCTGAAGGATCCGCCCATCCTGATCCTCGACGAGGCGACATCCGACCTGGACGCGGAGAGCGAGTTCCTCGTGCAGCAGGCGCTCGGCGACCTCATGAAGCACCGGACGGTCCTCGTGATCGCGCACCGCCTGGCCACCGTGAAGCATGCGGACCGCGTCGTGGTCGTCCACGCGGGCACGCTCGCCGAGGTCGGCACTCACGACGCCCTGATGGCCCGCGCGGACGGCATCTATCGCCGGCTGGCCACGCTTCAGTCGCTCGACGCGCTGACGCGCCGCTGAGCCGGGAAGCCTGACCGGGCGCGCGCGCTCCGGCCGGGGGCGATCAAGCCTGCGGCAAATCAGAGAGGGGCGCTACTCCCGGAACCGGTTGACGATGGGCAGGCGCCAGTCCTTGCCGAAGGCGCGCGGCGTGATCTTGATGCCGATGGCGCCCTGGCGGCGCTTGTACTCGTTGCGGTCCACCATGGCGATCACGCGCTTCACGGTGGCGGCATCGAAGCCGCGCCCCACGATGTCGGCCACGCCCAGATCGCTCTCCACGTAGCACTCGAGGATGGCGTCCAGCAGCTCGTAGGGCGGCAGCGAATCCTGATCCTTCTGCCCGGGCCGGAGCTCGGCCGACGGCGGGCGCGTGAAGACGCTCTTCGGGATGATCTCCCGCCCCGCGCGGGCATTGGCATGCTCGGAGAGCCTGTAGACGAGCATCTTGGGGCAGTCCTTGATGACCGCGAACCCGCCCGCCATGTCGCCGTAGAGCGTGGTGTACCCGACGGCGATCTCGCTCTTGTTCCCCGTGTTGAGGACGAGCCAGCCGAACTTGTTCGACAGGGCCATCAGATAGTTGCCGCGGATGCGCGCCTGCAGGTTCTCCTCGGTCACGTCTTCCTTGAGGCCCTTGAACGCCGCCGCGAGCACCCGCTTGTACGCGGTCAGCACCCCCGTGATGGGTACGCGGAGCAGGTCGATGCCGAGGTTGCGGGCGAGCTTCGCCGCGTCGTTCCGCGTGCCGGAAGATGAGTACGGCGAGGGCATCGTCACGCCGGTGACGTTGGCGGCGCCGAGCGCGTCCACGGCCACCGCGGCCACGATCGACGAGTCGATGCCGCCCGACAGCCCGATCACGACGTGCTGGAAGCCGTTCTTGCCGACGTAGTCGCGCGTGCCGAGGACCAGCGCCCGATAGACTTCCTCGACGGGCTCGAGCGCTTCCACCTCGCGCACCGGCAGCTTGGGCCGCTCGTGCGGGGCCCACGCGGGCAGCGAGATGCGGCGGGTCCCGGCGTCGGGGCGGAGCTTCTCCTTGCGCCGGCGGGAATCGTGGAGGCGCGCCCGGAACACCTGGTCGAGGTCGAGGTCCGCGATCACCAGGTCCTCCTCGAAGGCCCGGCCGCGCGCCACGCACTCGCCCTTCTCGTTGAAGACGAAGGAGTGCCCGTCGAAGACCAGCTCGTCCTGCCCGCCCACGGTGTTCACGAACGCCAGGCACACGAGGTCGTCGGCGGCGCGGGTGGCGAGCATCTTCTCGCGGAACTGGGCCTTGCCCACGTGGTAGGGCGAGGCGTTGATGGTGACGATCAGCTCCGCCCCGGCGAGTGCCTGGCGGGAGGTCGGCCCGGTGGGATACCAGATGTCCTCGCAGATGTTGGCGGCGACGGCCGTCTCGCCGATGACGAACACCGGCGCCTCCGTGCCGGACTGGAAGTACCGGTTCTCGTCGAAGACGCCGTAGTTGGGGAGGTACTGCTTGTGGTACGTGCCCACGTGAGCGCCGTCGTGGAGCACGGCGGCGGCATTGAAGATGTCGTCGCGCCTGTCCACGAAGCCGAGAACCGCGGTGAGGCCCCGGCTCTGCCTCGTGACGTCGGCGAGCGCGCGCAGGTTGGCCTCGATGAACGAGGCCTTGAAGAGGAGGTCCTCGGGCGGATAGCCGGTGAGCGTCAGCTCGGGGAATGCCACGAGGTCGCAGCCGGCAGCGCGCGCACGCTCCATCCAGTCCACCACGAGCCGGGCATTGGCCTCGACCGCTCCCACGGTCGGATTGACCTGCGCCAGCCCGACCCGCATGCGTCGCATGGCGATATTCTAAACCATGCGGCCGGGCCGGAAGGCCACCCGCAATCCGACCAGCACGAGCACGCCGCCCACCACCGTCAGCGTCGTCAGGGGCTCGTGGAGCCACCACACGCCGAGGAGGGCCCCGACCACCGGCTGCACGTTGATGAGCAGCGCCAGGCGCGGCGCCTCCACCCGCTCGAGCCCGTAGTTCCAGGCGAGATAGCCGAGGGCAGTGATGACGAGGGCGAGATAGAGCGTTCCCCAGATCGCCATCGGGCTCCAGACCGGCCGGTGGCCGTTCAGCCACTCGAACGCGGCCATCGGCAGCATGGCCACGAGGCCCCAGACAATGGACCATGCCGTCACGGGCAAGGCGGCATGCCGGGCCAGGACTCCCCGGCCGATCAGCGAGTAGGCGGCATAGGACAGGCCCGACAAGACGAGCAGGATGTCGCCGCGCCAGTGGGGCGCCAGCACCGAGGCGGATCCCGGCAGCACGTTCAGCACGACCAGCGTGGCGCCGACCACCGTGAGCACCGCGCCCGCGAGCTCCCGGCGCGAGAGGCGCTCGCCCAGGAAAATGGGCGACAGCAGGATCAGCGACACGGGCTCCACCGTGATGAGCAGCGCCGCATTGGTGGCCGTCGAGTGCGCGATCCCGAGATTGCCGAAGCCGAAGGCTGCTGCGAACCCGAGCACGCCCATCCAGAACACGCTCCAGCGGTCGGAGCGGGACAGCCGGTCCCCGGCCGGTCGGCGGGCCATGGCGAGGGGCACGATCACCGCGGCCCCCAGGGCGAGGCGGGCCACGGCGAGGGTGGCGGGACCCACGTCCTGGAGAACCACGCGGGTCGTCACGTAGCTCGTGCCGTAGATCGCGTTGGCGACGAGCAGGACCAGATATGCGCTGGGCACCCGGGGAGTTTACGCGACGGGAACCCCCGGAGCGCGCCCGTTTCCCGAGGTGGACCCCCGGCGTGTGTGACCACGCCGGGGGTTGGCACATTTCCCCTCAACCGACCAAAGTAGAGTTTAAATGGCCACTTTCAGCGTACACCCTTGTCCCATTCTCGCGAAGTTTCCGGCCAGCAGCAGATGGATGGCCGGCCGCGGAGTAGGCTACAATCGCGCGCATGGACTCCAAGATCCCGTGGCTTCCGTCCGAGCTGCAGCCGGGCCAGAAGGCCGAACGATGCTCGGGCTGCGGCGCGCTCGCGCTCATCCCGTGGACGCTCCGCCGAGACCGCAACCTGCCCACCCCGCTCCGAACGTGGGTCTGCGTCAGGTGCCAGACGACGGTGGACCGACCGGAGCCAGACCTCTAGGCTTCAGGCCGCGTTCAGGAAGTCGATCAGCTGGCGGAGCCGTGCGAAGCCGCTCCTGTTGAAGGCCAGCACGAGGCGAGGCAGCTCGGGGAATTCTCCCCGCTCGGCCTCGAGCGCCTGCGGCACCTGCTCGGCGGGGCCCTTGAGGATATCGGAGAAGCGGAGCGAAATCTCCGAGACGGTAGCGGCGGACACGGCACGGTGCAGGCGGATCACGAGGCTGTCCCCGACGAACCGATAGGAGTGGAAGACGCGGTAGAAGCCTTCCACCTCGCCCGCCGCCTCCTGCACGCTGTCGGTGACCCGGAAGAGCGCCAGGTCTTCGGGCGAGACCATCCCCGTTTCCACCATCTGCTCGCGTACGAAGTCGAGCCAGCGCTGCCAGTACCTGCCGCCGGGCGCATCCACGAGCACCACGGGCACGATCTCCGCCTTCCCCGTCTGCATCAGCGTCAGGGATTCGAACACCTCATCGCCGGTGCCGAACCCGCCCGGGAAATAGGCCATGGCCCAGGCCTCGCGGACGAGGAAGAACTTGCGGGTGAAGAAATACTTGAAGGTGATGAGCTTCGGATCGTCGGCGATCCAGGGATTGGCGTCCTGCTCGAACGGGAGCCGGATGTTCAAGCCGAACGAGCTCTCGCGTCCCGCGCCTTCCTGCGAGGCCCCCATCACGCCGCTGCCGGCGCCCGTGATCGTCATCCACCCTGCGCCGGTCATCCGGGCACCGAAGGCCCGGGCCTGCATGGAGACTGGATGATCGACGGGCGTGCGCGCGGAGCCGAACACCGTGACCTTGGGCACGCTGCGGTACGGCGCAAAGACCTTGAAGCCGTACCGGAGCTCCTTCAGGGCGTTGTTGGCGATCTTGAGGTCGCCGGTGGCCGCGCCGTCCTCGAAGAGCTTGAGCGCGGTGGTCACGAGCTCGGACTCGAGGCGCCACGTCTCGCCGGGCACCCGCAGGCGTTCGAGGAGGGCGTCGATCTGCTGGTTGGCTTCGGCGTTCTGGAGCTGGTATCGGCGCTCCGGACTCACCTGTCCAGCATACACCCAGGTCATCGGGCCGCCCTGCTCATCAGGTCAGGGTATGGCGAACCATCTTGCCGTCGACCAGATAGATCACCATCTCGGCGATGTTCGTGGCGTGGTCGGCCAGGCGCTCCAGGAACCGCGAGATCAGGACCAGGCGTATGGCCCGCGGGATGGTCCGCGCATCCGCCATCATGAAGGTCAGGAGCTCCCGGAAGATCTGCTCCTTGAGCGCGTCCACCTCGGCGTCCTCGGCGCAGACCTTCCGCGCCAGTTCCGTGTCTCGGGCCACGAAGGCGTCGAGGCTCTCCTTGACCATGCGCTGGGCGCTCTCGGCCATGCGCGGCAGATCGATGTAGGGCTTGAGCTGCGGCTCGCGGTTCAGCTCGAGCACGCGCTGGGCGATGTTGACGGCCTGGTCCCCCATGCGTTCCAGATCGGTGACGATCTTCATGGCCGTGGTGATGAAGCGCAGATCGCCGGCCGCCGGCTGGTGGAGGGCGAGGAGGTTCACGCACGTCTCGTCCACCTCGAGGTCGTAGGCGTTGACCTGCTGATCCCGCTCGACCACGTTCTGGGCCAGCGCGTCGTCACGCTCGACGAGCGCCCGCATGACCTGTCGGATCTGCTCCTCGACCAGGCCTCCCATGGCCAGCAGGGTCTGCTTCAGGGACTCCAGCTCTTCATGGAAGTGCCGCTGCATGGGCGGGGCGCCTCCTAGCCGAAACGGCCGGTGATGTAGTCCTCGGTCTTCTGCTCCCGAGGGTGCGTGAACAGATCGCGAGTGACGCCGATCTCGATGAGCTCGCCCAGGAGAAAGAAGCCCGTCCATTCGGAGACGCGGGCCGCTTGCTGCATGTTGTGGGTCACGATCACGATGGTGAGGTCTTTCTTGAGATCGAGGATGAGCTCCTCGATCCGCGCGGTCGCAATGGGGTCGAGGGCCGAGCAGGGCTCGTCCATGAGGAGCACCTCGGGCTGCACGGCGACCGCTCGGGCGATGCACAGCCGCTGCTGCTGGCCCCCGGAGAGGCTGGACCCGGACTTGTACAGGTCGTCCTTGACCTCGTCCCACAGCGCGGCCTGACGCAGGGCCCGTTCGACGACGTCGTAGAGCAGGTTCTTGTCCCGCACCCCCGCCAACCGAAGCCCGGCTGCCACATTGTCGAACACGGACATGGTCGGAAAGGGATTCGGCTTCTGGAACACCATGCCAATCCGTCGTCGCACCATGACGGGATCGACCCCCGGGCCATAGAGATCGTCACCGTTCAGCAGCACCTGGCCGCTCGAGCGAGCCCCGGGCACCACTTCGTGCATCCGGTTGATGCATCGGACGAACGTGGACTTTCCGCACCCGGAGGGCCCGATGAGCGCCGTCACGGCATTCGAGGGAACCCGCAGCGTCACGTTCATGAGGACCTGCCGCTCCCCGAACCACGCGTTGAGCTCTGTCACCTGAAGGCCGTCCGCCATCACTTACCTCATCTGGCGCTGAAGGTCTCTCGTGGCCAGTCGCGCCGCCAAACTCACGAGAAACACGATCGAGATCAGAACAAGGGCCCCCGCCCAGGCCTGGCGGTGCCAGTCGTCGAACGGTGAGATCGCATAAGCAAAGATCTGGAGGGCCAGGGCAGCAATCGGCTGGTCGAGGCCGTGGTGCCAGAAACGATTCCCGAAGGCGGTGAAGAGGAGGGGCGCCGTCTCCCCGGCGATGCGCGCGATGGCCACCATGACCCCCGTGGTGATTCCCGCTCGCGCGCTGGCGAGGACGATGCGCACCGTCACCTTCCACTTCGGCAGTCCCAGGGCCAGCCCCGCCTCTCGGAGGGAGGCCGGAACGAGTCGGATGATCTCCTCCGTCGTGCGCAGGACGATGGGAATCATGATGACGCCGAGGGCCACCCCGCCCGCCAGTGCCGAGAATCGCTTCATGGGAAGGACGACCAGCGTATAGGCGAAGATGCCGATCACGATGGAGGGCACGCCGTTGAGCACGTCAGCGAGGAAGCGCACCACCGAGGGCAGATGGGAGTCCTGAGAATCCGCGACGTAGAGCCCTCCCAGAATTCCCACCGGCAATCCCAGGCCACAGGCGAGACCGATGAGGATGAGGGTGCCCACGATGGCATTCGCCATGCCGCCACCTGACTCGCCCACGGGCCTGGGGGTGTGGGTGAAGAACTCGAGGTTGATCGATGACCCCCCCTGGTAGAGGAGAAAGGCGAATACGAGGATCAACGGCAGGATGACGAGGGCGGCCGCGGTCCCGCACAGAAAGCCCATGACCCGATTCAACACGAACCGCCGCGTCGCGACGCTCATTCTCGAATCCCCTTCACCGCGCCCCCCACCGTCCACACGAGCAGCCGCGCGAAGGCATTGACGAGCACGGTGACCACGAGGAGGAGGAGGCCGATCTGCACGAGCGCCGAAAGGTAGAGATCCGAGGTCGCCTCGGTGAACTCGTTGGCCAGCACGCTGGCCATGGTGTAGCCGGGGGCGAAGAGGGACACCGAGATCTCCGGCCGGTTGCCGATGACCATGGTCACCGCCATCGTCTCCCCGAGAGCCCGCCCCAGGCCGAGGAGCACGGCGCCGATGAGTCCAGAGCGGCCGTAGGGGAGCACGGCGATCCACGTCGTTTCCCAGCGCGTGGAGCCCAGGGCGAGGGCGGCTTCGCGCTGGGAGTTCGGCACGGCGAGCAGGACCTCTCGCCCGACCGTGGCGATGAACGGCACGGTCATGACCGAGAGGATCAGACCGGCCGCAAGCATTCCTACCCCGTACGGCGGGCCCTTGAAGAGCGGGAGCCAGCCCAGCGTGCTGCCCAGAGCTGGCTGCACCCACTGGCGAAGGAAGGGTGCCAGCACGAAGATGCCCCACAGGCCGTACACCACGCTCGGCACCGCAGCCAGCAACTCGATGAGAAAGCCCACGGGCGAGCGAACGGGAAAGGGAGCGATCTCCGCCAGGTAGATCGCCGCCCCGATGCCGAGGGGCACGGCCACGGCCATCCCGAGCAGCGACGACACGATCGTGCCGTAGATGAATGGCAGTGCCCCGAACGACTCCTTTACTGGGTCCCAGTCCTGCCCGACCACGAACGACAGGCCGAAGTGGCGCGCAGCGGGGAGAGACTCCACGACGAGGGCGCCCACGATCCCGGCCACGATGGCCACGAAGAGCGCGACCATCGCATACAGGCAGGCCTGGAAGAGACGATCGCCCCACACGTTGCGGCCGGCCGCGACGAAGAAGGTGCGGGGAAGGGAGACCGCGTGGGCCCCCCCTCCCCGCCTCGGGTCGGCTTCGGGCATATCAGCGAGAAGCCAGGAGCGGCTTCCCCTGGAAGGTGACCTGCCGGATCTTGGCCTCGATCTGCTTCACCACGGGCGCGGGGAGCGGAGCGTAGAGGAGATCCGCGGTGTACTTCTGCCCGTCGTGGATGGCCCACCACAGGAACTTCACGAGAAGCTTGCCCTTGGCCTCGTCGGGCTGATCCTTGTAGACGAGGAGCCACGTGAAGCTCGCGATGGGATAGCTGCTCTCGCCGGGCGGATTGGTCAGGGACACACGGAAATCGGCCGGCATGTTGTTGGAGGCGCCGGCGGCCGCCGCCGTGGTCGACTCGATCGAGGCCTCGACAAACTTGCCCGCGCCGTTCCGGATGGCGGCGGCGGGCAGCTTGTTCGTGATCGCGTAGGCAAGCTCCACATAGCCGAGGGCCCCCGGCGTGTTCTTCACCTGCCCGGCCACGCCCTCGTTGCCCTTGCCCCCGAGCCCCACGGGCCACTTGACCGACGTCCCTCGGCCAACTTTCTCCTCCCACTCCTTGCTCACCTTGGAGAGGTAATCCACCCAGATGTACGTGGTGCCGCTGCCATCGGAACGATGCACGATCACGATGGGGGTCTTGGGGAGGCTCGCGCCGGGGTTGGCGGACTTGATGCGATCGTCGTCCCAGCTCGTGATCTTGCCCAAGAAGATGTCGGCGAGAAGCTCGCCCGTGAAGCGCAGCCTGGGGTTCCCGGGCAGATTGTAGGTCGCCACCACCGCCCCGAGCACGGTGGGGATGTGGAACAGCTCAGCCGGTGCCTTCTTGAGCTGGTCGTCCGTCATCGGACCGTCCGACGCCCCGAAGTCAACCGTGCGCTCCGTGATCTGGCGGATGCCTCCGCCGCTCCCGATCGACTGGTAGTTGAACCTCACGGAAGGATCGACCTTGATGTATTCGTCGAACCACTTCGAATAGATCGGGTACGGGAAGGTCGCACCCGCCCCGTTCATCAGGGTTTGCGCCACCGCGGGATTCGGCGGTGAGGTCGCGAGCGCCAGAAGACCGACCAGCGCGCTTCCCATCATCCGAGCAATCGTCTTAACCTTGAGCATCTCCGACCCCCTTGGCGCAGACACCTGCCAGTGTCGGTCGCCGTCATTACGTGCAAATTACGATTAGGTTACGAACGTGTAAACACTCCGCGCAGCAGGGAGTGCCCGCGGGTCACGGCGATTCCTAGGGCTCCCGGAACCGATAGCCCACTCCGCGCACCGTCTCGACTCCTGGCAGCGGCACCCGCGCCGAGGCGAACTTGGCGCGGAGGCGAGCCACGTGCACGTCTACGGTGCGCGGCTCCACGAAGCCGTCCTGCCCCCATACCTGGTCGAGCAATTCCTCGCGGCCGAAGACCCGGCCCGGCGTGCCGGCCAGGGTGGCCAGCAGCTCGAACTCCTTGGGGGTGAGATCGACGCGCTGACCTTTGACGGCAACCTCGAACCGGTGCCGGTCGATCTCGAGGTCGCCGACCTTCAGGTGAAGCTTGCGATCCACGGCCTCGGCGCTCTTGCCGCGGCGCACGACCGCGCGTACGCGGGCGATCAGCTCCCGGGGCGAAAACGGCTTCGTGACATAGTCATCCGCGCCCATCTCGAACCCGAGGACCTTGTCTCCCTCGTCGACCCGTCCGGTCACCATGATGACGGGAATGCCCCGCGTGTCGGGGTCCTGCTTGAGGCGGCGACAGACCTCCCAGCCGTTCAGCTGGGGCACCATGATGTCCAAGAGGATCAACTCGGGCTTGCTCTCCCGGGCCCGCTTGAGCGCGTCGGCCCCATTGCCCGTGAGCAGGACCTCGTAACCTTCCTTCGCGAGGTGGTACCGGAGCAGCTCCGCCACGTCCTGCTCGTCCTCCACGACGAGCACGCGCGATCCGTTGCGGACGGGTGCGGGCGGGGTGGAGGGGAGAGCGCGCCGTCGGGTGACCACGCCGGACTCCACCTCCCCCGTGGCTCGTATCGTCACAGGGGTAGTGTGGCCGAAGGAGGTTACGCGATGATGACGGCGCGGTAAATCCTGCGTAAAGCAGCGCCGTGGCCTCCCCGGTCCGTCAGGCTGGGAGGGTGCCTCCGGCGCCGGTCAGCTCGTAGAGGCGCTCCTGGGAGCGGAACGCGGGGCGGCCCTCGGGCGCCGTGACGCGCGCGGAGGTGCCGTCGGGCAGGATGCGGCGCGCCTTCACGTTGTCGGCCAGCTGCACCTCGAGAACTTCCCGAACCTGCACCTGCAGCCGCTGATCGAGCACGGGGAACGCGATCTCCACGCGCCGGTCGAGGTTTCGCGGCATCCAATCCGCGGAGGCGAGCAGATACTCCCCCGCCCCACCGTTCTCGAAGAAGAAGACGCGGGCGTGCTCGAGATAGCGGTCGACGATGGAGCGGACACGGATGTTGTCCGAGAGCCCCGGCACCTCGGGGCGAAGGCAGCAGATGCCGCGCACGATGAGATCGATGGCGACGCCGGCGGCGCTGGCCGCGTACAGCTCCTCGATGAGCCGGCGGTCCACCAGCCCGTTCATCTTGGCGATGATGCGCGCAGGCTGGCCCGCGCGCGCGTGCGCAGCCTCGCGCTGGATGCGCTCGAGGAGGCCGCGGCGGAGCCCATCCGGCGAGAGGAGGAGATGGTTGAACCCCCGCGGGCGCGTGTATCCCGTCAGCAGGTTGAAGAGCTCCGTCAGGTCCTCGCCGAAGGACTCGCGGCTGGTGAAGATCCCCAGGTCGCCGTAGATGCCGCCGGTGCGCACGTTGTAGTTGCCGGTGGCGAGATGGCAGTAGCGCCGGATGCCGTCCGCCTCCTGCCGCACGACCAGGCAGGCCTTGCAGTGCGTCTTGAAGCCCGCCACGCCATACACCACGTGCGCGCCCACTTCCTCCAGCGCGCGGGCCCAGCCGATGTTGGCCTCCTCGTCGAAGCGGGCCTGCAGCTCCACGAGGACGGCGACCTCCTTGCCGTTCTCCACCGCGGTCCGGAGCGCGTGCGCGATGGGCGAGGCCGGGCTCACGCGATAGAACGTCATCTTGATCGCGAGCACCTTCGGGTCGACCGCGGCCTCCCGCACGAACCGCGTCACCGCGTCGAACGTGTGGTACGGGTGGTGGACGAGCACGTCGCCGGCGCGGATCCCGCTCCAGATGTCCGGGGCCCGCTCGAAGGCCGGCACGGGATGTGGCGGCATCGGCCGGTCCTTGAGCCGCGGGACGTCCACGGCCGCGTACAGCTGGAACAGGTCGGAGAACGCGGTGAAGCCCTCGCCTTCGTAGAGATCCTCGGGCGCCAGCTCCAGCTCGTCCAGCAGCGTGCGGAGAATGTCCACGGGCAGGTCGGCGTCGTACTGCAGGCGCACCGCGGCGCCGAGCCTGCGCTCGCGGAGGCTCTCCTCGATGCTCGTGAGCAGATCGTCCGGTCGCCCTTGCGGCTGGAGATCGGCGTCCCGCGTGACCCGGATGGCGTAGCTCGAGAGGATGTCGTAGCCGTTGTAGAGGCTCGGCAGGTGCAGGCGGATCACATCCTCGAGGAGCATGAAGACCTGCTTGCCGCCCGGATCGGGTAGCGCGACGAACCGCGGCAGCACCTGGCTCGGGATGTGGATCACCGAGAGGGAGGTGTGCGGGAGCGCGGAGGGCTTCGATGAACGCATGGACGCGACGAGGCATAGCGAGCGGTTGCCCAGGTAGGGGAAAGGATGCCCCAGATCCACCGCCAGCGGCGTGAGCACGGGCAGAAGCGTGCGGCGGAAATACCCCTCGAGGAACCGCTGCTGTTCCTCCGTGGCCTCCTTGGGACGGAGGAGGTGGATGCCCT
>Ga0335070_10004195_pt1 | contig 16821 bp, 15 predicted proteins | sample Lox_Sample_13_FD_206722 | JGI IMG/M metagenome (GOLD analysis project Ga0335070, IMG submission 206722) | Soil microbial communities from Loxahatchee National Wildlife Refuge, Florida, United States - Lox_Sample_1.3 | ecosystem: Environmental > Terrestrial > Soil > Wetlands | place: USA... | reverse complement strand
GAACCCGCGCGGCCCAGAAGGGCCACTGGCTCTCAAGGCCAGCGCATTATCCACTCTGCCATCCCGGCTCGCTTTAGCAGTTTACTTTGGGGTTTCTTAAAATCTTTTCATTTCGTTCTTGGGCAAGCTTGCTTGGGCGGGTGTGGGACGTCAAGCATTAATAGTGCTTTTCTGGGTATTTGATGCTGACTGGTGGGTTGCGTGGACGCTTACTTGGCGTATGCTTCGTCGGCTCTGGTTGTGATGGGAGTTGCGGCTTTGGTGTTGTCGTTTGTTTTTCGGTTGAGGCGAAACAGGTTGGAGGCTGTTGCGGAGGGTTCGGTGGCGACGGTTTTTGATAAGACGTTTGCGGTTTTTGATCCTTACGGTGGCAAGAGGACGATTTTTCACAGGTTTTTGGCTTTCATGGCTTTTGTTCCTCTGGTTGGCGGCGTTGGACTGTCGCTACTCGTGTTCGTTATGATCGGTTCGGGCTTGTTCTTGACGCTTCTTGTGGTGATTCTGGCTCTGGGGTTGATCGTTGTGGAGGAATCGTCTGAGGCTTATTCCGAGTCCAGGGCGCTCGTGAGGGCGATCGAGGGCAGGAGCAGACTTGGAGTGGGCGACGTGAGGCTTCTTGCGGTTACGAGGAGGATGTTGCCGCGGTTGACGCTCTATTATTTGGGGTTGGGGTTGGCTCTTTTTGCTTTGGCAGCGGTTTTGCCGTACGTGTGGTCTGGAGCTTTGCTCTATTTTGCGGTGGTTTTGAGTTACGTGCTCAGGTTGAGCGCGATGTTTGGGCCGGCTGGGTGGTTGTTGACGCTCGTTCTCTTCGTTGTCATGATGGGCGGTTTCATCGCCGTGGTTTCGTTTGTCAAGAACCGGCTTTTCGGCTATCACTTGGAAGGGATGACTTTTTAGGTAACAGCCGCGTTAAGGGTTTATTCGCTGAAAAAAAGCTCAATGTGTGCCTCCCCCTCCTCGTTTCAATGTATCGTGAATATTTGGATCCAAATATGCCCGGGCTCAGGCTGTTTTGGTTGAATGGATAGAGTGGTTTCGAAAATGGAAACGGAGTTGAATTTTGTCTTCAAGCTTGAACGTTGGGATGATCTGAGAGTCTTTGAACGCGATCTAGTGGGGGGCGACACGTGGTGCGCGAGTTAGTCAGCGTTTTTGTTGGGAGTTTTGAAGCGATGTGTGGATAGTTGATGTTGCTGGGAAAGCATAAATAGTCATCGAGTTATTTTCTATTCGTCTCTTGAACCTTTAAGAGGCCTAGTTAGGCGTTCATTGAATGGAATCTTGAGTTGGGTGTGTTGTTTGGCGTCCGAGTGGGTCTTGAACGTTTCGAATTTGACGAAGTATTATGGTAAGTTTAAGGCTGTGGACTCGGTTTCTTTCAGGGTGGATAAGGGTTGGGTGTACGGTTATCTGGGACCTAACGGGGCGGGCAAAACAACTACCATTAGATCGATGCTGGGTCTTCTCAAACCGAATGAAGGAGAAGTCTGGATAACTGATAGCAACCCGTCGAAAGATCCCGTTCACGCTCTTAAACTCGTTGGATACGCTTCGGAGCTTCCGACGCTTCAGACTTTTTTCACGGCAGAGCAGCTGCTTGACTTCATGGGCAGAATGTTCGGGCTGACTGTTCAGGCAAGAAAGGAAAAGATTAAGCAGCTCCTGGACCTTGTGGGTTTGACAGAATGGGGCAAGAGAAAAATCGGAAAATACAGTAAGGGTATGGTTCAGAGGCTGTCAGTCGCGGTTGCCCTCGTCAATGATCCCATGGTTCTGATCATGGACGAGCCGACCATAGGTATGGATCCAGAGGCCACGGCGCACTTCAGAGACCTCTTCACGAGTCTTTCGAAGGACGGCAAGACCATTTTCATCTCGTCTCATCTCTTGGACGAGGTTCAGCGAATTTGCACTCACGTCGGAATGATAAACAAGGGAAAAATCGTGTTCACGGGTACGATCGATCAGATGTTGGAGGCTTTTACTCAGCAGTGGGTCGTGGAAGCTGAACTGGAAAAAGTAACGGAACAGATAGTGTCAAGTCTCAAAGAACTTGACTTCGTGAGCGCTGTGACAGTAGAAGGAAACAGGCTGATGATAGAGCTGAAGGAGAAGAAAGACGTCAGGGGCGAAATCTCCTCAGAAATCTTCAAGCAAAAAGGAATCCTGCTTGCCCTGAACCTCAGAAAGATCACGCTGGAAGACGCTTATCTTCAAGCTCTGAAAGGAGGTCAATAACACGGGCGCCCTTGGCAGAGTTGGAGTCATCGCTGGATATGAATGGAGGCGAAACCTTGCTAAAAAGAAGATTCTCGCTCTCGTAATTCTGGCCGTGGCATTTCAAACGTTAGTGATGGTGGCGCTTTCGCGCGTGGGCTTCATGGCGAGCACCGATGGATCTTTTATGTGGATTTTCGGGGTGCTGGAAGGCCAGAGTTTCTTCCTTCCGTTGATAGCCATCATAATTGCTGGCGGTTCAATGTCTGAAGAATACGAGCACGGAACAGCCGACATACTGCTCTCGAAACCTATTACGCGAATGGAGTACTTGTCTGGCAAATTCTTGGGCGGATTCTCTGTGTTGGCCATGATTGAAGCCTTGACGACCTTCGTGGGCGTTGTCCTGTCACTCGTGCTTTTCGGTTCACAGAGCAGTCTTCAATTCTCTCCGCTGATGTTCTTGGCGATCGTGTACTCTTCTCTGGTATTCTTCTGCCTCTCATTCATGTTGAGCGAAGTTTTCAGAGGAAGCACCCTCGCCATGTTAGCTGCGTTGGGGACACTCTTTGCTTCGTCAATCATAGGCGGAATCTTGAGTCTGATCGGTGACCCCGCATACATTTACGCGGTCAGAGGCGTTCCAACGTGGGCGGCTGGAAACTTCCCGTCACTTCTCTTGAGCGAAGTGATGACCGCACCAGGCGTACTTCCCAGCGCCGACCCCACGGCTCTTTACGAGGCGGCTTTGATAATAGCAGCCTACGCAATCATCTTTACCGTGATAGCAGCCTTCAGACTCCTCAAGTCGGATGTTACGAAGAAAACAGCATGACGACGAGCGCGCGGGCCAAATATACTTTCATATCTCATTCACCTTCCACGGAGGCACAAACACGTTAGAAAAACTGCAAAAATGCGTAGAGCACGGAGAAAAATTAGGCGCAGAATTCGTTGAGGCATGATATGACGCTTCATGCAAGAACGCTGCAAAAAAAGCTATTGGCTTGCTTAACGCAAAGAAGCTTGACAAAGCAAAGGTCCTGCCGACCATCTGGACTCCTGTTTCGGCAGCGTGCTACCTTTTCGCCAGCCTAGGGCAGTCCGCAAGCGGCAGAGCCGTGGTCGAAGGGCTTTCTCCGCTGTCGGCAAGACTCGGGAACAAGATCGCACATTCAGAATTGACCGTGTTCGATAACGGACAAGATCCTACAAATCTGAGCACGGAAGCTGCCGACGCCGAAGGACACCCTCAAAAACGAAACGTTCTGATTGAGAATGGAGTCTTGAGGAATTTTCATGTTTGACACCTACTACGGAAGAATCTACGGAGCAAAATCAACTGGCAACTGTTCAGGAGGCGGAGTCTCCCTCAACAATCTCGACTTTTTCATATCCTCTTCTTTCATCAGGACCTAGCATTGCCATTCTCCCCTCTTCTAGGTTCGTTTGTCCCTGTCAGTTGTTTTCACGCTGTCCAGTATAGCCTGATTTCGTCTCAAATAGTAGTCTTCTGTTGATCAAACTTCGTTCACTTATGTGATTCAGTCGGTTTATGAGAGCTTATCCACCAAAGTATGAGAATAATTATGCCTAACAGGATGAGAAAAGATGACAGAATAAACTCTATGTAAAACCCCGTCAAGGAGTACCTCGCGTTTCTAAGCTGTAACGGTTGGTCAAGTACTCCACTGGCAAAGATGGATACAACTTCGATCCCTGTGACTATGAGCAGAGCACCAAGAAACACTTGAAAATCAATGCGACTTCCTCTTCTTTTTGCAAGGACAACAGCAACTGTAGATACGATGATGGCTGCTACTGCTATTAAGATAGGAACGGCCAGTTCGAAAATCTGCAGGAAGTTGGAATTCAACACCATAACTGGAAAATCGACAACTTGCGCTTGTCCATCAGCAGAGAACTCGAATGTATAGGTCACTCGTTCAAAGGGTGTAGAGATTTGCGGTGCAGTGACGTCATAATCAACCCAGCTTTTTGGAGGGACACTGAGAACGCCTGCTCCCTTGACATACACGGTTATTGGGAAGGAGTTGTTGTTGAAAATCCAAAAGCGAAAGTACGCGCCTTCACTTACCATGTGTGCGCCTTCCAAGGTAACATCAGTTAATGGCGCTGGTGAAGGGTCACATCGCGCAGGAGGTTCGATCACCATCATGCAAAGAAAGACGACGAAGCAACAAACAAAGCCAGCCACAAGAATTGAGCTAACCCTCACATTCGATCCCTTTCCAACCGTGTTTGAACGTGTTCACACTAATAGTTCTACGTTTTAGAACAGATAGCGCGTGTAAGTATATGCTTCAGATTCTTCAGAAGATGTGCGTAGAAAAGTGTGACATTAGATGGGATAGTGGAACATTAGATTTATTAGTGCTACTGTCAATGCATTTAGGTTAAAGGTGCATGGAAAATGTCTCGTATCTCAAAGATTGAGAACAAGGGAATGGTCGTCACGTCTGTCTTCTACGCGATCGTGGGCGTGCTGTTTCTTGCACTTCTTCTACTGAACGACTTTGCACCTCACCTGGGACTTCTTGCCGTGTTCAGCCTTGGAGCTGCCTACGGTTTGTTAACAAAACGAACTTGGTCACTGTGGTTAGTGGTCATTCTGTTCACTTCAGGCACAGCATTCGCTGCTTTCATGATCTATTCCGCTCTCATGAACGACTTGACCATCAGCTTGATCATGATCGCCTACCTGGTTCTGACCTGGGTTTGCACAATTTACGTAGTGGCCAAAAGAGAAGTCTTAAAGAGCTAGTCGAATAGTCTTTTGCCAAGAATATGCACGGTCACTTCTTGGCCAGAGTCGATGAACTGAACGTTCTCAGGGACTACTATAAAGCCTGTTGCCTTCGCTAATGTTGTTATAGCGCCAGATTCTCCAACAGAGACGGGTTCAGCAAACGTTTTGCCGGACTTGTCTCGCTTCAAAGCAACCATGACAAAAGTTCTTCTTCCCTTCGCCGAGAACATCCTCGCCGTCGCGATTGACTTGACGGTTGAATCTATCTCGCGTTTTCTTCCCGCCATCAAACGTATTATTGGACGCGCAAGCAAATGAAAAACGAGAAGCGCCGATGTCGGATGCCCCGGCAGCAGGAACGCTGGCTTCTCACCGATCATTCCCACCGTCGTAGGCTTCCCAGGTTTGATGGCAATTCCAGACAGGATAACACCTGGTTTTCCAAGAGAGCCCAGTGCTTCTGGCATGACATCTTTCGGACCGATCGAAACCCCGCCTGACGTCACAACGATGTCGGCGCACGTGAAGGCTTTCTTCAAAGCCTCTCGGAGTTCTTCAAGGTCGTCAGGAAAAACTCCAAGATACAAGGGTTCTCCACCACATTCCAGCACCGCGGTGCTCAGACTGTACGCGTTGATGTCATAGATTTTTCCCGGAAGCAGAGCTTTGCCTGGCTCCGTCACTTCGGGACCTGTTGAGAGAACAGCCACTCGCGGAACTTTGTACACTCTAGCTTCAGCGACGCCCAATGCCGCTAGGACTCCGATTTCTCTTGAACCCAGCAACTTTCCAGATTTGAGGACTTTTTCTCCCTCTCTGATGTCTGCGCCCGCCTTCAACACGTTCGCGTTCTTGCCCACTCCACTAAAGACACGAACCAGACCTGCCTCCTTTTCGGTGTGTTCAACCATGACGACGGCATCTGCGCCCTCGGGTATGGGCGCTCCCGTCACGATTTCTGCTGCTTGTTTCTTGCCAACTCTGACTTTGGGTAATTCTCCTATGAGCACCGTTCCACACATTCTGAGTTCAGCAGGATTGTTTTCCTCTGCGCCGAACGTGTCTTCTGCCCTGACCGCGTACCCGTCTACCGTTGATCTATCAAACGGGGGGATGTTGATTTTCGCCTTCACATCTTCAGCGAGAACCCGTTCGCTTGCATGCAAAAGCGGGATCCTTTCAACGCCCAAGGGTTTAGGGTTAAGCCTTTCTTGAAGAAGTCGCTCGGCCTGATCGAGGGTCAACAGTCTTCTAAACATCGTCTTCCACTACTTCTGGGCTTTCAAACATGTGAACTGTGACCGTCTCGCCTTTTGCGATGCCCTCTCGATTTTCTGGCACGACAACGTAGCCGTTGGCCCTTGTCATCGTCGAGAACATGCTCGAACCCCTGGCACTAATCGGGTCTGCGATGAATTCGTCCTTCTTGCGCGAAACATGAACGCGGACAAGATTCTTTCTTCCGAGCGTTGTGCTCATTTTTCGAGTCATTCTAGCCAACAGCACAGGTCTCGGTTCCGTGTCTTTCAAACCGAGCATTCTGCTGATAAGTGGCCTGCAGAAAACCTCGAAGCCCAGCATCGCAGCAACTGGGTTGCCCGGAAGAATAACGATCGGTTGTCTCCCGATCACCGCCAAGGCTGTTGGCATCCCCGGTCGCATAGCCACTCCGTGAACCAGAATCCCTGGTTCTCCCAAAGCTCCAACGGCTTCAGGAACAAGGTCGAGTCCCCCAACACTGGTTCCGCCAGAAGTGATTACGGCTTCTGCACTCTTGAGACCTTTCTCAAGTTTTTCTGAGATCTCACGTTCATCGTCTTTTGCGATTCCAAGGTCGACTACCTCCGTTCCCAGCTCTTTGCACAGTGCAGTGAGAGAAATCCTGTTGGAGTCATAGACCTGATTCTCTCCGAGACTGCTGCCTAACATAGCAAGTTCGTTGCCCGTCGCCAAAACTGCGATTTTAGGTTTCTCGAAGACTTCGACCTCGGACACTCCGAATGCTGCTATGAGTCCGAGATGATGAGGCTTCAAGCGGGTTCCGATTTTGACAGCGACTTCCCCCTTCCGTATGTCTTCTCCTCTTCGTGAGACGTTTTCCCACGGAATCACTGGGCTCCATACTTCGAGTGTCTTGTGCTTCATTCCCGTATTCTCAAGCATGACCACCGAGTCCGCATTTTCGGGTACCGTGTTTCCCGTCCAGACCTGTTTTGTCTGGTTTGCTCCAATCGCGCCGCCATTGGTCAGTTTGAAGACCTTGGGTTTTGACTGTGTTGCTCCAGCGGTTTCTCTCGAGTTCACTGCGTAACCGTCCACTGCTGATCTGTTCGTTCTGGGCAGGTCTGTCTTCGCAATGATGTTTATGGCTAGCACTCGGTTCTGGGCGCTGGGCAGAGGGATGGAAATCTTTTTTGGACGGAATTCGAGCTTGGTCAAGAACGTTTTTAGGGCATCTTCAACCGGGACCAATTCTTGAAAACCTTTCAGCCGTACCAAGGCATGCACCTATACCAGCACTATGAGACGCTACAAAAAAACGTATCGTACTCTTCAGTTCACGCGTTCTCCATTTCCTCTCTGAGCATGTCGCGCATCTTTATGGCGTCCAAGTCTTGGACGGGGCTTTCGCTTATCAAAATCGGATTCATTTTGAACTCGATGATGATTTTGGCGAGCAGTCGGAAGTCCGGTCCGTAGCGTGGTTCATCCAGCGTGTGGTGGCGCCTTTCGCCTGTGTCCGAATACTCGATCTTTGAAAAATGGCAGTGCAGGTTTCTCAAGGCTTCGACGCCGAGTCTTTCTTCGATTTGTTCAACGATTCTGCGATAGTCATCGACGGTTCGAAAGCGCCCCAACCCTCTTGCGTGCAGATGCGACCAATCGATGACTATTTGTGTCTGATCTACTGTCTCGCAGAGAGACAGAACCTCATCTAGACTTCCCAGCTGATACATTTTACCCATTGTTTCGGGACCGAGTTTGACGTTTGTAATTCCGAGGCCGCGTATCGTTTGAACAACGTCCCGCAAGGCGTCATAGCACATTTTAAGAGCGACTTCAGGGGGTCTCTTGCCGTAGACTCCAGGATGGAAAACCAGTGTGTGAGCACCCATCCATTCTGCCGCAGTAGCGCAAGCGATTAGGCGCTGTTTGCTGTCTTCGACAATCGTTTTCGACCCGGAGAAATTCAAGAAGTAAGAGCCGTGTAAGCTGAGCCAAACGTCTCTCTGTTTGGCTTCAATGCCGAGTTTTTCTGCTTCTTCCCGTCGGACCTGCGGTTTTCTTCCCCACTGGACTGCTTCATACTCGAAGGCGTCCAGTCCTTCTTCCTGAAGAAGCCTTGGAACGTCGGCAATGGTGATTTTCATGAGTCTGAAAACTGGCGGAACGCCAGCTGGCCCAAATCTAGCGCGTTGGCTCATTAAAACCCCAGTGTGGTGTTTGGTTATTTCTTGTACCTGTAACCTTTTCCTGCTCGTTCACCGTAGATGAGCACGACAAAAACAGAAACCCACGCCGCAGCGTTCTCAAGCAGCAGATACTTTCCAGCGTTATCCAAAGTTGCTAAAGGCACCAGTAATTGTCCTAATCCTAGCCCGATGGTTCTTATGCCGGGCGCTATTGCGAGCAAGGCGTTGTTTATGGACGTGGCGATCCAGCCGATGGGTGGCACGGCCTCCGCGACTCCTCTGGCCCAACTGTCCACTCCTGTTACGAAGTTCAACAGTCCGTGATTGCCTCGGTACGCGTCTGAGACGGCATGGTAGATCAACTGTGGATATGCCAAAACCATGAACGTGAAGGCGAAAGCTACGAAGACCACGAGCACGACAACTGCACTTCTCACCGTCGCCCTCGCGAAGTTTATTCTCGCAAGATAAGAAACAAACTTCGTTTTTGACAACCGTGTCTTTATTCGGCGTGAAAAATTCTTCGCAGCCCGGTTGATCCTAGAGATGATTCCTCTTTTTACGGTCTTTTGCTTCTGGAAGGTATCAACTTTTCCCCTCCTTATTTCTTGTCGTTTGATCGCTGTCTTCTTTGTCAGATAAGTCCAGCAGAATGCGAGCACGATTATGACAGAGATTGGGACCAGATGAAGCAGCGGGCTGATGGCCAACGTTACCAGCCAGCTGGTTCCTGGAAACTTGAAAGTCCACTGCAAAAGTGACGTGTCTTGAAGACCGAGAGCGAAAGCGTAAAGCACAATGCCGTACTCGACTAGGCTTGCTGCCACGAGGAAAACGATCATTGCGATCAAACCTTTCAATGTGATCCAGCGAATCAGTAGGGGTCTCTGTTCAGTCTGCTTGGCCAACCGTATCACCGTGCATTTTTGGCAGATTTTGGTTCAATTATGAAGACTCTCACCTAAAAATGTGACTGTAAGAATCTTCGCCCACCTGTCTAGCCTATCTCGTCTGTTTGGATAGGCGCGTTTCAAGACGTTGCCAGATATCTTTAGACGAATCGAGGCGGAAGTTTTAACTCTAGAATCTGTCAAATGCGATAACATTGTTGGAGCGTATTGCCGACGTCGGGTAAAGCAGAACGAATGGAACTCTACAAAGAAAGGAACGCGCAAGTTCTACTCAGCAAGTTCCTGAGCGACGAGATAAGAGAGCTGCAGCCGGTTTTCGACGTCAAGTCTGGATATCGTTATCCGACGGTTGAAGCAATCGCTGGAAACGCGGCGGAAGCGGAGACATTTCTGAAGAGACTCTTCGAGGTTGGCATCCTAGACCGGAAACTGTTCGACAAAGTGATTCTGTGCCCCAAATGTAGTTCTGCAAGCGTTTCCGTGCACTACTGTTGTCCTTACTGCAAGTCGTTTGACATTCGCAAAAGTGCGCTGATCGAACACGTCAAGTGCGGTTACATGGACGTGGAAGAGAACTTCAACAAGGGCGGCAAACTCAACTGCCCAAAATGTCACGATGACTTGAAGAAGATTGACGTCGATTACAGACGGGCAGGAATATGGTGCACGTGTAAGGACTGCGGCAAGAGTTTCGATATTCCCGTGACAGGCCTTTTCTGTCGTGACTGTCACTCGAACTTCGGTTTTGAGGATGCAATCATAAAGGAAGTCTACTCATACACTTTGAAAGAAGAGGCTAGAAAAGAAGCGGCATTAGGTTGGGTTCTCGTTGCGCCTATAACGGAGTTGCTCGCCGAGAGCGGACTCGAGGTTCAGGGTCCAGCCTTCGTTAAGGGCAAGTCAGGAGCCAACCACATGTTCGACGTGGTTGCCAGGAGCAAAGAAACACCGAGGAAGCTCACCGTGGTGGACTTAGCAACCTCGACGGAGGACCTTGTCTCTGAGCAGCCGGTGATAGCCTTGTTCGCAAAGATATTCGACGTCTCACCAGACAGCGCGTATCTCATCGCGATTCCCAGGATGAGCGAGAATGGTAAGAAGATGGCTGAACTCTACAACATTCAGGTCGTTGAGGCAAGAAACGAAAGAGAAGCGATAAGAGTTCTGAGAGAGAAAATCAAGAAATAGTAGCCTATTCTATGAGAAGATGAAGACATTGCCTCTTTCCGTAACGGCCTTTACCAAGTAAGGTGATTCTGGCAAGTTCAGATCAAAGGCAACGTACGAAGCGTTGTCGCCTGAATTGATGTACAAGTTCATTTCGTACCTCTGATGCTGCGTTGAGTTGTCCACCCATAACGCCACTACGTGTGCGGTCACGCTTCCACTGTTCTCAAAAGTGAAAACTGTTCCGTTGATAACTGCCCTGACGGCAAGAAAATCAATGTCGATTGTCGTCTTGTTCTGATCGATCCCATAGTCGAACACTTTAACCTTCACGGTGCCGTTGCCGTTCACGTAACTGCTCCATTGCCCCGTGAAGTTCACGGCATAGTATTCCCACGCTGTCGTTGGCAAGTCGCCTGCTGTGGAGTTGAAGCCACCGTCGCTGTAAGTTGATGCTGTCCAGTTGTAAGCTTCCATGTACCATCTTTCACCGGCGTCGCTGGACCTGTACAGCATTTGCACTTCAACGGAGTCTATGCGATTGAGAGGACAAGCGGCGAAATCTATGACGAAATCGCCGTTCAATTCGAGTTTGTTGTTGACTTGAGTCTCCTCAGCGCCGATTGAAGTTGAAGGTTCGGAACTCGCGACTTTTCGAATGGTGATGTCATCGAAATACGTCGTGTCGGATGTTCTTGATCCTGCAAACCCGATTTCACCGTAGCTTCTGGCATCTCCGCCTCCGAAGTTGGCGTCCAAAGTCCACGCGCTCGGTTCCGATGTTCCGACCGGCCAGACTTTGACTTGCCCGAGTCTGCTCGAAGGGTCTACGACTCTGAATCGCATGTAATACCACGTGTTCAGTGACCAACTGTAAGCAGCGTGTGAACCCCACGATCGGAGATCGTTCAGAAGGTCCACGCTGTTTTCGTCATTGTGGAACAATCCGCAATATCCACTTCCATTCGAAGTGATTGGGTCCATACAGACTGACAGCCCCATTCTGCTCAGGTCACCGCCGGCAAAGGAGACCACGTCGATTTTTGCGAGCATATCAACGCCTGTGCTAACGTTGCCTAGTGCTGTGATTATCAACTTGTTTGGGTCTCCGCTGTTTCCGACATTCCTGAGGGCGCCATTTTCCAGTGACCAAGTGCCGCCGCCGGTCTTGACGTGGTAAGCAGCTTCTGTGGTGATGTCAGTGTTGTTGGGTCTGTTGAAATCGTCAAACCACAAGTAGACATTGGTGTTATTGGCTGGCGGATTGCCAGCAGTTGGGTCTCCATAATAGAGATAGTAATTGCTGTCCAGGCTGTTTCCAGGAATTGCCGTCTGGGTCTCGAACCAAACCTGTGTCGAAGCGCTGTTGATATCTCTGACATCCCGGTCAAGCTCGATCCAACTGTTCCCCGACCAGAAGGCAACTCTAATGTCGTTTCCGTTGAGCAAAGCCTTGCCGGAAGAGATCAACGAACTCGCGTCAATAGTCACGGCTACCGAATAATTAGCGCCAAGCGATGATGCACCGGTGTTCGCGATGGTTATTCTTCGGCGATAGGCGTAGTTTGCGTTCCACCAATTCAGTCCCTCTGTGAAGCTCTCGTACACACCGTCGATACTCTGCGTGCCCTCGTATGTTCCATAGACTCTCGCGCCAGTGTCTACAGTAAATTCGTTCTGGACAGTGAACCAAGAAGAGCTGTTGACGCGTGCAGCCTCTATGAGTTTCAAGTCTTCGTGATTTCTTTCGAGGTCAAATTCGTTCATCTGGTAACTCCAGAGAATCACGTTTGAAACCACTATCGTAACCAGGACTAGACTCAACATGACAACTATGACGTTGCTGACTCCCTTCTTGCCATTCTTAAGTCGCATAGTACGTATCAACAGGTGTCCCCCGTGCGGTCATCACTTTTATGTAGTAAACTTCGCCTGGCTGCCAGTTCATGGTAATATTAAGCCAACCATGGTCACCTATTCCAAAAGTGTACGATCCAACGAAACTCCGTGAAGTGTAATTAATGTAAACTGCTTGAACGGAGATAGCGACCTGTCCAGTATTTCGTAAGTATATGCCTACTTTGCCAGGGTTGAACCAGACATCCTCTACAGCAAGGCGTTCACTCATGGTTGCGCGCATGTTCGTGGTTATCACGTACGTTGCTGTTGTGGCGATGGCCATTGCCGCAACAGCGATCACCGTTAACAAAAGGTTACTGAGAACTGGTGTTATTGCACGTTTGTCCTTGAAGATTCTGACGGTTTTCTTCATTTTGTTTTCTCTCACAGGAAGATTTTGATCGCCAAATACCCGATGATCATGAGGATCAGACTGTGTTTGAGTCCGGCGTTGATGGTTCCTTCTCCCATTTTTCCTGCCACGAGTCCTCCGAACAGGGATTGGACTATGGTCATGTGGAAGAAAAGTCGTCTTATTTCTTCAGGCGACATCAATGCGGTTCCAAGCATTGGCAACTGTTGTATGCTGACGAAAAACGATTTGAACAGTAGCACGACGGTGAAGATGAAGACGAAGAATGAAACGTAGATTATTGCAATGTAGGGCCTAGTTTGAGTGCGTCGTTCTTTGTCGAGCAAAAGTGTGCTCTGTATGAATTTTCCCATGGGGTCGAACACCTTTTCAACCTGTCCTCCGGAGCGACTTGCCTCTATTATCATGGGCACGGTCCTTTGTATCAGCACCGTGTTGACCCGATGACTGAGCGCGAGCAATGCGTCTTCAAAACTCATTCCCCAAGAAATCTGCGTAGTCATTTTTCTTAACTCGGTCGTGAGTGGACCGTAATCTCTTTTCGCGGCGTCCTCCATGGCCTGTGGCAGCGTCATTCCTGTTTCTTGAGCCTGGACTATGCTTCTGAAAAGATCCGGTAAGCGTTCGTCTATGGCCTTTCTCCACCTGTAATGAAGGTAAGTCAGAATGGCAGGTGGGAATACCGCGGCTATCATAGCGAAGAAGACGACCTCATCAAACAGCGTGGTATTCCAAAGCGTAAATATGCCGAACAAGATTATGGCGGCCGCTGACACGGCCGAGATGGCCCAGGTGATTTTCTTGGCTTTGCTTTCTATCTTTGGCATTTTCACTACCATTTTGGTGACGTTGCGTCAAGAATGATCAGGAAGACTATTGCCCCTATGGGTATTCCTATGTACGTGAGTAGGCTCAGGAGAAGGTCAGGGCTGAATATGCCGAGGTTTCCACCTCCGAGCATAGCCATTACCGTGAGCATGATTATGAGCATCAGCGGGCCTGTTAGAAGTATGGCGACGTAGAATTCTGCCAGCATCGAGAGCGTGTCTGAGTATTTCTTCAGGCTTATCCGTTTCGTCTTCATGTACTGTGCTGATTTGTCACGCAAGTAAGCCGCCAAGTTGCCTCCGGAATGGATCGTGGATATTAGCCCCTCGAGCATCTCACGGAATTTTTCTGAAGGAGAGTTCTTTGACGAGTCAGATAGAGCTGAAATTATGTCGGAACCGAAGAGATTCACGTTTCTCACGACGTCTTTTGCTTGCGACGAGATAGCCAAGGGAACGGGCAGTTCTGAAAGTGAATTGAAAACGCTTTCAGGCGAAACACCTGCGCTTGTCAGTATCGCCATGTACCCCGTTGTGAAGGGCAATTCATCCTCCAGTTGTCTTTTAACCGTATCTGCACGGTAGACGGGGTAACCGTAGAACGCAATTATGGTAAACGCCGCGGCGAACAAGCTGCCGCCCAATCCAAAGAGAATAGCTGGGAAAACGGATACGCTGAACGCGAGAAATAACAAACATGGAATCACGGCAAAGGTTGCAAGAAAACTCAGCACTGTGCAGAAGACCGTCAAGCTGATGTAGGCTCTGAAGTTCATTTTGAGCCCAGATTTCTGCAGGTTTCCATCAAGATCCTTGAAAATCGGAATCAAGCGTTCTGTTTTCTCTCCAATCAGCTGGTACGCGATTGGTTCTAACTCGGCCAACGCACCCTTAGACTCCACGTGTTCGGTGTTTGCATTTGCTTGCGCTTGTTGCGTTTCTGCACGTGTAGTTTTGAGCTTTGACCAGAGGTGGTTGATGGTCGCTCTGATTCTGTCGTGTAGCTTTGATGCTTTTTTCATCTGAGGCCAACTCTTGCTTTTTGGAAAACGCGTTCTGGACTAGCGTAGTACTCCCTGATTATGTTCGCGACATCCGTGTATCGTCTGATGCCTTGATGAGCCATCCATTCGAGAACCGTCTGCCGTCTGCTGAGTTCGCGTTTCACTTCGTCCTCGCTTATGCCCAGCTTGTTCATCTGTTTCTCCAGAAGCGCACTCTTACCCAGGGATGAGAATCGGTCGAATTTGGGGTTCCAACTGAAGGTTTCTTCGGTTTCAATACTGTCCTTGTCGCTATCGAACCCCAAAACCTCGGCGGTCGTGCTGATTCTTCTGGCTGGTCTCCCGTCGATCTCCGTTCTGGACATGACCATAATGACGTTGGTCATGGCGATGAGTGTCCTGGGGATGTTCATCGGTTCGGATTCCAGCCGATTCATGGCGGCTTCAACGGACTCTGCGTGAATTGTGCACATTCCAAGGTGTCCGGTGGCCATTGCTTGGAACAGAGTGTAGGCTTCTTCTCCACGGACTTCTCCGACGATTATGTAGTCTGGCCTTTGTCTCACGGCGGCTTTCAGAAGATCAAACAGCGTAATGCTGCCGTTTCTTTTGTCTTCATGGCCAAACCCCAGCCTTACGACTGATGGAATCCAGTTTTCGTGGGGCAGGTTCAGCTCTTGCGTGTCTTCCACGCTGACCACTTTCATTTCAGGCTTGATGAACATCGACAAGCAGTTGAGCATCGTCGTCTTTCCGGACGCCACTCCGCCTGCCACGAGAACTGAGGCTCTGTTTTCTATGATGTACCAGAGATACGCGGCCATCTCTGGGGAAATTGTTTTGAAAGCAATGAGATCCGAGATCGTGAGAGGGTCGACTCTGAATCGCCGTATCGTGAAGGTTGATCCCCTTCTGGTGACCTCGTTTCCGTAAGTCAGTTGGATTCGACTGCCATCCGGGAGTGAAGCGTCCAGAATTGGTGACGCTATGGAAATGTTTTTTCCGGACATGTACGCCATGCGGATTATGAAAGAATCCAGTTCTGATTCTTCTTTGAATATGATGTTTGTGGGTATCGATTCGTACATTCGGTGCCAAACGTAGATTGGAATGTTCACTCCGTCAGCGGAAATGTCTTCAATCAGATGATCCTTCATCAGGGCGTCGATCTTGCCGTAGCCGACGAAATCTCTGACCACGTAGTAGACCAGTTTGTCGATCGCTTCGGGCGGGATTTTCATTCGGTATTTCTTTATAACTTCCTTCGACTTTTCCTTCAGATAGTTTCCCGCTTTTTCCCTCGTCTCAATGTCCCTTATGTTGACGTCAACTTCTTCCATCAGAAAACTCTTCAGTTCCTTCAGCCGCTGTTCTTCTTCCTTTTGCAGGGTCGGCTCGATTATTTCATAGCGTGTTTTCTGGGTTTCTGGGTCTTTGACTATGGCGGCATAAACGTACGGTTCTTGTATTGGGTAGGCTTCTCTGAAAGCGGTGGGTTTCTTGGCTTCGGCGTCAATGACTGGGGTGAAGGGTGTTTCCTCTGTTGTCTTCGTAATGTTCTCTGGTTGTTTCGTGGTTTTCACTGTCCTCTGATGTTCAGAGTCTCTGATGGTTTTCGAGTATATATGACATATTGAGTCTTAATAAGTTATATGCATGTTTAATCATTAGCATACTTAACATACGCCATGTTTAATAGAAACCAAGCCGCAAGTATCATCCTGAGGGCAACGTTTGGGCTCAACAACGAGAGACGCTGGACGCGTAGGAAGACCTAAGCTGCCGAAGAGCCGAATCTTGAAGAAGCCGAGAAAAGGGTTAAGACACGCCAATGATGGCGGAAGGACGGCAAAATCCAAGACTCTTGCACGAAGTTCAAGAGGCAACGTCTGCCCGAAGTGCGGTTCGACTGACGTTTTCTGGGCTTCAGGTCTGCCTCAGATTTGGTCAGTGTGGGAATGCAGGAAATGCGGCTATCGAGGAGCTTTCATAATCAGAAAAGGCTGATCGCTGAAAAACGGACCGGACTCCAAAAACCAACCGTCAAACATTCAATCTTGTCTGTCGCAAGTTGTTCAGGTTAACGTTTCTCGATGAAACGTTTTCACAGAACAGCTGTGAAGAGCAGGCTTGTGCCATGGAACGCGCTCTTGAGCAGATCGTACATTGACGGTATTGCTACGTAAAAACGGGCGTAGAGTGACGCTGCCAAGATTCCTATTGTAATTGCGATCAGT
>Ga0335070_10004194_pt1 | contig 16826 bp, 14 predicted proteins | sample Lox_Sample_13_FD_206722 | JGI IMG/M metagenome (GOLD analysis project Ga0335070, IMG submission 206722) | Soil microbial communities from Loxahatchee National Wildlife Refuge, Florida, United States - Lox_Sample_1.3 | ecosystem: Environmental > Terrestrial > Soil > Wetlands | place: USA... | reverse complement strand
TCGTGCGCGGATCGTCGGAATCCTGGATGTTGTGCATCCCGGCGGAGATGATCAGGTCATAAACGCGCGCGTGGGATAGCTTGGTGAAGGTGGGGTCGGCCTTCACGACCTCCAGGTATTCGAGCAGGGTTCCACGCCACTGCTTCGATTCACGCGAGGCCCGGTCTTGCTTGATCACGCGCTCGAAATCGTTAACTGCGGTCATCAGCAGACTCCTTGTTAGAGCAGACACCTATGGAAATTTTGGGGTGAAAAAAGCGGAAAGGATGATCCTTGAGTAACCACACATCCTATTGACCTTGAGCATAACCGAACCTGCCGCTCGATCAATGCGCATGACGGATTAAAATCACCGCGCAGGCCCGGTTGTCCACAACAAACGTATTATCCGCCGTCGCACGCGTTTATGCGATAGCTGGATCCTGTAGCTGACGAAAGCCGCCCCAGTTCCCGCTTCCCGGCAAAAACACTCAGAGCTTGCTTCAATCTCGGTTTGCTTCAATCTTGCCGCGCTGAAACGGCGCCATCGGGATCGATTCGCCGAGCGCAAGCCGCCCGCGATCGTTGCGCACCTGCGCCGCCAGCACCCGATCGTCGTGCGCGAACGACACCCACCATCCGCCCGCAACCGCGCGCGCCAGGTAATCCGCCTTGACCTCCATCGTGCGCAACGCATCGAGGTCGTAGGCCTGGTTCCACGGACCCTTCATGTGCGAGCGCGTGGGTACGATATCCGCCAAGTGAACGAAGCATCCGCCGGTGTCGATGACTTGCACGATCTGATGATCGGCAGTGTGGCCGCCGCTTACGCGGATGTGGAGACCCGGCATCAGTTCGACGTCGCCGTCCAGCGCCTCGAGCGAGTTGCCGAGTGGCGCGAGGCATTCTTCTATGTGTCGGTACGCGGCCCGCAATCGTTCATTGCGCGATCCGCGCGCGATTTCCATCTCGCCCCGCTGCACCATCACGCGCGCCCGCGGAAACGCGGCCTCGAGCGCCCCCGACTCGCGCCGCCGCACGATTCCGCCGCAGTGATCGAAGTGCAGATGCGACAGCACCACGTGCGTCACGTCGCCCGCCTCCATCCCGAGCGCGCGCAGCCCGTCCGGGAGCCATCCTTCGCCGTGGTCGAAAATCTTGCGCTCGGCCGTGCTCAGGCGATTACCGATTCCGGTATCGACCAGCACGGCGGCGCCGCCGCGCATGATGAGCGGGCAGGTGAGATTCAGCCGGATGCGGTTGTTGTCGTCGGCCGGATGCTCGCGCTGCCAGAGCTCGCGTGGGACCACGCCGAACATGCATCCGCCGTCGTTGCGCCAAAGCCCGTCGCTGAGCATCGCGATCTCGAATTCGCCGATTCTGACTTTTCCCGGAGCGTCCATCTTTTCACCAGGGCGCGCGGCGCGCTCGCCTCACGCGCTTCCCGCGAGCCACAGCCCGAGCATCAGCGCGACCGCGCCGAGCCCCGCCATCGCGCCATAAATCCGCATGAGCCGCCGCTCGGCGCCGCCGGATCCCGCCGCGCCGAGCCGCGCCGCCGTTCCCCATGCGATCGCGAGCGCGGCGGCCATCGCGACCAGCAGCACTACCTTCGCGCCCAGGACCTCGACGAACGCCGTCGGCAGCTTGTAGTGCCGATCGCGCGCGACGTAGGCCAGGTTCGGAATTCCGCTGAGCGGCAGGACCACGATCGCGGCCAGGTTCAGCCGATTGAGCGCGGGCGCGACGCGCGCGGCCAGGCCTGCGCGCTCGTCTTCGGTGGACGCGCCCGCGGCCAGCACGAAGCTCAGGCTGACGGCGACCCATGCCGCGCCGCACAGCACGTGAATCCATAGGATGACGGTTCTCAGCATCGCTGGCCGGCCGTCAACGTCGCCGGCCCGCCTTTCGTCGCAAATTTTCCCGCTTCCGGGCGCTGCCCACGGCGGCTCCAACGCGTCTCACACTAGCGGAGGCGCCAGTGTTGTTGAAATCGCCGAATTGCACTAACAGACAGATGGGTATCGGTGCTCGCGGCGAAAGGAGCGGTGCTCGCGCGCGACGGTTTCGCCGGTCGCGGATGCTGCGCCGCACGAGCGCGGTCGGGCGGGGCATGTGGCGCGCCGCGCTGGCAAAAGCGGTCCCGCGAAATCAGTCCCGCAAAATTGGTGAAAAAAATGTTCGACACGTATATCGAAGCCTGGGAGTTGCGCGAACTGGTGCGCAAAAAAGAGCTGCGCCCGCGCGAGGTCGCGGAGTTTTACCTCGCCCGAATCGAACGGCTCAATCACAAACTCGGCGCCTACATGACGGTCGCCGCCGAGCGCGCGCTCGCCGACGCCGACCGCCTCGAGCGTACCGGCGCCGCGGCGGCGGCCGCGATGCCGCTTTATGGCGTCGCCTATTCGCTCAAGGACCTGACCTGGACCAGCGATATCCGCACTACGCTCGGGTCGAAGAACTTTGAAAACTTTCGCCCCCGCGCCGACGCCGAGCTTGCGGTGCGTCTGCGCGACGCCGGCGGAATTCTGCTCGGCAAAACCACCACGCCCGAACTCGGCGGCCGTCCGACCACCGAGGGCGGGCTGTGCCCGCCGGCGCGCAACCCGTGGAATCTAGAATTCAGCGCCGGCGGCTCCAGCGGCGGCGCAGCGGCGCAGGTCGCGGCCGGACTTGGCCCGCTGGCCGAGGGGACCGACGGCGGCGGCTCGATCCGCGTGCCGGCGGCGTGCAGCGGCGTGGTCGGCCTCAAACCCTCGCGCGGCCGAATAAGTTTCGCCCCGGTGATGGGCGAGGGATGGGCGGGGTTCGCGACCGAGGGGCCGATCGCGCGCTCGGTACGCGACGTCGCGTTGATGCTCGACGTGATGGCCGGTCCGGCGGTGGGCGACCCGTACTGGGCGCCGCCGCCCGCCAAATCGTTTGCCAGCGCCGCCGTGGATCGGCCCAAGCGCTTGCGGCTCGCGCTCATCGCCGAAAGCGCGCTCGGCCCGGTCGATCCTGAGGTCCGCGCCGCGCTGGATCGCGCGTGTGGCGTTTTTCGCGCGATGGGTCATAGCGTCGAGCCGGTCAACGTCGATCCGGCAAAGCGTCTCGCCGACTACACGCGCATCGCGATCACCGCCGGCATCGGCACCGTCCCGATAAAGGATCCAGATGCGATGGACCCGGTGGTGCGCCGCGCGTGGGAGGCCGGCCGGCGCCTTTCCGCCGCTGACTACCTGGGCGCGGTGGTGCGGATGCACAACACCTCGCGCGAGATCGTGCAGGCGCTCGCACCTTACGATGCGACGCTTGCGCCCACGCTGCCGACGGCGGCGCCGCGGCTCGGAATGCCGACCGACGATTTCGAGCAGTGGCTCTACCCGTTCATCCAGTTCACTTTTCCCTACAACGCCACCGGGCAGCCGGCCTTCTCGTTGCCCAACGGGTTCACCAAATCCGGGTTGCCGATCGGTCTGCAGATAACCGGCCGCCCCGCGGGCGAACTCGAAATCATCGCGCTCGCCGCGGCGTTCGAGGAAGCCGAGCCGTGGCGCGATCGGCGTCCGCCGCTGGATTAACGCCCGTTTAGCCGCGCCCGAGCATCGATTTGATCTGCCGCACGTAGCTGATATTGGCCTGGTCGCCGATCCCGAGTTTGCCGACGGCGTCGAGGACGGCTTGCGCGCTGGCCGACTCGACGGCCACGCTCTGCAGCTTGCGGCCGAGGATTTCGATTTCGACAAATTCCGCCGCGCTCTCGCCCATCGGGTAGTGGCGCCGGTTCTTCATCAGTTCTACCGCGGCGAGACGCTGATGCGGCTTCACGACGGCCTCGATGAATTCTTCGGCAGTGAAGACCCGGCCAGACAATGCCGGCGCGTCGACGCACAGGGCGGGGAGGATCTTTTGCGCGATCAGCGTCGCATCGATCGGAAACTCCGCCTTAAGGTACGCGTGCCATTGCTCGAGTCCTGATTCGGCGCCCAACAGCACCTTGATATCCATCAAGCCGGCCCTGATTTTTGCGTTGGTATCGGACGTCGTATCCGAGACTATATAAGTCTCGCGCGTTTGCTCGATTGGCTCGTGCCGGGAAAGCCGATCCAGCCGCGCTCTCACCTCGGCGAGCGACGGCGCCCAAATCCTGAATTCGTAGCGCGGCTCGCCATTGAACGCCGCAGTTTTTGAGTCGGTCGATGGCATCGGGAAGCGTCCTTCGGCCAATTGTTACCCACAGCCCGGGCACTCGCCAGAGCGTATCTCGCGCGCGGGAAAGCTGCCGTCCGCATTGAGGATTAATCATTCATTAATACTGCCGGAATATTCCAATAATCGGCGGATGTTTGGGTCAGGCAGGCAGCGAGTCCGCGACAGGGTTTGGCTATCGAAAGACGAGGTACTCGGGTGGCGCACGGACTTTGTCTCACTGATGAGTTTTCGAAGACATTCCTGCGACCCGGGTCTCCCGGACGTGGCGGAGGGGCGGTGGTGGTGGAAAAAGCCGAAGCGCTGGCGGCGGCGCATCCGAGGGTCTTGCTGGTCGAGGATGAGGCCGATATCCGGGAACTCATTCGTTACTCTCTCGCGCAGGCCGGCCTCGAAGTCGTGGAAGCCGGCGATGGTGTCGAGGCGCTCGAGAAGCTGAGCGCGTTCGTACCCGACCTGGTGGTGCTGGACCTGATGCTGCCCGGGATGCCGGGTCTCGAGCTTTGCCAGCGACTGCGCTCGCGTGCGGACACTGCGCGGCTATCGATCATGGTGGTGAGCGCGAAGTCGAGTCCTTCCGACAAAGCGCTGGGATTGGCTATGGGCGCCGACGACTACGTTACCAAGCCCTTCAGCCCGCGCGACCTGCTGACGCGCGCGATTGCGCTGCTGCCCCGCTACTAGAGCCCGGCGATCCGTCAAGACAAATTAATCACTCCTTCATCACAGCGTAACTGCGAGGCGCTAGCGCCTTACCCGACGGTACACGGGCGAGAGTGAAAGGCGCTGGACGCGTTGGTACAAAATCGATGGGCGATCGTGCTCGCCGGAGGCGAGGGCAAACGGCTGCGCAGGCTGACCCGCCGCCTTGGCCACGACGTCCCCAAGCAGTTCTGCCCGCTGCTGGACCGCGAGACTCTGCTGCAACTGACGCTGCGCCGGGTCGCGCTGGCGATCGATCCCGCGCGCACGTTCACCGTCGTGACCCGCGTCCACCAGCGGTTTTTTTCGCCGCTGATGGCGGAGCTTTCAGAGCTCGATTCCGGACGCAATCTCCGTGGCAATCTGGTGATCCAGCCCGACAACCGCGGGACCGCGGCGGCGATCGCGTACGCTGCTTTCCGCCTGGCCGAAATGGATCCGGCGGCGTCCGTTGCGCTTTTTCCCTCGGACCACTGGTTCAGCGACGACGTCGCCGTGATGCGCAGCGTCGAGCGCGCCTTCGCGATGGTTTCCGAATTCCGGGATTTGACTGTGGCGCTGGGGGTGGCGGCGCCGCGGCCCGAGGCGGGCTACGGATGGTTCGAGCTGGGCGCGCCGATACTCGACGACGCCGCGGGCCTGTATGAAGTGCGCCGCTTCTGGGAGAAGCCGCCGGCCGAGACCACGCGCGCGATCTGGAACGCCGGCGCGTACCGCAACAGCTTCATCCTGGTGGCGAGGGTCCCGGCACTGCTCGGCCTGATTCTGAAAACGCTGCCCCGATTGCATGCCGCCTTTAACAGCATCAAGCCCGTGCTCGGCACGATGTTCGAGGCGCAGACGGTCGAATCGCTCTATAGCGATCTGCCGCGGATGGAGTTTTCGCAGCGCGTGCTCGCCCGTTCGCCCGAAGCGCTGGCGGTGCTCGCGGTAAGCGATCTTGAATGGAGCGACCTCGGCGACCCGCAGCGGGTCCTGAACCTGCTGAAGTGCATCGCGCGCACCGGCCAGCGCGAACAACTCGCGAGCGCCATTCGCGCCGCGCTCCATCGGCGCACGCGGCGCGCCGCCTAGGCGCTCAGCCGCGAAAATGCGGCATAACCTTGCTCGCGAACAGCTCGAGATGCTCGTACATCTTTTTCGGCGGATAGCCCGGCGGCAGCGTCCAGGTGTAGTAGCGCTCGATCGGGATGCGCGTCGCGTAGTCGCGGATCATCTCGACCGCCCGCTCCGGCGTGACCACGTTCAGCAGGCCGCTCTTGCGCAGGTCTTCGACCGTTTCCATGCGCGGAAAGAAGTCCTGCCCGGAATCGCCCATCCATTTGGCGTAGAGGTTGATCTGGTAGAGCACGTGCGGCGCGAGCTCGGTCCACGTCTTGTCCGGATCCTTCGCCGCCACCAGCCAGACGTGCCCCGCGATCACGTGCGCCTTGGCCGGGTCTTTGCCCAGCGCGCGCAGCTCGGCCGCGTAATTGTCGTAGGCCGGCCGCACTTCGTTGATCGCGATATAGCCGTCGCCATAGCGCGCCGCGCGCCGCGTCGCGCCCGCGGCGAAACCGCCGACCCAGATCGGCGGCCGCGGCTTCTGCACCGGCTCGGGCGTGCAGCGCGCGCCCTCGAGATGGAAATGCTTGCCGTGAAAAGTCAGCGTCTCGCCATCCCACAGCCGCCGGATGATCTCGAGCGCCTCGTTCATCCGTGCCGCGCGTTCCTTGTACTTGAGCCCCAGCCCCTCGAACTCGCCGGCGCGGTAGCCCAGCCCGGCGCCGAGCTCGAAACGGCCGCCGGACAGGATGTCCACGGTGGCGCCGTCTTCCGCTAGGCGCACCGGATCGTACATCGGGAGCAGCACGACCGAGGTGCCGATCCTGATTTTTTTCGTCTTCATCGCGACCGCTGCCGCGATCGGCATCTGCGCCGGCGAGTAGCCGTCATCGACGAAGTGATGCTCGCTTAGCCAGACGTCGTCGTAGCCGACGCTTTCGCCGTAGGCGACCATATCGAGGGTTTCGGCGTAGAGTTTCTTGTAGGGGCGGCGCCATTGCGGCGGGTTGCGGAAATCGACCCACAGCCCGAAGCGCAATCGCGGATTTTTCGTGGCGGTCGGCATGAGCGCACCTCGCTGGGATTCGGCGCCTCAGCGGGCGCCGGTTCTCGAACAGTCGCATCTCTCACAAATAGGGAAAAAATGCCAGACGGCGATCATCGATGGCCGAAGCGCGGCATCACGACCTCGATCATGATCGGCATTACGACCTCGATCAGGATCAGGATGACCACGATCGTCTCGAGCAAGAGCACGCGCCGGTCCTGCGCGACTTCCGCGAGCAGCTCCAGCGCCTCCTGCACCGCGCGCAGCTTGAGCTCCAGCGCCCGGTAGCGGTCCACCAGGTCGAACTCCGCCCGCAGGTCGCCGTAGATGCGATCCATCTCGGGGTCCTCCCAGGCCGCCTCGGGCTTGTCGAGCAGATGCAGCACCTGCAGCACCTCGCTGCGGGTCGAAATCGCCTCGCCGATGAAGCGATACAGCCCGCGCGTGCGCATCGGCACCGTTCCGCGCCGCTCGAGCTGTTCGACGAAACTCGCCGTGCGGACGGAAAGCCGGTCAACGATTCGCTCGTAGTATTCCATCGCCGCGCTCTGCGCCACGATCAGCGAAACGATGCCCGCGCGCGCCGGCGTCAGCCGATCGACCCTGAGCACGCCCTCGACGATGCCGGTGGAAAAGCCCGGGTCCTCGAGCACCGAGTAGTCTTCGCGGATAACTTGCGCGGTCAGCTTCGGCCCCGTCGTGAAGAGCCGCGTCAGTTCGGCCTCGCGCCGTTCGGCCGCAATGTCGTAAGCGACCACCGCACCGAACGGGAAGGCGTAGATGCCGCCTTCGGGCTCGAGCGGCGCATAGAGTTCGTGCGCGGAGATTTTGGCCTGCGGAAAGACCGGCGCAAGCTGCCTGAGAGTCAGATTTTCTTCGAAAGCGATCGCGTAGAACTGGTGAAGCCGCGCAGCCATCGCTCATGGATAGCATCACCCGCGCCGTGCGATAAGATATGGACCGAGGCGAAGCAGGCATGCCAGGCGGGCGGGTCCGGCGATGAGCCGGTTCGAGATGATATTCGCGATGGCTGCGGCGCTCGTGGTCATCGCGATCATGGCGGGGCTCGGCGTCATCCTTGCCCTGGCGATGGCGAGCGAAGACGGCGCGCAGGCGGCGGAGGAACGTGCCGCCGCGGGCGACGTGGAGCCGCGCGTGCCGGGATGGACGCTGCTTCGACGGGCGTTTGCGCGGCGCTGTCCGCGATGCGGCCGCGGCGCGATCTTCGCCTCCTATTTCAGGATGAATCCGCGATGCGCCGAGTGCGGCGCGGCCTTCTGGGTTGACCGCGGCGAATGGCTCGGCGCGTTCGTGCTCGATTGGGCTTGCGCGACCGCCCTCGCGATCGCGGTATGGGCGGCGCTCGAAGCTTTCACCGCGCTTGCGCAGATCGCGGAAATCGCGATCATCTCGGTCGCGGTGATGCTAAGCCTGTTCGCGACCTTCCCGTGGTCGCGGAGCCTTTGGACGGTGTTCCTTTATCTGACCGGCGTGATGGGCGAGCGTCCGGCAGGCGCGAATGAATCCGGCGAGATGGCGCCGCCGGCCGCCGCGCCGCCGCGTTGAGAGACCGCGGTACTCAGCCGCTGATGCGGTCCAGGTACGCGAGCAGCGCGTCCCGGATCGGAAGCTGATTCTTGTAGCCGCGCATCTCGGGGGATACCTTGTCGAGCGCCTGCGCGAGGCCGCGCGCTACCGACGGCAGGCTTTCGAGCACCGAGAGCGGCCGGATGTAGGTGCGGATCGTGAAGAGGACGTCGCCCGAGCGGGGCAGCCGCCGCAAAGTCTGCCGCTCCGATCTGATCCACAGCTTGCGCCCGGCGTTCTCGGCGGTGATCTCGGCGTTGTGTCCCTGTGCGAAGCGGCGCTGCTTGAGATAAAGGTCCGGTGCGTCCACGATACTCCAGTTCGAGCGCCACGAAGGCTTGTAGGCCTTGAGCCCCACCATGTAGCGGTCCGAAGGCGCAGCCAGCTTTTCGTCGTAGCCGGGGACCGCTCCATGGATCGCGGCCATCGGCAGGCCGAACTTTTCCGTAAGCTCCCAGCGCAGTGGAAAGCATACCGATCCGGCGCTCAGCAGATAGGTGCCCTTGCCGTCGGGGCTCATCAGGCAAAGGTCTTCCTGGATAAGCCGCGCGGCGAGGTCGAGCGGCGCGGCGCTGAAGTCCCCGACCCGCCAGCTTTCGCCATTGATGAGATTGTCGATACGGGTGTCAGGATCAATTACGTTCCCCGCGCGCACCAAAGCGCCGTGGGTGATGCGAAAGAAGTCCGGATAGCACGCCGCCAGATGGTCGAGCAGCGTCTCCAGCACTTCGGCCTGGCCGGGTAAGCTTTCCGGGAGCGCGCAGAACACCTTGTCGTACTCTTCGCGCAGGCGGCGCGCCTTTTCGCGCATCTCGGCGACGTAGTGCTCGTCGATGTCGAGCCAGGTCTCTTCGGCCATCGGAACCAGGCCGAGCGCGAAACTGTAGTTGCCCTCGGCGAAGGGGTAGCGCATGTACTTGCCGAGCATCCCGGCGCTCTCGGCCGGCTGGTCTTTTATCGCCTGATTAATCATCGAAGCGAATACAACCTTATTAGCTCTTCGCCGGATGGTCGAGTCCTCCCGCGCTGCCCAGGATCTTCTCTCGCGGCCCGGTGGTGCTCCGGCAAGCGGCGGCCGCACGCAAATCCTTCGCCTGCACATTCCCCGCATCTGTGATAATTGGGATTGTTCCGGACCCGCTCAGATTGAGAGGAGCTTTCACGATGAGCGAGCTTGAGGAAATTGTCCGCACTGCCTGCCCGCGCGACTGTTATGACACCTGCGGGGTCGCGGTTCACAAGCGCAACGGAGCGATCGAGTCGGTGCGCGGCGACCCGGCGCATTTCGTCAGCCAGGGCCAGCTCTGCGTCAAATGTTCGATCGGTTACAACAATGAATGGCTGGATCCGCACGCGCGCCTGACCCGGCCGCTCCGCCGCGTCGGGCGCAAGGGCGAGGGACGTTTCGAGCCGGTATCGTGGGACGCGGCGATCGCGGCGATCGCCGACCGGTTGAAGAAAATCTCCGCGAGTGCCGGGCCGCAGGCGATCCTCAATACGCACTACAGCGGCACCATCTCGCTAATCGGGTATCTTTTCCCCACGCGCTTCTTCAACCGGCTCGGCGCGACCGAGGTCAGTCCCGACACGATTTGCAACATGGCGGGCCACGTCGCCTTGCACTACGTGTACGGCACATCGGTGAGCGGCTTCGATCCGCGCACCGGCGACGCCGCCGCGTGCATCCTCGTATGGGGCGCCAATCCTTCAGCCTCGGGTCCGCACGTGCAGGAGCACTGGCTCGAGAAGCTGCCGGGCAAGGTCGTGGTGATCGATCCGGTGCGCACGCCGACGGCCGCGGCCGCCGACGTCCATTTGCAGCCCTTCCCGGGCAGTGACGCGGCGCTCGCGTTTGCGATGCTCCACGTGATCGCGCGCGAGCGGCTCGTCGATCGCGACTTCGTCGCGCGCTACACGGTCGGCTGGGACGAGCTCGAACCGATGCTCGCGCCGTGCACTCCCGCATGGGGCGAGGCCCAGACCGGCGTGCCCGCGCGTCTAATCGAGGAAGTCGCGCGCCTCTATGGCCGGGGGCCCTCGCTGCTCTGGATGGGTCAGGCGCTCCAGCGTCAGCCGCACGGCGGCAACGTGATGCGCACGTGCTCGATTCTTCCGGCGGTCACGGGAAATCTCGGCAAGCCCGGCACCGGCTTCGTCTATCTGAACTTCGACATGGCGCAGCGCGGAATCGACGGCGATTATCTGACCGCGCCGCATCTCGCAAAGAGCGCCGTCCCGCCGGTAAGCCAGATGGACCTGGCCGAGCGTCTCGAGGATCCGGCGCGGGCGCAGGCGCTTATCTGCTGGAACATCAATATCGCCGCGTCCAATCCGCAGCAGGAGCGGCTGCGCATGGCGCTCGCGCGCGAAGACCTGATGACCGTCGTGCTCGACCTGTTCCCGACCGACACCACCGACTTTGCCGACTTCGTGCTGCCCGCGGCGAGCTTCCTTGAATTCGACGACCTGGTGGCGAGCTACTTTCATCTGACGCTCTCGGCGCAGGTCAAGGCGGCGCAGCCGATGGGCGAGGCGCTGCCCAATTCGGAAATCTTTCGCCGGCTCGCGCGTGCGATGGATTTCACCGAGCCCGAGCTGGACGAGAGCGACGCGGAGATTATCGCGACGCTGCTCAAGCGCGCGAATATCGAGGGCGACTTCCGCTCGTTCGCCGCCCGCGCGCCAATGCATCTTCCCGCCGAGCCGGTAATCCAGTTTCGCGATCTCAAATTCCCCACGCCCAGCGGAAAGATCGAGATTGTTTCGGAAAGCGCCGCCGCCGATGGCCATCCGCGCCTCCCGCAGCCACTCGTCGATCCGCGGCCGGCCGCGGGGCGTCTGCGGCTGCTCTCGCCGTCCTCGCAATGGGCGCTCAACGACAGTTTTTCCAACGTGGCCAAAATCGCGGCTCATACTGGCCTCGCGACGATCGCGATCCATCCCGCCGACGCCGCCGGGCGCGGGCTCAAGGAGGGCGACCAGGCGCTGGTCGCGAATGAGGCCGGCCGCCTCGTGATGCGCGTCACGCTGACCGAGATCGTTCCGCGCGGGGTCGCGCTTTCGCACAAGGGCCGGTGGCCCAAACGGGAGGCCGGGCACCGAAACGTCAACGTGCTCAACCCGGGACGCAAGGCGGACATGGGCGAGAGCACCAGCGTACACGGCGTCGAGGTAACCGTCGCTCCGCTGGCTCCGGCCTGAGCGGCGTTTGCTTTGAAATCGTCTGCGCCGCCAGCTAGCATCGGCGAGCGATGTCCTGGCGAATAGGCATAGACGTTGGCGGGACCTTCACCGATCTCTTCGCCGTTAACGAAGAGACCAGCGAAACCCGCACGGCCAAGGTTCTCGGCACCAAGCATCGGCTGGTCGAAAGCGTGCTCGGCGCCCTCAGGCAGACCGGGATCAAGCCGGCTCTGGTCGCGGAAATAGTGCACGGCAGCACCACCGCGACCAACGCGCTCATCGAGCGCACGTTTCCGCCCGCGGCGATGATCACCACCGAGGGCTTTCGCGACACGATCGAGATTGGGCGCCAGCGCCGCGAGCGCCTTTACGATCCGTACCAGGTGAAGGAGCGGCCGCTTATACCGCGGCGCATGCGCTTTACGCTAAACGAGCGGATGTCGGCACAGGGCGAGATCGTGCGGCCGTTCGACGAAAAAGTGGCGCGCGAGGTGATCGCCGAGGCGCTGGGGCAGGGCGCCGAGACCATCGCCGTCTGCTTCATCAACGCCTACGTCGACGGCCGCCACGAACGGCGCGTGCGCGAACTGATTCACGAAGCCGCGCCGAACGTGCGCGTCGCGATTTCCAGCGAGACCCGTCCGCAGTTCCGCGAGCTTGGCCGCTTCATGACCACCGTCGTGCGGGCGGTGCTGCTGCCGGTGATGGCTGGTTACCTGCAGGACCTCGAACAGGAACTCACGCGCTGGGGCTTCAAGGGCTCGCTGCTGATAATCAAGTCCAACGGCGGCGTGATGGGCGTCGCCTCCGCGATCGAACGGCCCGAAGAGCTCATCGAATCGGGGCCGGCCGGCGGCGTGGCCTACGCGAGCGCGCTTTCGCGCTCGATGCGCGAGGCCGCGCAGGTCATCCACACCGACATGGGCGGCACTTCGTTCGATGTCGCAGTGGTCGAGGACGGCGAAGGCCTGGTCACCAACTCGTACGAGCTGCGCTGGGAGATGCCGATCATCACGCCGATGCTCGACATCAGGAGCATCGGCGCCGGCGGCGGCTCGATCGCCTGGATCGACGAGGGCGGCTCGCTGCGCGTCGGACCGCGCAGCGCCGGTTCCGACCCCGGCCCGGCCTGCTACGGCAAAGGCGCCAAGGACGCGACCGTCACCGACGCCAATCTGCTGCTTGGGCGGCTCGAGCCGACGCTCGGCGGCAAGATGGTTCTCGACCGCGACGCGGCGCATCGCGCGGTAGCCGAGATCGGCCGGCGCGTCGGGCTCGAGCCGATCGCGGCCGCCGAGGGTATCGTGTCGATCTGCACCGAGAACATGGCGCAGGCGATTCGCCTCGCGCTGGCCGAGCGCGGCCGCGACCCGCGGGACTTCGCCCTTGCGAGCTCCGGCGGCGCGGGTGCGATGCACGCGTGCTGGATCGCCCGCTCGCTCGGAATCCCCACCGTGATCGTTCCCGCGTACGCCGGCGTCGCCTCGGCCTACGGCGCGACGCGGATGGATTTGCGCTACGACCTCGAGCGGTTTTTCTACTCGCCGCTCGCGGAGACCAGCCCCGAGGATCTCGAGCGGCGCTATCGCGCGCTCGAGGAGGAAGGCCGAGCGTTGCTCTCGCGCGAGGGGATCGCGCTCGCCGCGGTGCGGCTCAAGCGCACGGCGCAGATGCGCTACGTCGGCCAGAGCTACGAGGTCCTGACGCCGATCCCGGATCGCGTCGGCGCGACGCTGGACGAGGTGCGGGCCAATTTTCACAAGTCGCATCTGCGCGAATACGGTGTCGCCTCGGAGGAGTTCGAGCCGGCCTTCGTGAGCCTTGGCGTGACCGCCCTTGGCGTGGTCGCGGGGCATGGAAGCCGCGATTCGCAGGCTGTTCCCGCAAGCGCCCGGAAAGGCGATACTGCAAACGTGATCAAGGGCGAGCGCGACGTGATCTTCGACGGCAAGGCGATCCGGACCGCGCTTTACGACGCCGCGGCGCTGCGTCCAGGCCGCAGGATCGAGGGGCCCGCGATTGTCGAGCACGAGCATTCGTGCACCGCGCTCGCGCCGGCAAGTTCGGCGATGGTTGATGCTGAGGGCAATCTGTCCATAACCGTGTAAGGGAGTGCCGATGAACACTTCGAGCGAAAATGGCAAGCGGCTTGACCCGGTAACTTTCGAAGTCCTGCGCAGCTCCTTCGAATACGTCTGCGGCAGGATGAGCACGGTGCTGCAGAAGGCCGCCTTCTCGCCGATCATCTACGACATGGTCGACTTCTCCAACGCCATCTACAACGAGAAGCTCGAGCTGCTCGGCCAGACCGCGAACTGCCCGGTCCATATCGCGGCGATGCACTTTTCGGCGCAGGCCTCGGTCAAGCACTTCGGCTTCGAGAGCCTGCGCCCGGGCGACATCTTCGTGCTCAACGACCCTTACGACGGCGGCACGCATCTGAACGACATGACGTTTACGATGCCGGTCTTCTTCGAGGGCGACATCCTGGGCTTCGCGGTTTCGCGCGGCCACTGGACCGACGTCGGCGGCGGTGCGGCCGGCGGCCAGGCCTTCGGCACGCATATCGCCGGCGAGGGCCTGCGGCTGCCGCCCCTTCGGATGTACGAGAATTACCGCGTCAACGACGACCTCTTGCGGATCATCGTCGCCAATACGCGCACTCCGCAGTACATCAAGGGCGACCTGCAGGCCCATCTGGCGGCGCTGCGCGTGGCCGAGGCTGAACTGCAGCGCATCGCGCGGCGCTACGGGATCGAAACCGTGCGCCAGGGGATGCGGGAAGTGCTCGACTATACCGAGCGCCTCACGCGCAACGCGATTCGCGAGATTCCCAACGGCACCTATCACGCGGTTGACTACGCCGACACCGACGGCATCTCCGACGAGCCGGTGCGCGTCGAGGTCACGCTCAAGGTCGAGGACGACCGCATCGTGGTGGATTTCGAGGGCAGCGATCGTCCGGTGGCCGGCGGAATCAATTCGCCGATGGCCAATACCTATTCGGCGGTTTACTACTCGCTCAAGTTTTTCCTGTCCTCCGACGCGCCGGCCAACGCGGGCAGCTTCCGTCCGATCGAAATTCGGCTGCCCGGGGATTGTTGGCTCAACGCCAAATGGCCGTCGCCGACGATCGGCTGCACCACGCTGACCTCGTCGAAGATCACGGCGGCTATCTGGAAAGCGCTTTCCGACGCGATTCCCGAGCGCGCCGTCGCGCCCACCTTCGCCGAATGCAACTGGTTCGTCTGCTCGGTGAAAGATCCGAACAGTGGCGAGAACTTCGTCTTCTCCGACCTGCCGGCGGGGGGATGGGGCGGCACGCCGCACCACGACGGCATGAGCGTCACCCAGGATCCGCTGGGCAACTGCGCCAATTTGTCGGCCGAGGTCGCCGAACTGCTCTTCCCGATTCGCTACGAGGCCTTCGACCTGCGCGCCGACTCCGCCGGCGCCGGCCGTAATCGCGGCGGGCTCGGTTCGCGCATGGCGATCACGATGCTCGGCGCCGCGGAGGTGTCGATCGAAACCTCGCGCACGCGCACGGGCACTCCCGGCGTGGCCGGCGGCGGTGACAGCGTGGCGCAGCGCGTTTCGCGCGTCGCCACGGACGGTAAGCTCGACGTCTTCGGCGGCATCGCCCCCGACGGCATGTGGCACAATCCGCTGCGCGGCAAACGCCTCGAGCCCGGCGATCGGTTCGAAGTCCTTACCACTGGCGGCGGCGGATGGGGTGACCCGATGACGCGCGAGCCGGCGCGAGTGCTGGAAGACTTTCTCGACGGCTACGTGACGCCGGCGCAGGCGCGCGCGACCTACGGCGTGGTCATCGATCCAAAGTCGAAGGCGATCGACGCCGAGGCGACCCGGCGTACGCGTGCGGACCATCAAAAGGCCCAGGCGGTGGCAGCCGGCGGCGGCCGCTAGACGGGGTCGTTGATTCCCGCAGGACGCAGCGCGGCATGCCTGCGAGGAGCGCGTTTTACTCAACCCGGCCGTTCCTGATCGCTCAGTCGCTCGGCTTCTGCGCGCTGATCGGGCTTACGCTGTTCGGATGCGCCGGCAGGCTGGATATCCGGTTCTTCTGGGCGTATCTAATCGTGTGCGCCGCGCTTTTCACTGCGGCGGCGCTGACGATTGAGCCGGACCTCTTCCAGGAGCGCATCAGGCCCGGCGGCCAGCCGCTCCAACTTCGTTATTACGCATTGCTGCTGCCGCCGTTTGCGCACTGGTGTATCGCCGGACTCGACGTCGGCCGTTTCCACTGGTCCGATACGGTGGCGCCCTTTCTCCGGGTGATTGGCCTCGCGATCTTCGCGTTCGCGCTCGCGCTGATCACCTGGGCGATGAGCACCAACCGGTTTTTCTCCTCGATCATCCGGCTGCAGAAGGATCGCGGCCATCAGCTGGTGACCGGCGGCCCCTATCGATGGGTCAGGCATCCGGGGTACATCGCAGGACTGCTTTTCTGTCTGTCGAGCGCAGTGGCGCTGGGTTCGTGGCTTGCGATGATTCCGGCCGCGCTGTGCGTGCCCATGCTGCTCAATCGCACCGTGGCCGAGGATCGGTTTCTGAAGGACAATCTAAAGGGATATTCGGCTTACGCGGAGAGAGTGCGCTACCGTTGGGTTCCCGGAATCTGGTAGTAGCGGACTTGTTCGCAGGAGGCATTCATGAAGATCGGATATATGCCCGACACGCATAGCGGCGTCTACGACCAGCCGGTTCCGTCGCGCGAGACGGTCGCCGCCTTCGCCGACCAGCTGCTGGAGGAGGGCGAACAGGCCGAGCGCAGCGGCTTCGACGGCGTCTTTTTTCCGGAGCGCCACGCCCGCACCGAGTGCGTGTTTCCACCGCCGCTGATCATCATGGCGGCGCTGGCCGCGCGCACGCGCAAGGTCGATTTGGGCACGATGGTCCTGCAGCCGCCGCTGTACAACCCGATGCATCTTGCCGAAGACGTCGCCATGGTCGATAACCTGTCGCGCGGGCGGGTCAGACTGGGGATCGGGATGGGCTATCATCCGGATTACTTCAATCTGTTCGGCGAGCCGCACAAGCAGCGCTTCTCGCGTTTCGAGGAATCGATCGA
>Ga0335070_10004193_pt1 | contig 16827 bp, 14 predicted proteins | sample Lox_Sample_13_FD_206722 | JGI IMG/M metagenome (GOLD analysis project Ga0335070, IMG submission 206722) | Soil microbial communities from Loxahatchee National Wildlife Refuge, Florida, United States - Lox_Sample_1.3 | ecosystem: Environmental > Terrestrial > Soil > Wetlands | place: USA... | reverse complement strand
GAAAGCCCGGGATTTTACGTCGATGGCACTGTCGGGGCTGGAGGACACGCCTGGGGAATTCTGGAATCCAGCTCGCCCGAAGGACATTTGCTGGGGTTGGATCTCGATCCACAAGCCCTGGAACTGGCAGGGCAAAGGCTGGCTCCCTTTGGCAATCGGGCTATCCTCCGGCCGGCTTCCTATACATCCCTGCAGCGGCAAATCCGCGATCTGGGATGGCCTCCGGTGAACGGGATCGTGGTTGATCTGGGTGTGTCATCGATGCAGTTAGATACCGCTGAGCGCGGTTTTTCCTTCCAATCCGACGGGCCTCTGGATATGCGTTTTAGCCCGAATAACCCCACCCGCGCCGCGGATCTGGTCAACGGCCTGCCAGAAAACGAGCTGGCGGACATCATCTGGCAGTATGGCGAAGATCGCTTTGCCCGCCGGATCGCCAGGGCCATTGTCCAGGCCAGGCCGTTGCAGACGACCCGCCAGCTTGCCGAGGTCATTGCCCGAGCCAGCGGCAAACATAGTGGGCACATTCATCCAGCAACCCGCACCTTTCAAGCTCTGCGGATAGTTGTCAACCAGGAACTACAGTCCATCGAAGCCTTTTTGCCCCAAGCCGTAGATTCCCTGGCCCCTGGGGGACGGTTAGCTGTTATTGCATTTCACTCAATTGAAGACCGGTTGGTCAAGCAGTATTTTCGCCGAGAAAGCCAGGATTGCATTTGCCCACCTGAGCAGCCGGTCTGTACCTGTAATCATCACGCTGTGATCCGCGAGGTCAATCGACATCCGATCCAGCCAACAGAAGAAGAAAAGGAACGAAATTCACGCGCGCGAAGCGCCCGATTGAGAGTGGCCGAAAAGCTTCCACTGGCATGAGATTTGCATGGAGTCCGGCATAGCAGTTATCCAGCCTCAGCCACATCAGATCGGAAAAGATAGTATGATGAACAACCGTATCGTTCAAGCTTACCGGCAGGCTCCCTGGCGCACCCAGCTTCAATGGACTGGGCTTTTCCTGTTGGTCCTCGTTTTTGTTGCTTCGGTTACCAGTATCTACCTGAACGTCAGCGCCAGTGCTGCTGCCTCGGGGCGCGAGATCCAGCGCATGGGCCAGCAGAGCGAAGACCTGGAGCGTTCGATCGCGGATCTGCGCACCCAACTCGCCATGCTCACTTCCGCAGCGAATATGGAAAAACGGGCGGAAGCGATGAATTTCAAGCCGGCCCAAACCGATCAGACCATGTACGTCACGATCCCAGGGTATGGTGGACGCGAGCCGGCCATCAAGGCTCCGCTTCCCGGGCCGAACCCGGTCGTTGCCCAGCCTCTGATCAAGTCCAGTTACACCGAATCGCTTTCAGACTGGTTGTTCCAGGGTTTTTTCCGTCCCCTCGAAAAACAGGTCCAGCCATGAAAACCCCGTTTTTCCAACGATATCTATTGATCGCCAGTATTTTCCTCGTCATTGGCATTGCAATCATCATTCAAATGGTGCGCATCCAGCACAGCGAGGCTGCCGCTGCGCTCCTAAAACAGGCGGATATGTACGGAGTCGAAACGCGGACGATTTATCCGGAACGCGGCTCGATCTTCGATCGCCAGGGCCACCTTCTGGCTGGCAACGAGACTGTCTATGAGGTTGGGGTGGACCTGGCCCAGGTGACCGACCCGGATACGATCGCCGCGACGGTCAGCTCCCTCCTCGGCGTCGACTACATCCAGGCCCGGGATGCTGCAAAACGTCCCTACGTGGAGGGAAAAACGGTTTACGCCGTCCTGGCTGACTTCGCCACCTCTGCCCAGGTCGAACAGCTCACCAACTTACAAAAAGACTACGCCGATCAGGCCCTGCATACCCGAAACGGGGAAAAAGCGCCCAGCCTGGCGGGGCTTGTATTTTCTCCGCACCTAAAGCGCTCGTATCCCGAAAAAGAGTTGGCCTCGAACGTCGTCGGTTTCTATAAATACCTCGACCGCGAAGGCGGCCGCGGCTTCTTTGGTGTTGAGGAAAAATATAACGATCTGCTCAGCGGCACGCCGCAGCGGGTGCGCATCCCTTACGATCCTAACAAAGCTCGTGAGATTCCCCAGATCCCACCGGGCGCCAGTCTGATCCTCACCATCGACCGCGAGATCCAGGCGATGACCGAGCGCGTTCTGGATCATGCGCTGAAAACGACCGGCGCGGTCAACGGCACGATCATCATCGAAGACCCCAATACAGGCGAGTTGCTGGCCATCGCAACCACGCCTCGGATGGATCTGAACCAATATTGGAAATTCGGCGAAATCTTCCCCAATCCCACCCCATTCGACCGCACGGTCGGGACCACTTACGAGCCGGGCTCGGTCTTCAAGATTCTGACCATGGCCTCCGCCCTGGACAACGGCGCGGTAACCCCCGACACGAATTTTGTCGATACGGGTACTTTTGAGATCGGCGGCGCATACATCCACAACTGGGATGGCGGCGCGTGGGGCCCGCAAGATATGACCGGGTGTTTGCGCCACTCGCTCAACGTCTGCCTGGCCTGGACCGCCAGCAAGCTTGGCCCGGACAACTTCTATAAATATATCCAGGCTTTTGGGATCGGCCACCAGACCGGCGTCGACCTGGCAGGCGAGGTCAGCTACCCGATCCGCATACCGGGGGACGGACAGTGGATTTTGATGGATCTGGGCACGAACTCTTTTGGCCAGGGTATTGCGGTAACCCCGATCGAGATGGTGATGGCCATCTCAGCAGTCGCGAACAACGACGGAAAAATGATGGGCCCGCATGTATTAAAAGCCATGATTGACAACGGACGGCAGTATAATACTACACCACAGGTTGTTGGAACGCCGATCAAGGCAGAGACCGCCAAAACCCTGACGGGTATGCTGACCCGCTCGCTCGAGGAGGAGTCCTCCGACGCGCTGGTTCCTGGCTACCGGGTGGCGGGAAAAACCGGTACGGCAGAAATTCCCGGCCCTGGCGGTTACGAGAGCAATCTGACCAACGCCTCATTCGCCGGTTGGGGTCCGATCGATGACCCGCGCTTCCTGGTCTATATCTGGCTAGAAAAACCAGAGAGCTCCATCTGGGGCTCGGTGGTCGCGGCCCCGGTTTTCAGCGAAACGGTCAAGAACCTGGTTGTTTTGATGGATATCCCACCTGACAACGTCAGGCAAACCCTTCACGGTCAATAAGGAACCGCTGCGTGCTCAATCTTGTCGATATTTTTGAAGCGCTGACTGGCATCCGCCCCGAACACACCGACCTGGTGGTGACCGAGGCGGTTGTCGATTCACGCCAGGTGATTCCGGGGGCGATGTTCGTCGCCCTGCCGGGTGAGCGGGTCGATGGGCACAACTTCGTCGGAGACGCATTTCACCACGGCGCCGGGTTGGCGCTGGTACAGCGCGATCTATCCAGCCTTTTCCCGGTGATTGACCTGCGCGCGAACAGCCCCTTGCGGGCGCCCTCCGCAGCGCTCGCAGAACTCAGGCTGCCCGCCGCGCCGTTTTGCCTGTTCGTAGAAAACAGCCTGGCCGCTCTCCAGCAGATTGCCCGCTCCTGGCGCGCCAAGCTGGTGGACCTGCGTGTCATCGGCATCACCGGCAGTGTGGGAAAATCGACCACCAAAGAGCTGGTCGCCGAGGTGCTCAGCCAGCGCTTCCGCACGCTGCGCAACCCCGGCAACCTCAACAACGAGATCGGCCTGCCGCTTACCCTGCTGCGCCTGAGCAGCGGGTACGAGCGGGCCGTGCTGGAGATGGGCTTCTACGTCCCTGGGGAGATCGCCTTCCTGTGTGAGCTGGCCCGGCCGCAGGTGGGCGTTGTGACCAATGTTGGCACCGTCCACGCCGAGCGAGCCGGATCTCAGGAACAGATCGCCCGAGGAAAGGCCGAGCTCGTCCAATCCCTTCCACCCTCCCCCGAGGGGGTGGCCATCCTGAATTATGATGATCCCTGGGTGCGCCAGATGGCTGGCCAGACCAAAGCCAGGGTTTTCTTCTACGGGCTGGATCCCCAGGCGGATTTATGGGCCGATGGAGTCGAAGGGCTGGGTCTCGAAGGGATCCGCTTTCGCCTGCATTACCACAACGAGGTCCTGTACCTGCGGGTCCCGTTGATCGGGCGGCACTCGGTCCATACGGCGCTCCGCGCGGCAGCGGTTGGGCTGGTGGAAGGGCTGACCTGGCAGGATATCGCCGCCGGCCTGCGTATGGGCAACGCGCAGCTTCGCCTGGTAGCCGTTCACACCGAGAACGGAGCGCTGATCCTCGACGACACCTACAATTCCTCTCCTGAATCGACCCTGGCGGCGCTGAATCTGCTGGAAGAGCTCGAAGGCCGCAAGGTAGCCGTCCTGGGAGATATGCTCGAGTTGGGCCCCTATGAAAAACAGGGCCATGAAATGGTTGGCGTGCGCGCGGCTGCGATCGTCCAGGAGCTGGTCGCCGTTGGAGAGCGAGCCCGCACGATCGCCGATTCGGCCCGCCAATCGGGGCTGAAGTCCGCCAGCGTACACTGGTACGCAACCACCCATGAGGCCACGGAATACCTCCGCCAGAAATTGGGCCAGGGCGACGTCGTTCTGGTCAAAGGATCACGAGGAATGCGCATGGAAACCATCGTAGCCGCCCTCGAGGCAAATTCATGACAGATACATCCCTGGCTATCGCACTGAGCGGGTTAAGCTTCATGCTTGCGGTAATCTGGGGGGGGCCTTTGCTGCGGGTACTGCGCCATTTCAAGGTTGGCAAGATTATTCGGGTCGAAGGACCCGCGACGCACATTACCAAAATGGGTACGCCGACGATGGGTGGAGTGATGATCGTCCTCCCTGTGGTGCTGGTGACGGTGTTGCTCAACGCCGCCTCGTTGCTGGGACTGAACGTTCTCGGGCGTTCCGTCATGATCCCGCTCTCAGTCCTGATTTTTTACTCGATTTTGGGCGCTGTGGACGACTGGGAAGGGATCCGCGGGAAACGCCGCGGGTTGGGGATGCGCGCACGGACCAAGTTCATCCTCCAGGTCCTCTTCGCGGTTGCCGTTGCAGTCGCGCTGCGCTACATTCTCAAGGTGCCGCAGCTTTACTGGCCGAACCCGAAGGTGGAGATCGATCTGGGCGCTGCCTACATCCCGGTCGCCACTTTCATCATCGTCGGGATGTCCAACGCGGTGAATTTCACCGATGGGCTGGATGGTCTGGCTGGATTGATCTGCGCCACCGCGTTCGTCGCCTACGGCGGGATCGCCTTGATGCAAGGCCAGGTCTTCCTGGGGCGGTTCTGCTTCACCCTGGTAGGCGCCATCCTGGGGTTCTTGTGGTTCAACGTCCATCCCGCCGAGCTGATCATGGGCGATACCGGATCGCTGGCCCTCGGCGCAGTCCTCGGGGTGGTCGCATTGATGACCGGTCAATGGCTGATCCTGCCCTTGATCGCCGTCATCCCGGTCAGTGAGACTTTAAGTGTGATCATCCAGATTGTCTACTTCAAGGTCACTCACGGCAAACGCTTCTTCCGGATGGCTCCTTTGCACCACCATTTTGAGCTGGGCGGCTGGAGCGAGACACAGGTAGTACAGCGGTTCTGGCTGGTGAATCTACTATTCGCTTTGTTAGGCGTGGCAGTCGTATTGGGGAACGCATGAGATCCTGGAAAGGTCAGCGGGTTGTGGTCATCGGAGCCGCCCGGCAGGGGCTGGCTCTGGCCCGTTTCCTGGCCCGCAATGGGGCCCAGGTGATCCTGACCGACACCCGCCCCCCGAGCGAGATGCAGCCGGCGGTCGAAGCCCTGCGTGACCTGGACGGGATCGAATGGTCCCTGGGCGGGCACCCGCTCGAGCTGCTCGACCAGGCCGATCTGGTTTGCGTCTCGGGCGGTGTTCCCCTCACCCTGCCGCTCGTCCAGGAGGCGTTCCGCCGCGGTATACCCCTTTCGAACGACTCGCAGATCTTCATGGAAATTGCCCCCTGTAAAACCATCGGAATCACCGGTTCGGCAGGGAAAACCACCACGACCACGCTGGTCGGCCGGATTGCCGAGGCAGGCAGGCCCGAGGGCTGCAAAGTTTGGGTCGGCGGCAACATCGGCCAGCCGTTGATCGACCTCGTGGATCAGATCCGCCCTGGTGATCTGGTTGTGCTCGAGCTATCCAGCTTCCAGCTCGAGCTGATGACTACCTCGCCCCGGGTCGCCGCCGTCCTGAACATAACCCCGAATCACCTGGACCGCCATGGCACGATGCAGGCGTATACTGCCGCCAAGGCCCACATCCTCACTCATCAAACCTCCCTGGACATCGCCGTGCTGGGCCGGGACGACCCAGGCGCCTGGAGCCTGGCCGATCAGGTTCGCGGGCGCCTGGTCACCTTCGGGCTGCAGCGCCCCGCTCCAGGCCAGACTGGCACGTATCTTGCTGAAGATTCTCTGACCTTGCAGGCAGACAGCATACAGACCCCCCTGATGGCGCAAGAGACGATCCAGCTCCGCGGTGCACACAACCTGGTCAACGTCCTGGCGGCATGCGCCATCGCCCACGCCGTCGGGCTGCCCGGCGAAGCCATGCAGGCAGGGGTTGCCGGTTTTCAGGGTGTTCCCCACCGCCTGGAGTTCGTCCGGACCTGGCGGGGCGCAGATTGGTATAACGACTCCATCGCCACCGCCCCCGAACGGACCATGGCAGCCATCCGCTCCTTCGAGGAGCCGCTCGTGCTGCTCGCCGGTGGACGGGACAAGAAGCTGCCCTGGGACTCACTTGCCGACCTGGTCCACCAGCGGATCGACCACCTGGTGGTGTTCGGTGAAGCGGCAGATAAAATCTTAGCGGCGGTCGGTCCGGCGCAGAATGGGCAGCGCCCATACAGCATCGCTCGCTGCCAGGGGCTGCGCCAGGCCGTCCAGGCCGCGGCTGAGTTGATCCAGCCCGGAGACGTGGTGCTTCTATCGCCAGGCGGCACCAGCTTTGACGAGTTCCGGGATTTTGAAGAGCGTGGAGAATGGTACCGGATATGGGTGAAGGAACTTTCGTAAACCAAACCAAACCTTTGCAGGACAGGGAATCCCTGCGCGGGCTGCGCAACGCACAATCTCAACGCGCGCTGCGCCTGCACATCGACATCCCCTTACTGCTGATCGTCACCACCCTGACCGTCTTCGGTCTGTTGATGGTTCAATCCTCCAGCGTGGATGCTTCGCTGGCCATGAAACAGGCTCCCTCGTACCTCTTCCTCCGCCAACTCCGCTGGGTGCTGGTTGGGGTGGCCTTAGCGGGATTTTTTACCTGGTTCGATTACCACAAGATGCGCCCCCTGCTGATCCCGATGATGGCTGTCACCGTGGGCATGCTGATCCTGGTGCTGGTCATCCGCGACGAACGCTTCAACGCCACACGCACCCTGCTGAACGGATCCATTCAGCCCTCCGAGCTGGCCAAGCTGGTCATCGTGATCTACCTTTCCTTCTGGCTGGCGAAAAACAAGGAGCAGTTGAACAGTATCCAGCTTGGGTTGGTCCCCTTGATCGCCCTGCTCGGGTTTATCTGTGGGTTCATCATTCTGCAGCCCGATCTGAGCGCGGCCTTCACCGTGATCATGATCGGCGGTCTGCTCTTCTTTATCGCCGGCGGTGAGTGGCGTCAGATTATCCTGCTGCTGGTCGGCGCGGTAATGATCGGCTACGTACTGGTGACCATCTTCCCCACCGGCAGCGCGCGCATTACCAGCTACATCGAGGGGCTACAAAACCCGATCGACGCGTCTTACCAAATCCGCCGCTCGCTCGAAGCGGTGGTGAAGGGCCAGATCTTCGGGGTTGGGATCGGCAACGGCAGCACGAAGTTCATCGGCCTGCCCGTCCCGGCGACGGACAGCATCTTCGCGGTGATCGCCGAGGAGACGGGCCTGGTCGGCGCGGCGGCAGTCGTGGCGCTGTACCTGGGTTTGCTCTGGCGCGGTCTGGCGATCGCCCGGCGAGCCCCCGATCAATTGGGCGCGCTGCTGGCCGGCGGACTGACCATCTGGCTAACCCTGGAAGCCCTGATCAATATGACCGTGATCGTCGGGCTGGTACCCATCGCGGGCAACGCCTTGCCGTTTATCAGCGCTGGCGGCTCCAACATGGTGATGTCGCTCAGCGCGATTGGGATCGTGATGAACGTAGCCCGCAATTCAAACAAGCGCGAAAGCGAAGAAGGGAGTTCGTATCGTGCGGTTGTTGATCTGCGCAGGCGGGACGGGCGGCGGAGTGTATCCCGCCCTAACCGTTTTACAAGCCCTGGGCGATGATGCCGGACCCGTCCTGTGGGTTGGCAGCGAGGGTGGTATGGAAGCTGAGCTAGTAAAGCGGGCTCAGGTCTCTTTCCAGGCCATCCCCGCTGCTGGCGTTCACGGGGTCGGCGCCCGCGCGCTCCCTGGAAATCTGATCCAGTTGGGGCGGGGCGTGCTGGTCTCCCGGCGCATCCTGCGCGAGTTCAAACCCGACGTGCTGCTCTTCACCGGCGGTTACGTTGCCGTCCCCATGGCTATGGCGGGCAGGGGCATTCCGACCTTCCTCTACGTCCCGGATATTGAGCCCGGGCTGGCGCTGAGAGTCCTCGCCCGGTTCGCCGACCGGATTGCGCTGACGGCTCCCGATTCCAATGCCTACTTCCCGGGCAACGAAAAAACGATCGTCACCGGCTACCCGACCCGTCGCGATCTGGCGCGCTGGAACCGCGAAACCGGCCGCCAGGCGCTGGGCCTCGACCCTACCCGCCCCGTGCTGCTGGTTTTTGGCGGCAGCAAGGGAGCCCGGTCGCTCAACCGCGCGCTGCTGGCCATCCTCAGCGACATCCTGCAACTGGCCCAGGTGGTCCACGTCTGCGGGCCGCTGGATTGGGAGGAAGTGGAGCTGGCTCACTCCGCTTTAAGCCCGGATCAGGCTGCCAGCTACCATCCCTTCCCCTACCTGCACGAAGAGATGGGCGCGGCGCTGGCCTCGGCCGACCTGGCCGTTTCGCGCGCCGGTGCATCCACGTTGGGCGAGTTGCCCCTCTTCGGGCTGCCGGCGATTCTGGTTCCTTATCCATTTGCCTGGCGCTACCAGATCGTCAACGCCAGGTACCTGGCCGATCATGGTGCGGCGCTCGTCCTGGAAGACAGCCGCCTTTCAAGCGACCTGTTTCCCACGCTCCGATCCCTCCTCAGCCGGCCCGAGCGCCTGGCTGCGATGGGGAAAGCGATGAGCGCCCTGGCAACCCCACGGGCCGCGGAGCTGATCGCTTCGGAAGTGCGCGTCCTGGCCGGGAAGCGGAAAGGAGAACGGGGTTGACATGATGAGCCTGACTTTCGTCTTCTGGCTGTTCGTGGTCATCTTCGCCATCATCGGATCGATGCGCGGTTGGGCCAAAGAGCTGCTGGTCACCTTTGCGGTCATTCTGGCCATCTTCATCATCACGGTCATGGAGCGGTTCGTCCCGTTTATCAGTGATTCCCTGAACAGTTCAGCGCGATTCTGGCTCCGGATGGCCATCATCCTCGCTCTCGCTTTTTTTGGGTACCAGACGCCTAACATCCCGCGCTTAGCGGGAAACAACCGCTTTGCACGCGAGCGGCTGCAGGACACCCTGCTGGGGCTGTTCCTGGGCGCCGTGAACGGGTATTTGATCGTCGGCTCGATCTGGTATTACATGAACGAGGCGAATTACCCGTTTCCTTATATCACCGCGCCGGACCCCAACACGGCCATGGGCGAAGCAGCCCTCAAGCTGATCCCAATGCTCCCCCCGCATTGGCTGGGGACGCCGGCCATTTACTTTGCGGTTGCCATCGCATTCGTTTTTGTTCTGGTGGTCTTTATCTAAGATGACACACGTTCACCTGATCGGGATCGGAGGGACTGGCCTTTCCGCCATCGCCTGGGTGCTGGTGGAAAAAGGCTATACCGTCAGCGGCTCTGACCGGACCCTCTCCCCGCTCGCCCGCAACCTGCAGTCCGCAGGGGTGGAGGTCAGCCTGGGTCACAAAGCCGAAAACATCCTTGGCGCGGATATAGTCCTGCGCTCCTCCGCCATCCCCGACAATAACCCAGAAGTCCTGGCCGCGCGGCAGGCCGGGATCCCGGTGTATAAGCGAGCCGATTTTCTCGGGCAGTTGATGGCCGACCACCTGGGAATCGCCGTGGCAGGAACGCACGGCAAAACCACAACCACGGCGATGATCGCCTGGATGTTGACCGCTATCGGCCAGGACCCAACCTACGTCGTCGGCAGTGTGTTGCAGAACCTGGGCGCCAACGCCCACGCCGGCCAGGGACCCGCGTTCGTGATCGAAGCCGATGAATACGACTACATGTTCCTCGGGCTGAACCCGCAGGTCAGCGTAGTTACCAGCGTGGAGCACGACCATCCGGACCTGTTCCCCACCGGGCGGAAATACCGCCAGGCGTTCCTGGATTTTGTGAAACGCCTTCCTGCCAAAGGCATTCTCTTGGCCTGTTCCGATGACCCGGGAGCCGCCGAAATCCTGTCCAAATCGCTCAGCCTGGGCATCCACGGGCTCAGCTATGGGACTGGCGCCCATGCCGATTACCAGGCTCGCAGCCTTCAGGCCAACGCGCTGGGCGGATACACCTTTACAGCGGCTGTCTCCGCCCAGCCCATGGCGCAGATCCAGATGCAGATTCCCGGGGAGCACAACGTACGCAACGCCCTGGCAGCCTTCGCGGTAGCCGAGGTCCTCGGTTTGCCCCTTGAAGAAAGCGCCCAGGCGCTGAGTGCATTCCGCGGGACCAGCCGGCGCTTTGAGATCCGCGGCATTGCCCAGGGGATCACCGTGATCGATGACTACGCGCATCACCCGACCGAAATCCGGGCCACCCTCACCGCAGCCCGCTCCCGCTTCCCGGGGCAGCGGATCTGGGCGGTCTGGCAGCCGCACACCTATTCTCGCACCCGGGCCCTCTTCGATGAGTTCGCGGCCAGCTTCAAAGACGCCGACCACGTGATCGTCAGCGAAGTATACGCGGCGCGCGAACCGGCGCAACCCTTCTCCGCCGCGCAGGTGGTCAAGGAGATGGATCACCCAGGGGCGCGTTTTGTCGCCGGCCTTTCCGAGATCGCCGGCGCTCTTGTCAAGGAATTGCGGGCGGGGGACGTGCTCATCGTCCTCTCCGCCGGTGACGCAGACCAGGTCAGCACCCAGGTGCTGGCCGCCATCAGAGAAAGGATGGGGCAAAATGCCTGAATCCAAACAGACTTTCGAAGTTGAAATACCCGCCGCCTTCCCCATGCGCTTGAAGAAGAGCCCCGGCTCGCCGCTCCCCAAGCGGTCGAGCAAACCGGTTCTGCCGGCGCGCACTGAGCCTGATCCTGCCCAGAGCGTGGACGTGGTGATGCGCCTCATCGACCGCCTGAAGGGCCTCTAATGAAAATGACCCGGCCGGATCTGCCCCTCAATCAGCTTCGCGCGGTGTTTGGCGACCGCCTGCAGGAGAACGTCTCCCTGGCGGACTATACCACCGCGCGGACGGGCGGCCTGGCCGATGCCTTCCTCCCCGTCCACACCGCTGCCGATCTGGCCCAGGCTGTGAGCGCCGCCTGGGAGTTGGGCGTCCCCTGCACAGTCCTGGGGGGAGGTTCGAACTGCCTGGTGAGCGACGAGGGCCTGCGGGAGCTTGTCCTTCTCAACCGGGCGCGGAACACACGGATCGACACGCGCACCACCCCACCCACTGCCTGGGCCGAATCGGGCGCGAACTTCAGCGCGCTGGCTCGCCAGGCTGCCCTGCGCGGGCTGGCTGGCCTGGAATGGGCCGCGGCGGTCCCCGGGACTGTGGGCGGGGCCGTCTTCGGCAACGCCGGCGCTTTCGGCGGCGACGTACGCGGCTCGCTGCTCCTGGCAGAAATCTTGCACCCTGAAAGAGGAAGAGAGACCTGGCCCGTCGAGCGTCTCGAGTACCACTATCGAAGCAGTGTTTTAAAAAGAGAGAAAAGCCAGGCTGTGATCCTTTCCGCCGTTTTCCACCTCACTGAGGGCGATAAAGCGGCCATCCAGGCCAGTATGGAAGCCAATACCGGACAGCGCCAGCGCACCCAACCCCCTGGAGCCAGCATGGGCTCGATGTTCAAGAACCCTGAAGGCGATTACGCCGGGCGGCTGGTGGACGCCTGCGGGCTGAAAGGCAGGCGCATCGGCGGAGCGGAGATCAGCCCGGTGCACGCCAATTTCTTCGTCAACCTGGGGCAGGCCACGGCGAGCGACATCTGGCAGTTGATCCAATTGGCCCACAACGCGGTTCTCGAGCAGCATGGCATCAATCTCGAACTGGAGATCGAGCTGCTCGGCCCCTTCGAACCAATGGTAAGCATACATCGCAGCTAACAAAGCAACGATAAGGAATGGAATGGTAGCTCAACGGTTGAATGTAGGCGTTATTTTTGGGGGTCGCTCCGGCGAACATGAGGTCTCGCTCATGTCCGCCCGGTCGATTTTAGCGGTGCTGGATCCCTCCAAATACACGGTGATCCCGATCGGGATTACACGCAAAGGCGCCTGGGTCACCGGAAGCGACGCCGGCGCAACGCTCGCCGCGCTCGAAGCGCAGCGCGAAAACGAGCTTTCCCCGGCCGCCTTCCTGCCGGATACAGCCCACTGCGGCGTCTATCGCCTGGAACCGGCCGGGCGTGAGCAGGTCCTCCGCCTGCTGGCAGCCCTCGATGTGGTCTTCCCCGTGCTGCACGGCACCTTCGGCGAAGATGGAACCCTGCAGGGGCTGCTCGAGCTGGCCGACGTGGCCTACGTGGGTGCGGGAGTGCTCGGATCGGCGGTGGGGATGGACAAGCCCCTCTTCAAAGACGTGATGCGCGCCAACGGCATCCCGGTCGCCGAATCGACCCTGATCTTCCGCAGCCAGATCGAGAAAGACCCGGATGGCGCCATCCGCCAGGCCGAGCAACTGGCTGCCTACCCGCTTTTCGTCAAGCCCGCCAACCTCGGTTCTTCGGTGGGCGTCACGAAGTGCCGCGGCCGCTCCGACCTGGTCGAGGGGCTTCTGGACGCGACCCGCTACGACCGGCGCGTCCTGGTCGAGCGGGGGATCAACGCCCTGGAGATCGAGGTCAGCGTGCTGGGCAATGAAGCGCCCCAGGCCTCGGTTCCCGGCCAGATCATCCCGGCCGATGAATTCTACTCCTACTCGGCCAAGTATCTGGACAAGGGCTCGAGGCTGGTCATCCCGGCGCCCCTCTCCGCGGAAAAGACCGAGGAAGTCCGCGACGTGGCCGTGCGCGTCTTCCGCGCCGTTGATTGCGCCGGAATGGCGCGGGTCGATTTCCTGATCGACCGCGAGAGCGGCCAGGTCTTCGTCAGTGAGATCAACACCATCCCCGGTTTTACCCGGATCAGCATGTACCCCAAATTGTGGGAAGCCAGCGGCCTGCCGTACCCTGCCCTGGTGGACCGGCTGATCGAGCTGGCCCTGGAGCGCAAAGCGGACCGCGACCGTACCGAGCACGAGTATGGGAGGGCAAGATGAGAGAAGCCCGCCAGCCCACCTCGCGTGCGCAGCAGGTGCGCCAGCGCCGCCAGCAGAATCCCACCCGTGCGGGCAGCTCGCGGGTTTCTCGGACCGCGGAACGCGCCCGCCGCGCTGCTCCAGCTAACTCTCCGCCGGTAATCTCGCGGGCGCGGAGCAACACCATTCACGGCGTCGTCGCCGGCACCCCCCTCCACGAGCGAAACCGCGGCAACGTGCGCCGGCAGTATTACTACACGCTGAGCACCCCGGGCGCGGAAGTGCGCCTGCCGGCCATGCCCCATGTTGTCTTCGGCTGGCGGCTGGCCTCGCTGGTGCTGGCGCTGGCCCTCGGGGCGGCCCTCTACGGGCTGTGGAACTCGCCCCAGTTCCAGATCAGCAAGCCCAAGATGGTCGGCGCGCAGCGCATCTCCTGGGACGACGTCAACAACGTGATCCACGTGGATGGGATGCCGATCGTCGAGGCCGACCCGCGCGAGATGGAGACCGAGCTGAAACAGGCCTTTCCCGACCTGAAGAGCGTATCGGTCAGCGCCGCGCTGCCGGCCAGGTTGACTGTGACCGTGAAGGAACGCGAGCCGCTTCTGGCCTGGACCATCGGAGATAAGATCCAGTGGATCGACAAAGAAGGCGTAGCCTACGCTCCACGCGGAGTAGCCGGAGTCGACCTGGTCTGGGTCATCGCCGCGGGCGACCCGCCCAGGCCCACCTCCGCCGGGGTTGAAATTGGGGCTCAAGACCCGGCGGTAACTGCCGGTAATCAGGCCGGGTCCGCTGCCGCCAGCGCCACGGAAGCTAAAAAAAACGCGGCAGGTCCCAACTACTACATCTCCCCCGAGCTGATCCAGGCGATCCTCCAGATGCGCGCCCAGGTGCCGGATGGCAATACCCTGGCCTACGACCCCAAATACGGCCTGGGCTGGACCGACCCCAAAGGCTGGAAAGTTTATTTTGGCTCGGAGGTCAGCAACATCGACCTGAAGCTGAAAGAATACGAGGCGATCGTGGCCCAGTTGGAAGCCAGGGAAATCAAGCCCAGCATGATCAGCATGGAATTCCTGGACGCACCCTTTTACCGAGTGGAGCATTGATGACATGGAAGAGCCAATCGTTGTAGGGATCGACATCGGTACAACAAAGACCTGCACACTGGTCGCCCGGGTGGAGGGCGAGCACAGCATGCGTATCCTCGGGGTGGGGATCGAGCCCTCCCAGGGGATCAAGAAGGGGACGGTGATCGATCTGGCGGCCGCCTCGCAGTCGGTGGCGCGCTCGATCGAGAAAGCCGAGCGTACCTCGGGCCTGGAGATCACCTCTGCGCTTGTCAGCCTGGCCGGTTCGCACGTCTCATCGGTCAACAGCCGCGGGGTGGTGGGCATCTCCGGGCGGGTGATCGACCCGGAGGACGTCGCCCGCGCTCTAGACGCGGCCCAGGCGGTGGCCATCCCGCACAACCGCGAGATCATCCATGTCATCCAGCGCGGCTTCACCATCGACGGGCAGGACGGGATCCGCATGCCGGTGGGGATGCACGGCTTCCGCCTCGAAGTCGAAGCGCACATTATCACCGCGGCGGCGGCCACGGTCGAGAACCTGCGCCAGTGCGTGGCAGCCTCCGGGGTCAATGTCTCGCAGTTCGTCCTCAATCCGCTGGCCTCGGCGGAGGTGGTCTTGAACGAGACCGAGCGGCAGATGGGCGCGGTGGTCTGCGATATCGGCGGGGGGACCACAGACCTGGCGATTTACATCGACGGCGACGTCTGGCACACTATGGTGCTGGCCGTAGGGGGCAATCATATCACCTCCGACATCGCAGCCGGCCTGCGCCTGCCGGTCACCCAGGCGGAAGAGATCAAGAAGCAGCACGGGCATGCTGTCGAAGACGAGATCGGGCCGGAAGAATATTTCACCGTACGGGCCTTTGGCGAAGACAGGCCGGTCCAGGTCAGCCGCAAGGAGCTGGCGCACATCATCGAGGCGCGGGTCGAAGAAATCTTCCTGCTCCTCTTACAGGAAATCAAGCGTTCGGGGTATGATGGGTTGTTGCCAGCAGGAATGGTGCTGACGGGGGGAACGAGCCTCCTGCCAGGAATTCGCACCCTGGCGAACCGCGTCCTGGGGGCTCCAGTCCGAATCGCCCGCCCCGAAAATCTGGTCGGCTTGACCGACCAGCTCAATTCACCGGCCTACTCGACCAGTGTAGGCCTGCTGTATTGGTCCATGTTGATGAACGAGCTGAACGCCGGTCCGAGCGGCGGGCGGTCTCGATCAAAAGGGTCCGGCTCGTATATGGACTCCCTGAAAAATTTCTTAAAACGGTTGTTACCTTAACGGTACTGGCATCACAGACATCGTTCAAGCCAAATTCTTGCACACTCTGTTCATGGAGGAGACACAAAAAATGGAACCAAACTCACAATCAATAGTCGAATCATTTGCACGGATCAAGGTTGTCGGCGTGGGCGGCGGCGGCTGCAACGCGGTCAACCGCATGATCGAAGAAGGGTTGAGCGGGATCGAGTTCATCACCGTGAACACCGACGCGCAGGCCCTGCTGCTCTCCAAGGCTCCCACTCGGGTGCGGATTGGCGACAAGGTCACCCGCGGGCTGGGCGCGGGGAGCAACCCGGAAATCGGGCGCAAGGCGGCCGAGGAATCGGCTGAGGAGCTCTATGAGGTGATGAAGGGCAGCGACATGGTCTTCGTCACCGCGGGTCTCGGGGGCGGCACCGGCACCGGAGCGGCTCCGATCGTGGCCCAGATTGCCAAGGAAGTCGGCGCCCTGACCATCGGCGTGGTCACCCGCCCCTTCACCTTCGAAGGCTCGCGGCGCCTGCAGGCGGCCGAAGCCGGCACCGCCAAGCTCAAAGAGCACGCGGACACCCTCATCGTGATCCCCAACGACCGGCTGCTGCAGATCGTCGACAAGCGCGCCTCGCTGCAGGATGCCTTCCGCATGGCGGACGACGTGCTGCGCCAGGGCATCCAGGGCATCTCGGAGTTGATCACCGTCCCCGGCCTGATCAACCTGGACTTCGCCGATGTGCGCACGATCATGTCCGAAGGCGGGGCTGCCCTGATGGCAGTCGGGAACGCCTCGGGCGAAGACCGCGCCCGGATCGCGGCCGAATCGGCGATCTCGAGCCAACTGCTCGACATCACCATCGACGGCGCGCGCGGCATTCTCTTCAACGTCACCGGCGGGCCCAACCTAAGCCTGTTCGAGGTGAACGAGGCGGCCGCCATCATCAAGGAGACCGCGCATCCGGAGGTCAATCTGATCTTCGGCGCCGTCATCAACCCGGACCTCGGCGACGAGATCCG
>Ga0335070_10004192_pt1 | contig 16829 bp, 13 predicted proteins | sample Lox_Sample_13_FD_206722 | JGI IMG/M metagenome (GOLD analysis project Ga0335070, IMG submission 206722) | Soil microbial communities from Loxahatchee National Wildlife Refuge, Florida, United States - Lox_Sample_1.3 | ecosystem: Environmental > Terrestrial > Soil > Wetlands | place: USA... | reverse complement strand
GTCCGGCATCATGCCGCGGACGGTTACGTTCACCTCTCCCGTGCCGTCTCTTCTCGGAAGCACGATCACAACGTTCCACTCGCCCGATGCCATCGGTTCGCCCTTGCTGTCTTTCGCGACCCCCGGCAGGGTCCTCAGTGTAGGAAATAAGGTCGCATCAAAGCCGCCTGTCAACTCCGACTCTGATCCTTTACGCAGCACGAGAACATTCAGCGGGCTACCGCTGCTGACGAAAGCGCGGTCCAGTCCCGCGACCAGCGCCATCAGAAAGATCGCCGTCGTCACAGTTAGGGCGATACCCAGCGCGGTCATGATCGTCAGCCCTTTTCTGAGCCTGAGGTTTCGGACGTTGTATTTGATCGGTATGGCCATAGTTACACTCTGCGGTACTTGAATTCCGAAACTACCCGACGTGACGGATCGCATCCACGATATTCATCCGCGAGGCGCGATACGCAGGAACAACGCCGCTGACGATTCCCAGGAACAACGATGCCATCAGGGCCAGAGCCGCGGCCGGTCCCCGGACCCGCATGTCCAGCGGGATCCCGAGGCCGATAAATCGATGAGTCATGGCAGCGATAACGGGAACGGCCGCCGCAATTCCCAGCATGCCGCCAACTAGCGACAGCGCCACCGACTCGCTGACAAAGATCGAGAGCACGCGTTGCCGTGTAAAGCCGAGCGTCTTGAGTACGGCGACTTCTCGAATCCGGCTGCGGACCGACATGGCCATGGTATTCGCTGAAACCAGCATGATGGCGAAGGCGACAGCGCCACAGATTCCCAGGATGAACGCCTTGACATTTCCCAGCGAAGCGACGAAACCAAGCTGGAAGGCTTTCTCGCTCTCGCTCTTGGTCTGCAGCGGCGAGTTGCGGAACATGTCGTCGATCTGCTGCGAGGCCGCGGCGACATGATCGGCGGAGTCCACCTGCGCACTGTACCAACCCGCCTGCCCTTTGAACCACGAAACCGATTCCTCGAGATACTTGGTATGAAAATAGAGTGCGTTCTGCGGCGGATCGCGGTGGTAAATCGCACGAATCGTCAGATCGAGATCCGTGGGAAAGATCGTGCCCTGGATATGGACGCGATCACCCAGTTTCCAGTGATACTTGTCTGCCAGAGTGACATCAACCAAAGCTCCGGCTCGATCCTGCTGCCAGGCTTTCACCTGGTCGGGTGGAACGATCTTGTCCGACGCTACTTTCAGGTACTCGTCAGGATCGGTGGCCAGGCGCGCAAAGAAGTGCTCCGGGCGATTGTCGATGTAGCGACCTTCAAACCACGTCATAGGGGCAACGGCCGTGATCCCCGGAACGCTGCGGATCTTATCGCGATAATAAGCCGGAAGAAAAAATGCCAAGGACACACGATCCCGGATAATCAGTCGGCGCGAAGCCTCGGGCGCCACCTGGTCTACGTAAAACGCTCGCCAGATGCAGATCATCAAGGTGAGCAGCAAGAGCGAAAAACTAATGCTGATCATCGTCAGCAGGCTGCGTCTCTTGTTGCGAAACGCATTACGCACGACGAAGCTTCCCATGGTCATAGATCACCCGATATGCCGAAGCCCATCTACGATCTTCACCTGGGCGGCGTGATAGGAAGGAATAGCGGCGCTAAGCAGGCCGACGATGCCCGAGGTAAATAACGCCAGCAGCCAGATCGCGGCGGTCATATGTAGCGGGAAAAACGTCATCTGTGGCGCATGCGCAAAGAGATACACCAGGCTCCGGCCCAAGCACGCGCCAAGCAGTCCTCCCGCTAGCGACAGCGCAACCGCCTCACTGATAAACAGCGCCAGAACACCTCGGCTCGTGAATCCCAGAGTTTTCAGCACGGCCACTTCACGGGTGCGTTCGCGGATTGACATGGCAATCGTATTTGCGGACACAAGCAAGGTTGCAAAGAGGACGGCGGCACAGATGCTCAGGATGAATGCCTTTACATTGCCCATCATGGCGACGAACTCAAGGCCAAAGGCTTTCTCAGTTTCCGTCTTCGTGGGCTGAGGCGAGTTACGGAACATATCATCCACTGAGGACGCGATCTTGCTGACATCGGATGGCGAGTCGGCCAAAATATCGAAGGTCCCGGCCTGGCCTTTGAAGAAGGAAACCGATTCTTCCAGGTAATCCTTGTTGAAATACACGGATTTCACATCAGGTTCGGTGTGGTAAATCCCGCGAATGTTCAATTCGAGATTCACGGGATAGATGTCACCTTGCAGGACAAACCGGTCGCCGAGTTTCCAGTTATATTTGGCAGCCAGGGAATCCGCTACGATCGCGCCCTGCCGGTCGTGTTGCCAAGCTCGGATCTGATCCTCTGGCATCTGGATATCGCGGAAGACTTTGAAGAATTCCTCCGGATCTGTGCCGAATTGAGCGAAGAAGTTTTCCGGCTTGCGGTCTTTGTAAACGCCACCGAACCAGGAATTGGGCACGACGGCCACAACCCCCGGAACCGCCCTGATTTTCTCCCGGTAAAAGCCAGGCAAACTGAAGGTCAGGGAGACGCGGTGCCGAACAATCAGGCGCTGCGCCGATTCGGCGCTGCCTTCGTCTAGCGCGAAGGCATGCCATAGCGTCATCATGAACGTAAGCAGAAGTAAAGAGAAGGCAATGCTCAGCACGGTCAGGATGCTGCGCCGCTTGTTGCGAAAAGCGTTCTTGGTAACGAACCGGGTCAGAGTCATCCTGAACCTACTCGATACGGTGAGCTGTGGCGGGAGCCGGGCACGCCCAAGCCGTCCAAGAATAGACGACCCGATGCACAATCAGCAACCCGCCTCCGTTAAAATCAGCCGCCCTACAAAATCGATTTGCTCCAGCTGTATCCGCATACGAATGCTGACGCGAAACGGGCCGCCACGCCAGTGGAGATCGTCACCCCAGCTGGCTGACAAATGTCACGCCCCCTGTGATTTTCAACGCCCTGCGGACGCAATTGGTTACGGCCAAAGCGTAATACCGAGAAAAGCTCCGGAGATCAATTGTTCTCAATTTCATTCCAAAGGCCGGGTATGGAGCCAATTTCGGGTTCTCGCGAACGGATCGCGACGACCAGAAAACGGGTCCTGTTTCCAACGTTCCGCTGACCGTTCTCCTTACTTTGGTAACTCGAAGGCAGGTGTAGCGAGCGATATCCTACCGGTACCCTGCCCCCCGGGTCTCCGCTGGCCGAGCCTCGTTCGCTTGCCGGACGGAAGGCTTGCGCGATTGGAGCAACGAAAGCAATGTCCACAAAAATCGGGCCCTTCGAAATTCAAAGTGAATTGGCGAAATCTCTTACCGGAACGGTGTACAAAGCCACCGATCCTGAAAGCGGGCAGACCATCGCTCTGAAAGCGATTCAGCTATCGGCCTTCGGCGATGGCGCGGTCGAACTGGAGAAGGCTCTGCTGGCCGAAGCCGAGCGGACGAAGGTTCTGAGCAGCCCCAACATCACTCCGGTGATCGGGGCCGGTGAGATCGAAGGGCAGTTCTGCGCGGCCATGGAGTACGTACAGGGCAACAGCATCGCCACCATGCTGGCGCGAAAAGAAGGTTTTTCCATCTGGGACTTGCTCGATATTGGGCGCCAGTTATGCGGCGGGCTCGATCATGCAGCTTCCCACAGCATCGTCCATTACAGCCTCGAACCAGCGAAGATCATGTGCGGTTGGGATGGCACGGTCAAGATCCTCAGCTTTGGCGTCTCCAGTGTCGGAAATTTCGTGCAGCACATTCCGCAGGGATTGCCTACTGTACTCCACTACATGTCGCCGGAGCAGATCCAGGGTCAGCCGGTGGACGTCCGCTCGAGCCTGTTCAGTCTGGGTGCCATGTTCTACGAAATGGTGACGGAGCGGAAGGCGTTCGATCGCGAAGATGTCGAGTCGTTGCGTCAATCCATCGTGGAGAGTAATCCCGTTCCACCTGCACATATCAATCCAAAGATTCACCCGCTGCTCAGCGACCTGATCATGAAATCGCTTTCGAAGGACCCAGACCAGCGCTATGCCAACGGGCGCGCGCTGCTGGATGAACTGGAAAAGTGCAAGGAATCAAAGTCCTTGGCCTCCAAGAAAGCGGAACCTGCGAAAGGTCCAGTCGTCGCGGGCGCGGCAGCAGCCGCTGCACAGTCGAAGTTCGTGAAGTCTCCAAGCCAACCTGCGGCCCCAGTCCCCAGCGCAAGCACGTCTGCGCCTGTTTCGAAAACGGGCGGAGGGTCACGACTGGCCCAGCCTTCCGGAATGACAGCCCCCACGCGTTCAATAACGGGGGAAACTCCTGGACCAAAACCTGCCGCATCGGAAAAGGCAGCTTCCAAGTTGGCTGTCCCGAAGGCCGCTGCGGCTGCCGCAGGGGCGGGGTCTGACAGCGTCCAGACATCTCACGAGGCAGCGCCCGAAATTGACCTTTCCGACAAATTCATCTCTGCGGCCGTGAAGGCCACGATGGCGGCTGCGGGAACTCCGGCTTCTATGTCATCGGCAGTTCTCGATGAACCAGGGGTAGAGACCTTCGAGCCCCAGACAGATCACGGTTCGAAGATTTGCGTCGACCCGATGATGGCCGAAAACTCAGATGCGGGAGAGGCTGGGACAAGCTTCTCCGATATCAGCGAACTGCCTCCGCTGAAAGAGGTCTATGTTGCGCCTCCTCCGCCGGCGACTCCGGCTTACGAAGAGCAGGCTGCTGCACCAGCACAACCGACGGTATTCTCCGGCGCGCTGAACCGCGATGAAAAACCCAAGGTGCAGCCTAGAGAAGTCGCCCAGAAGGCAATCAAGGAGATCAGCAGCGTACCCCGAAAGCTTATGCTTTATGCACTAACGGGTGCCGGAGTGCTGATTCTGGCGATTGGCATTGGAGTTACAGTCTATATCCATCAGCAGAACAGTGATGACGATCTCTCCGCCGGCAAGCCCACCGCGAAAGCGGAGGCCTCAGCTCCCGTAGTGGAAAGCAAGCCGGCGCAGGCGGCGCAAACCGCGCCCTCTGCAACTGCGCCCGCGCAACCAGAGGAAGTCGAGGAACCCGCAGCCCCTGCAACGCACTCGGCTGCAAAGTCTCGCAGTAACAAAAAGCATACGGCTCCCACTGCGCCTGCCATTGTCCCCGGACAGCTGGCCGTCGATTCCACCCCGCAAGGAGCGCAGGTACAGGTCGATGGCCGCACCGACGCAAGTTACGTTACGCCATTTGCTCTGACTAATTTGCAACCCGGCCAGCACACAATTTCCGTGAGCAAGCCCGGCTACAGCAGCGACACGCGTTCGGTTGACATCCTTTCGGGCAATCGCGCGACCATTGTGGTGCACCTTTCGCAGCTGATGGCAACTCTGGTTGTCCATAGCGATCCCGTCGGCGCGAGCGTCTACGTTGATGGCCGTGACACCGGCTCGAAAACGCCGGCGCAAGTCAGCGTCGACAAAGGTTCGCACGTGGTACTGGTGCGAAAAATGGGCTATATCGACGAGACCTGGAACGCGCAATTTGTACTTGGGCAGACCTTCAACTTTGCTCCGACACTGCGCCCGCTGGGCAATGCCGACAACATCCGCGCGGTAGGCGGCAAGATGTCGCGGCTGTTCGGGGGCAAAGGAGTCCAGGCCGGCCAAGCCGTAGTCAGCATCCATACGCAGCCGAAGGGCGCGCAGGTCGCCGTCAACCAGCACATCCTGGAGAAAAATTCCCCGGTCGATGTTGCCCTGGATCCCGGTAACTACGAAGTCGATATCACCATGACGGGCTACGCGCCGGTGCACAAAATCGTCACCGTTGACAAAGGCGGTAAGGCGATCGTGGACGAAGTCCTGCAGCGGCAATAAATCTATCAACGGGTACTCCTGCCCGCTTGCATGCAGCCTTTTGAAAGGAAGCGGGCACGAGCGCCCGGCCCTACACGGGACTTTCGTCCACTCCATCCACTTTTTACTTCGTTTTGACCTTTATATAATCGCCGCGCAACATTCGCCAACTATGGTCGTCTCCATCCCGGCGACAGAAGAAGCGCGCGCATACGGTCGCGCCAGGGCTGTCTGCCGGCGAAAGGAGACTATGATCAAGAAGGCAATCACAGAGGCTCCCCGGAAAGCTATGGCGCTGCTGCTGGCGACCACCACAGCCTTGGGGACCACCGCATCCGCTGCATCCCCATCTTCCGCATCGAAAATTCAGACGACGACACCGATCAAACATCTGGTTGTCATCTTCCAGGAGAATGTATCTTTCGATCACTATTTCGGAACCTATCCCAACGCGATTGCGAACAATGACGGCACCGTGTATTTCGGCAAGCCCCTTCCCGGCACGACTCGCGTCAACAACCTGGCCACTGCGGGGCTGCTCACGAATAATCCAAACGGTGTGAATCCATTCCGCATCGATCGCAGCAATCCCAACACCTGCGATGAAGATCACGGCTACGGCGACGAGCAGTTCGCCTTCCACGGAGGGCTGATGGACCGTTTCACTGCGACCCTGCCCAACGGGCATACCTTCAGCTGCAATGATCCGAACCTCGGGCCCAACAGCACGATGGGCTACTACGACGGCAACACCGTCACGGCGCTGTGGAATTACGCCCAACACTTCGCGATGAGCGACAACTCTTTCGGAACGACGTTCGGTCCTTCCACTCCGGGCCTGCTCAATCTGGTTGCAGGTACGACCTTCCAGGGCACGATCACGAACGGCCTGTCGGCAACCGGCAACATCGCTGGAGCTGTGACGACCGGTGCCGTAATCGGCGACCCTGATCCAGCCTTCGATGTCTGCTCCAATCCCAAGCGGACGCAGATTTCCATGTCCGGACAGAATATTGGCGATCTGCTGAATGCTGCCGGCGTCACTTGGGGATCCTTCATGGGCGGGTTCTCCAACTGCGCAAACGTTTCAACAGGCTCGACGGGGCTTTCGACCGCCGACTACATTCCGCATCACGCCTTCTTCCAGTACTGGCAGTCCACCGCCAATCCGAATCACGTGCCGCGCACTTCCGTGGCCATGATTGGACACCAGGGAGATGCGGCCAACCACGAGTATGATCTCAGCGATTTCTGGGATGCTTTGGCGGCCCACAATCTGCCTGCGGTCAGCTTTCTGAAGGCAAAGGCGATTCAGGATGGCCATGCGGGCTATTCCGACCCTCTGGACGAGCAGCAGTTCCTGGTCAGCACCATCAACCGTCTGGAAGCTTCGCCCGAATGGGCCAGTACCGCTGTCGTCATCTCGTACGACGATTCTGACGGCTGGTATGACCACCAGATGGGACCGATCGTCAATCAATCCGACGTCGCCGACGACCAACTGCTAGGGGCGGGAGATTGCGGGACACCGAAGCCCCTGCCGGACGGCTCCATTCAGAATGGCCGTTGCGGTTACGGTCCACGCCTGCCCCTGCTGGTCATCTCTCCGTACGCGCGATTCAACTACGTCGACCACCAAGTTACGGATCAGTCCTCGATCACTCGTTTCATCGAAGATAACTGGCAGCTCGGCCGGATCGGGAACGGTTCTACCGACACAATCGCTGGAACGCTGGATGGTTTGTTCAACTTCAGCTTTGCTGCAAATCCTCCGCTGTTCCTGAACCCGGTTACCGGGAAGCCGCTGTTCTAGGCAGCTGAGAGCGGAATGAGCAAAGGGGCCTGCGTTTGCCGCATGCCCCCTTTTCGTGCAGTTCTGACTAGTTTGGCAGCTTGAAATTGACTGTGATCTGCGTCTGGATTTCTACCGGCTCGCCATTCAGAAGGTAGGGTTTGTACTTCCACTGCTTAACTGCGTCCACGGCAGCGCGGCTGAGTTGGGGATCACCTTTAAGTACTTTTACGGCGCTGATCACTCCCGCTTTTGAGATCGTAGCCGTCAGCTCCACAGCTCCTTCGATATGCATGGTCAGCGCGGCTTTCGGATAGACCGGCTGAACTCTCTTTGTGATGAGTCCTTGCGAGACGCCCTGTGAGATATTCAGGGACTGGAGTACGGGTACAGGAGTCGCTTCATTTCCGCCGGCAATCGCCGACAAGGCTCCGTCGGAACCCGGTGTCGCGATGGCCATCACACTCGGCGCGGAGCTGTCGGAGGCCGTAATCGCCCGATGGATAACGGGAGCCGAGCCGCCTTTCACAATCAGGGGCTCTGGTTCAGGCTTTGCGGGGACTGTACTTTTGGACGCACTTGGAATTGCATTGCCGGTTTTCGTCGAAGTTGCCGAGGAACCAGCGCTATCCTGCGCGTCGTACTCCGGAACCGTCGACGTTTCCTTCGGCAAGTCGGCTGTTGAGTTTTTCGCCTCCGTCGTCGACTCCACCGCGGGCGCAGCCGAAGGCTTGGGCTGTGAAGAAACTGGTACCGGCGGTACGGCCGCCGGATTGCTCCCGGCAGCTGGGGTGTTTCTCACTTCCGAATGAGTGGATTGACCCTGGAAATAATTCCATCCTGCATATGCCCCGACCACAATCAAGAGAAGCGCCGCAATGAGCACGATCTTCATGCCCATTCCCGTCGATTCCTCCGGCTCGTTCGCGCCTCCGAACGTGAACGATGGGCTTGGATCCGAACTAGCAGCAACCACGCTGGGCTCGGGTGTAGCGGTCTCAGCGGGCTTCTCGAACAAGTCCTCTGCAGCGTGAGGTTTTCGTTCTGCATGCGCTTCCTGCTCCGGAGAATCCGCCTCGACTGCCTCGGTCTTTGTCTCTCGGGCAGGGGCCGGAGCGCTCGCGGCACCGCCGCTAAACCTTCCGGTTGTCTCCGGAGCAACCGCGAAGACCGGCTTGGCCGATGCGGACGCTGGGACAACAGAATTTTCCTGAACTTTTGCTGCCGTCGTCTCTCCAGTGCTCTGTGGAACCGGAGGCGCGAGCGGGACAGGTGGCACCGGAGGTGCTACCGGTTTGCTCGCCGGAATTACGCTTGGCGGAGCCGCTTTTGCCACCGCCGTTCGAGCTTGGGTTGTTGCGGGTGCCGGCTTCGCGATTGTCGGAGCTGGAGAGCTCGGGGACGGAACGATGGGCGGAGCAACAGGTGCCTGAGGCTTCACCGCGGAGACTGGCTTCGGCGCGGGAGGCTTCGCTGGCGCTAGAATTGGAGCAGCTGCAACAGGCGCGGGCGGCGCAGAAACCGGAGCCGCAGCCGGCTTGACAGGCTCTCCCTTGCGCAGAAGGCCGCGTGCGACCCGTAAAGTTCCCTTCGACTGCTCAACATTGATGGGCTTGGTCAGGACGAGGTTCGCGCCAATGCGAAATGCCTTGGCGACCCCGGCCTGACCTTCCACGATGGCTACCGCAAGCGAGGCCTGGTTTGACGTCGAATTGCGCGCACTTTTGAAAAGTAAAGTGGCATTCTGCTCGTTATCGCAGTCCACCACCACAGCATCGAAGTGTTGGCTCATCAATTTCTTTACCGCAGCAAAAGGCTCAGAGCAGGGTTCTACGCTGAATTCCAGCTCGCTCAGGACCTGCGTCACCGTGCGGGCAGTTTTTTCCTCAGGGCAGAAAAGAAGAGCTTGGTAAGCCATACTGAGGCCATCGTAGGTACACCCGTAAGGAGCGGCAAGTTACGCTGGTAATTCGCAGTATAGTTGTCAGTTCCCAGTTCTCAGCTCCCTGAGCCAAGCCGAGCGCCGCCGGGTACTGAGTGTTGGGTACTTGGTACTGATGGGAAACCGCATCCCTCTGTGGCTCAAGATCGGCTGGACTGCTTGGCTCGCGGTCTGGGCACCTGTCTACTTGCACCAGTATGGCCCGCAGAATTTCCTCTTCTTCTGTGATATCGGGAATGTGCTGATCGGGATCGCGCTGTGGCTGGAAAGCCCGCTGATCTTTTCCTGGGCCGCCTGCGGACTCCTGCTATTCCAGACGCTCTACCTCGTCGACCTGTTCGGAGCATTCTTCAGTGGTCATCACCTGGTCGGCGGCACTGAATACATGTTTGATCCGGGCATTCCGCTGCTGGTGCGGCTGCTCAGCTTGTTCCATATCCCTACTCCGCCGCTGCTGCTCTGGGCGATCTGGAAAGTGGGATACGATGCTCGCGGGTGGAAACTGCAGAGCATCCTGACGTGGATCGTAATTCCGATCAACTACTTCTGGCGTCCGCAACTGGACGTGAATTTCGCGCGTGGACTGTTCTTCCGCGAACAGCACGCGGTTCCAGGATGGTTGTACCTACTGGCATACCTGGTTCTGGTACCTCTTGTTGTTTATTACCCCACGCACCGGTTCCTGGCTTGGGCAACGCGGCGGCGGCCCCACGATTCATGCTCCACTGTTTAAGGACTCAGCACGGAAGCCACACGCTGTCCCATTTCCGAGGTGGAAATTGCAGAGTGCGTTTTGCCCGCCAGATCTGGCGTGCGCGCACCCTTTGCAAGCACGCTGGAGACGGCACCTTCGACGGCAGCGGCTTCCTTCTCGAGATGAAACGTATGCCGAAGAAGCATAGCGATGGAGAGAATAGCGCCCAGTGGGTTGGCGATTCCCTTCCCGGCGATGTCGGGGGCGGACCCGTGAACGGGTTCATAAAGTCCGACCGGACCACCGATGCTGGCTGAAGCCAGCAGCCCGAGAGAACCCACTATACCTCCAGCTTGATCCGAGAGAATATCGCCGAACATGTTCTCGGTGAGGATCACGTCAAAATCGGTGGGCCGCTGAACCAGCAACATGGCCGCGGAATCCACGTACTGGTGGCCGAGTTTCACATCCGGATAGTCCTCCCCCACGCGCGTGACGACTTCTCGCCAGAGCCGCGAGCACTCCAGCACGTTGGCTTTATCCACAGAGAGAAGTCTGCGGCGGCGCTTCATCGCGAGCTCGAATGCAACGTGGGCAATGCGTTCGATCTCGTCTTCGCCGTAGCGCATGGTGTTGATGGCGAGGCGCGATCCGGGAGCGCCTTCTATCGAGCGCGGCTCGCCGAAATAGGCTCCGCCCAGGAGTTCGCGGACAATCATGATGTCGGTGCCGCGGACGAGCTCTGCGCGGAGAGGAGAACAATCCTCGAGCGCGGGAAAGAACACAGCTGGACGCAAGTTGGCATAGGCGCCCAGTTCGCGACGCAAGCGGAGCAGTCCCGCTTCTGGGCGAAGGTGGCCTGGATTCTTATCGAAGGCCGGGCTTCCGACCGCTCCCAGAAGGACTGCAGAAGACGACAGGCAAGATTGGATCGTGTCTGGCGGTAGCGGATCGCCTGCGGCGGTAAGGGCAGCCCCGCCGATCAGTTTGTGCTCCAGTTGAAGCTGGTGGCCAAAGGTTCGAGCTATGGATTCGAGGACATGGACGGCTTGCTCGATGACTTCCGGGCCGATGCCATCTCCGGGGAGGATTGTGACATTTAAGAGCATTCGAGAATTGATTGATTGGGCAATCGGGTAACTGAGTAATTGAGAAAGTCTGGTAGATGCGTAATTCTAATCTCCAGCAAGTCGCAAAGCTTTTCAATTGCACAATTACGCGATTCCCCGATTACTCAATTCCTACACTCCCCAGAGATAGTCTTCCTGCTGCGTCTGTTCGTGGTGTTCGGAGTGGACGGGCAGCGGAGCTCCGAAAGGATTGGTCTGGGGCAGGGCCGGCAGCGGCTTAGCGGCTTCATTTTCCTGTGCCGCGACCATAGCCTTGATCTGCGGAATGGGCTCGATGAGCGGAGTGGCCGAGGTCGAGGGCTTGTGCGTGTCGCGAATCAGTTCAAGCAGGTGATGGTCTTCCACATGTTTGATTTTGTCCGCCAAGCGGACAAAGCGGCGATACACATCGTCGAGGGCGCGGCGGTCGAACTGATATCCAAGCTGTTCGCACCGGATGCCGAGCGCGTGCCGCCCGGAGTGCTTGCCCAAAACAAGTTTCGAGTCGGGCACGCCCACCGAGCGGGGCGTCATGATTTCGTAGGTGAGTGGGTTCTTCAACACGCCATCCTGGTGAATGCCGGCTTCGTGGGCGAAGGCATTGCGCCCGGTGATCGCTTTATTGGGTTGAACGGGCACGCCAGTAATCTCACTGAGCATCTGGCTGGCGGCGAAAATCTGCTCGCTAACCACGCCAGTGTCGTACGGATACTGGTCGGGGCGGACTCGCATCGCCATTACGACTTCCTCTAGCGAGGCGTTTCCCGCCCGCTCGCCAATTCCATTAATGGTGCACTCCACCTGCCGTGCGCCTGCATTCACTGCAGCGAGAGCGTTCGCGACGGCCATACCGAGATCGTTGTGGCAGTGTGCCGAGATGATGACATTCTCGATTCCCTTTACGCGCTGGCGGATTGTCGCGATCAACGCGCCGAATTCGGCGGGGGTCGTGTAACCCACAGTATCGGGAATGTTCAGGGTGGTCGCGCCTGCTTCGATCACAGCATCGAGTACGCGGCAGAGAAAATCCGGGTCAGTGCGTGTCGCATCTTCCGGAGAAAACTCCACATCATTGCAGAGCGATTTAGCGAGACGCACGGCGTCGCACGCTTGCGCAATGCATTGGTCGCGGGTGATACGCAGCTTGTATTGAAGATGAATGTCCGAGGTCGCAAGGAATACGTGTATGCGTGGACGCTCTGCGTCCTTCAACGCTTCCCACGCCCGCTCAATGTCGGCCTGACAGGCACGGGCAAGGCCGGCAATGATCGGACGACGCACGACCGCCGCAATCGCTCTTACGGACTCGAAATCACCGTCGGACGCTATCGGGAACCCGGCTTCGATCACATCCACACCAAGACGGTCGAGTTGATGCGCCAGACGCAGCTTCTCCTGCTGGTTCATGCTGCAACCGGGGGACTGCTCCCCGTCGCGGAGCGTGGTATCGAAGATGGTAATGCGGGGCCGGTCAGCGCTCATGGTTCTCCCTCAAAGGAAAGCTGTTGTCTTATGGTAGAGGACAGGACCCTAGAAGCAAAACTTATAATTCTTTATCCTTGATTAGATAATATGATAGAATAAGCATTACTTATACAAACAATCGCAGTTATCAAAGGAACTTCGAGATGGATTTGTCACAGCTGGAAGTGTTCCTCTCCGTGGCGCGAGAGCGACGGTTTTCCCGGGCAGCCGAGAAGCTATTCCGCACGCAATCGGCGGTCAGCCAGACCATCCGCAAGCTGGAGCAGGAACTGGGCGAGGCCCTGTTTGACCGTTCCTCGCGCGAGGGGGTGCTGACCGACGCGGGGAAGGTGCTTTACGAGTATGCAGAAAAACTGGTGAACCTGCGAGGGGAAGCTACCGAATCCCTGAAGGAACTACGAGAACTTCAAAAAGGCAAGTTGGTCATCGCCGCGAACGAGTTCACGGCACTTTATCTGCTCCCCGTTCTGGCGGAGTTCCGGCGCTTGCATCCGATGATCAAAATCACCGTGGAACGGGCCCTGGGCAGCCATATACCGGATGATGTTCTGAGTTACAGGGCAGAATTCGGCGTGCTCTCTTACGAGCCGCAGGAACCGGCGCTGCACTCAATCGTGGTGTACCTGGATGAACTCGTATTTATAGTGCCGCCGAAGCATCCCCTGGCTGGGGCTTCGGAAATCAGCATCCGGCAATTGGGCGCTGAGTCGTTCGTTGCGCACATCGTGTCTTCGCCATATCGCGAAAAGGTGATTCAGCTGTTTAAGACGCACAAAACTCCGCTGCACATGGACCTGGAACTGCCAACCCTGCAGGCAATCAAGCAATTCGTGGCCATGGGGAATGGCGTGGCGTTCGTGCCGGAGATTAGTGTCGAGACCGAGTTGGCGCGCGGTGAGTTGGTGCGAATTCCCGTTCGCGAACTGCAGCTCAAACGTAAGCTGCGCCTGATCTACCGGAAGGACGCGAACCTATCACATGCGGCGCGGGCGTTCTTGAAGGTTACGGAGGCGATTGCCCATGAACATAAAGGGCTCTACCGGTTTCAGCGGGAGAGTTAAGGTGGCAGGCAATCAGGAGCTTGCAGCTGAACAATCGGCAGAACCTCGTACCGACAAATTGAAATCCCCACTCCGGCGGTACCAGCCAAGAGTGGGGAGGCCTCTTCGGAATCGCGGTGCCGCTTCCGCTCAGCAATCCGCGCAGACTTCGTCCTGCTGAAATGATTCAAGAGCGGCATCGATCGAGGCCTGCACATCCAGTACCCGGTCGAGATGAGTGACTTCCAGAAGCGTCCGCACCAGAGAATTTGGTCCAGCACATTTGAAATTCACATTTTTGCTTTGCGCCCAGGATTGCAGCAACGCAAGTTCTCCGATTCCGGCGCTGTCCATAGAACTCACTCCCGTCAGGTCAAGGACCAGTTTCCTGGCGTAATGAAACACCTCCCCGACCACGCGCGACAGGGTTGCCGCCTCCTCCCGGTAAACAATGCGGCCCTGGCAATGCACGATGATGACATCGCCCTGATTTCGGGTCTCCAGACTCAGTTTCACCTTCGACTCCTTTTCCTGCGTTTATAGAAGAGCGCTTTCGCCGCTTGCTCCCCCGGTTGCCAATTCGTATTCACCAGTTGCATGCTAGTAGATAGACGGAAGTCGATTCGTTTTGGCACCGTCAATATCTGGTAAATTTTTGTCACGTCAGAACTGGACACAGCGTGCGTGGACAAATTTTGTCACCCGGGGCATCTTAGGCATCCGGTACACTGCATCTAACGGATTTCGTTCATCAGACAGGACTTTGGGCCGGCCTGGGCGCCGGGGAGGGATGATTCGTGTCGAAGATTGCCGCCGCAGTGCTGGCATTCCTGGCGTTCACTTTGATTTGCGCTCCTATGTCAGCGCAACTGATTCCCAGCGGAAATGTCTACGCGGGTGTCTCCTATGGCCAACTGACAAATGCAACCATTCAACAAAGCTATCGCGGCTGGAACGGCTCGGCCGAAGCCTTTCCCTTCAAGCGACTGCTGCATGTGGGCGTCGTGGTAGACGCGAGCGGGTTCTACCGCAGCAACGCGACCCAGATCTCACAATACAATTTCCTGGGCGGTGCGCGACTTTCAACGAGCCTTGGAAGATGGCGACCTTTCGTGCACGGCATGGCTGGTATTCGCCGCATTAATTCGGGCGGATTTGTACAGACGCCGCTCGGCATTGATGTTGGCGGCGGCGTGGACTACCGGCTGTGGTTCAAGAATTTCTCCTGGCGGTTGCAGGGAGACTACATTCGCAGCCACTATCTGAGCGCGACACAGAACGATTACCGGACCTCCACCGGAATCGTCTGGCGTTTCTGATTTCAAGGAAATTCCTTTCCAAACAGCCCGGCCCTTCCTCCCGACATCTAAACATCACGATTCGCTATCAGATGCCGAAAGGGAGGATCCCGTGCGCAAGGCCATATTCTTATCACTTGTTTTTCTGATGCCCAGCATAGCGTTAGCCCAGGTTCCCACGTCAGGCAACGTGTTCTTCGGATATTCGTACTTCAACACGAACTTGTCTCCGATCGACCGGGCCAACGCCAACGGATGGGAGGCGACGCTCGAGGGGAAATTCCTGCCCTGGGTAGGAATCATTGCGGATTTCGACGCACATTATGGTTCGCAGAACTTCCCGCTGGCTCCGCTTGGGACCTTCAATGCAGACTTCGCGGAGCACAATTACCTGTTTGGCCCGCGCGTGTCGGTCGGAGTCGGAAAATTCCGGCCGTTTGCCGAGGCAATGCTGGGAGCAGGGCATGTAAGCGGCAGGGCGATAGGTTCGGACACTTCGGTGGCAACCGGGATTGGCGGAGGCATCGATTATCGAGTGCTGCGCCTGGTGGGTTGGCGGTTCCAGGGCAACTACATCCATACCCATTTGCTGGGGCTCGCACAAAGCAACCTGCGCCTATCGACGGGCATTGTCATCCGCTTCTAGTCGGTGCCCGTTCATAAGAAGATTATTGCCACAGGCGGGGCACAGCAATCACGCGCAGGAGCATCCCGCTTCCAGCGCGGATATTTACGTTCCCCTTTACCGAATCCAGAACGATCCGGCCGAGCGGAGGGGTACGTCCAGCGTGCTGAAGAATCACATCAGGATAGTCGTAGAGTCCACAGGCGTTGGAAGAGAAAACCCAAAAGGCCTGCAGGCGGGAATTCTCAACGTTTTCGCCGCCGCACCTTGTTGCGGCGGTGCTGCCCGGGTGCACGAGAACGCCACCATCGGTCGAGTGGCCCACGATTTGTCCGTTTTCCGTAGTAGCGCCATCGCCGTGGTAATTAATTTGGCCCCCAATCTGTTCTGTGGTCCACCAGTACGACGGAGTGCCACGATCCGGACCGGACAGGGGAACTTGGGCTTGGGCAACTGCCATCATCGACCCGAGCGCCCGCAGGTTCGTCGTAATCGATATGCGGGTTTTTCCAGCCGCGATCGTGTCAAACACCAGCGAAACCTCCGCCGGCTGCGAGATGGTGGCTGGGCTCACCGCCAAAATGTGACCGATGACTCTGGCGCCTGCTCGAATGCGGCCGCCGGCCGCCAGAGGAACATCTTGCATGATTCGTGCACTGATTTCTTGGCCGGGGTGAGCCTTGTTGAAATGAATCGACGAGTTCAGCTGAACTGGCAAAACAGTCCCATAGGGAATGTTCGCTGGAGCAAATGCGAGAGAAGAGAAGAAAAAGACAACAGACCACAAATTCACAATCACACCTTAGGAGCAGAGGGAGTAGTCATCCTCGGCCGTATGAGCAGCCAGTTCCTGCCAAAATAACGGTTTCGAATCGGGCCGAATCCTGAGGCCGCCGTGCTCACAATTTGACAGCTCGGAGGATCACCGTATTCAATAACTTAGATGGCCGCCGCACTCGCTTCGCAGCCATCGTGTCCACAAAAATTCCTCGACCAGGAGAGTTGCATGTCCGCACCCAGCCGGCGTCCCGAAATACGCCG
>Ga0335070_10004191_pt1 | contig 16833 bp, 17 predicted proteins | sample Lox_Sample_13_FD_206722 | JGI IMG/M metagenome (GOLD analysis project Ga0335070, IMG submission 206722) | Soil microbial communities from Loxahatchee National Wildlife Refuge, Florida, United States - Lox_Sample_1.3 | ecosystem: Environmental > Terrestrial > Soil > Wetlands | place: USA... | reverse complement strand
AGCGTATCGCCGTAGAAGAGAAGTCGATCATCCGTCCAAGATAAACCGGGGATCAGAATGTAAAGCACCACGGCAATTGCCAGGATCAGCATGACGATTAAGGGTTTCTTCATGGGTGTGCCCCAACATTGGCGCTCGAGTTTCAACTCCGAGCTCAGGCCGTAGGACCTGAGTTCGAGGTATGGGTGCCGGATTGCCCATCCACCAGCACTGATGCGACATAGTTTTCCGCTGCGTACATCATCTGCTTCCAGAGGATGTACGCTCGATTACCCTCATTTAAGAACGCAAGGGCTTGCTGCTGATTAAGATGTCTTCCTTGTTGCTGCACGATCTTAATCAAATAGGCGGGTGTAATCTCGGCGACGACCTTTTCGCACTTATTCTTCGACTGCATTGGCTCCCTCCTCGACTCTGCAACTATTTTTGCCGAGTCACGACTCTATGTGCAGTCCGATTGCCAAACACTTGTGCTCCTCGGAATCCTTTTGTGAGGCTCTGATACGCGATTGATACCCGCTTGACCATTCTTCTTGGCCGCATTGACGCCCTTCGAGTCAAAGGTTGGTCAGGGCGTCAGGTGCTTGACACCTATTACGCAAACAAGAATGACCGAAGCATCCACAAAAATGGGCTAACCCATTCGCTAGCAAAGAGATTGCTTCTTCTATACAGCGCTCAATAAAAAGGCATCTCAAGTGCTTTCTTGCAAGGCGACGCAGGGGAGAGGCCGGGATGTATTTGTCGCGAGATCGCATCAGGCTCGGGCGAAGGTTCCGCAAGTCGTGAGGCTTGCGCTCTAACAAAATACCGATATCTGCACGGAGTGCAACATAGAGGGTGCTCCAGCACTTCTGGAAGGCGCGGGAAGTTGTAATGTCGATAAAACACGAATCAAAAGTGAGTTTCGACGAACTTGCAGATGCAGAAATACTGGCAGCTATTCGTTATCTTGACCCTGATGGCGGCGAAGCTTGCCAGCACGGCTGTGCCAACATCGCGATCTGGGTCACTTTACTTGTTATATCTCTGGGATGGCTTCGTCTCTTTTTGCTTTACCTACAGGCATACTGAGCGCCTCACCTTCCCGAGGTGTGCCGTGACGTCCCGGCCGGCGATGATCAACCGCGATTATTGCGACCAGACAGCGCTCAGATTTCCTTTGTCAAGCAGTCTGCCAAGGTTGCGATTCTACGGGACAGAAAAAGAAATGACTGTATCTGTGGCGTTGGCTGGAGTTGTTGTTTCGGCAAGGAATCTTGCACCGCTTGTTCGAGCTGGGCGCAGGCATTTGTGACGTGCTCTATCTGGTGCGATTCATTACCGTTCAAACGATCCGCCATTCCGTCCAGCGCCGTGGCCAAGTTGTTGTCGAACTCCACCTGTGCCGATTGGATTGCTTCCGGTAATTGGAAGCCGGGGAGCCGAACACGGTACTTCCACAGTACAACGCGTGTGATGAAGAGCATGCGCAAGTCAGGCTGCCAGCGCCGAATGCGATTACGCAAGGCAATGTCCTGCTCGCGAGAAGGCCCGAATTCGAGGAGAACCGCGTCAGCTAAAGCTCGAATCTTGTCGAAATTACTGTTGATCGTCTCGCCAAGAGCAATGCTCTGTGCGACTGCAGTTCTCTTGTCTTTCGAAAGAGGCTCTCTTACAAGCTGCGCTAACAATCGGAGATTGGACATGAATGTTCTTCTCATCTCAACCGCGGCAGGCGCGCCCCATATCTGGTCAAACACCAGCCACATAACAAAGAGACCCAACAGGATTCCGATGACACGATCTCGCGCTACTGTGAGCGAGGTCTGCATTTTGAATTCGCTTAAGTTGATGAGGTAAAAAGCCAGAGCAGCCTGAATTCCGAAGTAAGACAACCGAGGGCTGGAGGTCATGAACCAAGAACAAAAAGCGGTAACGGCCGCGAAAAGGACTACGAAGCCGGCGATCGAATCGAGGTAGGGCAGAATGAAAATCTGCGAGCCCATTCCAATCACAAAGCCGCCAACAGTGGCTCCGATGATGCGAAGGACCTGCTTTTGGCGAGATGAACCGACGGTTGAGAGTGCGGTCAGCAGACACGTAGTCACAGCAGTACTAATGCCGGGCCAAGCCATGGCGTTGTAGATCATGTAACAAATGCTCGCGGCTAGGGTGCCTTTGAGCGCGAACTGAAGGTGCTCGGGGTTGCCGACTGAGCGCAGTTCACCCAGGGCAAGAAGTGTTCGCTGCCGCGTATCGTCTGCCGATGGTAAGTATTCCTGGATAGATCGAGAATCTGCAAACGCCTGTGGGATGAGGGTAATCGTCTGTTCCATCTCGAAAAGAAGCGGAACGACGCTCGCTGCCTGTTCATCATTATTGAACTGGACCGGCGCAGGAATTCGCCTGTTCTTCAGATCATCGCGCAACGTTGCGAGAGCGGAAGCTAAGTTCCTGAATCGCCTCTGATCGGTGGCTGAAAGCTCGAAGCTCAGGTGCGTCAAATTTGCTGCAAGATCGATAAGCCTGCCGACAAGAACTACAACGCCACCCATCTCAACCGAGTACTCGGCGGAATACTCCGAACGTCGTAAGGTGCGCCGCAACAATGAGGTTCCAAGCGCATCCAGTCGCATGAGATGTTTTTGGGTTCCGAGGTCTACCGCACAGGCCCGTGCGTAGCACGTGAACAAGCCCTCGACTGCGGCCATGCGTTCCAAAATAGGCAGAACAACTTCATCTCCCGGTCGCAGCTTGACAGAGGCCAGTTCTACCGCCCCGGTAATCACTACTCCTATTGCCACGGCCAAACACAGCCAAAGTGTGGCTTCGACATTGATCTCTGCCGGCACATGCTGGTCCCACAATGGAATTCCTACGGACATCATGATGGCGAAAACAACCGCCGAGGTGTAGTTCGTCACCGCACTGATCACATAAAAAGCAAGGAACAGAGAGCTAATGATCCAGAGAAAGTGAAACTCTGGGACATTGATAACAAACTGTACCGAGATGAGAAGGTACGCTGCTCCTATGGCTGTAACAATGGCAATGTTTGCTGCGGATCGCAGCGTAGCTCGTGGGCTTTCGCGAGAGATCATCATGGCATAGACTGCGCCCTGGAATGTATAAGGGATGCGAAACGTCATGCCGATGACCATGACGAGTGTGGCCGCGAGCGTCATCCGGCCCACGACTGCCGCCCTGCCCGGGTATGGCGCAAGTTCCTGCCTGAGGAACTCGCGCATCCACGTGAACGGACTCGACAGTTGAGAGAGGGTCTGGGAAGCGGTTGCCATCGTTAATCTCCGCGGATGGTGACCACCGCAGACTCGCCTATACGAAACAGATCGGGCGTGGGGTTCTCGACGCGCACACGCACAGGGTAGCGCGATGCTAGATGCACCCAATTGAGCGTCCGCTGCAAGTTCGGAAGTCCCGGACCAAAATTTCCGATTCGATCGGGATCCGGGGCGACTCCATAACCGACGCTATCCACCACTCCCGAGAAGTGTAGCGTGGGGTTCGACATCACATAGACGTCCGCTCGCATATTGGGGGCGATACGTTGGAGCTGCCCTTCGCGAAAATTACCAACCGCCCACCAAGTACGGGCGTCGATGAGGGTGAACATCTGCTGGCCCGTATGGGCATAGGCGCCTTCCGAAATGGTGAGATTGGTCACACGAGCATCAAACGGCGCGTAGACGCGACAGTTGTCCAGGTCGTACTTGGCTTTCTTTACAGCCGCTGCTTTTGCGCCGCGCTGATTGATGAGCGGCTCAAGCGTGGTAACCGCGTGCTGGGCCTCTTCGTGCTGCGCCAAGGTTGAGTTCAGTTCGGCCTTGGCTAACTGCAGTCGAGCTTCAGCCTGCCGCAAAGCTTCTGCCTGTGCGGTTTCCGAAGTGCGGGCTTTGTCCACCTGGTCAACAGTGACAAACTGTTTCGCCAGCAGCGGCTCGACGCGATGCAGATTATTGTTCGCGTAATTCCATTCCGCTCGCGCCCGGGCGACTCCCTGCTCGGCGTTCGCCACCTCGGCTTCCGAGCTGTGAATGTTCGCCTCTGCGACCGAAACTCCGCTCACCAACGCTGCTATCCTTCGTTGTTCATCGGCGATTTGCCCTTCCAGGGCAGCTTGCTCAGAAACCGCGTTTTCCAGCGCATACTGGTACGGGCGTTCATCGATTTCGTAAAGCAGTTCGCCTTTCTTTACGAACTGGTTATCTTTCACATTCAGGTGGGTGAGAGGACCATCAACCTGCGGGGCTATCCCAATAAAGTTAGCAGATATTTCGGCGTCGTCCGTCCGTGGGTGGTAGTTCGAGTGGTAGAGCACGACTATGCCCAAAACCACCGTGGCGATCACGATACCGATGCTGATCGAGCGGCCGAGTATGAAGGACCGTTTCTCGACAGGCATTTCCATACCCAATACTCCTTCTCAGCGAAAAAACGCGAGCCACAGTGCGAAGGTGAACAACGCAGCGAGACTTGGATAAGCCACCACCGGCCACGCGATCACAATGTACCGGCTTAATATGCGAAGCGTGACAACGGAAACCAAAATAGCGACCACCAAGCAAAGTAGCCATGCAGGGAAGAATGAGCCTAGGATGTCGAAGGATGGGGCTCGCGCGCACCCAGTCAACAACAACGGAAGAAGCAGGACTCCACCATGCAGAAATTGGGGTGTTTGATTTATGTTCACGGGCGAGGCCTCCCTCGATTCGCTTGAATGGAATCCGCGGTTCGAAAAGCCAGATCTGCAAGTGCACTGAGCACTCGGGTGCGCGATAGCACATCCGCCGAGCGCGCCTGTGCCAGTGTGCGCTGAGCGGCGGTAACGTCGAGCAAGTTGCGCACACCGTAGTGATACGATTCCAGGGCCGCACTATACGATTGGGTGGCGGCTTCGAGGAGGGCGATCGCCGCCTGACGCTGCCGAAAAGCGGTGTTCAGGTTGGAGTAGGCCGTCCAGACTTCGTCGGCAACCTGGTTACGTTTCACGTTGGTCTGTGCTTCCGCTGCATGCACTTCCGCTTCAGCCTGGGCGAGCCGGTTCTTCCGAGAGCCTCCGTCAAAGACGGTCCAGCTAAGATTGAAGGCTACCCCGCCCGTCAGATCACTTGCATGTGCCCAGGGGCTTGGCTGCTGAAGTCCATATAAAGAGGGCATGGCAGGGCTGACCGAAAGGTTCAAAGAGGGGTAATAAGCTGCATGAGCTTCCTTAACCTTGGCGTTCGCCGAACGAATTTCAGCCACCTCTTGCATCAGATCAGGACGTTGTCCGAACGCCCGGTCGATGGCCTGCTCGACCGTATCGCCGATGGACTCGCGAGTGGGCACCTGATCCAGCGGCTGAACCTGTATCGCGGTAGTCGCGGGAGCGCCTATCGCGGTTGCCAGGTCGCCTCTTGCGATTTCTTCAGCTCCCACTACCGTTTGCAATTCATATTCAGCCTGGGCGGTGGCGCTGCGTGCTTCCAGAACGTCTGGCAGAGTTGCCAGGCCGTGAGCCAATCGTTCTTCTGCTGCTCGTTGAACCGCCTGCGCATTGGCGACACTCGCCCTTGCGGCATCTTCTTGTCCAATCGAACTCAATAGACGGTAGTAGGCCGTCTGCACCTGGTAAATGACATTGCGGTGAGTATCGTTAAACGCGAAATTGGTCGCCAGCAGCTGCGCGGTGGCGGCATTTATTCGACCCGAGCGGGCCCCGAAATCTAGAACGGTGTAGTTAAGGCCGAGTGCCAATTGAAAGTCTTGCGCCACCTGCTTGTAGAACTGCCCCCCGAAGAACACTTCCGAGCGACTTGTTTGAGAAAGCGCCGCAGCTGCTAATGTCGGATACAACTCGCTTCTAGCGACGCCTAAAGCCGCTGCCCGCGCGCGAGCGGCTTCCCATGAAACGCGAGTGGTTGGATTGTGTGCTTCCGCCAAATCAATCAACTCCGGCAATGAATAGGTCTTGGCAGAGTCGAGGTTAACCCTCGCTCTAGGAACATTCCCGGCTGCTGCTTCGATTTCGAATTTGGCCGGGTTGTGCCATGGATGGTCGGGCGAAACAGGTGCGGTTTGGGTGAGCACGCCGCTCGAACACAACAGAATGAAAAGCGCTGCATTGCGGAAGCGCTTTACCAGACGGAGTGCCGCATAATGATCGCCCAAGTTGAGTTGCAGGAAAGACCTCCGGTGGCACATGGAAATTCGCGATTTTCAATCGTAGGTTCGTCCCGTTTCCTCAATCGAGTCCTATCCTGATACCTTTTTGCACCTGACGTTCCATACTTGGGAGCGTTGCAGGTGCCTTTGCAAGCGCGCTTGAGCCGCGAATCCCAGCAGTGGAACGCTGATGGTTCGTTGGAGGCGGCAGCATCCTGACCTCCTTACATTGACACTGTCAGTCTGCTGACTCCTCCTCCGCCGAGCAACAGCGGATCAGTCTTGTATTGGGCAAAACGTGCAGGTGCCTACTGTTTGCGTAAAAAAAAAAGGCATAAGTCATCAGACGAGTCTCCGAGCTCGGACCATACATCTTTTCGGTGCTGCCCCAATATAGTGGAACGGAAAATACGTGATGAGTGTGAGCGTTTCACCGGTCGCCGGTGGCAAAATCCACGTTTCGATCGGGTCCACAACTTCGCTGAACTCTACGACATATTTAAAATGGCCGCCCGGCACAACTACATTGATTTCATCCCCAGGACGTAGGATGCCGAGCTGGCGGAAGGACGTATCCCGATGTGCGACGAGCGCGACATTCCCGGTCTGCGTACATTTGGTGGTGGGTTTACAGAACATTCAGGTGGAGGGACGATACCAGCGCACTGATTCCATTCCACACGATCTGTACCCCGATACACAGCAGTAGAAACGAAGTAAGCCTGACTATCACCATCATGGCTGTTTTGCCGATATACTTCGCCAGGCGGTCGGCAAACCCGTAACAAAGAAAAATACTCACGGCAAGCGCGCACATAGCGAGGAGTGCCGCCACGATTCCCGAAATATGGAATCCGTAATGATGCGTGGCGTTTGCGCCTAACGTCACGGCCACCGAAATCGAGCCAGGACCAACTGTCAGGGGCATTGTGAGCGGATAGAATGCCCGCCCTAAGATATCTGCGGACTGTACCTCGTTTTGACGGCTCGCCGGCTTGTCTTCTTTGTCCATCAGCATTTGCCAACCCATGGCAACCACGATCAGTCCTCCACCGACCTGGACCACCGGCAGCGAAACGCCGAAGAAGTTCAGAACATGTGCTCCAATAAAGTATGAGCCGACCATCAAGAAGAAGCTATCGATAGCGATCCGCTGCGAAAGGGTCTTCCGTGTATCAGGGGTATATTCTCTGGTTAGAGCCATGAAGATTGGGCTTCCGCTTAGCGGGTCGACAAGGGGAAAGAGCGCGCTCACGGTGAGCAAGAAGACTTTGATGGCGATGGCCACGGGTGATTCCTCAACGGGCTGTCACAAGCCATTTCAGTGTGACACCTGCGTGAGCGTTCAACCGACGAGAGGAAAGCCGGGATCAAACGACGCTGTTGCAAATCTTGCCAACGAATGTGCGGCTTCTACCGGCTTGCCACGTTCGTCGAAGCTCCGAGCCGATACACCCTCCGCCTCCCGGGTGAAGGTCAGGCGATGTTGCGAGCTCAGTTCAACTCTCAGAAAATCACCACGATTTACCTGGGCAGTCGCAATCAGGCGGGCCAATGGAAACATCAGGTTCCTCTCGATCGCCCGTTTGAGGTGACGTGCTCCATACCTGTTATCGGTGCCTGCTTGCAACAGATAGTCCTTCACGTTCTGGGTGCAGTAGAAAGCGAACTTCCTGTCGCCGGGGGCTGCCAAGATGCGCTTCTGGACCATGTCCAGCTCGATCTCCAGAATCTTCTGCAGATGCTCCGGACGCAGCGTTTTGAAGACGACAACTTTGTCAATGCGATTCATGAACTCCGGGGTGAACTTGCGCCGTGCGGCCTCTTCGGCCGTGCGGTCCATCTTCTCGTCGAGCTGATCGTCCACAACATTCGCTTTTCCAGCGAATCCCAAACCGCCCTGAGAAAGGGTGGACATCTCGCGGGCCCCCAGGTTCGAGGTCATAATAATGATGCACTGCGAGAGGTCCACCCGCCGGTTATCACCAAGAGTGAGCGTTGCCTTATCGAGAATTCCGAGCAGAAGCTGCCAGAGAGCGTCTGAGGCCTTTTCGATCTCATCAAAGAGCACGATCGACAACTTCAAATCTTCGGTGTGCCATTGGTTGATGGCTTCCTGAGTTAAGAGAGCGTGAGTTTCGCGATGGCCAAGATATCCGGGAGGGGAGCCAATGAGCTTCGCAAGTTCATGAGAGTGCTGAAACTCGCCGCAGTCGATCTTGATGCAGGCACGTGCGTCGCCGAACAGGGTTTCGGCCATCGCTTCGACGACGCGTGTCTTTCCAGAACCCGTAGGTCCCAGAAAGAGGAAATTTCCGACGGGACGACCTGGCGCGTTTAGCCCCGCACTGAAGATCTGATAGCTCTCAACTACCCGTTCAATTGCCTGATCCTGTCCGACGATTTTCCGGCGGAGGGCCAACTCGAAATCCGTTGCGTCTTTGCCGCGACGCGTGGGATCTAACTCTTTTGCAACATTTCTTTTGGACATCTCCGCCTCCTATCTGTCAATAAGCATCTGCAATGCCAAAGCGCATTGGGACGAAAACTGTGTGGAAATTCGTCAATCCTCGCGCGAGAGGTGAGCAAAAGCTCTACGGATGTCCGACTGAGTAGTGCAATTTGAAGTGAGCGGAAACGAATAGGCGTCACTTAGGTTGACAGGTGTCAGGAGATTGCCCCCGAAGGTAGGCGAGGCCGGCTATTGGCTTCGATGATGGGCCGCTTAGCTTCCACCATTGCTTCGGAAATTGCGACGCATCCCAGCCGCACTCTTTGACGAATTGGCCTTCGTACCGTTTGAGTTGGGAAATGAAAGTGAGCGCAGGATCAGAGTCTCACTCAAATTCATGGCTAATTGGCGGCAGTACTGGGATGTGTGGTTCGGGCTTTGCGCCGGCGCTGCCCAGTTCAGGGGCGCGCCGCAGAGGCGCCTTTATCGCGAACTTCTTCATCTTGTAAAGCAGAGTTGTGCGCTTAACTCCGAGCTTTGCAGCTGCACCATTTCGCCCTCCCACGACCCAACCAACTTCGTCCAGAGCTTGAACTATAAGCGCCCGTTCGGATTCTTGAAGCGTTTTGGGACCCGCAGAGCCAGGAACTTCAAGCGGCAAAGATGCAGGAAGCGGATTCGGAAGCACGTGAGTATTCGCCCGAATCACGGCTCGCTCGACGAGGTTCTGCAGTTCACGTATGTTCCCCGGCCAAGGATATGACTTGAATGCTGCCATCGTTTCCTCTGGAATCTCATTGATCTCCTTGCCCGTTTTGTGGCTGAAGATTTGTACAAAGTGCGTAACGAGTGCGGGTATGTCTTCCTGCCTCTCGCGAAGAGGAGGCATGGCAACCGGGAAGACGTTCAGACGGTAGTACAAATCGCTGCGAAACTGCTTCTGTGCCACTAACTCCGCAAGGTTTCGATTAGTGGCGGCAACAAGCCGGACGTCAACTTGATGGGTACGTCCGCTTCCCAGGCGCTCGAACTGCTGTTCTTGCAGGACACGCAGCAGCTTCGGCTGTAAGGCCGGCGGAATGTCGCCAACTTCATCCAGAAACAACGTGCCAGTGTCTGCCATTTCGAACCGGCCAATCTTTTGGGCGATAGCGCCAGTAAACGCGCCTCGCTCGTGACCAAACAGCTCACTCTCCAGCAGATCGAGCGGAATCGCTGCGCAGTTTAACTTGATGAATGGTCGGGTCCAGCGCGGACTCAACTGGTGAATTGTGCGTGCGATCATCTCTTTGCCCGTCCCTGTTTCCCCTTCCACCAATACTGTTGCCTGAGTCGGTGCGACAAGCTTCACTTGTTCCAGCAAGGCCTCCAACGCGGAACTGTTTCCGATGATCTGCTCGAAACTTCGTGCACCGGCATCCTGTACACCAGACCCCATACTGAATGAAGTTGCCAAAACGACCTCCTGGCGATTCTGCTTGTGTCGATAGGGCCTACATTTGGAGTGCTGTCGCAATGTGCCCAAGCAGTACTTCGTTTTTGAAGGGTTTTGCTAGGAACTCCACCGCCCCCGCCCGCAGAGCATTCAAGCGCATGTCTGCGTCGCCATGCGCAGTAATGAAGATTGTTGGTATCCTGCAGTTTTGTGCGTTCAATTTGGCTTGCAAGTCGAGGCCAGACATGCCCGGCATGCGAATGTCTGTGATGAGGCACGCAGTTTCGTATTGTTGGCCAGAGTCAAGGAACTCTTCGGCGCAGGAAAACGCCTTCGCCTGCAGGCCGGCTTCTTTAAGCAAGCCTTGCAACGCTCTGCGCACGGATTCATCATCATCAATAATTGCAATGGTCTGCGTCTTGGTATGAGTGGGCATGACATCAAATTAGGACGGGGTCGGCAAAGAATCAATTATCCATTGGTATAATCGGCAGCCCTGCATGTACATGGCGGCAGTTTTCACGTCAAGACCAGTCAAGACAGCAGTCGAACTACTGACATTACGCCCACGCATCGCGCCTCTTGATGTCTCAGCCAATTCCGCAATCTTCCTCCTTCGTGACAGCGCTCAGCAGCTTCGCGGCAAAGGTGCGCAGCGATCACGGTCGGCAGAATGGCAACTCAAATGCTCTGCTGTAAGTTGGCGCCAGGCAATCATCGTTGTTCGATGACCGCGGAGCGCATGCAGCTCGAGGAGAACGCTTCAACATGCCGGAAAACGTGAGAAAGTGCGCACATGTACCTTGCCTTTGCGAGGTACCAAATGAGCAGAAATATTGCAGCGATACTTGTCGTCTTGCGGGTGCGGAAGAAGTAGAGATCGCATGCCAGTGCGATCACGTGGCCTGTCCACTTGTTGCGTGATGACCAGCGACCCGCCGAAACTGGCGAGTTTGTAAGGTCACAAAATCGAACGGCTGCGGCTCCCGGCCGAACCTGGCCTCTGGTTCCACAGCCGTCTCTCTAGTGGGCGTGACATTTAGTAAGTTAGAAGCACGAGTGAGAAGCGGAATGAGCGAATTGGTTTCACGAATCTTGCGTTCTATAGATACGCACCCGACGCTCTGGTGCCTACACCCACATGATGATTGCATTGCGCATGACGTCTACGAGAATTGGACAATCTGGTGTGGGTCGTTTCTTGATTGGGCCGCCGGAGGGGCTGGCGTTGGTAAACCTCGAAAGCACCGCTTCAGCTTCCGAGAATGGCTCGCCATGAGAAAGAGGTTCCGCGTTTTGAAAGATCAGGCAAATGACGCGAAGCCAGAACCGCTGCTGCCGGAAGAATACCTGGCAGCGCGCTCGGTGATCGAGCAGGCCGGAGGTCATTGGAGGCCCAGCGCGTGAAGCTAATTCCCAGGCAAAAGCTTCAGTTTCTCAGCCATTCTAACTAAATCGGCCAAGGATTCCGCCTCCATCTTATGCATGACGTGTCCGCGATGGACTTTGACGGTGACCTCACTGGTTCCGAGGTCCGACGCGACCTGCTTGTTCAGCATTCCCGCAACGACCAATCGCATGACTTCGCGCTCACGCGGGCTCAGTTTCTCATAGCGCGTCATTAACTCAGCTGCATCGCTCTGCTCTTGGCGCCGAGTGCGATCGCGTTCAAGGGCCTGCTGAATAGCATTCAGCAGCTCCTGATTCTGGAACGGTTTCGTTAGGAACTCGACCGCGCCGGATTTCATAGCCTTAACTGTCATGGGAATGTCGCCGTGCGCGGTAATAAAGATAATGGGAGTCTGCACGCCCGCATCCGCCAACTGCTGTTGGAAATCGATGCCGTTTAGCCCCGGAAGCTGCACATCGAGGACGAGGCAACTTGGACCCTCCGCGGCGCCCCTGGCCAGAAATTCTTGCGCACTGCCGAATGACTCAGAGCGCAGTCCGGCGGACTTTAGAAGCCCCTGAATCGAACGCCGAATGGAATCATCGTCATCTACGACGAACACAACGGGTGTTTCTTTTGCCGTCACTCTGGATCACCAGTATTTACGCGATCCGTAATACAAAACGTTGCGCGACGCAGTTCTGACTTGAGATTGCAGAGAGAAACCGGGCCGCCGCATTGCCGCACTCATCGTACGGTTGGTCGGTGGTTCTATCCCCCTTGAATCCAGCGCGCCTATTACGGAACGTCTAGAATGATAGCGCATTGTTGAGACAAGACGAATCAAAAGGAACCGGGCGCAGCCTCGCGGTAAGCTTCCAGTGACGTCGCGGAGCGTGCCACTTCCGCCTTATACCCCAGGAGCACAGAGATTTGTTGCAAGAGTCGCGCTACACCCTCGCCCTTAGCGATAAATGAATTAACGCAGAGGGTTTGGTTCTCGGGGATATCGACGGCTCCGGAATGCAGGATGATCTTCAGTTGGGGATAGCGCGTCCGCAGGTAGGCGGCAAGCACGCAACCGTTCGTCACCGGCATCTCGTAATTGAGGACAGCTAAATCCACTCGCGGGTTGCGATCTCGTACGATCATTGCAATGGCCTCGACAGGGCTGGCTGCCGTCAGCACTGTGAAACCAGACTTCTTCAGTAAAAGAGAGCGCAGTTCTAGTTGAATGGTGTCATCGTCCACCAGCAGCAGCGTAGTCCCAAGGGCGCCTTGCGAGTTCAACCTACGTCTCCCGTCAGAATAGAAGCAAGCGATTTGCCAAGGCTGAGTCGTCGGAAATTGCTCTAAGCATGTGGGCCACGTGCCTCGGAGCGTTCCATCTACAGTTGGTGCGTTAGCCTTCTGACAACGCTGTCGACACTTGGACTCGAGACTGCTAGTTCCAAGACATGTGTTGGCTCACCCTGGTTTTAGCGATAGTCTCAATGGGATTCGGACAAGATGTCGCCACCGATGTCGACAAGGCGGCGAAGGATGTAGGCAAAGGTGCCAAGAAAGGGAGCAAAGACGTCGCTCGCGGCACCAAAGACGTTGCTAAAGACACTGCTCATGTCACGGAAAAAGCAGCCAAGGATACAGCTCCGGGCACGAGGAGAGCCGCTAGAGAGACCGCGCACGCCGGTAAGAAGTCCGGCAAGGAGATTGAAAAAGGCACCGAGGATGTCGGCAAGGGCGTAAAAGACGGAGCCGCAAAAACCGCGGACGCACTGAAATAGTGTGCTCTCAACCCCGGGAACCGCTCCTGTTGATGGCAATTCTTCGGAGCGCAGCGAATTGTGAACGACGGGCGTGTTTGTCACGCCCGTCTCACATTTTCCCTCACCAGTTCATCAAGCGACCCGGATCAGCTTCTTGTTTACGAATTCGCTGATACCCAGATCGGATAGTTCCCGGCCATAGCCGGAGTTCTTAACGCCGCCGAACGGAAGGTCCGGTGCGGTCCAGGTTGACTGGTTGATGAAGACCATTCCAGTATCAATCTGGCGGGCAATGCGCTTTCCACGCTCGACATCTTTCGTGATCACCGATCCACCCAGCCCATACGGAGAGTCGTTAGCAAGGTCGATCGCCTCCTTTTCATTCTTCACGCGGAAGATCAGCGCCACAGGGGCGAAGAACTCCACATGGAAAGCAGGATTATCCGGAGTTATATCGGTCAGGATTGTAGGCGCCAGGAAGTAGCCCGGTCGATCGAGCCGCTTGCCGCCGATAAGCACCTTCGCGCCGCCATCGACTGCCGTCCCGATCTGTTTCTCGACTAACTCCAGCGCACTTTTCGTGCAAAGCGGCCCGAGAGTGGTTTTGGCATCCATCGGATCGCCGGGAACCAGAGCCTCGAGTGCTTTTTTGAATCGACTCAGGAAACTGTCGGCGATTTTCTCGTGGAGGATAAACCTCTTTGCAGCCACGCAGCACTCACCGGTGTTGTTCATTCGTCCCCAGACACCCCACTTAACAGCGGTATCCATATCGGCGTCGTCGAGGACAATGAAGGCGTCGCTGCCGCCGAGCTCCATCGTTGTCTTTTTCAGAGCCTGGCCGGCTTCAGCAGCAACCGCCGAACCTGCTCTCTCGCTGCCCGTCAATGCGACGCCTTTGATGCGCGGATCCGCAACCGCCTTCGCCGCCTGCTCATTGGAAAGGAAAACGTTGGTATAAACGCCTTCCGGAGCGCCGGCATCGAGAAACAGCTTTTCGAACGCCAGCGCGCACTGCGGCACATTAGGGGCATGCTTGATGATCAGAACGTTCCCAGACATCAGGTCCGGGCCGGCGACGCGTGCCAGTTGATAATAAGGGAAATTCCACGGTTCCACGCAGAACAGCACGCCCAGCGGTTCGCTCACCACGACAGCCTCGCCTTCCGTCACCTTCAGCTTGCGGGGCGCCAGAAAAGTCGCGGAGTTATCGGCATAGTAGTCCAGAATGTCCGCGCTCAAATCGACTTCCGCTTGGGCCTCGCGGAACAGCTTTCCCATTTCGAGCGTGATCGGCTTGGCGAATTCATCGCGGTTTTCACGAAGAATCGCCGCTGCCTTCTTGACGACGGCTTTCCGCTCGTCGAGCGTCCTCAGCCGCCAGTCGTTCTCATAAACGGCTTTGGCCTTTGCAATGATTTCTTCCAATTGCGCGTCCGTATGCATTGGAAATGTTTTAATTAGTTGCTCAGTGAAAGGATTGATCGTTTGATACTGCATTTGGATGACACCTCTTCCTTATTGAATGTCCGCCCCAGTGAGTGAGCGGCTTGTAAACCCGGTCCGAACTGAACCTGTTGCAGCCTTCTTATGTACCCGTGCGGTACAGCAATTCTTGGGACACAGCATTAGTTGAGCCCGCCGATGGTTGCGCGGATAACATTGAGCAGTGGTGTGGGGTACACACCAAACCAAATGAGCAGAACTGTGAGTCCAACGAGGACAAAAGCGCTGCCCCAACCCAGTTTTTGGATTGAAGACTGATGTTCGGGCACTGTTGCAAAGAGCGTGACCACGATGCGCAGGTAATAGAAGAGACCAATAACGCTGGTGAGAACGAGGACAATGATGAGCGGCCACGCCGAAGCATTCGCGCCGGATGCGACGATATAAAACTTACCTATGAAACCCACGGTGGCGGGAATGCCGGCGAGCGAGAACAGGACGGAAGTGAAGACACTCGCTAGCACCGGCCTCCGCCAGAAGAGGCCGCGGTAATCTTCCAGATCGTCGGCATCGGCCTTCGAAGTTGAGAGCACCGTAACGATGCCGAAAGCCGTGAGTACAGTGACCGTGTACGCCACCAGATAGAAAGCTATGGCGCCGGCCGCCATAGTGGTGGCAACCAGAAACGCCACCAGGATGTATCCAAAGTGCGCAATCGAAGAGTAGGCCAGAACGCGCTTAACGTTGCTTTGCCGCAGCGCAAGGAGATTGCCCGCACACATCGAGGCGACTGCGACCAACGAGAATAGAAAGAACACCGCGGGGGACTGCTGAGCCTCGGCCGGCAAATAGCGTAGGAGCAGCGCCACCACCGCGGTCTTGGAAGTAGTTGCGACGAAAGCCGCTACTGGCGCAGGGGCACCCTGATATACGTCCGGTGTCCAGAGATGGAAGGGTACCACGCCGAGCTTGAACCCGATGCCGGTCAGGCTGAGTGCGATACCCGGCAGCAGGAGCACGAGATTCGGGCCCTGCAGCGAAAGGTCCTGGATGCTGGAGAACGCCAATGTGCCGGTAGCGCCATAGATGAGCGCCATGCCGAAGAGAAGAAACGCTGCTGAAGCCGAAGCGAGGATCAGGTACTTGATACCGGCTTCGAGTGCCTGACCACGGTCCGTGAAATACGCAACCATGCCGTACAAGGAAATGCTCAGAACCTCGAGGCCGAGAAGAAACGATGCAAAATGGATGCTCGTTACCAGGACCTCACAACCCAGCGTCGCCAGAACCAGCAGCAGATAAAGTTCCTCGTGCTGGCCATCGTATTTCTCGAAGTATCGGTAGGACAGCACCGCCACGACCGCGGCCGACGCGATGATCAGACCCAGGTAGAACAGAGCATAGCGGTCGATCAACAAGAGCGAGGTCACCTGTCGCGGAACCAGTGGAGCTACCACGAAGACGGAGAGGAATGAAGCGGAGAGGCCCGTGAGCGTCAGCGCGGCCGTTAGCTTGTGACTCCTCCTCGCCGCGATGCCGACCATGACCAAAACCGCGGTCCCTGCGACCAAGATTAGTGGAAGGAGAGCGGGTATATCGGTGGCGTTCATGGCTGCCTCCTCAGCGCCGCGGTCGGCATCTGGACCACGCGTTGTAAGTTGTCCATAGACGGCGCAAAAGTGTTGAGGACTGGTTGCGGGTGGAATCCCAGCCAGAGCAGGCCCACAACCATCACCGACACAATGACTCCCTCACGAGGTGTGAGATCGGGCAGTTTCCACGAATTTGCGTTTGGGCCGAAAAAGGCGCGCTGCATCATTCGTAACGCGTAGAAAGTGGAGGCGAGGATCCCGAGAGTCGCGACCACCGTGAGAGTAACGCTGACTCTATAAGATCCAAGCAGCACGAGAAACTCGCCGACGAAATCGCCCAGGCCCGGTAGCCCGAGCGAGGCCATGCTGAAAAAGAGCGCAGAAGCGCTGAGGCACGGGGCAACAGACCACAGGCCGCCCATGCGGTTCAGATCCCGAGTGTGAATCCGTTCTTGCAAACCGCCGACCAGCACGAACAGGGCGCCCGTGCTCAGCCCATGACAGATCATCGTTATGACTGCGCCCTGGAGCGCCAATGGGTTCCACGAGAAGATGCCGAGCAACACAAAGCCCAGGTGGCTGACGCTGGTGTAGGCCACCAGACG
>Ga0335070_10004190_pt1 | contig 16834 bp, 6 predicted proteins | sample Lox_Sample_13_FD_206722 | JGI IMG/M metagenome (GOLD analysis project Ga0335070, IMG submission 206722) | Soil microbial communities from Loxahatchee National Wildlife Refuge, Florida, United States - Lox_Sample_1.3 | ecosystem: Environmental > Terrestrial > Soil > Wetlands | place: USA: Florida... | reverse complement strand
GACAGCGGGTCGCCTCCCCCGGGCGGTCAGTTGTGGGTTTGCACGTTGTGCTGCCCTGTTGTTAGAGGATTTCTTCATAGTTTTTTATCCCTTCACCACTCTGCCATGCACTTTTGCCTGGCAATAGGACATCAGAATTATTATATATATAGTTTTCTGTATTTGCATTGCAATAGTGATAGGCAGAACGAAATGCATATATACAGACAACAAGATGGATGCCTGTGGAAACCTATCAAAAAGAACTCGCACAGATAAAAACTATCCTGAAAAACAACCCCAAAGGAATGACCGTCACCGACATCGCACGCGAAATAAAAATCAACCGCAACTCGGTGGCAAAATACCTAGACGTCCTTCTGATCTCCGGGCAAGCAGACATGGTCACCTTCGGCCCCGCTAAGGTCTTCTTCCCGTCCACACGCATCCCACTTTCCACGATCTTAAACTACACTTATCAATACATCGCCCTTCTGGATAAGGACCTCCACTTCCTCCAGGTAAACGACAACCTCCTCACCGCGCTCGGCATCCAACGGGAGGACATCATCGGACGTCCCCTTGACACCTTCACCATCAAGTTCTTCCAAATCCCCGAGATCGCACGCCATGCACACGCAGCATCCCATGGCCAAAAAATCATTATCGAAACACGGTACGTCGAGGGCAATCATCAACGATTTCTCCTCATCCAGTACATCCCCACCATTAGCGATGACGGTGAACCAGGTGTCACCCTCATCATCGACGACGTCACGAACCAACACACCACGGAGGCGTCGCTGAGACGATGCACACAGGAGTCTGACCTCACGTTCAATGCCATCACTGACTTAGTCTTCACCACAGACCATGAGTGCACCGTCATCCGTGCAACAAAGGCATTCGCAGGCTTCCTTCACCTCCCGCTTGAGGACTGCCTTGGAAAAAAATGCTATGAGCTCCTGCATGGGTCGTCTGAGCCTCCTGCCTCCTGCCCCTGCACCCAAGTGCAACGCACCAAAAAACCGATGACCCTGACATTTTTCGAGCCGCATCTCCAACAACACCTTACCATCGATGGGTTTCCACTCCTCGATGAAAAGGGGGACGTCACCGGCGCCGTACACGTCCTAAAAACATACACTAACAAGACAAACACAGAGCTGTAGGACGAACTTCTTGTCTTATGGAATATGCAGGGTAGTGAGGAGGTTTAAGGTAACGAGCACGAATAAGGTAAGAATTGCATTGGTTTTAAGATCAAACACCTTCACCCACTCAAGCATCGCGATAATCACATACGACAAAATCAGCAGGAGAACCAACTGAAGGAGAATCACCCCTATCGCAAACGGGATGTTCGCGTACGTCCGGTTCAATGCGATGTCCCAAATGGTCGCGAAGTACGCCAGAAGACCGATCGTGAGTTGTGCTTTGGTCACATCACGCATGGGCGTTGTGAGGGAATAGTCGCTTATAAAGATTGTTTTATAATTCAACCATCATCCGCAGGCTTTGCAATAAAATGCATCGAAGGACCGATTAAAAGAACAAAGCCAAACCTTACTATATTTTTTATATAAATTACTGAAGAGCTTTACACAACAATCCGTGCTAATTTTTAAATTGCACAATAAATACCTATTTTGCACAATAACCATTTGAGAATCGTAGTTAAAAGAACTTCCATACCGTTATACTGGCTTGGGCGCTTTTGCCTGAGGTGTCATACGCAGTGACGGAAATAATATGCTTGAAGAATGCCGGTGAGTTCCATGTCCAGGAGTAAGGAGCTTCGGTATCGGTGGCCATTAATTTGCCGTCAATGGAGAACTCTAGACGGGCGATTCCCAGCGGTCCCGTTGCATTTGCTACGATGGTGATTTGTTCGATAATGATGTATTTACGGGAGGGAAAAACTTTTTTGTCCCTGAGATAGATGCCTTTCATTGGTTTCGTGATTGTCACTGATGGTGGAGGTGGTGGAGCATAACTCACCGTAACAAGTGCTGTGTCGCTGCTAGAATTACCCTCATTATCAGTGACCGTGAAGGTCGCCGTGTAATTCCCAACGACAGAGTAGTTGTGGGTTGGGTTTTGTTTGTTTGAGGTTTGTCCATCACCAAAGTCCCAATGGTAGGTGTACGGGAGGATTCCTCCGTAGACGGTGCCGGTGAATTGAATGTTATTATTTATATATCCGCTGTAGGGTCCGTTTGCTTCAGCTTGCAGTTCTCCACGGCCAAGTGCATAAAGATAAGTATACGAAGCTGGATAAAACTGTGCCGCGACATAGATTGTTCCATCCGACCCAATAGCAACCGATGATTCTATATAATTTCCAGCATCAAATTTCCATCGGAGTGTTCCATTAGGATTAAGAGCGTAGAGGTTTCCATCTTCTGAACCACAGTAGACAATACCATTGTTATCAATGGTTGGAGAAGAGAGAACCGAATCGCCTGTTTGGTACGACCATTTTTTCGTGCCATTCGTTGCAATACTGTATATGTTTCGGTCTTCTGACCCAATATATATGGTTCCATCTTGTGCGATTGCTGGGCATGTTTCTGTAGCATCACCAGTGCCGAATGCCCATTTTAACGTCCCATTTGGATTAATCGCATAAAGATAATGGTTCCATGAGCAAACGTAGATTGTACCATCGTCTCCAATAGAGGGTGAACCTTTGATACTATCACCTGTCTTGTACCGCCACTCCATAGTACCATTTGGATACAACGCATACAAATACGTGTCATGTGAACCAAAATAGATAATACCATTATTATCAATAGTAGCTGAAGAAAGTACTGGATACCCTGTTTCAAATCGCCATTTCTCAGTTCCATTAGGGTTTATAGCATAAAAATAATAATTGAAAGAACCAACGTAAATTGTGTCATCAGGACCGATGGTTGGTGAAGAAAATATCTGCCCCATACCAAATGACCATTTCATTGTTCCATTTTGATAGAGAGCATAAAGATAACCATTATTTGAACCAAAATAAACGGTCCCATCTGATGAAATCACGGGGGAAGAATCCACCCAATCACCTGTATCAAAATGCCATTTTTCTGTTCCATTAGGATTAATTGAATATAAACTTTTATGAAAATCCTCTGCACCGATATAGATAGTGCCATTCTCATCAATAGCGGGAGAAGAAATAGTTAATCCATGCATTTGGAATCTCCATTTCACCGCAGGCTGATAATCTATCGGGGCATACGGGCTCTCCCCTGTATGACGTACATCATGATGGAACATCGGCCAGGAAGAATTTTGAAGACCCCCACTTGATTTCGTTTGAGTTGTGGTCATTGGAGTTATCTTTGGCGGTGATGAATTTGCTGATTTTCCACTGTATCCTGCTATTATAGATACGAAAAGAAAAATAATACATAATGTCACAATATAATTTTTAATCAAATTCTTTTTTATCAATTTTTATTCTCCCTATTCTTGTATTTTTACTTATGAGTGTCACTGTATTTAAATGTTTAGAATATGGATAAAATTCCCGGCTCATCGTCTCAAAATAATTGGAAAAATAACTAGTAGGGAACACTCTAAGAAAAAAATTTTTATTACTTTCGCTGACCTCCCTTCTTCATCTTTATTAATGAAAAGAGCCTTCTCCTTTTTAGGAGGAAAAAACATGAAGAAAAAATTGTTGGCAATATCGGTATGTATGCTGATGATTACATCGACGATAACGATAATCAAACCAGAAAATTTAGATGTAAAAGCCGACAGCGGAGGCGGTGATGGAAATAATATTGAAATCAATGAGTCCTTTATTCATTATGTTGCTCAAAAGCTGAGCAATATTACATTCACTTTTTCAAAAGGTAGGGCATTTGGAACCTCAGGTGAACGTCATGCTTCTGAACTTATCATGGATTGGATGAATGAAACTGGACTTTCAAACGTCTATCTCGAAAATATAAAAAATACATCACAACATCCTCAACTCAATGCAACCGAGGATATCAATTCAGAAGGCATATACATCGGAAATCAGAGACTCACCGAATGCTACATCAGCCCGCTAACAAACTATACCAATGACTCACTCGCACACAATTATTCATACCAGAATCTTGACGTACGAAGACCATTCCTTTTCCCATGGGTCGATCAATTGTTCGGCAATAAATCATTTCTCAACGAACTGTTAGTAAGAGAAAACAATGATTCAATCTATGATTACTCAACGTTTTTTGATTTTTGCATGGAACGTTTTGAAGAGAAATATAACTTTAATATTTCCACCATTAACGTATCCGATCCTGACACCTATCCTTCCTGGTGTAACCGAACACTGCCTAATTGTACAGGAATGTCTCCATTTCTCTATATTCTCGTAGATGATAATTTTAACCCGAATTTTTCCCTTCCGCCATTTATGAATCTAATTGCGAAACTAAATCCCCTCGGATACTTTGCCCTTTTTTATTACAAGTTTAGGATGTACGTGGAATTGTGGTGGTGGAATTTCTTGATGCCAAATCTTTTCAAAGGATTAATCAAATACGATTTCAACAAGGATACCTACAATATGCAGTTAATAGACAATGCCTTTACTTCACCTCATCAGCCAGTCCTTTTTATCACAGGTCACGACGGAAAACCGCTAAACGACAGTATACCAGATTTTTTACATCCATCGAATACAAAGGTCAGTTTCTGGGTCAATGAAACACATAATGATTCTGTCATCAGTTCCAACGTCATCGGACAAATCAACGGAACCAATCCCAACAAAACAGTAATAATTTCCTGCCTTTACGACTGCTGGTGGAACCAGGGAGCAGGAGATTCGGCGATAGGCATGGGAACGGTTCTTGCTATCGCTAAATACATGAAGGACCTGCAAGACCATCATATTAAACCGAAATATACCGTGAAATTCATCGCCTTCGCCGGCGAAGAGCAACGCGGTATGCCCGGAGCCCAATATTACAATGATACACATACGAACGAAAATATCACTACAATCATCGATTTAAACCAATTAGGATTCAACCAGACAGGGAAGTTTCCCCAGACTTTCTTCGTGGACACCGACAATAAATCACTGATTCCTACTCTTAAGTGCATCACTAGTGATACAAATTACTGCGACCGGTCCGGAACACCATTCCTTCATTTCGAGTACTCCAAAGATGGAGGACCAAGCGATTGTGGAACTTTAGTTCAAGGCAACAATTCACGTAACTCAATCCTTTTCCTAAAAGACATGAATTGGACCATGCATCATCGCGACGGGGTAAACCACACCAAAGGAGACACGATGGACTATTATAACCCGGCAGATGTGAGTGCGACCGCCGATATGGTCTGGAATGTCACCAAATATTTTACCATGAACCCGAACTGCACAATTGACGGGACCGTAGCCTACACGAGCACTGATTCACCCTATGACCAAGACACCCTCAAAGATACCATCAAAGCAACAATCCCCATGAAATCAATATTACCACAGGACCTCGCACGAGTAAAAGCAAAACTGATAAAGAAAGGACATACCCTACCAAGTGCCGTAATAAATCAGGATTTCATCATCACAAACACTACAAAGTCATACATCATGAATATCACGCTTCCACCGTACTGTTCCATTGGCAATTACTCGACTACGCTTGATCTTTACAATTCGACAGAAAGGATTAACGATAGCATCAAAAAGCCGACAAACGCGAACGCCTCAAGCCAATCAGAGGGTTTTTATCTATTTCCCCGGGGTAACAAACATCCTGCAACGCCAAGTAAACCCTATGGCAACACCTCGCTAAGCATCGGGAAGGAGGGCAAATGGAATAGCACCACCTCGGACCCGAACTATGATCTCGTTGGAGAGCAATGGTATTCGAAATATTCCATAATACCGCCATATGTAAAATTCACGGACACGGGGCTGTATGATCCTGTAAGCACCCCGCCTTCTGTGTCTCGTCGTTTTTGGGCTGTCGGGACTCATCACATAAAAGTGAAAGCATACGATCATTATTCCGGCCCGCTTCATCGCTATGAAAGCCCCTATTCAGATGTTTTAGATGTCTCCGTGGGACCGTACGCAAACATCTTTAACCCGCAGGAGCAACTCCATCAGGATCAAGGCAACGTACTTCATCTCGTCCAAGGAGAAACAACATTGTTCTATGGTTCTCAAACCGGATCCTCCTCCCCTCAATACAATTGGGAGTTCGATGATGGATCCAAGGCTGCCTCCGAGCAAAATGCCACACACACCTACACAAATTCAAGAACCTATAATCTCACCCTGAACATCACCGACACCCAGACACAACTGACAGGATCGAACACCCTCCGCGTCCGCGTCACCCCGCTTGACTCCAACTTCAACATGAGTTACTTCCATGGGACCACCCCAAACACCCTGATCTCATTCCAAAATATCTCCAAGGTGATAAGCGGAAGACACATCACCAACTGCACCTGGGACTTCGGCGACGGCACCGTCTCCTACCAAAGCAACGTCAACCACACCTACACCGAGGAAGGAGACTACAACGTCACCCTGACCGTCAAAGATAACCAAGGCAACATCGACACTGATTATACCATCATCGACATCACGAGTTACCCATTCCCCCCAGAAATCCCGGAGGTGCAAAGCCCAGGCATCATATCAAACACGTCTGACGCGACGATTCTTGCCATCGTCAACCCGACCGACAGGAACCTCTCCAACGTCAAAGTCCAAATCACCACCCCAAACAACACCACAGGAAACTACACGATGACACACCTCGGCGACGACATCTACCTGTTCACCCTGAACAACACCTCCATGGTCGGTCAATACAACTTCACAGTCTGGGCAAAAGACACAGAGAACAACATCAACAGCTCAAGCGGATCCTATTACCTGATGCTCCCCGTACTCACGTATGCACCGCCGACACCCGATGACGGCGCCAACGTAAATCACTCCTGGGTGAAAGTCAACGTCAGCGTGAATGACACTTGCAATACCTCGGCGTTCATTGATTGGAACCGGACCCTTCATGGGTATTGGTCCATGGATGTGTATAACAACACCTGTATCTTTGATAACTCCACCTATATGAACGAAGGCCTATTCCATAACGGAATGAATTCCTCCAGCATCACCACGGGGAAATACGGAAAAGGACTAGAGTTCGACGGCGTAGATGATTACGTGGATCTGGGCAACGACACCGGCCTCAACCTCGGCACCGGTGATTTCACGTTCATGGTCTGGGAGAAAAGCCACGCCTCAAGCTATGCAAACACGACGCCCATCCTAGGCAATCAGCCGGAGAACGTGAACGTGAACGGGTACGTCTGTGGTGTGAAGAACGCCGCGTTCTTCTACACCGTGCAGAACGGGCAGACCACATTGATCAACGGGACCCATGATGTCACGGATGACACCTGGCATCATCTCGCCTTCGTCCGGAAAGGAAACAACCTCTCACTGTATGTTGATAGGTCGTTCGATACCGGCAGGACCGGAACAATACGCAACGTCACCAACAACAAGGACACCTGTTTCTCCTACGAAAATAGAACAGACTGGTATCATTTCGACGGCATGCTTGACGAGGCGCAACTCTACAATCGTGCGCTCGGCAGGGATGAGATCAACGCGTCCTACAATAACGGGCTGTACCGCTTGTGTCATGATTTCACTGGTCTAACGGACGGCACGTATCAGTACAGCGCGCATGCGATCGACGTGAACGGCAACCAGGGTGCGGCCGAGATCCGTCAGGTGACGATTGACACCGTGGCGCCAACAATCGTGAACGTAGGTGCTTCACCGACAGTGACTGGCTTCGGTGGTAACGTCTCGATTAATACGAATGTTACGGATGATCGCAGCGGGGTGAACAACGTGAACGTCACCATCACTCACCAATCTGGCGGCGGCATTACCATAGAGATTGACCCTATGAGTCATCTCTCAGGAACCTTGTACCGATACGTTTTTTCTGACACCTGGTACCCAGGCAGGTATAATTATACGATCATCGCGTACGACAACGCAGGCAACAAGAAAACCAGCACGGTGCAGAGTTTCAACGTCTCCGTGAGCGCCTCCATGAGCATCGCCACCCTGAAGGATAGTTACACTGGGAACCAGTGTATCAATATCACGGACCCACCAGACCCACCACAAAATCTCACCATAGTTGGTCGGGGGCTCACCTGGAACACCTTCTATAACGCGTCCTCTGGTACGAACATCCTGGAAAGCTATCAAGAACCTGTGAACTACAGGGAGGATAATGGCTCATGGACGCCGATCAACGTCTCCCTTTCCATGCTTCCTAGCAATCATCCTGCTTACACCTACGGGTATCAGATTGGGAACAATCATGGGTTGTTCGGCGTGTACTTCAAACCCAATATTCAGAGTGATTGGCCGGTCGTGTTCACGTATAACCGATCCACCGATCTCACCACCTCGGTGGTGAGGAGCAAACTTCTAGGGGTTGGGTATCTCGATCCCGCAAGCAACTGGGCGTACCACTACCTGCAAACTGTGCAGAGCAGTCAAGGACAGGCGAATGGCAATTCAGTGACCTATGCGGGTGCATTCACTGGAACGAATGTCACCTGGAACTATGGCAACACTGAGCTTAAGGAAGCGATCACGATGAGCAACGCGACAAGGACGGTGCTGCAGAATCACCCGCCATCATCGTATGGTCTCCATGACGCAAGCTCGTACCTCGTGTTCATCACCAAACTGGACTATCAGACCCTGAACCTGTACAACAGCTCTGGGTTACTCAACGGAAACGTCACCATCTCCGACATCGGGGTTGATCTAAAGAATGCGCTCGGGCAGTTCAAATGCGGGCTGCCGTTGGGTGATGCGTACGAAGCCAACAATGAGTCGGTCCGGCAGAAACTGACGTACCGCATCGTACACCTAAACGGGGACACGTATCTGCTTTCCGGGATAAAGATCACTGATCTATCCATGATGGTGTTCCCGGTGGTGATCGACCCGACACTGTCCGTGTACTCGACCTCAAGCGACGGCTATATCTATAATTCCGGCAACAACTATGGGCTTGTCCATGATGCGGCGAACGGCACGGTCGACGACACCGCGGCGTACATCACAATAGGACAAAAAAAGGTGTCCACCTTTCCGCCGTCGTACACCGTGTACCGCGGGTTCGTGTTCTTCAACACCTCAGCATTGCCCATGAATGCGTATCTTGACAGCGCGATACTGTCCTTGTACAAAAGGGATGATTACTCAGCCACGGAGTTCAATATCACGATCCAGACCGGGGAACCAACCGGCCAACAATCAGGTCAGCCGACCTACCCACACGACCCCCTCCAGACGGGTGACTACAACCAGAGTCACTACCTGGGCAACGGCGGTAGCCTCAACACCACGAACTTCGTGAATGGACACAACAACATCACCCTCACCAGCCTCAACTGGATCAACAAGACGGGGACAACCAAGCTGTGTCTGCGAAGCAGCAGGGACATCAATGGAAAAACATCGACAATCAATGAATACGTCAACGTATACTCCGCGGATGCCCAAGTGGGACCAGAAGGATGCAAACCGAAATTGATCATCACATATCGGAACCAGTCCAAGATCATGAACACCGGATCAACGAACATGAAGGGATATCTGCTCATGCAGGTCCAGTTCTACAACTCATCGCAAGGCTTGTGGGTGGCGAATTATGATGTGGTCAATGACACTTCGCCGCGGACGATCAACAGCAATGGTGTGCTCGGGCTTGACACGTTATTCAATGGGGCTCTTCGGGCGTCAGATTTGTTCTATGGTAATGGCACATATCGTGTTTATACGGCGTTCAGGGATCCGAACGGGAACATCTTGAAGACGAGCAGTGGTGTTGAGTTGAAGGCCTGGTGGCAGTTCAGCAAAACCTGAACAGCAAAAAAACCAATGAACGAATCAGGGTGGCTTCTCCTATCTTTTCTTTTTTTTAATTTGTGAAATATTGGTGAGTTGTTTGTTAGGAAGAAAACTTATGACTAATTAGTCTGACTATCAATTCTTATTTCCATTAAACAGGAGCTCGAATCGGTTGTTACATTTTTTGTGACTTACTCCTGGAAAAATAAGGAAAATTATGCAGGGGACGAGATATTGACACGTATTTACCAGTAAAAATCATTGAACCCTAGGATATGGCGCAGAATCGGGAACGCATGGGGGAATCGTTCCAGCAGCCAATATATGAACTGGAAATGCGGTGGCTCATAAGAAAGTGGCATGGTGACTGTAAGTGTTCCCCAGCCACTCTCCATGAGGTGCTCATCGCGGGCTTTTGTTTTAATAGTGTATGTACCTTTTTTCTGCCAGGTGTGGGATAGGGTGATTGCTTTGCCTGAGGGTGTTGGTGTCGTCCAATCGGTGAATTTACCGTCGTCCCAGTCGACGTAGTATGAGATGTTGTCATTGTCAGGGTCGGTTGAGACAATTGTATAGTCATATTTTCTGCGGATATGACCGCTTTCATCACCGGTGATAGATGGTGTCTCTGGTTTTGTGTCGTTGATTGTTCCGATAGCGTACAGGTATGAATATGGAGGAGTAGATCCCGACGGTGGGTAACGTCCCGATATATAGATCGTACCGTCTGCAGCAATGACTGGTGAAGATTCAATTCCTTGGCCAGCTGCCTGGAACCTCCAACGAAGAGTCCCATTTTTATTGATGGCGTAAAGATAATTATCATACGAGGCGAAGTAGATTACTCCCAGTGAATCAATCGCAGGTGAAGATAAAATATCCTCGCCAGCCTGATAATACCAATTTATGGTCCCATTGGGGGCAACGCTCCATAATCTGTGGTAATCTTGGTCTCCGACATATACTGTGCCATCTTCGGCGATAGCCGGATACGCCATGCCGATCCAGCCGGTATATAGTTCCCATTTAAGGGTCCCGTTTGAATAAAGAGCGTAGAGGTATCCCGATGTTGCTCCTGCATAGATTGTACCATCATCTGTGATTGATGGTGCTGAGACTATTCCTTCTTGTCCGCCTGCATAATATTTCCATTTCATTGTACCATTAGGATAGATTGCGTAGAGATATCCATCGTTCGAACCGATGTACACCGTGCCGTCTTTGTCTATGGCTGGGGAACAATATATTCGGTCCTGAGCATTGAAAAACCATTTCAGTGTTCCATTTGGAAATATTGCTGCTAATCTGTGACTAACGACTGAGGCGCAGTAAATAGTTCCATTGTTATCAATTGCAGGGGAAGAATATGCCCACCCTTCACCTACAGAAACCCACCATTTTATTGTGCCGTTTGGGTTGATGGCATAAAGATTCCCTGAATCAGAACCGATGTAAATCGTGCCATCATTTCCAATGGCTGGTGAGGATTGGGTACTTCCGGTGTTGGCTCGCCATTTTTCAGTCCCATTAGGGTTGATTGCGAACATGCAATGCTCCCCAGTTGATCCGACAAATAAGGTACCTTCCTTATCAATAGCCGGTGAGGAGGTTGTCATCCCTTTATTCATTTTTAATCTCCATTTTTCAATATACCAATTACCTGTTGGAGCATAAAGGCTCCTTCCAGTATGTCGAATATCATGGAGGAACATTGGCCAGGAAGAATTTAGAAGACCATAATAACATTCTATAATTCCGCCTTGGCCATTGTTCGAAGTTGTTTGAATATCTATAGCTTCTATCGGCGTAAAAAAGAAGACGATAATAAATAGAATCAGAATCATTTTATATGATAGTGAGCTTTTTTTATTTTTCATAACAAAATCAAGTAAATATATATCTTCTTATTATTTAAATTTGCTACTGTTATTTCAAATCGATTTGAATACGGCCTTGTCTTAAAACTCAGGTAGTAATCCTAAAATATTTCACATTTTTTAATATATTTCTCGGGAGTGTACAACTACATCCGAGACAAAGCCTTTGAATACTTTCGCTGACCCCATTATCATCTTTATAAATACTTTCTTAATTCTTTTATCAGAGGTTTGAAATATGAATAAAAAGATTGTAAAGACAATAGGATTGATGCTAGTTTTTATGATGATCGCTAACTCATTATTTATTATTAAATTGCCGAATGAAATAACTACAGTAGCTCAACCAAATGAAGAAGAAATTCCAATTAATCATTCCTTCGTTTGGAATGTCGCTCAAGAGCTTTCTGAAATTATTCGTCAAGGTTATAGTAAAGGTAGATGGTTTGGTACACCTGGAGAGTGGAAGGCTAGAGACCTTATTTTCGATTGGATGAGCGAGTTGAATCTTTGGACAAAAGTGGAAAATATCTCTAATGGAGATTCAATTCCATATATAATGAGTGGTCGTTTTTTCAAATTTAATACTGACCTCCAAGAAAACCATTCGTTATATATCCAAAACTTATCCTCTGATCCAGAACCAATCCTAATTAAAGATTGTTTTTTTTCACCAAGATGGAACGCCACTTTTCCACTCTATTTATTCAATAAAGATAAATTAACGACAACTTTCCAAGAAAACGACTTAAAAGTTTTCCCACGACCTCACTTTGTCAGTGATAATCTAACCTCTTTTATTATGAACCATCTTGAGTTGCTTATAGACGATATCCTCAAAGGAAATATCACTGAATCTATAATCTATTTTTTGAATCAATTAGAATCAGAATATGACTTTCAACTAGAAGACGTAATAACAAATTCATCTCTCGCAGATGAAAAAATACCAGGTCTTTATGAAGATACTGAAGTCGGATGCGGAGGTTCCAATCCATTCGTCTACATCGCCGAGGACCCAGCATTCAACCCAGACCCTCAAGAGTATTGGGGAGAAGAATTTTGCCAGCGTGTTATCAATCATCTTGGTGAAAATGATCGTTATGCGCTTTACAATTTTTCATCGAAACTTTATAAGTATAAAGAATTGTTTGAGATGATATGTTGGAGTTGCAAGCCACGTTTCCAAGGACTCCTTCTCTATGATCACAATGAAGACACCTTCAATGAAGACCGTATTATATACAATGCACGACCCATCATCTACATAAATCGGTCAGTAGGTCTTAAGATTAGAAATGATATAGAACATTACAGAATCGACTATATTCTGAATCAGAAGTGGAATGAAAGCATTCAGAGTTCAAATGTCATCGGTCAGATCAACGGAACAGACCATAATAAAAATATCTTGATTGGTTGTCTTTATGACGGAGTTTATAATCAAGCAAGTGCTGATAGTTCGGTCGGGATCGGGATTATGCTTGCCATCGCTAAATATTTTATAGAAAACGACATCACCCCGATGTATAACCTTCGATTCGTTGCCTTCAGCGGTGAAGAAGCTGGCGCCCACGGAGCCTATTCTTATGCTAAACAGCATCAATTTGACTCGATTCCCATCGTCATCGACCTGAACCAGTTTGCTTTCATTCAGACAGACCCACCGATGGCATTATGGGTTATTGTGAACCATCAAGCCTTCAACTCGACAGTGAGAGCCATCGCTGACGACAGTAACTTTCCTGCACTTGTCAATAATGCTACTAATCTAAAAACCAAAGCGACCAAACCAGGAGCATCACTTTACATTAGTGACCACGACCCATTTTACAACAAAAATCATCGGGTTTTCAGCTTCGTCAAAGAAGGCATCACCTTCCCACCAGGCCAATGGAGACTCCACCACCGAGACGGCCTCAACCACACCAAAGGCGACACAATGGAGAATCTTTACCCTGCTGAGATCAATGCCACTGCCGATGTCATCCTTAATATCACAAAATATCTTGCGATAACATCACAAGCATGGTTTACAGAGGATCCAACAATCAATCTCACAGATACTCAAGATCAGGATAATGATTCAGATAGTCTAACGGCAACGTTTCCTCTTGGAGCCGATCGTGCTCACGACCATTTAAAGGCAAGAGCCATCCTTATTTCTAAAAACTACCCTATTTTGAAACGATACATGAACGTTACTGAATTTACGTTTCAAAATGGGATTGTCAAGAGTCTCAAAATCGACCTTCCAAGGAGTGCACCCAAAGATTACTACAATCTTCGGCTTTATCTATACAATTTGACGGGAGAAATTGATAATAGTTATACACTCTTCGATAATAAATTTGACAATGGCTATTATTCAAATGATAAATTTATTGACAATAATATTTGGATGGGCCCACCCAACGATCCACCTAACACGCCAGAACAACCCCAAGGGGACACGGAGGTGCACACAAACGAGGTTCATACCTACACCACCAACACCACTGATCCAAACAATGATAATATCTGGTATCAATGGAAATGGGAGACAAAAATCCTCGGCTGTCCGTTAACATATTATACAATGTGGGTAACAGGTGGCCCCTATCAGTCCGGAGCAACCTGTCCGCATGTCATCTCCTGGTCTGAAGAAGGCACCTACCATGTCTGGGTCCGAGCAAAAGACGACCTCTTAAACCCTAATGTGATGAGCAATTGGTCGGCATGTAAAACAATACACGTCACGAAAGGCGACGGGGGATCCAGCTGGAACACCCAGTTCCTAGAAAGCTTCAGTCTCGACACCGTCGCCGTGAATCAGCCAACCTTCTGCGCCGGCTTCAATCAAAACGTCGACCCAGGTGAGCAATCCAGATCAACCATGAACTGGACCTGGGATTTCGGCGACGGAAACGTCAGCTACGGCGAGAACGCCTCGCACAGCTACAGCCAGGTCGGGAACTACACCATACGCCTCTGTATCCATGATGACCACAATAACTACCTTAACTGCTCACAGAACATCACCGTACTCATCCTTAACGCTGGGTTCCATGTGAGCGGGGACTGGCAGCCGGGAAAACAAGCTCATTTTACGGACACCTCCTCTGGACTTCACCCGATCGTGAACTGGTCCTGGGATTTCGGCGACGGCACCGTCTCCTACATCCGGAATGCGACCCATAATTACTCCGCCATCGGCTGTTATAACGTCACGCTCACCGTCCGTGACAATCAGAACAACACTCATGCTATCGAGCAACCAATCATGGTAGAACTCACGCCACCTGAACTCGCTCAAGTCGTTGGTTACCCCAACCCTACTATCAACGGAACACCAGTCACCATCGCAGTTGACCTCCTTGACAACCAAAGCGGTATCAAGGAAGTCAAGGTCAACATCACCACCCCAAACAGCTCCACCATAAATGCGACGATGATCACGACGAACCTTACCGAGTATGATTATACATATACCTTCAATGACACCTGGCAGCCAGGTATCTACAACTACAGCATCTGGGTTGAAGATAACGCCAACAATACCAACGAAACCACAGGTTTTAACTTCACAATTGATTCTGAGCCCCCGTCCATCACCACGATAAATGCGTCCCCGAACACCGTCGGCTTCGGCAACAACGTCACGATCGATGCGAACGTCACGGATGACCGCAGCGGGGTGAACAACGTCAGCATCAACATCACCTACCCAGGAGCCACTCACGATCCATTGATGATCATCATGAGTCATGTTTCAGGGACGTTGTACCGATACGTCTTTTCTGACACCTGGTATGCAGGCCGGTATAATTATACGATCATCGCATACGACAACGCTGGCAACAAAAAAACTAGCGCAGGACACAGCTTCAACGTCTCTGCAAACGTCTCCATGAGCATCGCCACCCTGAAAGACAGTTACACAGGAAACCAGTTTATCAATATCACGGATCCGCCGAACCCGCCACAGAACCTCACTGTGGTTAGTCGGGGTCTCACCTGGAACAATTATTACAATGCATCCTCCGAATGCAACATCCTGGAAAGCTATCAAGAGCCTGTGAACTACAGGGAGGATAATGGCTCATGGACGCCGATCAAGACCTCCCTTTCTCAGCTTACAAGTGATCACCCTGCCTATGGGTATGGGTATCGGCTGGGGAATGATCGCGGGTTGTTCGGTGTATACTTCAAACCAAATATTCAGAATGAATGGCCGGTCGCGTTCACCTACAATCGATCAGATGATCCCACCACCTCCGTGGTGAGAAGTAAACTTCTAGGAGTTGGGTATCTCGACCCGGCAAACAATTGGGCGTACCACTACCTACAAACGGTTCAGAACAGTCAAGGACAAACCCAGGACAATACAATTTCCTATCCTTATGTCTTCACAGGCACAAACATCACCTGGAGCTACGACAACACCGAACTCAAAGAAACAATCACGATGAACAACGCGACGAAGACGGTGCTACAGAATCACCCACCATCATCCTATGGTCTGCATGATGCAAGCTCGTATCTCGTGTTCATCACCAAGCTGGACTATCAGACCCTCAACCTGTATAACAGCTCGGGGTTGCTTTCAGGAAACGTTACGATCTCCGACACCGGGGTTGATCTCAGGGATGCGCTCGAGCAATTCAAGTGCGCCATGCCGCTCGGCGAAGCTTACACCTTGAGCAATGAATCGATGAGGCAGAAACTGACCTATCGCATTGTGCATTTACACGGAGATACCTACTTGCTTTCTGGTTTGAAGCTTTCTGATTTGAATGCGATGGTGTTCCCGGTGGTGATCGACCCGACGTTAACCCTCTCTTCCAGTACGAATGATGAACGTCTCTGCAACCATAGCACAAATTATCTTAATTCATGGAACGCGCTTACAAGCAATGGATTCATGGATGCGACGCATATTACCATCGGGCAGAGTAAGCAGACCTTGACCTATTATATCCACCGGGGTTTCGTGTTCTTCAACACCTCAGCGTTACCCTCGAACGCGATCATCGATAACGCAACCTTGGGCTTGTACAAGTCAAGC
>Ga0335070_10004189_pt1 | contig 16839 bp, 16 predicted proteins | sample Lox_Sample_13_FD_206722 | JGI IMG/M metagenome (GOLD analysis project Ga0335070, IMG submission 206722) | Soil microbial communities from Loxahatchee National Wildlife Refuge, Florida, United States - Lox_Sample_1.3 | ecosystem: Environmental > Terrestrial > Soil > Wetlands | place: USA... | reverse complement strand
TGCACCGGCTCTACGCGCCGGCGCACGGCGCGGCGAACGTGCTCGGCCAGGCGGCGATGCTGCGCGACTACTTCGCGGCGGCGCCGGCGGAGCGCTGGACCGCCGATGGCTCCGCGCCCGCCGACCCGAACGCCGCGGGGCACGTCTTCCTCGTCGGCTTTCCGCGCTCCGGCACAACCTTGCTCGAGCAGACGCTGGCCGGTCATCCCGCCGTCGTCACGAGCGAGGAAAAGGACCTTCTGGCGGACACGGCGCGCGAGCTCGCGGCCTCTCCGGCCGCTCTCGACAGGCTCGCGGCGCTCAAGCCGCCGCAGGCGGCGCGCCAGCGCGATCTCTACTGGAAAAGGGCGCGCGAAGCCGGGCTCAAGGCCAAGGACAAGGTCTTCGTCGACAAATTGCCGCTGAACACGCTCCTCCTGCCGCTGGTCGCGAAGCTCTTTCCGCACGCGAAGGTGCTGTTCGCGCTGCGCGATCCGCGCGACGTCGTGTTCTCCTGCTTCCGCCGCGCCTTCGACATGTCGGACCAGATGTACCAGCTGGTCACGCTCGAAGGCGCGGCGCGCTACTACGACGCCGTGATGGGCGCGGGCGAGATCTACCGCGCCAAGCTCGGGCTCGCCTGGCGCGACGTGCGGCACGAGGACTTCGTCCGGGACTACGAGGCGCAGGCACGCGACCTCTGCGGCTGGCTCGGGCTCACATGGAACGACGAGATGACGAAGGTCGCGGAGCGCCTGCGCGAGCGCGCCGTCAACACGCCGTCCACGATGCAGATCGTGCGCGGCGTCACGACCGAAGGTTTCGCCGCATGGAAGCGCTACGAGGCGCAGATGCAGGGCGTGATGCCGCTGCTCGCGCCGTGGGTCGAACATTTCGGCTACGAGGATTGATTGCCATGGCACAACGACGTTCTCCGACGCACCGCGCCCATGCCGGGCCGAGCCAGCGCCAGCTGCGCGTCGGCGAGATGCTGCGCCACGCGCTCGCCGAGGTCCTGCGCCGGGACGAGATCCGCGATCCGGAACTCGCCGGCGTGTCGGTGACGATCACGCAGGTGAAGCCGTCGCCCGACATGCGGCATGCGACGGTGTTCTGCGAGCCGCTGGGCGGCAAGAACGCGAAGGAGATCGTCGCGGCGCTCAACCGCCACAAGGGCTTCCTGCGCGGCGAACTCGGCCACGCGATCACGCTGAAATTCACGCCCGAGCTGCGCTTCGTCGAGGACGAGTCCTTCGCGGAAGCGCAGAAGATCGAGACGATCCTGAAATCCTCCCGGGTGCAGCGCGATCTCGCGGCGCCGAAGGATGAAGACGGCAATGGCACGTAGGAAGAAGGGCCAGCGGGTGCACGGCTGGGTCGTGGTCGACAAGCCGAAGGGCATGACCTCGACCCAGGCGGTCGGCGCCGTGCGCCGGATCTTCGACGCGCAGAAGGCCGGTCATGCCGGCACGCTCGATCCCATGGCGACGGGCATCCTGGCGGTGGCGCTGGGCGAGGCGACCAAGACCGTGCCTTTCGCGATGGATGCCGAGAAGGCCTATCGCTTCACGGCGCGCTGGGGCGAGGCGCGCGACAGCGACGATGCCGAGGGCAAGGTCGTGGCGACATCGGACAGGCGCCCGACCCGCGCAGAGATCGAGGCGGTCCTGCCCCGCTTCGTGGGCGAGCTGACCCAGGTGCCGCCGGCCTATTCCGCCATCAAGGTCCAGGGCGAGCGGGCCTACGACCTGGCGCGGGACGGGGAGGCGGTGGAGCTCGCGCCCCGGACGGTCGAGATCTACGAAGCGCGGCTCCTGAACGTGCCCGACCCGGACCATGCGGAGTTCGAAATGCTTTGCGGCAAAGGGACTTACGTCCGATCCTGGGTGCGGGATATCGCCCGGGCGCTGGGAACGGTCGGCCATGTCTCCGAGCTCCGCCGCACCCGGATCGGCGCCTTCGAAGAGAAAGATTCTTGCCCCCTAGTAACGGAGGGGGGTTCTGTGCATATTCCCGCCGCTTTTGAGCACTTGAGGCCCATTGCGACCGCGCTGGACGGCATCCCGGCGCTGGCCGTCACGGGCCCGGATGCGGTCCGTCTTCGAAGCGGCAATCCGATCCTGATCCGCGCGAACCAGTTCGCGAAGATCGCGGAGGGCCAGGCCGAGGGCGGCGATCTTCAGGGGCTCACGGTTTTTCTTCAGACATCTGAGGGCGAGCCGGTGGCACTGGCCGAAATCGCACAGGGCGAGCTCAGGCCATTCCGAGTATTCAACCTTTGAAGGACCCGACGCCGAACATGATCACCGCCGAACGCAAGAAGGAAGTCGTTGCGAAGTTCGCGACCAAGGAGGGCGACACCGGCTCGCCGGAGGTCCAGGTCGCGGTGCTCTCGGAGCGCATCAACAACCTGACCGAACACTTCAAGTCGCACGCGAAGGACCACCATTCGCGCCGCGGCCTGATCAAGATGGTGCAGACCCGGCGCAAGCTGCTCGACTACGTGAAGCAGGTCGACGCGAAGCGCTACGAGTCGCTCATCGAGCGTCTGGGCCTGCGCCGCTGAGCGGCCCGGTGCCATCAAGCACACGAATTCGCGTGAGTCCGCGATGGTCGCGGGCTCGCGCGCATGCACACCTCGACGGCATGGGCTGGACGGGGTGTTTGACGCACGCCAGGCAATGAGGCCGCCGTGCAATGCCGTCACGCAATCCGGCGTCGGCATGACGTAAGAAAGAAGAACGAAGATGTTCAACGTGCACAAGGAATCGATCCAATGGGGCGGCAGGACGCTGACGCTCGAAACCGGCAAGGTCGCGCGCCAGGCTGACGGCGCCGTCGTCGCCACCTACGGCGAGACCGTCGTGCTGGCCACCGTGGTCAGCGAGCACGCGCCGAGGGAAGGCCGCGACTTCTTCCCGCTCACCGTGAACTACCAGGAACGCTACTACGCCGCCGGCAAGATCCCGGGCGGCTATTTCAAGCGCGAGCGCGCGCCGACCGAGCGCGAGACGCTGATCTCGCGCCTCACCGACCGGCCGATCCGCCCGCTGTTCGCCGAAGGCTACAAGAACGAGACGCTGGTGGTGGTGCAGGTTCTCTCCCACGACATGGAGAACGATCCCGACATCATCGGCATGGTGGCCGCGTCGGCGGCGCTGACGATCTCGGGCGTGCCGTTCCTCGGCCCGCTCGGCGCCGCGCGCGTCGCCTGGATCAACGACCAGTACGTGCTGAACCCGCCGATCGACGAGATGGTCAACTCCAAGCTCGACCTCGTCGTCGCCGGCACGCGCGACGCGGTGATGATGGTCGAATCGGAGGCGCAGGAGCTGTCCGAGGCCGTGATGCTCGGCGCGGTGATGTTCGGCCATCGCGAGATGCAGGCGGTGATCGACGGCATCATCCGGCTGGCGGAGAAGGCGGCCAAGGATCCGCGCCCGCTGCCCGAGGACACCCACGCGGCGTTGCGCGAGAAGCTCAAGGGCATCGCGTCGCCCGAGCTCTCGACCGCGTTCCAGATCAAGGAAAAGCACGTCCGCCGCGATGCGATCGCGGCGATCCGGCAGAAGCTCGCGGCCGACTATGTCGGCGAGGGCGACGGCAGGGTCGACGCCAACGCCTTCTCGGACCTGATGCACGACGTCGAAGCCCATGTCATGCGCAACGCGGTGCTCGACACCAAGCGGCGCATCGACGGCCGCGACCTCTCGACGGTCCGCCCGATCTCGGTCGAGGTCGGCGTCCTGCCGCGCACCCATGGCTCGGCGCTCTTCACCCGCGGCGAGACGCAGGCGCTCGTCGTGACCACGCTGGGCACGGCGGAAGACGAGCAGTTCATGGATCAGCTGGAAGGCACCATCAAGCAGAACTTCATGCTCCACTACAACATGCCGCCCTACGCGGTGGGTGAGGTGGGCCGCATGGGCGCACCGGGCCGCCGTGAAGTCGGGCACGGCAAGCTCGCCTGGCGCGCGATTCATCCGATGCTGCCGACCAAGGAGCAGTTCCCGTATACGCTGCGCGTGGTGTCGGAAATCACCGAATCCAACGGCTCGTCGTCGATGGCGTCGGTGTGCGGCGCCTCGCTCGCGCTGATGGACGCGGGCGTTCCGATCAAGAAGCCGACCGCCGGCATCGCGATGGGCCTGATCCTGGAGGGCCAGCGTTACGCCGTCCTCTCGGACATCCTGGGCGACGAGGACCATCTCGGCGACATGGACTTCAAGGTCGCCGGCACCGAGGACGGCATCACCGCGCTCCAGATGGACATCAAGGTGGCGGGCATCTCGGAAGAGATCATGCGCGTCGCGCTCGACCAGGCGAAGCACGGCCGCATCCACATCCTCGGCGAGATGAGCAAGGCGATCACGTCGGCCCGTGCGGAGCTCGGCGAGCACGCGCCGCGCATCGAGCAGATCAAGATCCCGACCGACAAGATCCGCGAAGTGATCGGCTCGGGCGGCAAGGTGATCCGCGAGATCGTCGAGAAGACCGGCGCCAAGATCAACATCGAGGACGACGGCACGGTGAAGATCGCCTCCGCCGACGGCGAGTCGATCAAGGCGGCGCTCAAATGGATCAAGTCCATCGTGGCCGAGCCCGAGGTCGGCGAGATCTACGACGGCAAGGTCGTCAAGGTCATGGACTTCGGCGCCTTCGTGAACTTCTTCGGCCCCAAGGACGGCCTCGTCCATGTCAGCGAGCTGGCGCCGCAGCGCGTCAACAAGCCGTCCGACGTGGTCAAGGAAGGCCAGGCGGTGAAGGTGAAGCTGCTCGGCTTCGACGACCGCGGCAAGGTGCGCCTCTCCATGAAGCAGGTCGACCAGCAGACCGGCGAGGACCTGTCCAAGAAGCCCAAGGCCGAAGCGGCGCCGCCGGCGGCGCAGTAAGCCGATCGCAACGACAGATCGCCCGCGGGAGAAATCCCGCGGGCGATCTTCTTTTTCGCCGTGCTACAAGCATTGCGGTCACCGGAACCCACGCCATGCCTCTCGCAAGCGGACAGAGCCCGGCCGATCTCGCGGTCTTCGCGCTTGCGGTCGGTATATTGCCGCTCGTTTCGATCTTCCGCGGCCGGCGGATCGGGCAGGATCCGGCAGGCCTGCTGATCCCGAGCTACTGGCTGACGATCGCGCGCGGCGCCGCGGTGACGGTCCTGGTGCTCGGTCTGTGGCGATTGACGGGCCGCCCGCTCGATGCGCTCGGGCTCGCGACGCCTGCCGGCGCCGGGCTCTATTGTTTCGCCATCGTCGGCATCCTCGCGTTCGTGATGGCCGGACAGATCGTGTTCTTCGACCGCATCGTCAAGCCGGGCCGCCTTGCGAAGCTGCGATCGCAGCTGCCGGAGATGAAGATCCTGCCGCGCAACGGTCGCGAGCTCGCCGTCTTCCTGCTCGTGGCGGTCACGGCGGGAATCTGGGAGGAGCTGCTCTATCGCGGCTTCCTGATCTGGTTTCTCGCGCCCTATGCGACGCTCTGGGGCGCGGTCGCGCTTTCGACCGCGGTCTTCGCGCTCGGCCATGTCTATCAGGGCTGGCGCGGCCTGCCGCGATCGGGCTTCCTCGGCCTGCTCTTCGCCCTCGGCTATGTCGCGAGCGGCAGTCTCTGGTGGCTGATCGCGCTGCATGCGCTGGTCGACGTCTATGGCGGACTGGTCGCCTGGTCGGTGATGCGCGGGCCGGTGCCGGCGGCGGTGCAGCGCGCATGAAGGCAGCACTCTGCACGGCCATTGTGCAGCGATGCGCGGCACAAAAGCGACAGCGGGAAACCATCTGCGCAGATTGATGGTTAATCGCGATTTGCCGTTCTTGTGCGTGACGGTCGCGGCGACTAGCGTCGAAACCGGGTAGCGGGAGCAGGCCGCATGTTCGTCATTCTGCGGTTGATCAGTCTCATTCTGGTCGTGGTCGGCCTGATGCTGCTCGGCGCCGACATCGTCACGTCGCTCGAAAACGGCGGAAAGATCATGGTGCGCTCGCTCGACCAGGTCTGGGCGCTGTTCAACAAGCCGGCGGTCGCCGCCTTCCACGGCTGGTGCGACGCGCACCTTCCCGTCTTCCTCGCGCACGGCATTGCGGCGCTGTTCGCGCTGCCCGGCTGGGGCGCCACCGGCGTGCCCGGCATCATCCTCGCGTTCCTGTTCGGACGGCGCACCGCCGACGTCGGCGGCTAGCGCTCCGGCGCCCGGACTTTCACATCCGCATCAGCGGTTGGCGCCTGGAATCCAGAGCACGTCCTTCGCACCGCCGTCATTGGCAAGCCTGCTCGCGACGAAAAGATGATCCGACAGGCGGTTGATGTAGCGGATCGCCACGGCGCTCACGCTCTCCTTCTGCGCCAGCTCGACGATCAGGCGCTCCGCGCGGCGCGCGATGGCGCGCGCGAGGTGCAGATGCGCCGCCGCCGGCGTCCCGCCCGGCAGCACGAAGGAGTCGAGCGGCTTGAGCGCGGCGTTCATCAGGTCGATCTCCTGCTCGAGCCGCTCGACCTGGCTGTCGATGATGCGCAAGCGGCCCTCGCCGCGGGGCCCGGCCTCCGGGGTCGCGAGATCGGCGCCGAGATCGAACAGGTCGTTCTGGATGCGGCCAAGCATCGCGTCGAGCTCGTCGCGGGCGTGTAGGCGGGCGATGCCGATGGCAGCATTGGCCTCGTCCACCGTGCCGTAGGCGGCAACGCGAAGATCGTTCTTCAGCCGGCGGGTGCCGTCGCCAAGCGCGGTGTCGCCCTTGTCGCCGGTCTTCGTGTAGATGCGGTTCAGCGTGACCATGCTGCCAAAATACCGCGCAAAAACCCGCGCCGCAAAGGCGCTTGCGGGGGCAGGACCACTGGATATGATCCGCCCCGTTCCCATATAGAAGCACCGGACCATGCCCATCGAAGCTCCCGAAATCATCGAGGTCGAAGACACCCGCGTGAAGTGCGACGGGAACGGCGGCGCGCTCGGCCATCCGCGGGTCTATCTGGAAATGGGCGACGAGGATTTCGTCGAGTGCCCCTATTGCGACCGCCGCTTCGTGCTGAAGCCGGGAGCTCACCGGCATTGAGCAAGCCGGCCAAATCGTCGGGCGGGGCGGGCGCGCTCAAGAAGGGCGATCATCTCTACCTGGTCGACGGCTCGGGCTATCTGTTCCGCGCCTACCACGCGCTGCCGCCGCTGACGCGCAAATCCGACGGACTCCCGGTCGGCGCGGTGAGCGGCTACTGCAACATGCTGTGGAAGCTGCTCGAGGACATGAAGGGCTGGGAGCGGCCGACCCACCTCGCGGTCGTGTTCGACAAGAGCGAGGTCACGTTCCGCAACCAGATCTATCCCGAATACAAGGCGCACCGCCCGCCGGCGCCGGAGGACCTGATCCCGCAATTCCCGCTGGTGCGCGACGCGACCCGTGCCTTCGGCATCGCCTGCGTCGAGGAGAGCGGATACGAGGCGGACGATCTGATCGCGACCTATGCGCGCGAGGCGAAGGAAGCCGGCGCCCGGGTAACGATCGTCTCTTCCGACAAGGACCTGATGCAGCTGGTCGAGGACGGCGTGGTCCAGCTTCTCGACACGATGAAGAACAAGCGGATCGGCAGCGCCGAGGTGCTCGAACGCTTCGGCGTCGCGCCCGAAAAGGTGGTGGAGGTCCAGGCGCTCGCCGGCGACAGCGTCGACAACGTCCCCGGCGTTCCGGGGATCGGGGTCAAGACCGCGGCCGAGCTGCTCGGCACCTATGGCGATCTCGAGACGCTGCTCAAGCGCGCCGGCGAGATCAAGCAGCCCAAGCGCCGCGAGACCCTGCTCGCCAACGCCGAGAATGCACGCGTCTCGCTCAAGCTCGTCACGCTCGACCGCTACGCCAAGACCAGCGTTCCGATCGGCGACTTCGCGATGCACGAGCCGGATCCGCGGACGCTGATCCCGTTCCTCAAGGCGATGGAGTTCGCCGCCATCACCAAGCGCGTCGCGGCGCATTTCGACATTTCGAATGTCGACGACATCGCACCGGCCGCCGACCCGGCGCAGCGCAAGCTCTCATCGCCGGGCGACATCGAGCGGCTGCCGGCCAAGGCAATGGCGCCGATTCCGGCGGCCAAGGCCGTCGTGGAGTCCGAGCCCGGCGCGGTGCGCCTGGAAGACGAGATCCGCGCCAGGATCGACCATGACCGGTACGAGACGGTCACGACGGGCGCCCGGCTGGACGCGTGGATCGCGCGCGCGAGGGAGACCGGTCTCCTCTCGGTCGACACCGAGACGACATCGCTCGATCCGATGCAGGCCAAGCTCTGCGGCGTGGCGCTGTGCGTCGCACCCGGCGAGGCGTGCTACGTCCCGACCGGCCATTGCGCCTCGGAAGGCCTCAACCTCGGCGACAACCGCGTGCCCGACCAGCTCGCGGAAGCCGAAGTCCTGGAGCGCCTCGGGCCGGTGCTCGAAGACCCGTCGATCCTCAAGATCGCGCAGAACATGAAGTACGACTTCCTCGTCTTCCTGCAGCGCGGCATCCGGATCGCCGCGTTCGACGACACGATGCTGATCCACTACGTGCTGGACGGCGGCCTGCGCGCCCATGGCATGGACGAATTGTCGGCCGAGCACCTGAACCACACGCCGATCTCGTTCCAGGACGTCGCCGGCAAGGGCAGGGACCGGAAGACGTTCGACTTTGTGCCGGTGAAGGAAGCGACCAAGTACGCCGGCGAGGATGCCGATATCGCCTTCCGCCTGCACGCCCTCCTCAAGCCGCGCCTCATCAGGCAGGGCAAGCTTACGGTCTACGAGACGCTGGAGCGGCCGCTGGTTCCAGTGCTGTGCGACATGGAGCGCGAGGGCATCCAGATCGATCCCGGGTTGCTGCGCCGCCTTTCCAACGATTTCGCCAAGACCCAGGCGAAGCTCGAGCAGGAGATCTACAAGCTCGCCGGCGGCGAGTTCAACGTCGGCTCGCCCAAGCAGCTCGGCGACTTCTTCTTCGGCACGCTGAAGCTGCCGGGCGGGCGCAGGACCAAGACCGGCGCCTGGTCCACCGATGCCGACGTGCTCGAGGAGCTTGCGGCGCAGGGCCACGAGATCGCGAGCAAGGTGCTCGAGTGGCGGCAGCTTTCCAAGCTGCGCGGCACCTACACCGACGCGCTGCCGAGCTACATCAATCCGAAGACCGGCCGCGTCCACACCTCGTACCAGATGGCGGCGGCGGCGACCGGCCGCCTCGCCTCGACCGAGCCCAATCTCCAGAACATCCCGATCCGCACCGAGGAAGGCCGCCGCATCCGCCAGGCCTTCATCGCGCCGGAAGGCTTCAAGCTGATGAGCGCGGACTACAGCCAGATCGAGCTGCGGCTCTTCGCGCACATCGCCGACATCCCCGAGCTCAAGAAGGCGTTCGCGGAAGAGCAGGACATCCATGCGATGACCGCGTCGGAGATGTTCAACGTGCCGGTGAAGGGCATGCCGCGCGAGATCAGGAACCGCGCCAAGGCGATCAATTTCGGCATCATCTACGGCATCTCGGCCTTCGGGCTTTCCAACCAGCTCGGCATCCCGCGCAGCGAGGCCGACGAATACATCAAGAAATACTTCCAGCGCTTTCCCGGCATCCGCGACTACATGGAGGCGACCAAGGCGTCGGCGCGCAAGAACGGCTATGTCGAGACGCTGTTCGGCCGCCGCGTTCATATCCGGGAGATCAATTCATCCAACCCCGGTCATCGCGGCGGCGCCGAGCGCGCGGCGATCAACGCGCCGATCCAGGGCAGCGCCGCCGACGTCATCCGTCGCGCCATGGTGCGCATGCCCGAGGCGCTGAAGGCGAAGAAGCTCAAGGCCCGCATGCTGCTCCAGGTGCACGACGAGCTGGTGTTCGAGGTGCCGGACAAGGAGATCGACGCGCTCGCGAAGACCGCCAAGCAGGTGATGGAGAAAGCCGCGCTGCCGGCGGTGCAGCTCAGCGTACCGCTGACCGTCGACGCCCGCGCCGCCGAGAACTGGGACGCGGCGCACTAGGCTTGGCGAAGCCATCCTCGTATTCGAATTCCACGAGGAAGACGCGCTCGCCGCGGCCATGCTTGGCGATCTTGAGCAGGTCGACCAGTCCATCGAAGCCCGATTCGCGCGCCATCGCCGGCGTTATGTCGCGCAAGCCGATCTCCCTGATCGACGTCACACGGATATGGCCGGGACCGAGCGCGTAGGTGCCGCCGACCTTTACATGCGGCTTCTGCCAGATGCGGATGCTGGTCGTGATCTCGCCGCGCATGACCGGCTCGCGCAGGCGCTTGGTGAACATCATGGCCCAAGGATCGTCGGCTGCTTGCCGCACAGCGCGCAAGAGGGATCGGCCTTGAACGACACCGTGCGGAAGCGCGTCGCCAGCGCTTCGTAGATCAGGAGCCGTCCTGCCATGCTTTCGCCGATGCCGGTGATCTCCTTGATCACTTCGAGCGCTTGCAATGTCCCCATCACGCCGGCCGCGGCGCCAAGTACGCCGGTCTCCGAGCAGGATGGCGCCGTACCCGGCGGCGGCGCTTCGGGAAACAGGCAACGGTAGCAGGGCCAGTCATGACCCCGCTCATGCGCCTTGAAGGTCGCGAGCTGGCCGTCGAATTCGGTCACCGCGGCGGAAACCAGCGTTTTCTTCGCGAAGAAGCAGGCGTCGTTGACGAGGAACCGGGTCGGGAAATTGTCGGAGCCATCGGCCACGATGTCGTAGCGCGCGATGAGATCGCGCGCGTTGTCGGCCGTCAGCCGGACGGCATGGCGTTCGACCGTCACATGCGGATTGATCGCGCCGATCGCGTCGGCTGCGGAATCGGTCTTGGGCCGGCCAAGGTCGGCGGTCGTATGCGCGATCTGGCGCTGGAGGTTGGACAGGCTCACCTGGTCGAAGTCGACGATCCCGATCGTGCCGACGCCTGCGGCCGCCAGATAGAGGAGCGCCGGACTGCCCAGGCCGCCGGCCCCGACCACCAGCACCTTCGCGCTCCGCAGTCTTGCCTGGCCGGTGCCGCCGACCTCCCGCAATACGATGTGGCGCGCGTAGCGCTCGAGTTCGTCGTCCGACAGGCTCATAGCCGCTCATAGCCCATCGGACCGGGAGCAAAAAAGCGTGGAGCGCGGCTGATCGCCGCCCGATCCTGCTACCGGTGTCATTTTTAACACTTTGACCTTACTCGCATTTTTTTGGCGCTGGCTCCCAAGCCCTGCGTTGAAGCCATGGGTGCCTCCCTCTATTTTGCCCCCTAAACGGACCGAGGAGTGACTCGTGCCGGCGGTGGGGATTTTTCTGAGGTAGGCAATGTCGAACAACGGGCCGAGCGCCCACGGCCTCGAAAAGCAAGGCTTTCGCAATCTCAAGACGGTGCACTGGAATCTGACGCCCGCGGAGCTCTACGAGCACGCCATTGCGCGCCGCGAGGGCAATGTCGCGAAGAACGGCCCCATGGTCGTCCTCACCGGCCAGCACACCGGGCGTTCCGCCAGCGACAAGTTCGTGGTTCGCGACGCCGCCAGCGAGGGTCAGGTCTGGTGGGACAACAACAGGCCGATGTCGCCGGCGCATTTCGACGTGCTCTACGCCGACATGGTGAAGTTCGCCGAAGGCCGCGAGCTCTATGCCAAGGATCTGTTCGGCGGCGCCGATCTCGAGCATCGCCTGCCGGTCCGGATCGTCACCGAATACGCCTGGCATTCGCTGTTCGTGCATCAGCTCCTGATCCGTCCCGGGGCCGAGCAGCTCAAGGGCTTTGCGCCCGAATTCACGATCGTCGATCTTCCGAGCTTCGAAGCCGACCCGGCAAAACACGGCTGCGCGAGCAAGACCGTGATCGCGGTGAACTTCACCAAGAAGCTGGTCCTGATCGGCGGCACCTCCTACGCCGGCGAGATGAAGAAGTCCGTCTTCACGATCATGAACTACCTGCTGCCGGCCAAGCGCGTGATGTCGATGCATTGCTCGGCCAATGTCGGCAAGGACGGCAAGAGCGCGATCTTCTTCGGCCTCTCCGGCACCGGCAAGACGACGCTCTCGGCCGACGCCTCGCGCACGCTGATCGGCGACGACGAACACGGCTGGAGCGAGCACGGCGTCTTCAATATCGAGGGCGGCTGCTACGCCAAGGTGATCCGCCTGTCGCGCGATGCCGAGCCCGAGATCTTCTCGACAACCGAGCGCTTCGGCACGGTGCTCGAGAATGTGGTGATGGATCCGGCGACCCGCGAGCTCGATCTCGACAGCGATCGCTATGCCGAGAACACCCGCGCCGCCTATCCGATCGATTTCATCCCGAATGCGTCGGAAACCGGACGCGCCGGCCACCCGAAGAACGTCATCATGCTGACGGCGGACGCTTTCGGCGTGCTGCCGCCGATCGCCAAACTCACGCCGAGCCAGGCGATGTACCACTTCCTCTCCGGCTTCACGGCCAAGGTCGCCGGCACCGAGAAGGGCCTCGGCAAGGAGCCGCAGCCGACCTTCTCGACCTGCTTCGGCGCGCCGTTCATGCCGCGCCATCCGAGCGAGTACGGCAACCTGCTGCGCGACCTGATCGGCCAGCACCAGGCCGACTGCTGGCTGGTCAACACCGGCTGGACCGGCGGCGCGTTCGGCACCGGTTCGCGCATGCCGATCAAGGCGACGCGCGCGCTGCTCGCCGCGGCGCTCGACGGCAGCCTCGCCAACATCGAGATGCGCATCGATCCGCACTTCCGCTTCCGCGTGCCGGTTGCGGTGCCGGGCGTCGATACACGAATCCTGAATCCGCGCGACACCTGGGCCGACAAGGCCGCCTATGACGCGCAGGCGCGGAAGCTGGTCGGCATGTTCCGCGACAACTTCAAGAAGTTCGAGGCTCATGTCGGCAAGGACGTTCTCGAAGCCGCGCCCGCCCTCGCCGAAGCCGCGGAGTAGTTCTCGGAGCGCCATGCGATGCCGGTGACACTCGGATTGAACCACATCAATCTGAACGTCTCCGACGTCGCGCGCGCCGAAAAATTCTATCGCGAGGCCTTCGGCCTCGAGGTCCGTTTCGGCGAGGGTGACATGCTCTTCCTCGGCACGCCCGGCGGCCACGACATCATCACGCTCGCCAGGGCGCAGCCCGGCCAACCCATCGGCGACGGCGGCGTGTCGCATTTCGGCTTCCGCGCCGCGCCGCAAGAGTTCGACGCGATGGTCGCGCAGATCGAGCGCGCCGGCGCCAGGCTGCTGCGACGTGGCGAACACGGCCCAAGGGAGCCCTTCGCCTATTTCACCGATCCCGACGGCTACACGATCGAGCTCGGCTGCTAGCGCCGGCGATAGACCCACACCCGCGCCGGCGGCAGGTTGAGCAGGATGAAGGCGGCCTGCGTCACGCTCGCCCCGGCCGGCGGGGCCACCGGCGCGTGCAGGCGATAGGAGAACTGGACGAACGGCGCGCCCGGCTGGAGCCGCGCCAGCACGTCGGACAGCAGCTTCTCGCGCGTCGCCATCGGGAAGTTCACCAGCGGCATGCTCGACAGGATCGCCGCAAATCCGCGCTTCGGCCGGTTGCCCAGTGTTTTCTCCAGGTCGAATGCATCGCCGTTGATCACGTGCACGCCCGGATAGCGGGACGCGACCAGGCCTGCGAAGTCGCGGTCGTACTCGACCGCCGTGATGCGGTCCGGCGCGATGCCGCGCTCGATCATCGCCGCCGTCACCACGCCCGTGCCGGGCCCCAGCTCCAGGATCGGCCCCTCGGCATTCGCCGGAATCTGCGCCGCCATGGCGCGGCTCAAGCCGGGTCCCGACGGCGCGACCGCGCCGGTGGTGACCGGCCGGGCCATCAGGCGGCCGAGAAATCGCAATGTATCCGACATGATGCTCCGCTTCGGGACGGCGAGAGAGGCAGTGCCTTGACCGCCCTCTCTACCCGCCGGACCATGCGGCGTCGAGGCTGGGGGACGCATGAACAGGGGAACGCTTGCACTGGCCGCAACGGCGATGCTGATCGCCGCCACGACCGCCGCGTGGCCTTTCGGTACGATCCGCGGCATGGGCCAGAACGCCGAACACGAGCGCATCACGCGGCATGCGCTGGCCTGCGGCGAGGCCGGCGCCGTCGACGACTGCCTCGAGGCGAAGTCGCTCGAGGAACTCGCGGGCGGCGACGATGACTTCGGCGCGATCGGCATTCCGGACCGCGGCGAACTCATCAGCAAGAACATCGCGCATTGCGACAGCGGCGACTGGCTCGACATCCCCGGCTATCCGCACAGCCAAAGCCAGGCACAGGCCGCGCTGGAAGGCTGCCGCGGCTGGATGAAAGCGCATCTGGACGAGGCGGTGAGCGACGCCGGCGCGCTGGTGGATCGCGACGGCAACCTGCGGCCCGATCAGGTCAAGGCGTCCTGCATCTTCGTCGGCCAGATCAAGGGCAAGGCGAAGTGCAACGTGATCCAGGACCTCGGCATCCTGCTGCACGCTTCGCAGGACTTCTACGCGCACAGCAACTGGGTCGATCAGGCCGATTCATCGCAGCCCACCGGCGTCGAGAATCCGCCCGGCCTGAACCAGCGCGGGCGGGCGCCCTTCATCGATTTGCGGCGCGACCATCCCTTCCCGCAGGGCCTCATCTCCGGGTGCTACGAGAAGCCGCCAGAGCCCGACCATTGCAACTACGGTCCGGGCGGCAGCCTGCATCGCGTGAAGCACATGGTGGTCAACAAGGACGACGGCACCATCGATCCGGTCATCGGCGACGGTACCACCATCCGCGGCCGCCACGACGACAACTTCGCGCACGCGGTGGAGGCTGCGATCGACGACACCCGCGACAAGTGGCTGACCTTCCGCCGGCGCCTGACGGACGCCTATGGCGCAAAGACCGGCGCCCTGATGGCCTGCGCCATCAGCCATGACGATCCCGTCGCCGACTGCAGCAATTGATGGATATTCGCCGCAGGACGACTAGTTCTTCGTCTCGCTGGCGAAGAAGCTCTTGGCCTTGGCGAGCCAGCTTTCGCTCTCGGGATGGGTGCCGGCTTCGTTGAGCTTGTCGAACTCCCTGAGCAGTTCCTTCTGCCTCTTGGAGAGCTTGACCGGCGTCTCGACCACGAGCTCGACGTAGAGGTCGCCATGCAGGCCGCCGCCGCGCAGCACCGGCATGCCCTTGCCGCGCAGGCGGAACTGGCGTCCGGATTGCGCCCCTTCCGGGATCGTGACCTTGACCTTGCCGCCGTCGAGCGTCGGCACGTCGATCGCGCCGCCGAGCGCGGCGGTGACGAACGATACCGGTGCGCGGCAATAGAGATCGTGGCCCTCGCGCTGGAAGATCTCGGCCGCCTTCACCGACACGAAGATGTAGAGGTCGCCGGCCGGTCCGCCATTCATGCCCGCCTGGCCTTCGCCCGAGAGCCGGATGCGCGTGCCTTCCTCGACGCCGGGCGGAATGTCGACCGACAGGGTGCGCTCCTTCTGCACGTGGCCGGAGCCCTTGCAGCCCTTGCAGGGATGCTTGATGACGCGGCCGGTGCCGCGGCAGCCCGGGCAGGTCCGCTCGATGGTGAAGAAGCCCTGCTGCGCCCGCACCTTGCCGATGCCCGAGCAGGTCGGACACTGCTCGGCCTTGTGGCCCGGCTCGGAGCCGGAACCGCCGCACGCTTCGCAGGCCACGGCGCTCGGCACCTTGATCTGGGCGTTGCGGCCCTTGTAGGCCTCTTCCAGCGTGATCTCGAGATTGTAGCGCAGGTCGCCGCCGCGGTTCTGGCGCCGGGCGCGCCGCCCGCCCATGAACTCGCCGAACAGATCGTCGAACACGTCGGTGAACGACGAGGCGAAGTCGAAGCCCGAAGGGCCGCGGCCGCCCATGCCGTTCTCGAACGCCGCGTGGCCGAAGCGGTCATACGCCGCGCGCTTCTGGTCGTCCTTCAGGACGTCGTAAGCCTCGTTGATTTCCTTGAACTTGACCTCGGCGGTGTGGTCGCCGGGATTGCGGTCGGGATGGCATTCCATCGCCAGCTTGCGATAGCTGGACTTGAGCTCGGTGGTGGAGGCACCCTTCTGGCACCCGAGGACTTCGTAATAACAACGCTTCGCCATGGCGCTACGCTAGTCTCGTCCTGTTAAAAAAGAGCCCGGCGGAGTTACACGCCGGGCTCTGTGGCTACCTGGCCCGGCGTTACGCCGCGCCCTTCTTCTTGTCGTCGTCGACCTCGGAGAATTCCGCGTCGACCACGTTTTCGTCCTTCGGCGCCTCGCCGCCCTGGCCGCCGGCATCCTCGCCGCCCGCGCCCTGCGCCTGCTGCGCCTTGTACATCGCCTCGCCGAGCTTCATCGAAGCCTGCGCCAGCGCGTTGGTCTTCGCCTTGATGTCGTCGGCGTTGTCGCTCTTGATCGCTTCCTTGAGTGCGGCGATGGCGTTCTCGATGGCCGTGCGCTCGGCCGCGTCGACCTTGTCGCCGTGCTCCGCGAGCGCCTTCTCCGTCGAGTGGACAAGCGCGTCGGCCTGGTTCTTGGCCTCGACCGCCTCGCGCCGCTTCTTGTCCTCGCCCGCGTGCGCCTCGGCGTCCTTGACCATCTTCTGGATGTCGGCCTCGGAGAGGCCGCCGGACGCCTGGATGCGGATCTGCTGCTCCTTGTTGGTCGCCTTGTCCTTCGCGGTGACGCTGACGATGCCGTTGGCGTCGATGTCGAAGGTGACCTCGACCTGCGGCACGCCGCGCGGAGCCGGCGGAATGCCCATCAGGTCGAACTGGCCGAGCAGCTTGTTGTCTGCCGCCATCTCGCGCTCGCCCTGGAAGACGCGGATCGTGACGGCGGTCTGGTTGTCCTCGGCCGTCGAGAAGATCTGCGACTTCTTTGTCGGGATCGTGGTGTTGCGGTCGATCAGGCGGGTGAACACGCCGCCCAGTGTCTCGAT
>Ga0335070_10004188_pt1 | contig 16839 bp, 17 predicted proteins | sample Lox_Sample_13_FD_206722 | JGI IMG/M metagenome (GOLD analysis project Ga0335070, IMG submission 206722) | Soil microbial communities from Loxahatchee National Wildlife Refuge, Florida, United States - Lox_Sample_1.3 | ecosystem: Environmental > Terrestrial > Soil > Wetlands | place: USA... | reverse complement strand
CGTCTCGGCGCGCTCCATGTCGGCGCGCAAGCCGGCGAGCGCCGCCGGATCGCTCAGATCGACGCCCGCCGAGTTGACGCGCTCGGGGCGGTACATGTCGCGCGGCAGGGGAATGCGCGGATGCGGCTTCTGCGCCAGCGCCGCGACGGTCTCGACCGGATCGGCGACGATGGTCTCGACCGGCAGGGTCTCGTCGACGATGCGGTTGACGAAGGAGGTGTTGGCGCCGTTCTCGAGCAGGCGCCGCACCAGATAGGGCAAGAGATCCTCGTGGCTGCCGACCGGCGCGTAGATGCGGCACGGCCGCCCCTCCGCACCCGGCGCCACGATCTGCTCGTAGAGCGCCTCGCCCATGCCGTGCAGGCGCTGGAATTCCCAGTCGCGGCGAGCGCCGGCGAGCTCCAGGACGGTCGCGAGCGTCAGCGCGTTGTGAGTCGCGAACTGTGGATAAATCGCGTCGGCGGCCGCGAGCAGGCGCTTGGCGCAGGCGATGTAGGACAGATCTGTCGAGGCCTTGCGCGTATAGACCGGATAGAAGTCGAGGCCGCGCTCCTGCGCGCGTTTGATCTCGCTGTCCCAATAGGCGCCCTTGACCAGGCGCACCATGAGGCGCCGGCCCGCGCCGCGCGCGAGTTCGGCCAGCCAATCGACCACGGCGGGTGCGCGCTTCTGATATGCCTGGACGGCGAGGCCGAGGCCGTCCCAGCCGGCGAGGCGCGGCTCGCGCGCGGCCGCCTCGAACACGTCGAGCGTCAGGTCGAGCCGGTCGGCCTCCTCGGCGTCGACCGTGAGGCCGATGCCCTGCTCCTTGGCGAAGGAGGCGAGGCCCGTGAGGCGCGGCACGAGCTCGTCGAGCACGCGGCCGCGCTGGGCGAACTCGAAGCGCGGATGCAGCGCCGAGAGCTTGACCGAGATGCCCGGCCCGTCGATCGGCCCGGCGCCGGCCGCGGCGCGGCCGATCGCGGCGATCGCTTGATCGTAGGCCTCGTAATAGCGCTCGGCGTCGGCTTCGGTGCGCGCCGCCTCGCCCAGCATGTCGTAGCTGTGGCGATAGCCGCGCTTTTCATTGGCGCTCGCCCGCTCCAGCGCCGCCTCGATGGTGCGGCCCATGACGAATTCCTCGCCGAGGATGCGCATGGCCTGCAGCATCGCCTCGCGCACCACCGGCTCCGAGCCGCGCGCGACCAGGCGCCTCAAGGTGGCGCCGAGATCGGCGGCGCGCGCCTCCTCGGCGCGCAGCAGGCGGCCGGTCAGCATCAGCGCCCAGGTCGAGGCGTTGACGAACAGCGAGTCGCTCTGCCCGAGATGGCGCTCCCAATCGGCCGAGCCGACCTTGTCGCGGATCAGCCGATCGGCGGTCTCGGCGTCGGGAATGCGCAGCAGCGCCTCGGCCAGGCACATGAGCACGATGCCCTCGGTGCTGGAGAGGCTGTATTCGTGGAGGAAGGCGTCGATGCCGCCCTGGCCGGGCTGCGCGGCCCGCACCGCCTCGACCAGCGCGCGCGCCTGGCGCGCGACGCGCGCCTTGGCCGCGGGCTCGAGCGCCGCCTCGTGCAGCAGCCGCTCGACGGCGGCGGTCTCGTCGGCGCGATAGAGCGCGCCGATCGCGGCGCGCCCGGCGTCGGTCTCAGGAGCGTCGGCGGTGAAGATCATGGCGCGTGCGCATGACTGGCCCACGCCGCAACCGGAACGGCTTCGCGCTCAGACTGCGCCGAACGCGACGCGCCGATCGGCGTGCCTCACTCGAACTCTTCGGGCCCGGGCGGCAGCTTGGAATCGGTGATCACCTGCTTCGCCACGACGATCCCGCCGCCCACCAGGAAGCCGGCCACGAAGACCAGGGCCAGGAGCCCCAGCGCCCGCCTGACCCACCAGGTCATGCCAGCCACCAGGTCATGCGGGCACCCGTTCGCGAATGGCGGATGACTTCGACCATAGCGCGCCCTCCCCTGCGGCCAGTCAAACACAAGCCAGCGATGATTCCGAGTCGAATCGGGCGAAAATATGACGCGTCACAGCAGGCCGAGGGCGCGCAGCTCCTCGACCATCTTGGGCGGCAGGTCGTCGTCCCCCGCGGCGCCCTTGGGCGCATCGGGCGGCGCGTCGGCGGGCTCGAGATAACGCCAGCCCTGATGCGGCCGGCGCGGCTGCGGGCGTGTCAACACCAGCTTGGGATCGAGGGCGATGGCGCAGGCCGGCCCGCCGCTCGGCCGCGTGCCGTGCTCGAAGCCGGTCAGGCGCTGGCGCGCGCGCACCAGGCCCTTGACGATCCAGTACATCGAGCCGCCGTCGAGCAATTCCTCGGCGCGGCGCGGAAAATGACGCGTGTAGTGCACGAGACGGCCGAGCCGCTTCAGACGCTCGGCCTGGAATTCGGCGATCTGCTCGACCGAGTCGCAGCCGACCGCGATTTTCAACAGGTGCAGCGCCATGCCCCGTGCCGCCCGCGCTCAGGCCCGTGCGCGCAGCGCCTGCGCCACCTTGGACGACGGCGCGCGGCCGAGATGGTCGCAGATATAGCGCCCGGCCGCGGCCACCGCGTCGAGGTCGACGCCCGTCGCGATGCCCAGGCCGTGCAGCATGTAGAGCACGTCCTCGGTCGCGACATTGCCGGCCGCGCCCGGCGCATAGGGGCAGCCGCCGAGGCCCGAGACCGAGGCGTCGACCACGGCGATGCCGCGCTCGAGGCAGGCCAGGATGTTGGCCAGAGCCTGGCCGTAGGTGTCGTGGAAATGCACGGCGAGCTGCGCGACCGGCACGCGCTTGGCCACCGCGTCGATCATCGCCGCGGCCTTGCCCGGCGTGCCGACGCCGATCGTGTCGCCGAGCGAGACCTCGTAGCAGCCGAGATCGTGGAGGCGCTGGGCGACCTCGGCGACCTTCTCCGGCGCGACCTCGCCCTCATAGGGACAGCCGAGCACGCAGGAGACATAGCCGCGCACGCGGATGCCCTGCTCCTTGGCGGCGGCACAGACCGGCGCGAAGCGCTCGAGGCTCTCGTCGATCGAGGCGTTGATGTTCTTCTGCGAGAACGTCTCGGAGGCGGCGCCGAACACCGCGATCTCCTTGGCCCCGGCCGCGGCGGCGCGCTCGAAGCCGCGGATATTGGGCACCAGTACGGGAAAGCTCGTGCCGCGGCGGCGCGCGATACCGGCGAGCACCTCGGCGCTGTCGGCCATCTGCGGCACCCAGCGCGGCGAGACCATGGCGCCGGCCTCGACCACGGGAATGCCGGCGGCCGAGAGGCGGTCGATCAGCGCGATCTTGACCGCGGTCGCCACGGTCTTCGGCTCGTTCTGCAGGCCGTCGCGCGGGCCGACCTCGACCAGCTTGACGCGCTTGGGCATGGACGCGGCGGACAATGCCATTTCAGGCGTTCTCTGCGGGCTCGAAATCGAGCAGGTCGGCGCCCTCCTCGACCTGGTCGCCGACCGCGTAGTTGACGGCCGTGATTGTGCCATCGGCCGGGGCGGCGATGGTGTGCTCCATTTTCATGGCTTCTATGACGAGCAGGGCCTGGCCGGCGGTCACGCGCGCGCCCTTCTTGACATGGACCTGGATGATCTTGCCCGGCATGGGCGCGGTCAGGCGGCCGCCGGCCGTATCGGCGCCGACCGAGGCGGCGCGCGGGTCGACGAAACGCAGCGTGCGGCTTTGTCCGCCCTGGAACACCACGATCTCGCCATCGAGCCGCGCCACCGTCGCGCGGCACTCGCGGTCGCCGAGACGGGCCTCGAGCGTGCGGTCGGCGCCGAGGCGGCCCTCGGCGGCGAGGCTGCCGCCCGGCAGATCGAGCGCGTAGCCGGTGCGACGATAGTGGACCATGACGCGGACAACGTCGGTGCCGTCGTCGAAGCGCAGCTCCTGGCGGCCCTCGTCGTTGAGCCGCCAGCCGTCGGTCGCGTGCCAGGGCGACCAGGGATCGGCCGAGGCGGCGGCGCGGACGCGCGCGGCCTGGGCCTGGCTTTCGAGCACGGCGAGCGCGGCGAGCGCGAGCGTCGTGTCGTCGGCCGGCGCCTGCGGCGGCACCAGCTCGGCGCGGTGGCGCGCGATGAAGTCGGTGTCGACCGCGCCGGCGGCGAACTGGGGATGGACGGCAAGCGCCGCCAGGAAATCGCGGTTGGTGACGAGGCCGGCGACCGTGCAGCCGGCCAGCGCCGCACCGAGCCGGCGCAGCGCCGCCGCGCGATCGGGGCCCCAGGCGACCAGCTTGGCGATCATCGGATCGTAATGCACCGAGACGACGTCGCCCTCGCGCACGCCGGTCTCGACGCGCACGGTCGCGTCCTCGGCCGGGAAGCGCAGATGCGCGAGGCGGCCGGTCGCCGGCACGAAATCGCGCGCCGGGTCCTCGGCGTAGAGCCGCGCCTCGAAGGCGTGACCGTCGATGCGCAGATCCTCCTGCCGGCACGGCAGCGTCTCGCCGGCGGCGACGCGCAGCTGCCACTCGACCAGATCCTGGCCGGTGATCATCTCGGTCACCGGATGCTCGACCTGGAGACGCGTATTCATCTCCATGAAATAGAACGCGCCGGCCTGGTCGGCGATGAACTCGACCGTGCCCGCGCCGACATAGCCGACCGCCTTGATCGCCGCGATGGCGGCGGCGCCCATCTCGGCGCGGCGCTCCGCCGTCATGCCGGGGGCCGGCGCCTCCTCGATCACCTTCTGGTGGCGGCGCTGCACCGAGCAATCGCGCTCGAACAGATGCAGCGCGTTGCCGTGGCCGTCGGCGAACACCTGGATCTCGATGTGGCGCGGCCGCTCGAGATATTTCTCGATCAGCAGCAGGTCGTCGCCGAAAGCGGCCTTGGCCTCGCGCTGGGCGCCGGCGATGGCGTCCTTGAGCTCCTTGGCCGCCCCGACCACGCGCATGCCCTTGCCGCCGCCGCCCGCCGAGGCCTTGATCAGCACCGGATAGCCGATCTTCTGGGCCGCGCCCTTGAGCGTCTCGAAATCCTGGTCGCGGCCGTGATAGCCGGGGACGAGCGGCACGCCCGCCTTCTCCATCAGGCGCTTGGCCGCGCTCTTCGAGCCCATGGCGCGGATCGCCTCGGGCGGCGGGCCGATGAAGACGACGCCGGCGGCGGCGCAGGCCTCGGCGAAGGCGGCGTTCTCGGCGAGAAAGCCGTAGCCCGGATGGACCGCATCGGCGCCGGCCTTGACCGCCGCCGCGACGATGCGGTCGATGCGCAGATAGCTGTCGGCCGCGGGCGCCGGGCCGATCAGATGCGCCTCGTCGGCGAGCGCGACATGGCGGGCGCCGGCGTCGGCCTCGGAATAGACCGCGGCCGCGCGGATGCCGAGGCGGCGCGCCGTGCGGATGACGCGGCAGGCGATCTCGCCGCGATTGGCGATCAGTATCGTGTCGAACATGTCCCGACCGCCCGTTCAGTCATGCGGTTCGCGCCGCCGTTCGCGCGCGTAGCTGATGATTTCCGAAAAACCGAACAGGAGCAACAGCACGCCGCACACGATCTGGATGGCGACGATGACCCGGATCAGATTGCCCTCGGGAGCGACATCCCCGTAGCCGACGGTGCTGAGCGTCGTGATCGAGAAGTAGAGACTTTCCGAAAAAGTGATGACGCGCGGCCGGCCGTTGATCAGAAACTGGGGCACCGTCGAATAGACGTCGATCACCCGATAGATGCTGGCAAATACGATGACCAGCATGGAATAGAACGTCAGGAACGCGACCGCCGGCACGATCAGCCGGGCCATCCGGGTGAAGAACTGGTCGAACAGCAGGCTGGTGTCGATCAGAAAGGTCGAGACGTCGCGGCAGACCGCGATGACGATGATCGAGATTGCCGCCATCGCCGCCACGAAGGCGGCGTCCGCCCAATCGCTCGGGACTTCCAACGCGGGCAGGAAGAACGTCAGCGCGCCGATCGCGAACACAGGCACGAGCCAAAGAAAGATGCGTCCGATATGTCGAACGTCACGCAGGTGATCGGCGGTTACGATGTCCTCGATCTGTTGCCGCCGCCACCAGGCGCCGACATAGAAGGCAATGATCGGCATCAAGTAGCCGACCGCGAGGAGCGGCCGCGTGACGGCCGAGAAATTCACTTCGACGAAGAAGATGAAAATACAGGTATAGACCCCGATCAGATTGGTGACCGCGAGCGCGAAGAAATGGCTGTGCGGGAACACATAGAGCAGGACGATGACGCCGCCCACGACGATCAGGAAGTTGACGACGAGGTAATAGCTGAAGACCGGGACCGCGGCCGCGTCGATCAGGAGAACGAGAGCGGCCGTCAGGCCGATCGCGACCACCAGATTGCGGCGCGCGCGCTGCATGCCGGCCTAGCGCGACCAGCGCGGCTTGCGCTTCTCGAGGAAGGCCGAGACGCCCTCGCGGCCCTCGTCGGTCGCGCGGATCTCGGCGATGCGCCGGGCCGTGTCGGCGATCAACGCCTCGTCGATCGGCGCGCCGGCGACCCGCGCGATCAGCGCCTTGGCCGCGGCCTGCGCGTCTGGGCCGGCCTGCAGCAGCACCTCGACGAGCCGCGCACCGGCCGCCTCCACGTCCTCCGGAGCGACGACCTCGTGCGCCAGACCAAGGCGTCGCGCGTCCTCGGCGTCGAACACCTCGGCGGTCAGGAAATAGCGCCGCGCCGCGCGCGCGCCCATGGCGCGCACGACATAGGGGCTGATCACGGCCGGGATCAGGCCGAGCTTGACCTCGGACAGGCAGAATTTCGCCGTCGACGCCGCGATCACGATATCGCAGCAGGCGACCAGCCCGACGCCGCCGCCATAGGCCGCGCCGTTGACCAGGCCGAGGGTCGGCTTGGCCAGGCGGTCGAGCGACGCCATGAGCGCGCCCAGGCCCTCGGCGTCGCGCACGTTCTCGGCCATGGAATAGCCGGCCATGCGTTTCATCCAGTTGAGGTCGCCGCCGGCCGAGAAGCTCTTGCCCGCGCCGGTCAGCACGACGACGCGCACGCGGCCGTCGCCGTCGAGCGCCTGGAAGGTCTTGGTCAGCTCGGCGATCAGCGCGTCGTCGAAGGCGTTGTGCACCTCCGGGCGGTCGAGCAGGACCCGGGCGATGCCGCGCGCGTCGATGTTGGTCTTCACCGCCGCCATGGCGCTACATCCGGAACACGCCGAAGCGCGTCTCCTCGACCGGCGCGTTGAGCGCGGCCGAGAGCGACAGCGCCAGCACGGTGCGCGTCTCGGCCGGATCGATCACGCCGTCGTCCCAGAGGCGCGCCGAGGCGTAATAGGGATGGCCCTGGGTCTCGTATTGCTCGAGGATCGGCTGCTTGAACGCCGCCTCGTCGGCTTTCGACCATTTCTTGCCCTCGGCCTCGATGTTGTCGCGGCGCACCGTCGCGAGCACCGCGGCCGCCTGCTCGCCGCCCATCACCGAGATGCGCGCGTTCGGCCACATCCAGAGGAAGCGCGGACCGTAGCCGCGGCCGCACATGGCGTAGTTGCCGGCGCCGAAGCTGCCGCCGATGATGACCGTCAGCTTCGGCACCTTGGCGCAGGCGACGGCGGTCACCATCTTGGCGCCGTCCTTGGCGATGCCGCCGGCCTCGTATTTGCGGCCGACCATGAAGCCGGTGATGTTCTGCAGGAAGACCAGCGGGATGCCGCGCTGGGCGCACAGCTCGATGAAATGCGCGCCCTTCAGCGCCGATTCCGAGAACAGGATGCCGTTGTTGGCGACGATGCCGACCGGGTAGCCGTGAATGCGCGCGAAGCCGCAGATCAGCGTCGTGCCGTAGAGCTGCTTGAACTCGTCGAGCTCGCTGCCGTCGACGATGCGCGCGATGACCTCGCGCACGTCGTAGGGCTTGCGCACGTCGGCCGGAATGATGCCGTAGATGTCCTCGGCGTCGTAGAGCGGCGGCTTCGGCTCGCGCAGCTCGACCGTGGGCCGCTTGACGCGGTTGAGCGTGCCGACGATGCGCCGGGCGATGCCGAGCGCGTGGGCGTCGTCGAGCGCGTAGTGGTCGGTCACGCCCGAGACGCGCGAATGGACGTCGGCGCCGCCCAGGTCCTCGGCGCTCACCACCTCGCCCGTCGCCGCCTTCACCAGCGGCGGGCCGCCCAGGAAGATGGTGCCCTGGTTGCGCACGATGATGCTCTCGTCCGACATCGCCGGCACATAGGCGCCGCCCGCGGTGCACGAGCCCATGACCGCGGCGATCTGCGGAATGCCGAGGCCCGACATGGTCGCCTGGTTGTAGAAGATGCGGCCGAAATGCTCGCGGTCGGGAAAGACCTCGTCCTGGTTGGGCAGGTTGGCGCCGCCCGAGTCGACGAGATAGACGCAGGGCAGCCGGTTCTGCAGCGCGATCTCCTGGGCGCGCAGGTGCTTCTTCACGGTGACCGGGAAATAGGTGCCGCCCTTGACGGTAGCGTCGTTGGCGATGACGACGCATTCCTGGCCGGAGATGCGGCCGACGCCGGCGATGATGCCGGCCGCCGGCACCTCGCCGCCATACATGCCGTGGGCGGCGAGCTGGCCGATTTCCAGAAACGGTGCGCCGGGGTCGAGAAGCGTGCGCACCCGGTCGCGCGGCAGGAGCTTGCCGCGCGCCAGGTGCCGCTCGCGGGCGCGCGTGCCGCCGCCCTCCTTGATGCGCGCGACGTGCTCGCGCAGATCGGCGACCAGCGTCTTGAGGCGCTCGGCATTGCCGCGGAACTCGGCGCCGCGCCGGTCGATCGCGGTCTTGATCGCGGTCATCGGCTACTCGCCCGCCGTCGCCGCCGCAGCCGCCGGGGCCTTGCGCAGCATGAGCCAGAGGACCGCGAGGCTGACGATCAGGATGAACGGCAGGGCCACGAGATTGAGCACGGTCCAGCCGAGATTGTAGAGGATGTTGCCGCCGAAGAACGAGGCCAGGCCGGCGAAGCCGAACACCAGGAACTCGTTGGTCGCCTGGGTCTTGGCGCGCTCGGCCACCGTGTGGGTCTGCGGCAGGAGCGTGGTCGCGCCGACGAAGAGGAAATTCCAGCCGATGCCGACCAAGGTCAGCGCGCTCCAATAGTGCCAGACCGAGGTGCCCGAGGTGGCGATCGCGATGCACAGCACGTTGCACACCGCGCCGGTGAGCATGATGCGCGGCACGCCGAAGCGCTTGATCAGGTAGCCGGTGACGAAGGACGGCGCGAACATGCCGAGCACGTGCCACTGGATGACGAAGGCGGCGTCGGCGAAGGAATGGCTGTGCTGCACCATCGAGAGCGGCGTGACCGACATGAGCAGGATCATCACGCCATAGCCGAGGCCGGCGCTCGCCGCCGCGACCATGAACACCGGCTGGCGCACGATCTCGCCGAGCGGCCGTTGCGGCCCGGCGATCTCGTGCGCCGCGGGCCGCGGCACGTGGACGAACTGCAGCATGAGCACGGCGAGGATCGCGAGCCCGATCAGGCCGACGAACACGCCGGCGAAATCGTAGGGCATCAGCAGCTCCTTGGTCAGGCGGGCGAGCAGCGGCCCGATGAAGGCGGCGATCAGTCCGCCGGCCATGACCCACGAGATCGCGCGCGCGCGGCGCTCGGCCGAGACCGCCTCGGCGGCGGCGAAGCGATAGTAGTTGTTAAAGGCGTTGTAGCCGCCGAGCAGCGCCGTGCCGCCGCAGAACAGCCAGAAGCTCGCCAGATAGATGGCGCCGGCGCAGATCACGGCGCCGACCATGCCGATGCCGGCGCCGAGCATGAAACCGGCGCGCCGGCCGATATGGCGCATCAGGTGCGAGGCGATGACGGTGAAGATCGTCGTGCCGCCCCAGCTGCACGCGATCGGCAGCGTCGCCAGGCTCTTGTCGGTCGCCAGCATGTTGCCGACCAGCGACGAGACCGAAGCGACCAGCACGACGCCGGTCGTGGCCGAGCCCCAGCACGCGGACAGGAGCGCCACGTCCCGCCAACCCGAAGTGCGACTCATACGCGTTATTCCTCCCGCAGCGCCCTGCTGATGACCATGCGCTGGACATCGCTGGTGCCCTCGTAAATCTGACAGACCCGCACGTCGCGGTAAATCCGCTCGACCGGGAAGTCCGCCAGGTAGCCATAGCCGCCATGGATCTGGATGGCGTCGGAGCACACCCGCTCGGCCATCTCGCTGGCGAACAGCTTGGCCATCGAGGCTTCCTTGAGACAGGGCTGGCCGGCGTCCTTGAGGAGAGCGGCGTGGTGCACCATCTGGCGCGCCACCTCGATGCGGGTCGCCATGTCGGCCAGGCGGAAGGCGACCGCCTGATGCTCGATGATCGGCTGGCCGAAGGCAGTGCGCTCCTTGGCATAGGGCAGCGCCGCGTCGAGCGCCGCGCGCGCCATCCCGACCGACTGCGCGGCGATGCCGATGCGGCCGCTTTCGAGGTTGGCGAGCGCGATGCGATAGCCCTCGCCCTCGCGGCCGAGCAGCAGGTCGGGCGTCACCTCGACGTCGTCGTAGAGGATCTGGCAGGTATCGGAGGCGCGCTGGCCGAGCTTCTTCTCGACATTGGCGACGATGTAGCCCTTGCTGTCGGTCGGCACCAGGAAGGCCGAGATGCCGCGCTTGCCGGCCTCGGGATCGGTCGCGGCGAAGGTCAGGGTGACTCCGGCGAGCCGCCCCGAGGTGATGAACTGCTTGGTGCCCGAGAGGATGTAGCGGTTGCCCTCGCGCCGGGCGCGCGTCTTGATGTTCGACGCGTCGGAGCCGGCCTGCGGCTCGGTCAGCGCAAAGGCGCCGATCATCTTGCCGCGCGCCAGCGGCCTGAGGAAGCGCTCCTTCTGCTCGGTGCTGCCGAAGGTATTGATCGCCGCGCAGACCGGCGAGTTGTTGACGCTCATGACCGTCGAGATGGCGCCGTCGGCGGCGGCGACCTCCTCGAGGGCCAGGACGTAGGACAGGAAATCGGCCTCGGCCCCGCCCCACTCCGCCGGCACCATCATGCCCATCAGGCCGAGCCCGCCCATCTCGGCGAGCAGCGGCTCGGAGAGGGCGGCCGATCGGTCGCGCTGGGCAGCGCCGGGCGCGAGCCGGTCCTGGGCGAACTGGCGCGCCATATGGCGGATGAGGATGTGTTCCTCGGTCAGCAGCACGGCGACCCACCCCCGGCCGGCTGGCGTGTCACGGCTAGGCCCAGCCGACGCAATAAGGCTCGGGCGCCATGTCGTCCGGCGCTCCCGCCGCGCCCGGCCGCGGATAGCGCTGCTTGAAGGTGAAGGCGTGGGCGGTCGGTCCGTGGCGGCGCAGATGCTCGAGCCGGGCCAGTCCCTCCTGCGGCGTCGGCCGATGACCGGCCGGCACCCACCACAATACCTGATAGGCCTCGGTCGGCTTCTCGAACCAGTCGCGCCGCCGGCCCATGACCGGCGTGTGGGCGCTCTGATAGACGAACTGGAAGAGCGCCTCGACCGACGACCAGACCGACATGTTGACGATGAACTGCGGGTCGTCGCTGACCTTGATGTCGGTGGCGTTGCCGCTGTCGCTCTGCAGCCGCCAGACGAAGCCGGGCGACGCCTCGGCCAGCGCGTTGATGCGGTCGAGCGCGCCCATGAAATCGGCCAGCGCCGGACTGTCGACCGGCGCCACCGTCCGCCCCACGTTCATCTGGGCGATATGCCAATCATGCGAGGTCATAGTCATTCCTACCATGGAATCTGCTTCCCTTCGAAGTTGAAGAATCGACCGCTGTCGGCCAGCGTCAGACGCGCGATGACCGCCCGCATGCCGGCGACGCTGTCCGTGACCCCGACCGGGGCGCCGCGCCCGCCCATGTCGGTCTTGACCCAGCCCGGGCTGAACACCGCGACCGCGACGCCCTTGGCGCGCACATCGGCGGCCAGGCTGCGCATGGCCGCGTTGAGCGCCGCCTTGCTCGACCGGTAGGCGTAGCTGCCGCCCTCGACGTTGAGCTCGATGCTGGCCATGCGGCTGGTGATCGCGACGATCAGCTTCTTGTCGCTCGCCGCGACGTTGGGCAGGAGCGCCTCGCTGACGCGCAGCGGCGCGAGCGTGTTGACGCGCAGCGTCTCCTCCCACGCCGGATAGTCCATATGGCCGGGCCCGTCGCCGCGCGCGCCGTAAATGCCGGCGTTGTTGATCAGGAGGTCGATCGGCTCGCCCTCGAGCGCTTTGGCGAGCGCCGCGACCTCGCGGGCCTCGGTCACATCGAGGCGATGCACCGCGGTGTCGCCCTTGATCTTCTTGAGGTCCTGGGCGCCCGCGGGATCGCGGCAGGCGGCATGGACGCGCCAGCCGTCGGCGGCATATCGCCGGGCGAACTCCAGCCCGATGCCCCGGTTGGCGCCGGTGATCAGTACGGTCGGCACGGCGAGCGCTCCGCGCTGGATGCGCTCAGTGCAGGCGCTCGATGGCGACGGCCGTCGCCTCGCCGCCGCCGATGCAGAGCGTCGCGAGGCCGCGCCTCAGCTGGTACTTCTCGAGCGCGTTCATCAGCGTGACGATGATGCGCGCGCCCGACGCGCCGATCGGATGGCCGAGCGCGCAGGCGCCGCCATGGACGTTGACCTTGTCGTGCGGCAGGCCGTGCTCGCGCATCGCCGCCATGGTGACGACCGCGAAGGCCTCGTTGATCTCGTAGAGATCGACGTCGCCCGCCTGCCAGCCGAGCTTCTCGAGCAGCTTGGCGATCGCGCCGACCGGCGCCGTGGTGAACCAGGCCGGCTCCGCCGCGTGAGTCGCGTGGCCGAGGATCTGCGCGCGCGGCGCGAGCCCGCGCTTCTCCGCCTCCGAGCGCTTCATCAGGACGAGCGCCGCGGCGCCGTCCGAGATCGAGCTGGAATTGGCCGCGGTCACCGTGCCGCCCTCGCGGAAGGCCGGCTTCAAGGTCGGGATCTTGCGCGGATCGGCCTTGAGCGGCTGCTCGTCGTGCTCGACCTTGCGCTCGCCGGCGCGGCCCTTGATGGTCACCGGCACGATCTCCTTGGCGAAGGTGCCGTCCTCGATCGCGCTCTTGGCGCGGCTCAGCGACGTCAGGGCAAAGCCGTCCTGCGCCTCGCGCGTGAACTGAAAATGCTGCGCCGCGTCCTCGGCGAAGGTGCCCATCAGGCGACCCTTCTCGTAGGCGTCCTCGAGGCCGTCGAGGAACATGTGGTCGGCGAGCTTGGCGTGGCCCATGCGCAGGCCGGCGCGCGCCTTCTCGGCGAGATAGGGCGCGTTCGTCATGCTCTCGAGGCCGCCCGCCACCATGACCCTGTTGACCTCGGCCTGGATCAGGTCGTGGGCGAGCATGGTCGCCTTCATGCCCGAGCCGCACATCTTGTTGATGGTGGTGCAGCCGACCGACCAGGGAATGCCGGCGCCGTGGGCGGCCTGGCGGGCCGGCGCCTGGCCGAGGCCGGCCGGCAGCACGCAGCCCATGATCACCTCGTCGACCGCCTCGGGCGCCACGCCGGCGCGGCCGAGCGCGCCCTTGATCGCCGCCGAGCCGAGCTCCGGGGCGGTCAGCTCCTTGAGGTCGCCCTGGAATCCGCCCATGGGCGTGCGCGCGCCATCGACAATGACGACGGGGTCGCTTGCGGTCATGCTGGTTCTCCTGGCCTTCGCATAGGGGCGTGGGCCGCATTTTGCGCTGCGCCACCGCCCGTGTCCAACGGTGCGGCCGGAGCGGGCTTTAGGAACTGAGTCTTAGGGAATTCGCGCTTAAGTCAGGCGCGGCCGCGCGGCTCGCCACGGTCGAAAAACCGCCCGACCGCCCGCGCCGCCGAGATCACCGCGGCGATGACGAACAGATAGCCGGCCAGGCGCAGATCGCGGTCGGCCGTGGTCACGGCCAGGGCCACGCCCACCGCCGCCAGCGCGGCCAGCCCGATCAGCAGGCCGACCAGCGCGCCCGGCCGCTCGACCTCGGTGTCGGGCAGGAAGCGGTCGGGCATGGCGCGGCCGCGCTGGCCGATCAGAAGGAAGATCAGGAGGACGGCCGTGCCGGCGATGACCAGGCCGAGATAGTAGGCGCCGCCGACGCCGGCGGCGGACGCCATGTGCAGCCCGGCGAATGCCAGGAGGGCCAGGAATGCGATGCCGAACCAGGATTTCATGGATGGAATCCTTTCGCCATGCCCCACCCACGCCCCGATGAGGATATGGGGACGGCCGGCGGAAAGTTCCCGTCCTAGTAGGGCTTGCCGTTCTTGTGGAAGAAGCGGTAGGCGCCGTCGACGACGCGCAGCTCCAGGTCGACATCGGGATAGCGGCCCTCGTCGCCCGGCGTGCGGTCGCCGATCTCGAGATAGACCACATCGCGCTTCGAGCGGTTGACCAGGTGATGGCCGTTCTCGACCCCGGCGGCGAAACCGGCCGCCATGCCGGGGCCGAGAAGCTGCTCGCCCTCGTCGGTGACGAGGGTCGCTTCGCCCTCGAGGACGAAGACGAACTCGTCCTGGCGCGTGTGCCAGTGGCGGTGCGCCGAGCCGGCGCCGGGCTTGAGCCGCGTCAGGTTGACGCCGAAATTGGTCAGGCCGAGGGCGTTGCCGAGCGCCTGCTTGAAGCGGCCGTCGACCACGGATTTCATGCCCTCGGGATAGATCGTGCCGTGGCGCGGCTTGACCGTGGCGGGGTCGAGCGCGGGGGCGCGCAGCTTCTGTCGATCACCGTCGCTCATCCCGCGCCCCCTCCTGATCGTCTGCTCATCGAATCAGCATCACCTGTATCGGCGCGCCGAGATTTTGCCAAGCGCGATCCGCGGTCACCGCCGGCACGCCGCGCTTCTGCGCGAGGGCCAGGCAGGCCCGGTCGCCGAGCGACAGGCCGAGAGCGCGCGTGCCTTGGCGCAGCGCCGTCGACGCCTGCGCCAGATCGGCGTCGAACGGAACGATTTCGAGGCCCAGGCCGCGAATCGCCTCGCCGGCGAGCGGCGGCGGCATGCCGCTGTCGACCAGCCGGGCGCCGACCTCGGCCACATTGACTGCCGATACCGCCGCATCGTCCAGCAGCTTGGCGACGTTGTCCGCCCCCGCCTCGTCGTGCAGCAGCGCCAGTATCGCGGACGCGTCGAGCACCGCGCCGCTCATGCGTCGTCCTCACGCGCCGCTTCGCGCCGCCGGTCGGCCAGAAACTCGTCGACCAGCTTGACGTCCTTCGGAACGTAGCGCGCCACCAGCGCCTGGGCTCGGCGCAGGCTCGCGGAGGTGCTGACGATGCGCAGCTCGTCGCCCTCGAGCCTGAGCGTGAGGCTGTCGCCCTCCTCGGCAGCGATCGCCCGGCGAAACTCCGCCGGGACAACGATCCGGCCGGCGGCATCGATCTTGACCCTGACCTCGCCCGGCGCCGCGGACGGCTTGTCCTTCGATTGGATCAGCACGTTCCGGACATGCTGGTAGCGGATGCCGAGAAACGCGGCGATGGCCGACCGCGAAAAGCCGAGACGGTCGAGGGCACGGATCTTGTCGGATTTGGTCGCCAGATCTTGTGTGGCGAGTTCCATCCGTCTGCGATCGGACGGTGCGGGCTGCGATGTCATCAAAGACTCCATATCATATTGTTCGCCCAAACCAGCATAATTTGGATCATAAATATGTTTTTGTCAAATGATATGTTATGTGGTGGCAAACAATATAGTTTTGACCCTCCTCCGCTTGCAGGGCACCCGTCTCAATTGCCGATCTGGGCGTCGAAGCTGCCGCCGACCGCGGTCTGGCGGGCCGGCACGCAGATCCAGAGACGCCCTTGGATCGCGTTGCCCGTACGCGCGCCGAGCTCGAGGCGGATCGCCGCCGCATCCTTATCCTGGTCGAGCTTGATGCGTTCGGGGTGGTCGTCGATCGACCAGCTCTGGATCTCGGCCGCGCCCCTGGCCGGGCCCGGCTGCTCGGCCCCGGATGGGCCGGCGAGCCGGCGCAGCACTTTGCCGTCGAGCGCCTCGCCCGGCTTGAGGATGAAGGCGAGGCGGAACTCGACGTCCGGCGTGCCCTCGTTGTCGCTGGAGAATTCGAGCTGGTGCTGGGTGAAGCCCTGGCCCGCGAGGGTGATCGGGCCGAGGGGCGTGATGACAAAGCCGATCGCGTCCACCGGCTTGCCGAGCACGTCGCCATGTGCCGCCTCGGCCGGCGGCGGGGCGGCGCTGCAGTCGGCCGGAACCTTGTCCTCGGCCGCCGCTGGTCCAACCAGGGTCATGGTCAGGGCGAGAACGGCCGCAAAGACGCGCTTGCAACCCGGAAAGCCGGTCATCCTACCCGCCAATATTCGCCAAACCATCAGCGGGCGCTTATACGACGAGATCGCTTGGCCGATCCATCTCTCACTATTTCTGGAGCAGATATAGTCCGTCGGCCTGGCCCTTGAGCCGTCCGGGCACGTCCTCATCGGTTGCGCCGGACAGAACGCCGAGCATGTCCCGCCGGACCGCCGGGCTTGTGCGGTAATACTGGTGGCCGGTCGGGTCGGCATCCGGGTCGATCGCCGAGGCGACGGCAATGGCCGTCACCTTCGGTCGCAGCGCCGGCAAGTCCTCGGGACCGGTCCCGCCGAGGCGGTCGGGATTGCCCATCGCGACATCGCTCGCCTTCAGCGCATCGTCGACGCGATTGTAATAGACGGAGACGCGCTTACAGCCGCGCAGCAGCGGCGCCATTTTCTTGCCGTCGTTCAGCGTGTCGTAGTCGTCGTCGGCCGCCAACAGCAGCACCTCCGAGAACAGCGGCGGGATATTGTCGCCGACGAAGGTGCGCATGTGCTGCACGGCGCTGCGCAGCGCGTAATTGCCCATGCTGTGCGCCAGGATGTGGATCCGGCCGCCGCACTGCTCGCCGCGCTTGAGGCCGCGAATGAAATCGGTCGCCTTCATGATGGCCCGGCCGAGCGCCGCCCCCGAGGCGTTGGCGCGCACGCGCTCGTCGTCGTAGGTCTTGGGGCTGACG
>Ga0335070_10004186_pt1 | contig 16842 bp, 14 predicted proteins | sample Lox_Sample_13_FD_206722 | JGI IMG/M metagenome (GOLD analysis project Ga0335070, IMG submission 206722) | Soil microbial communities from Loxahatchee National Wildlife Refuge, Florida, United States - Lox_Sample_1.3 | ecosystem: Environmental > Terrestrial > Soil > Wetlands | place: USA... | reverse complement strand
CTTTAAGCGCAGAGATCTCTGGCTCCTCTATCTGGGAGGTATTCCTGCCATTTATGCTCTCTGGGTTGCTGGCACATGGGCTCCTGCGATATTCAAAGAGATGGGTGTGGAGAGTCTCGCTCGGTCTTCTTTCTATTCCAGCCTCTTAGGGATTTCGGCGATCCCTGGCCTTTCTCTAACAGGACTTGTGAGCGATCGACTGGCTAGAAAAGGGAGAGGGAGGAAGGGTCTCATTGCCGTCGAGTTCTTTCTGATTTCATTCTGCATGCTGGCATTGGGATATGGATTGAAGATAAAGATGAACATCTATCTTTTCGTTTTTCTGTTCTTTATGGCCGGGTTCTTCATCTGGGGACATTGGGCAGCCTTCTATTCACTTCTCCCGGACATCGTCCCTTATGAAATTCTCGGGACAACTTATGGTTTAACGAATACCATTCACTTCCTGGGTTCGTTGATTGCTCCCTGGGCGACGGGATGGATCAAAGATGTGACGGCTTCCTTTTCGTGGGGTCTCTATTTAGCGGGGATCTTTTGTATCGTGGGAGGAATCCTGATCTTCTGTGTAAGGCCTGTCCTCCGTTTCGGGCCGGAAACGGCTATTATCAAGTGAGCTTTACGATCGGCAGGACGGTCAGGCCTCCGAAGTTTTAGAATGCGCACATTTGGGTCATTCGTGAGCGTTCCTGGAAGAAAAGACGAGCGGTGATCATTCGTTGCGACGCTTTAGCTATATCTAAAGAGGTGACGCTCTAAAACTTCTTCACCCCGACCGTCCTGCCGCACTTCTCCTCCCTTTGGCAAAGGGAGGTGGGGAGGGATTTTAAAAGGGTATTTTTCGAACCACCAAGATAGGAAGAATCGGTGGAGGCTGGTTTATATTCCCAGGTAGGCTTTCTTTACGTGATCGTTAATAAGCAGGTCTGAGCCCTTGCCTTCTAGGACAATTCGGCCATTTTCCAGGACATAGGCTCGTGTCGCCACGCTGAGGGTATGTTTTACGTTCTGCTCGACGAGGAGAATGGTGACACCCTCTTTATTCACTCGCTCCACAGCTTTAAAGACTTCTTGAACAAGAAGAGGACCCAATCCAAGAGAAGCCTCATCCAGCATGAGGAGCTTGGGCCGGGCCATCAACCCGCGTCCGACTGCCACCATCTGCTGCTCCCCACCGCTTAGGGTTCCAGCGGCCTGATTTCTTCTCTCTCTTAAGCGCGGGAAAATGCTATAGACCCAATCTAGCGTTTCGATCCGGCGCTTTTTCGCCTCGGCCAAGAATGAACCCAGTTCCAAATTTTCAAGCACGGTCATCTCGGGGAAAAGCCTCCGTCCCTCGGGGACCTGAGAGATTCCCAATTCGACCACCCGGCTCGGCGCGGCCTGATCGATGCGCTCGCCGTTGAATTCAATCGTCCCAGAACGGGGTCGTATAGTGGCGGAAATGGCATTCAGAGTAGTTGATTTGCCCGCTCCATTCGCCCCGATGAGAGCAGCTAATTCTTTTGATTGCACCCTCAAGGAAACTCCCCAAAGGACCTGTACGTCGCCGTAAAATACCTCGATCTGGTTGATGCTAAGCATAAGCCTCTCCGAGATAGGCTTCGATGACCGCTTTGTTGTTCGCCACCTCCTGAGGGGTTCCTTCAGTAATGGTCTGACCGTAATTGATGGCGTGAATTCGATCGGAGATCGACATGATGACTTTCATGATGTGTTCCACGATCAAAATGGTGACCCCCTGTTCCCGAATCTTCCTAATCAAAGCGATGGCTTCGTCAAGCTCAGTCGAGTTCAAGCCCGCGGCTGTCTCGTCGAGCAAAATGACTTCAGGATGCGTGGCCATTGCCCGGGTGATCTCTAACCGTTTTCGATCCCCTATTGTCAGGCTCCTGGCCAGGTAATCTTTGCGGTGGGTCAATCCGCAGAACTCCAAGGTGTTCAGCGCCTCTTCCTGTGCTTTCTTTATACTGTTTACCCGGCAGAAGGCCGAAGCCATCACGTTTTCTAAAACCGTCATACGAGACAATGGCTTGACCACCTGGAATGTGCGGGCAATCCCCTTTTTGCAGATGGCATTAGGTCTCAACCCTGTGATGGGCTCTCCCTTAAATAGGACTTCCCCAGACGTGGGAGGGTAGAAACCATTGATCAGATTGAAAACCGTGGTCTTTCCGGCTCCGTTGGGGCCGATCAGGCCGAAGATCTGCCCTTTCTCAACTTTAAAGGATAATTCTCGGACAGCTCCAAGGCCGCCGAAAAACTTGGTAAGGTTCTTTACCTCAAGCATATTTTGCCTTCTTTAGATACCTGCGGATCTCGATGACACCATCGGGAATGAAGACAATGATCAAGACGATGAGAATTCCCAAGACCAGTAGATTAGCACTGCCGAAGTAAGCGCGAAAGACCTCACTGAGAATGACCATGATGACCGCTCCAATAGCCGGCCCGTAAAAGGTTCCTGCGCCGCCGAGCATCACCACAAGGATCATCATGATCGATACATCGGTCAGGGAGAAAACGACCATCGGATCGATGAAAGCCATGTAGTTCATGTAGAAAGCGCCGGTGAGACCTGTGAGGAAGGCAGAGATGAGAAGAGAGAAGAGCTTATATTTGGTGGTATCGATTCCCATGGATTCGGCAGCGTCCTGGTCTTCCCGGATGGCCACGAAGTAGAATCCCCACTTTGAATTAATCACTCGGCGGATCACGTAAAATCCAAAAGCGGCTAAAGCCAGGGCAAGATAATAGTAAAAAACCTTGCCCACCGTAGGGACTATCAGGATACCAACGGACCCATTGGTGAAAGAGATCCAGTTTGTGGCGATTAACCGGAGCAGCTCAGCCAACGCGAGCATGGCCAGAGCGAAGTAAGCTCCGCGGAGTCGAAAACAGATAAGACCCATGGGGACGGCGAGTGCCATTGCTGCCAGGGGTCCCAAAATCATGCCGTACCATGTGGAAATTTCTTTATGAAAGTAGAGCAGACCTGCCGAGTAAGCGCCCATTCCATAGAAAGCTGCGTGACCGAATGAAACTTGGCCAGTGAACCCTCCCAGCAGATTCCAGCTTTGGCCAAGGCAGATCCAGATCAAGACCATGATCAACATGTGGAGAATGTATGGGTTTCTTTCGAAAGCGGGCACAAGAGCCAGGACCACTAGGATGAGCAAAGGGAGGAGTTTCTTGAATTCAATTTTTCTTTTCATCTGTTTTTCCCTATACCCGCGTTAACCTCTTTAGTCCTCCCGGCAGAAAGAGCAAGACGAGGACGAAAATGACGAAACCCACGGCTTCCTTATATCCTGGAGAGATATAAACAGCTCCCAAAGCCTCCGCAACACCCAGAACAACGCCGCCCACGGTGGCGCCAATCGTACTTCCCATCCCACCCAGAACGATAACAATAAATGCTTTGGTCGTGAATGGCTTGCCGACGTTGGGAAACAGGTAATAGACGGGGAGAAAGAGAGAACCCGCTGCGCCGGCGAGAGCAGCTCCGAGTCCATAGGTCAAGAGAGTGATCCTTTCCGTCTTGATCCCCATGAGCTGTGCAGCATGACGATCCTGAGCCGTGGCACGGATCGCCTTTCCAGTGTCCGTCTTCATCAAAAAAAGAAAAAGTAAAAAGGTAATACCGGCGGCGATGACAAAGGCAATCGTCAGGGCGACATTAATGGACAGACCACCCACGTACCAGACAGCACTGGTATAGTTTGTGCGTAACGTCCGGTAGTCGCCTGTGAACAGCAGGAGGGCGATATTGCTCAGGACAAGACCAATGGCAAAGGTGAGCAAGACCTGGGTATGGGCAAGGAGGGTTTGAACACGCATCACAGGGGTGATCGTATACTTCTGAATGAGGACTCCTATCACGAAAAGGACAGGCATGGAAAAAACCAAAGAAAGATAGGGATCGATGCCATAAAGGGTAAAAAGCCAGAAGGTCACGTACATGCCGACCATCATCAGGTCACCATGGGCTAAGTTGAGGATTGACATGACGCCAAAGATCAGCGTGAAACCTACCCCGATGAGAGCGTAGAGACCTCCTGCAAGGACGCCACTGATCAACGTTTGAAGAAACATGGCGAGAGCGGTCATGGGAAGCCTCGTTATCCCTTTATGGTATTAAGACGCAATGAAAAGCCATCCCGAAGCTGTCAAGAACCTTGGGGATGCCTCTCTGCGCCTTGGTATCTATCTCTTGTCTTTCCACGTCGGTTGGGGATACGTATATTTTGCCACGGCAGCTTCCGGTGGCCAAATCGTCTCATGTTTCATCTTGATCACTTGAACGACGAGCGATGGGACCTTATTCTGGTTGATGAACTTCTTGTAGTTGACGAATTTCACCGGGCCGAAGATCGTCATCATGTTCGTCTCGGAAAGAGCTTTGATCAGGTCTTCTTTGGACAGAGATTTTGTTCGTTCAATGACATCTCGGCAGACAAAGGCTGCGGAATAGGCCTCTGCCCCATGATAGGTAGGAGCCAAATTATATTTCTTGGAAAATTTATCGTAAAACTCTTGCGCTCCGGGATATTTCACATCATGGCTCCAGAGGACAGCAGTCATCACCCCTTCCGCTAATTTTCCTACTCCGCCTAGAAATTCTGGAAGAGCGAAGCCGGCAGCACCCCCGCAAAATAACTTGGAATCGATGTCTAATTCAGCGGATTGCCTGGTGAGAAGAACTGCATCCATAATATAGGAGACCATAAAGATCACATCAGCTTGGTTCGCCTTCACACGTGTTAACAGGGGTTTGAAGTCCGGTGTTCCAGCCTCGTAGGGCTCGAACATCATGACCTTGATCTTGTTTTCTTCACACCATTCTTTCATGGCCTTAGCGGTGCTGGTGCCGAAAAGCGTATTCTCAAACAAGATGACCATGGAAGTGGGTTTCACAATCTTGAGCATAAAATCCTGCAGGCCTGAACAGTATTCACTGGCAGGTTGGTTCAGACGGAAAACATTCTTCCATCCTTTCTGGGTGATTTCATCTGCGGCTCCGCTTGGGGAAAGGAACGGAGTACCGTATTGGGCTGTCGTTCCGGCAATGGCGAAGACCTCGGAACTTGCGTATCCACCCATGATCATGGGAAGATTGTCCCGGGTGATGAGCTTTTCCGTCACGGCCTTTGCCTTTTCAGGCTTTCCTTCATCGTCCTCAAACTTGAATTCCAATTTCTTCCCTTTGAAGGAGCCTTTTCGAATTCCTCCCTGGGCAAGAATTTCTTCAAGAGCCAGTTTGTATCCGTTATGGTGCTGTTCCCCAAATTTGGCGTGGATACCTGTAATGGCCAAAGGGATTCCGACGACCACTTTATCCTGGGCACATGTCATCTGGGGATTTATCCAAAAAGAAAAAAATAGAAAAAAAGTGAGCAGAAACAGCATGGATCTCGTTCTCATTTTTTCCTCCTATCAAAGAACGATTAGTACTAGAGCCCCAAGCGAAGGACTCCAACAAATTTTTACAATTTTTATCTTCATAGAAGACAAAAGTCAAGGGGAAAAAAAGAGTCTCTCCATGTTCGCGGTATGGGAATGAAAAAGCAATGCATACTTCTTGTTTTCATACCGAAAAGTCTTATAATAAACCTAAAGATTATCATTGTGGTTACGCGAGACGTGATTGATGATTTGATAAAGAAGGTTGAAGGAAATTTCTATACTGAGGGAGCAAAGCGTATCGTTCAAAAACGAATTGTTTTTCTCAGGACCTTTTCGGACCGATTGAAGAAAGAGCTGGCAGGAGAAGAATAGAGAATGGCTTATACGGATGAACTGAAGCAATTGATTAAGCGGGTGGAGGAAACGCGGCCCCAGAGGCTGGCCAAAAAGAAGGAAGGCTGGGAATTTCCCAGAATGAGCCTTGCCGAAAAAGAGAATCGCTTGAGGATGTTTCACCCTTCTTATAAAGAAGGAGCGCTGAGGGAACTCCGGGTTGGCCCGAGCAAGGGCTCTTCGGTGGCTCCCGAGTTCGGTGATGTCCTGGAGGCGTGGAGCCGCGTGGATCCGGACCGGATCGATCTGACCAAAGTAACTTATGAAACCGACGTTTTGGTCATCGGAGGCGGAGGGGCGGGGACCACTGCAGCCCTCTTGGCCCGGGAGAATGGAACCAAGGTTATTATCGCGACGAAGCTCAGGCATGGCGATGCGAATACCATGATGGCAGAAGGGGGAATCCAGGCAGTTTCACAACCAGGTAAGGACTCTCCCTATTATCACTATCTCGACACGATGGGTGGAGGCCATTTTGCAAATACCCCTGAACTGGTCTACACCCTGGTGACCCGTGCTCCCTCTGTCATGCAATGGTTGGAAGGGCTCGGTGCAATGTTCGACAAAAACGCAGATGGTAGTCTCAAGGTATTCCATCTCGGGGGAATGTCCAGAAGAAGGGACCACGTCGCGGCTGACGTCACGGGAGCTGAGATCATGAGGACGATCCGAGATGAGGCGAGAAACCGGAACGGGATCGAAGTCCTCGAGTTTCTTCCGGCTGTGGAGTTGGTCCTTAACGAACACGGTGATTGCGCCGGGGCTGTTCTTTATAGTCTGGAAACCGAGGAGTATCACGTGGTGAAGGCAAAGGCAGTGATTCTCGGGACGGGGGGATCCGGAAGGCTTCACATCGGCGGATTTATGACGACCAATCACTATGGAGCTACAGGAGATGGCCTTGTCCTCGGTTACAGAGCCGGGGTGGGCGTCTGCTTCCTTCATACGACTCAGTTTCACCCCACGGGGGCGATTTATCCGGAACAGGCCGAGGGACTTCTCATCTCTGAGAAATTCCGGGGAGCGGGGGTCCACTTGCTCAATATCGATGGAGAGCAATTCGTCTGCGAGACGGAGCCAAGGGATGCGTGTGCATCATCGATCATTCGGGAATGCGTTCAGGCTGGCAAGGGAGTTTCATCTCCTGCAGGCAAGGTTGGGGTCTGGTTGGATACCCCAATGATTGACCTCCTCCACGGAGAGGGAGCTCTGGTTAAAGAGTTTGTCGGGAAATACAAGCTCTTTAAGAGATATGGGATCGATATCACCAAAGAGCCGCTTCTCGTTTATCCCTCGCTTCACTATCAGAATGGGGGATTGAAATTTGATAAAACCGGAGAGACCTGCGTTCCCGGACTCTATGCCGCGGGAGAGGTAACCGGCGGGGTTCACGGAGAAAACAGGTTGGGCGGGAATTCCCTCATGGATGTCCTGGTCTTTGGGAGGATTGCGGGCAGCAACGCCGCCCTCTATGCAAAAGAGAAGGCCAGGGATGGACGGTTCACCCTGGATCATGTGCGAAAATTTAATAAAGAGCTTCAAGAGGCAGGGATTGACCGGGGAAAAGTTTCTCCCGTTCTCCTTCCCGATTATTCGAATACGTTGGTGAGGCAACGACAGTTGACCACCACGTATGAAGGAACGATCCGCTGATCCGAATGCGGAATGCGCCTGCCTTGGCCGAAGTTGCTTCGCGCAGGCAGGGATTACGGAGTGCGGAATGAAGTCGTGAGAGAATTCCGCGATTTGTCATTCCCGTGAAAACGGGAATCCAGGAAACCTTTGAGCAACTAAAAAGGCTGGATTCCTGCTTTCGCGGAATGACGAAGGTGATGTCTCATAACTAACTCAGAGGTAGAAGTTATGCCCATTACTCAAGAGTTAGCAAATTATTGTCACAATTTGAAATTCCAACAACTTCCCGAGGAAGTGGTGGATCGGGTTAAGTATTTCTTCCTCGATTTTATCGGTGTGTGCATCCGGGGCTCTCAGGAGGATTCGTCAAAGAGCATTTATCGATTCGCCAGAGAGACAGGTCGTCAAGGTGGAGTGGTCATTGGAACGAAGGAGAGGGCTCCACATCTGTACTCAGCCCTGGCAAATGGTACCGCTGCTCATGCCATTGAGATGGATGATGTGAATAACGAATCTTCCCTTCATCCGGGGGTAGTGGTCTTTTCTGCTGCCTTAGCCACGAGTGAGATGGTTGGAGGTTCGGCCAAAAAGTTTATCGAGGCGGCAACTTTGGGTTACGAGGTGATGATCCGTCTGGGAAAGGCTGCCGGGGCGGAAAACAGTTATAAGAGGGGTTTTCATCCAACGGGCACGTGTGGTTCCTTCGGGTCGAGCGTTGCCGCTTCAAAGATTTTGGGCCTGGACGAAAAGGGGCTGCTCAGTGCCTTGGGAATCGCGGGAAGCCAGGCCTCGGGATCGATGGAATATCTGGCTCAGGGTGCGTGGACGAAACGATTCCATGCTGGATGGGCTGCCCACAGTGGGATGGTTGCGGCTCAACTCGCTCAAAAGGGGTTTCGAGGACCGACTTCCATCATTGAAGGCCGAGATGGTTTTCTCCACGCTTACTCCAACGCGGCTAACCCGAGTAAAGTTTTGGAAGGACTTGGCTCCGGGTTTGAGATTCTTCGCACTTCCGTGAAGCCCCACGGGTGCTGTCGCTACATGCAACCTCCAATCGATGCGGTTTTGAAGATTGTCAAAGAGAATGACCTCTCTCCGGAGACGGTGGAAAGGGTCAGGGTGGGAATTTTGAGGGCAGGGGCCCATCTGATTGCAGAACCATTGGAAGAAAAATACTCTCCGCAGTCAGTGGTGGATGCTCAATTCAGTATGCCTTTTGGCGCAGCGGTGGCCGTGCTTTATAGAAAAGCAGGTCTCGGAGAATTTCACTTATCGAAGATCCGTTCGGAAGAAGTGAAGCAGATGATGAAGCGGGTTGAATGTGTCACGGATCCCGATCTTGAAAAGACCTTTCCGAAACAGTGGTGCGCAACCGCTGAAGTTTTTACCAGAGATGGGAAGAGATATTTCACGAAGGTTGAATATTGCAAAGGCGATTCTGAAAATCCTCTTTCCTGGGATGAGCTCATTGAGAAGTTTCATGACCTGAGCCGTGGGTTGATGTCGAAGAAGCAGCGTCTGAAGATTATCGACCAGGTCAGAAATCTTGAAGTGATTCGAGACTTCCGAAAATGGTCCCCCCTTCTCTTACGGAATTGATAGAGTCGCCGTTCTCTATCTAAGATCAAGACCCATCGAAATTGCCTGATGTCTCCTTCGTAATAATTGAATATCATTCATATTTTTTAAGTGCTTGAAATTTAATATAAAAAAGGTTGACAATTCTCAAAATAGCATGTAGAAATGAATTATATTCATTTTTAGTTTTTTATATGCCTCCTAAGAACTCAAAAAAACAACTGACCATTCAAGCCACAATAGAAATGAGATAAGAGGTTCAAGTGCCTTATAGCCTAACAACTTGGAATGACTTCAAGAATTACCAGACCACCTGCTACAGGAACTATCTGTATGCCCCCCAAGGCCTTCGCTGCATGGGCTCTACCTGGAGCATACTGGCTCCCCTCAAAGGGTTGGGTGAGGATATACACCTGATAGGTGGAGAGCCGCACGCGGCGTCGACCGCGGGAACATTCCCTGACGAGAGCCGTGAAGATATCTCCGCTGCCGAAACCGGAGGTTTAGGCTTTCACTCTTGTAGTTACCTGAAACTGTTTACAGGGGAAGTGATCCGCGACAAGATCGCTATTACAGACAGAACAATCAAGGAGGGATACCCCAGACCGGATGTCATCTGGACCACGCACCTCTGCAGCCAGCACTCGAAATGGTACCAGGAAGTTTCGAGGCGTTTAGGTGGCATACCGATGTACCCGATAGATATGATCGGCGGGGGAAACGCTGAGAAAGACCCCAAAATTGTAAACTATGTGTCAGACCAGATCGAGGAAGGAATAGGGTGGCTCGAGAGGGTAACCGGGAGAGAGTTTTCGGATGAGTTGTTCATCAAAGCCGCGAGAAACGAGATCAAGGTCCTGGTCCTGTGGGGCAACATATGTGCGATGAATATGGCGGCCCCCGCGCCGCTCGATGAACGACGGCTGATCGCTCTGTTTCCACCGGCCGTGGTGGACAGGACGACGGATGAAACGGTGCGGTTATATGAGGCACTCCTTAAAGAAGTGAGATATATGGTCGAGACGAAAGACAGTGTGGTTCCGGATCAACGCTACCGAATCGTCTATTTTGGAATAGCCCACACGTACGGCCATCCGGAAATGGCAAGAATCCTCCGGGACGCCGGGGCCGAAATTGTCGCGTCAGTCTATACGTTCGGCACATGCGGCAATTTCAGAGGATTTGTAAATGGGAAGTGGTCATGGCAACCCTTGGACCTTCAATGGGTAGACGAGCTCGATCTGACGACCAGAAGAAAGGCCATCACTGAGCTGGTTAAGATAGCTCTGGGCTGGCCTACGTGGCAAGGGGTAAGATCCTACTGGGCACTGGAACAAATGGCTAGGGCGATGGTAGTGGAATATAAAGCAGATGGACTTTTGTTAGCGCCTTCCCGCAGTTGTGAAACCGACTTCAGGAATGGTTACATCGCGATGCAGCGCATTTTTAAAGACCAAATTCCGACCGTAGAGTACGATACCGACCAGGTCGATGTGCGGAAAATGGATTTACCGGGTGCCCAACGGAAAACAGAGTTGTTCGTGCATCTCATGGAAGCGCATAAGAAAGGAGGTGCATGACAATGACGAAGAATGGTTCTGACGCGATCATCGGACGTTTTCGCCAGATGATTGAGAATAGGCACGACTACGCCAAATCCGTGAAAGGGAAAGGGCAGCTCCTGGCAGGATACATGTGCACCCATGTTCCCGAAGAAATTCTCTATGCAGCGGGCATTGTACCGGTAAGAATTCTTAGCTCCCATGTTTCACAGGCAATGACGAGGAGTTATATCCATGAAACATACTGCTCTTTTTCGCACGATTGCGCATACCAGGGGCTGCAGCACAATTATGATTACCTGGACTTGATCGCTACGAGCAGCAGCTGCATCCATATGTCCGAAGCGTTTAATGTGTGGGTGAGGTTTGCAGGATTCCAACAAAAGAGCTTTCTCATCCCGTACCCTCATATCATGCAGACAAAACCTGCCGGTGACTTTTTGGTCGCTTCTTTTGGGGAGTTTAAACAATTTGTCGAGAAACTTGCGAAGAAACCTATAACAGAAGATGACCTCGAGAGGGCGATCAAGGTTTATAATCAGAACAGAAGGCTCCTTAAACGCCTCTGGGAGTTGCTGAGGCGCGATCAGCCAACTGTGACGGGACCGGAAGTCGCGACAGCGACCCTGGCTTCTCAGGTTATGGACAAGCAGGAATGCAATCAGATGCTGGAGCAACTTATTCAGAGCCTGGAAGCGTCACTCGGAAAAGCGCCGTCTGGGGTAAGGCTGATGGTAACGGGCGGTGCCTGTGACGACTTAGGAATTTTCGACTTAATTGAGCATCTGAGCTACAGCGTAAGCCTGGTTTTCATCGATTCGTGTACGGCAGCCAGGTACTTCTGGTTTGAGGTGCCTGAGGACAGACCAGATAAGCTTAAAGCGCTCATTGAGGGATACCTGGGTAGAATCCCCTGTCCTGCAAAAGACAATGTTCCGGGTACCGGGGAGAAGAAACGGTTCAGGTTCATTCAACAATTCATCGAGGACTTCAAGCCGGATGGGGTTGTATTTCTCTATCAGAGGTTTTGCAGCCCTCAACCGATGGATGTCGTGGCGCTGAAGCCTATCCTAGAAAAGTTAGGCATTCCGTCGACTGAGCTTGAACTTGATACAACCGTACCCATCACTCAATTTCGAACACAACTGGAAGCGCTTGTAGAAATAATAACGCGAGTGGCGCCATGAACAACGGAAAAATTGTCGCTGGATTAGATGCAGGTCATGTTGATACAAAGGCCGTGATAAAGAGGGGACAGGAGATCCTCGTGTATAGTACAGTAGCCACAGGATTTGATGTGGTGGCTGCGGCTGAAGCCGCACTCAACCATGCTCTGGACACGATCGGAATCTCGCGCCATGAACTCGCCGGCATCGTCAGTACTGGAATTTTTAGGGATATGGTTAAGGTTGCGCCGCTGAACGTAACGAGAACGGTACCCGAATATGTGGCGGATGTGAAAGGAGCATTCTTCCTTAATAAGAGTTCCAGAACAGTGATCGACATCGGTGGGAATATTCATAAGGCGATGCATTATGACCAAAATGGAAGTCTCCTCGACGTCATACAAAATGATAAGTGTGCTGATGGTCTCGGCATCTTTTACACTACGATGGCGAGATCTCTGGGATTGAATGAGCAGGAAATGTCCGAATTGGCGCTAAAATCCACGAAGGACGTATCTGTTGCTATTCAATGTGCGCTCTCCGCAGAATCAGAAGCTATTGATTTGATGTGCCAGGGCGTGGACATTGCGGATGTCGCAGATGCGGTTTCGAAATTCATGAGTGAACGCGTTGCTGCGATGTGCACTTATTTGCCTCTGACAAAAGAGATCGTGGTAGCCGGAGGATTAGCCAAATCTCCCACATTGATCAAACACCTTTCGACCTTAATAAAACAAGACATAAGCGTATTGAGCCTTCCGGAATATGTAGGTGCGATAGGTGCGGCGATTAGTTATGAAGGATCTCAAACTTGAATTGACATCGGAAAATCTCCCCTCGCCCCTCTTTGCCAAAGAGGGGTAATTTCTCCCTTAGGAAAAGGGAGGTTAGGAGGGATTTTACGATCGATGTCGCTAGTATTTTGAGAAGTTAAAAAGAAAGCTGATTGTTAAAAATGAGTGAGTATGCGTCGGTCAACAAACAGCTGGATTGGACGAGGGCTAGGATAATCGTAGCGGGCGTAGATCTTGGAGCAGTGAGCTCCAAGGCTATGATACTGCTGGATGGACAACCCTATGCATGGTCTCACGTGACAACTCGGGCGCCCAAAGAATCTGCCTTCAGGACTATCAACGCGGCTTTAGCTCAGACCGATTTAAAGTTAGAAAATATCCATTACATCGTGGCGACGGGTCGCGGGAGGACGCAGGTTCCGTTTGCAAGGAAAGCTGTATCGGAAATTGCCTGCGGCGCTGCAGGGGCAGTTCACATCTGGGGTCCGTCTGTGCGTACCGTGCTCGATGCAGGAGGTCAAAGTTGCAAGGCAATTCATTGCACCGAAAAGGGCAGAGCCACCGACTTCCTCTGGAACGACAAATGTGCTGCGGGTATTGGACGCTCAATAGAATCATTTGCCGATCTGGTCAAGAAAGAAGTATCCGAGATTGGAAGCATTTCCCTTCAATCCGACAAGTTCCCAAAGCTCAGTGACTTTTGCCCGGTGTATGCTCAATCCGAAGCCCTCGATTTGATCCGAACCAAAGTACCGCTGGAGCAACTCATCGCAGCTTACCACTATGCGATGGCTAAGAGAATCGCGACATTGGTAGCTCGATCAGGTGTGAAGAATGATTTCGTAATCATTGGAGGACTGGCCAAGAATCCGGGGATAACAGATCGGGTAGAAGCTATCCTGAAGGTGAGCAGGTTGTCCCCTAAACCTGAATGGGACCCTGCGTTAACAGTCGCTCTCGGTGCAGCCCTCTTTGCGGATTCATTCTCCAGGAGAGCTCCGAAAAACTAATTTTTGCTCTCCGATTACCGAGATTTTAGAAAAAGATTCCACAGATGTCCAAGAAAATCGAAAGAAGGCAGTCTATCATTCAAGCAGCCATTGAGGTCTTCGGGAAAGGCAACTTTCGGGATTCAAGTATTTCGGAGATAGCCCAGAGAGCCAACGTTGCCGAAGGAACGATTTATCAATACTTCAAGAACAAGGAGGATCTATTCTTTTCCATTCCGGTTGAAAAGACAATAGAGTTCTGTAGAGAACTGGATTTGCACTTGGAAGGGATCTCCGGAGCATTCAATAAAATAAAAAAATTTATATGGTACTATCTCTATTTTTTTAAGATGAACCCCGAATACGGGAAAATACTATTGCTTGAGATGAGGGTAAACAAAAGTTTTGTCAAAACAGAAACCTACAATTCCTTTAGAAAATCCACCAGCCAAATTTTGGAAATTATCAGGGAAGGGCAGGAGGAGAGCATTATCAGAAAGGATGTGAATATATATATCATCCGACAATTGATCCTGGGGATTTTAGAGCATATTGTCACTCGCTGGTTACTCAAAGGGGAGAAATATGATCTAATGCAACATTATGATCAGGTGAATGAGTTGGTTTTTTATGGGATGAGTTGTTCCAGAGGCTCACAGAGGCATGAATGATTGAGTTACGTAAGCAGGAGATGAAAAATCCAATATCAAAGTGGATCGCTACGGATTGCACCATTTGCTATCACAGTTGTGGCATGGAGGTCTTGGTTGAAGGAGATCGGATCACAAAAATTAGAGGACTGAAAGATCATCCTTTGAATAAGGGGCGACTCTGTCCTAAAGGAGCAAGAGCCATCGAATTGGTCTATCATCCTGACCGTCTCAAATATCCCTTGAAGAAAGTCGATGGGAAGTGGGAAAGGGTGACATGGGACGATGCCCTGAGGGAAATTGCTGATAAACTTCAGAGTCTGAAAAAGGAATTTGGACCGGAGAGTCTGAGCATCTTCAGCGGTTCGATCGGAGTAGAAAATCTCGAAATGATGGAGTTAGCCCAACGATTTAAAGGAGCTTTTGGAACCCCCAATTTCATCTCGGTGGAGGGAATCTGCTATCGCATGCGTATCCGGGCAAGACAAATGACCTTTGGGAAATACCCCGTTGAGGAGATGAATACAGAACTTTATGTGCTGTGGGGTCACAATCCTGAACAATCAGACTTCCCTTTGAACCTGGCGATTCAGGAAAATTTGGCAAAGGGATCGAAGTTAGTGGTGATCGATCCGAAGAAGATCGGCCCGGCAAGAAGAGCAGAAATGTATTTACGCATTCGTCCTGGAACGGATGGGGCTCTTGCTCTCGCTTTAATACATGTCATCATCAAAGAGAATCTCTATGACCAGGATTTTGTGGAGAAATGGACTCATGGATTTGATAAGCTGGTAGCCCATATCGAACCTTATACACCGGAGTGGGCGGAGAAGATCACATGGATACCCGCCGAAGACGTCAGGAAACTTGCTCGTCTTTATTCCGCTGCTGAGAGCGCAAGCATTTTTCAGGGAACGAATACCCAGGATCAGACGGCCAATGGGACACAGAATAGCCGCGCTTTTGCCATCCTCCAAGCGATTACGGGGAATGTCAATAACCCTGGAGGCTGGGTGATCGGTCCCAGGCTTTCATTAACCAGCTTGGGGATCCCTACAGAAAGAATACCCATTGGTGCAAAGGACTACACGCTCTTTTATGACTTTTGGGGTAGAAAGAGTCCTTTTGGACAGGTAGTCTGTTTTCCGGATAGCGTTCCCAGTGTAATCAAAGCCCTGATCGTGACGGGAGGAAATCCGGTGGTAAGTATGCCTGATTCGAATGCCTTCAAAGAGGCACTCAAGAGGCTCGAACTTTTAGTGGTTCACGATTTATTCATGACGGAGACAGCCGAACTTGCCCACTATGTGCTCCCTGGATGTTCGCATCTCGAAAAGAATGGATTGGCTTATAGTTACAATGTCTGCCATGGACTCCCATATCTGATGATGAGAAAGAAAGCCATTGAGCCTCTGTACGAGAGCAAATCGGAATTCATGTTCTGGAAAGAGTTAGCTAAGAGGATGGGTATGGGAGAAGTTTTCCCTTGGGAAACGGATGAAGAAGTGGTAGAACTTGAATTGAAACCGAGTGGATTAAGATATAAGGAGTTAAAGGAAGAAAAGGTCGCTGGGGCTTATTATATGCCAAAGAAATACGGAATGGACGGGTATGAGATAAAAGGTTTTTCAACCCCATCGAAGAAGATCGAGATCTTTTCTGAGACCTTTGAAAAGGCGGGTTTTGACCCTCTTCCGACTTATCGGGAGCCGGATCAGAGTCCGTTGAACAGGGACTTTTCAGAGAAATATCCTCTCATTCTTACGACAGGAGCCCGAATCCTTTACTATACTCATGCTCAACATCGAAACATCAAGGGTCTCAAGGAGAGGAGTCCGGAACCCTTTGCAGAGATTCATCCCAGGACAGCAGAAAAATTTGGGATTAGAAACGGAGATGCCATCGTGGTTGAATCGAACCGGGGAAAGATCAAAGTCAAGGCTCGAACTACTGAAGAGATGGCGGAAGGAGTGGTGAGCATTCCCCATGGCTGGTCCGGGGAGGCCAATGTGAATCTTTTGACGGATATTCATTGCCGGGAACCCATCATGGGCTATCCACAGATGAAATCCCAACTTTGTTCAATTCGAAAGGCGTAGCCCCCTCACCCTTCCCCTCTCCCCAGCGGGGGGAGAGGGAGGGGGTGAGGGGGAAATCTTAGATGCTTTCGGGTAGGAGTTAACGATGAAATTAACAGAGAATCAATACTGGAATCCGATCATTGAGACATTGCCCCAGGAAAGGCTTAAGGAGATTGAACTGAAGCGTTTCAGGGAACTCTTGCGATGGGCCAAAGATAACTCACCATTTTATGGACGGAAGCTCCGTGGAATCGAACCGGAGGATATTCGGACCATGGAAGATGTGGGAAAAGTTCCCGTGACCGAAAAGGATGAGCTCAGAGCGGCCCAAGAAGGGAAGGAACCCTATCTTTATGGTGATCTTCTGGCTGTTGCTCCTGACAGATTATCGATATTCCATCAAACCTCTGGCACCACGGGAAAGCCGGTCTACATACCGGATACTTATGAGAGCTGGCAATGGGTTGTGGAGGTCTGGTGCTATATCCTCTACGCGGCAGGATTTCGTTCGACGGATCGAGTTTTTCTGCCCTTCGTCTATAACGTTTACATCGCCTTCTGGCAGGGCCACTATGCGGCTGAAAAGTT
>Ga0335070_10004185_pt1 | contig 16844 bp, 13 predicted proteins | sample Lox_Sample_13_FD_206722 | JGI IMG/M metagenome (GOLD analysis project Ga0335070, IMG submission 206722) | Soil microbial communities from Loxahatchee National Wildlife Refuge, Florida, United States - Lox_Sample_1.3 | ecosystem: Environmental > Terrestrial > Soil > Wetlands | place: USA... | reverse complement strand
AGAGACATAGAGCACCTGACACAGGAAGTCCTTGAATTGCGGCAAAAGGTCGCTGCCTTTCAGTCCTCGGAAGAACGACACCGTTTGACGGAGGATGCCCTTCGTGAGCGTGAAGAACTCTACAGGAGTATTGTCGAAAACAGCAATGATGTGATCATGCTCACCCTGCCTGACGGACGCATCTCCTATTTGAGCCCTGCATGCAACAAGGTCCTGGGATATAGGCCGGAAGAGCTCATCGGGCGAAAGCCACGGATGATTCATCGTGAGGACCAGGAGAAAGCGAGGGAGGTTCACGATAAGGCAGTGAAGGGCGAGAGCGGCTCACCCATGGAATACCGCATCGTCACGAGGGCAGGCGGCACAAAGTGGGTCTCCCATGCATGGTCTCCGATTTTCAGGGACGGTGTGATTCAGATGGTGGTCAGCGTCGTCAGGGACATCACAGAGCAAAAGGAGAGGGAGACTGAAGTCTTCAAGGCGGAGAAGTACGAATCGATGAGGACCCTTATCGAGGGGTTGGTGAATGAGTTCAACAACCTCCTGAACTTCGTCGTCGGAAACATCTATCTTGTGAAGAAGAAGATGGGCCCCGAGAGCGAGATGGTCAAGCATCTCGCAGAGGCCGAGCACGCGTCATACCTCGCAAAGGATACGTTGAAGCAGCTGCTCTCAAGCGCGACGCCGGGGGAACGGTTGAGGAGGAAGGTTGATGTTGCGAGGGTCATCGAGAATTCGGTCAGTCTGGCCTTGATGGATTCACCCATGGAATTCGGGCTGTCCCTTGCCGATGATCTTTGGCCTGTTCTTGCCAATGAAGAACAGATCGGACAGGTCATTCGCCATGTCGTCTGCAACGCCCGGGAGTCTATGTCGGACAGGGGAACAATCAAGATATCCGCCAAAAATATCCCCCACGGCCATGAACATAATCCCCCTTTGAACGGAGACCACATACGGATATCCATCGAAGATCAGGGTGCTGGAATTTCTCAGGAGAATCTCCCGAAGATCTTTGATCCCTACTTTACGACCAAGGAGATGAGAGGCCCGAAAGCAACGGGGCTTGGCCTTACAACCTGTTATGCGCTCATCAGGAGTCATGACGGCTTTATCTCCGTAGATTCTCTTATCGGACGAGGAACGACGGTCCATATCTTCCTGCCTGCCCTCTGCGGTGAGGAGTCAGCAGGAAAGGAGGGTCTGGATAGCCCCCGCGCAAGGAAGGGGAAGGTCCTCGTCATGGATGACGAAGAGGTGGACAGAACCGTTGCCGGGGCGATTCTTGATCATCTGTCCTATGACGTTGAATATGCGAGAAAGGGAGAGGAGGCGATTGCCCTTTACCGCAAGGCCAGAGAATCGGGATCTCCCTTTGATCTCGTGCTCATGGACCTCATCATATTCGAAGGCCTTGGAGGCGAAGAAACGATGAAGAGACTCCTCGAAATCGATCCGGAGGTCAAGGTGATCATCTCGAGCGGGTATTTTCATGAGTACACTATGGCAGACTTCAATGACTTGGGATTCAGCGCAGTGCTTCCCAAGCCTTACCGGATCGAAGAGCTGAGCAGCCTGCTGACGAAGATGCTGGGGGAATGATCTTCTTGCCCGACCCTTCACCCCGACATCCGGGGGATTCTCGAAGGGCCACAGACCATATCACTCAAAGATGACGTAGCGACTGACCTTTGTGAATTGTCTTCCCTTCAGACCAGCATCCTCAAGGGTTCTGATCTTTCGCTCAAGCCGTATCGTGAGAATCCTGCGGACCGTTTCCGGCCCGAGTCCGGGAACCCTGAGCAGGGTGTCTCTGTCTGATGTGTTCAGCCTGACAGGGTAGTAATCAGGATGGCTTTCGGCCCAAACCTCCTTCGGGTCTTTGTCCAACCTCAGGTTGCCGCTCCTGTCAAAGAGGATATCTTCCCTCCTGAAGCCGTATCGGCGGCTGAGAAAATCAACCTGATAGAGACGGTGCTCCCGGAGGAATGAATCATCTCCATGCATGATTCCCCGCCTTTCACCGGGGATACCAGGATCGCCGAGACCTTTCTGATAGGCTGAAAAATAGATCCTCTTTATATTCATTCGGCCGTAAAGATTGAAGAGGGAATCAATGATCTCAGCATCCGTTTCGTCTGAGGCGCCGACAATGAATTGCGTCGTGCATTTGACTTTGCAAAACCTCATTCCCTTCTCCGTGAGCCTGCCCATCAGTGCCAGGGGACGGAGGATGTCTCTCTCGTAATCTTTCTTGTTTGAAAGTCTCTCGAAGTGTCTTTTCCCCGGCGTTTCGATATTGAGGGAGACTGTGGTCGCCAGCGACAGGGAATCTTCGATCGCTGCGTCCGATGCCCCCGGGATAATCTTCAGATGGATGTACCCCCTGAAATGATGCCGGTACCTAAGGAGGCGGGCCACGGCGTTGATCTTGTCCATGGTATAGTCGGCATCCCTGATGACGGCGGAGCTCAGGAAGAGGCCGAAGACCTTTCTCCTTTGCCGATATTCCATGAACAGCCGTGCAACTTCTTCGGGTTGCAGCGTGCAGCGCCTGACGTCAGTTTCGGAACGGAGCGGGCAGTACTTGCAGTCGTTGGCGCATGCATTCGAAAGGAGGGTCTTTAAGAGGACGGAGGAGCGGCCATCGGGCAGGGTGACGGGATAGAGCCATTTGCCGTCAGGTCCCCTTCTCCGGCGTTCATCGCTGACCGTACCGCATGCACAGGCGAGATCATACCGGGAATCTTCAGACAGCACTTTCAGTTTGTCGATCGTATCCATCGCGACCCTTCCGCAATGATAGCACAGAGTGGCTTCGGTGTGGAATGCGAAGGAAAGGATTGTGCCTACCCGGCCGCTTTGTTCCTGCCCGACCCTCCTGATGAAAGAGCAGGTCCTTCAACGCTTCGTCAATTACGAGCTCCCGAGAATACTATTGCATTCACAGCTGCTGTCAAATCTGAAGAAGAGCTCCTTTGCAACAAAACGGTAGAGTTCTCCGTTCGTCTCGACGAGGGAGGCATCTTTTATGATATCCACGCTCTCCTGTCCGTAATTCGTGTATTGGATCCATTCTTCCTCGGTGAGATAGATACGCTCCGTCACCCCGTGTATGATGTCGTACACGCAATCCATGTCTATGGTACCGATTACAGCCTTGTAAAAGGCGATTGCAGGAAGGGTGAAGGATTTACACTTCGCGCACTGGAAGTCGATCTTCTTGAGTATCCCTTCCAGGATACCAAGCTCATTCGCCGCCCGGACGAACTCGAGATACTCCTTCAGATTGAGAAGCAATCGATTGCGCTCTTCGTCGAGATGTGTCTCTTCTTCAGTCAATTCGACGATGAAGAACTCCATATCTCCTTCCTCAAGGATTCTATGAAGAGAAGGATACCATCACCCTGAGGCTTATAGTACATAAGTCGTCAAACCTTATAGAATGGCTTAAATAGCCTGCCAGCGTCATTGCTCTTTTTCAAATGGATCAAGCAAAATCTTCACTTCAAGAATTTCTGAGATAGAATCTAATCTGATCTGTTATCACGGTCGGGGGGCATATAGCCTTTCAAAAAATACAGAGGGCGTAACTTAGTTTCAACAAATATTCTCCCGAGATACTCACCCATAATTCCAACGGCCATAAGCTGGATACCACCAAGAAGTAAGATAACTACCATCAAAGAGGGATAACCATGGACAGGCTCACCAAATGCAAGAGTCTTGTAAATGATTATTCCGGCGTAAAGAAAGGCTATCAGGGCGGTTAGTAAGCCTAAATACGTTGCCATCTTGAGTGGCGCGGTAGTGAAAGACGTGATACCTTCCAAAGCAAAGTTCCAGAGACGCCAATAATTCCACTTAGTCTTACCGGCGAGGCGGGGATTTCGATGATAATGTACTGCTTTTTGAGGATAACCTATCCATGTGAACAGCCCCTTTGTGAATCGATGTTGTTCGCGCAATTTTTTCAGTGAATCGACAGCTCTTCGGCTCAGTAAACGAAAATCGCCTGTATCTTCAGGTATAGGGATGCGGCTCAGTCGATTGATCAGGCGATAAAAAAAATGTGCCGTAATCTTTTTTACCCAGCCTTCGCCCTTCCGCGAAAGTCGTACAGCGTACACTCCGTCATAACCATCCTGCCAATGCTGAACCAACTCTGGAATGAGCTCGGGAGGATCTTGTAAGTCTGCATCTATTATAATGACAGCATCACCTTGAACATGATCAAGTCCTGCTGCCATTGCGATCTCCTTACCAAAATTCCTGCTCAAATCAACAATTCCGATGCTATGGTCATTCATTCTCAATGAGCGAATTACTTCCAGAGTTCGATCGGTGCTGCCATCATTCACATAGATGACTTCAGTCTGCATTGGTAAGTTGGCTAATATGACGGACAGACGCTGATGGAAAGTCTTCAGTACGCTCTCTTCGTTATATGCGGGTACAATCACGGAAAGTAGATGACTGGACTTCATATCCTTAAGCAAACTCCTATCGAGTTTCTTCATTCACCCCATCGTAGGCTATGGTACGTTATCTGATCATAAATCGCGTGGATCCATGATTCGTTCGTTTGGTTTTAATTGCTTGATTCAACATCATAATACTAATTTGAAGGCTTATAGTACATCAGCTCGCAGGCATAGGGTGAGAAGGCGTCAACGAGGCCCTGCATCTCTTTGTCGTTTATTGCCCTGAAGGTCTCTGCAAAGCCCACATTCTCCTCAAGCTGTTCTATGGTATCGCATCCGACGACGGCAGTCGAAACCGGATGGGAGAGAGCAAAGCGGAAAAAGGGCTCCATGGTTCTGTACCAGGGCAACCTTGAAGCAAGCCCGCGCAGATAGACCTTCATGCCTACGATTCCCATGTCGCGCTCCGTTGCAAGGGGGATGACGCCATCGATGAAGCTCTTGTACTTAGGTTCAGCGGGGTTCACCGGGATGAGGACCGTATCGAAGTCATAATCCTGGATGCAGCGTCTCACGAGGGAAGGGTCATGGTGGCCTGTTACGCCGATGAATCTTGCGAGGCCCTTTTCTTTGGCCTCAACGAATGCCTCGAGTGCTCCCTTCGGGCCAAAGATCTCTTCCCGTTCGTCTTCCGTTCTCACATCGTGGATCTGCCAAAGGTCGAGATAGTCGGTCCTCATGTTCTTCAAGGTCTCCTGTAACTGTGCCAGTGCTCCGTCCCTGTCCCTGGCATGGGACTTACTCGCGAGAAATATCTCTTTTCTCCGTTCCCTTAACGACCTTCCGTAATATCCTTCGCTTCCTGAATAGGCCCGGGCTGATTCACAGTAGGTTATGCCGGAGTCAAGGGCTCTGTTGATGAGACGGTATGCCCTTTCCTCGTATCCGAAGGTCCGCAGTATGCCTTCTCCTCCAAGGCCGAGGATGGTTACCTCGCATCCTGTCCTGCCGAGTCTCCTCTTCGGGATAGCCATAAAGAGATTATAGCAGAGAATATCATCTTCCATGCTGCTGCTTCCTGCAGCCCTTCCTCACACTGTTTTTTCATCGAGTTGCATAACGTCATGAATCATGATACTATTTTAAAATAAACTGTGAGACAATATTATTTTTTTTGGGAGGAGGTAGAACATGCGTAAAGACAAGGATGTCCGTGATGAGGTTGCGAGGGTCGCCTATGAGCTCTATGAGAAAAGGGGGAGGGCTCACGGGTATGAGCTGACTGACTGGCTTGAGGCCGAGAGGATCGTTATGGAGCGATACGCCAATGAAATAGAAAAAGAGGCTGAGGTCGTAAAAGCGGTCAGGAAGAAGAAATCGGAAGGGGCAGAGCCGAAAACAGCAAAGCCGAAAGCCAAGAAGACGCCGCCGAAAAAGACTGAGGCAAAAGCTCCAAAAGCAGGAAGGGCCACGACAAAAAAGAAGGCTGAATGAAGGAGGCGATGGTCTATGAAAAGATTGACGGGGACAAGGTAACATGCTTTCTCTGTAACCATCGCTGCATCATACATCCGGGCAAGAGAGGCATCTGCGCAGTACGGGAAAACAGGAACGGTACCTTGTACACCCTCGTTTACGGAAAGGTCATCGCCCGGCATATCGACCCGATAGAGAAAAAACCGCTTTTTCACTTCTATCCCGGCTCACGGTCCTATTCAATAGCCACAGTCGGATGTAACTTCAGGTGCCTCCACTGCCAGAACTATGAAATATCCCAATACCCGAGGGAGTATCCGGACATACCGGGAGAGGAGATGAGTCCGCAGGAGGTTGTCAGGGAGGCGGAGATATCGGGCTGCAAGAGTATTTCATACACCTATACCGAACCGACGATCTTCTTTGAGTTCGCCTATGACTGTGCGAGACTCGCCAGCGAAAAAGGGATCAAGAATGTCTTTGTGAGCAACGGTTATACAAGCCCTGAGGCGACGAGACTCATTGCGCCCTATCTTGACGGGAACAATATCGACGTGAAAGGCGATGAGACATTTTATAAAAAGGTTGTGGGCGGAAGACTCCAACCCGTGCTTGACACCATTAAACTCATGAAGGAGTTGGGGGTGTGGGTTGAGGTCACGACGCTCATCATCCCGGGCCACAATGATTCGGAAGGGTTTTTCGAGTGGATTGCTGAATTCATCCGATCAATCGATAGAGCGATGCCATGGCATGTGACCCAGTTCTATCCTACCTACAAGTTGCAGGATCAACCCCGGACCCCTGTCAAGACGCTCAGGAGGGCGAGGGAGATCGGACTCAAAGCAGGTCTCAAATACGTGTACGAGGGAAATGTCCCCGGTGAGGGCGGAGAGAACACCTATTGCCCTTCGTGCGGAGCACTGCTTATCGAGAGAATGGGTTTTGCGCTTACGACGATTAAAATGAAAGATGCTGCATGTGTACGATGCGGGACCAGGATTGATGGTGTCGGGATGCCGTGAGGGTCTCGGGTATGCATCCTATGGTGAGAACTGACGAGCCTGAGGCCCTCAGGAAACCCTTGGAAAGTGCGTATTGACAGACAGGACGTTTTCAGGTTTAATGATAGCAGGTGGCCATGAATCCCCTCTCTGAAATACATAACGATCTCCGTTCTCTTCCCTGTCTTTCAGGCTTCGGCAAGGACGAGCTCTCTGTGATTGGAGAGATGACCAGGGTCAGGGAGGTCGTTAGGAACGAAGTCATATTCGAAGAATCTGAGCCATCGAAGTCCTTTTTTATCGTGAAAAGGGGAACCGTGAAATTGTACAAGACTTCCCAGGAGGGCAGGGAGCTTATCATAAAGATTATGGGGCCGGGAGAGTACTTCTGCTGTGCCCCTCTCTGCGCGGGGGGAAGCTACATGGTCGGGGCGATTGCCCTTGATGATTCGTCGCTGATCGTTATCCCTTCAGAGACGTTCAAGGAGGTCCTGAGGAGTGCGGTGAGCGAGACCGGTTGGAAGATCATTTCAGGTCTCTGCAACAAGATTCATTATCTGTCCGGTCTTCTCGAAGACCTCGCCTTCAAGGATGTTGAAAAGCGGGTCATTACGACACTCATGACGCTGGCGGGAGAGGTCTCGCCGAAGGAGAGTTTCATCTCGCTTCAGCTTTCTCACCAGGATGTTGCGTCAATGACGGGAACGGTGAGAGAGGTGGTCTCGAGAACTATGTCAAAGCTGAAGAAGGCGGGTGTCATCACCCATTCCAGCGTCAAGGGGTTTACGATCGACAGAGGGAGACTGAGCAAGCTGATGGATAAACAGTCTTCGGTTTCCTCTCTCCGTCTGTAATGGTTGGAGTGGCGTAGGGGCGAAATGACCGCGAAAGAGACGAGAGGGGGATTCCGCCTCTTCTTGAGGGCCTTGTTTGACGTCATGTTTAAGGGGAACAAGGCCTTTTATGTCTGGATGGCGTTCCTTACGCTCTGCGTTTTCGCAGGACTCGGGGCTTACGTCTCTCAAATGAAGGCCGGACTCATCGTGACCAGGATGAGAGATCAGGTCTCCTGGGGCTTCTATGTCGCCAACTTTACCTTTATGGTCGGAGTCGCTGCTGCAGCGGTTCTCCTGATAATTCCCGCCTATCTCTACAGCTTTAAACCGATCAAGAAGATCGTGATTCTCGGGGAGCTCCTTGCCGTATCCGCGGTCTTTTCCGCTCTCCTCTTCATCTTTGTGGACTTTGGGAGAGCCGAACGGTTCTGGCATGCGATCCCTTTCATCGGGACCCCGAATTTCCCGGGTTCCATACTCGCCTGGGATATGGTGGTCCTTAATGGCTATCTGATCCTTAACCTCTCTGTTGCCCTCTATGTCGGTTATCACACCTATTTGGGGAGGGACCCTGACAAACGGGTAGTCCTGCCCCTTGTCCTTCTGTCCATCCCCTGGGCGATAGGGATCCACACCGTCACTGCCTTTGTCTATAACGGCCTTGCAGCAAGGCCTTTCTGGAACGCCTCGATCCTAGCACCGAGGTTCCTTGCCTCGGCCTTCTGTTCTGGACCTGCGCTGATGATCATCATCTTCCAGATATTGAGGAAGGTGACGGACTTTAAGATCGACGATAAGGCTATTATGAGGATATCGGAGATCATAGCCTTTGCGATGGCGATCAATATCTTCCTCCTGTTCGCCGAAGTGTACAAGGAATACTATTCCAATACAGTCCACACATCCCAGATAAGGTATCTCTTCCTAGGACTCCACGGCCACGCCGAGCTTGTCCCATGGATCTGGTCGGCCATGTTCTTTAACGGTATCGGCTTTCTCCTCTTCCTTATCCCGCAGACCAGGAAGCGCCTTTTGACCCTTAACATCGGGTGCGGCCTCATCTTCATCGGGATCTGGATAGAAAAGGGAATGGGCCTTGTCCTGCCGGGTTTCATCCCCGACACTCTTGGCGAGGTCTATGAGTACTTGCCGAATCTGACGGAAGCCAGGATCGCAGGAGGCATATGGGCATTGGGTGCAATCATGTATACCCTGTCCGTCAGGACAGCGGTGGCGATCGAAACGGGGAGACTCCGTCACCCCGCAGCGCCTGCGATTGTGCACGAGGAAGAGGGCAAGCTTGCCAGAGATGTCATGAGCAGAAAGGTGATTTCCGTCAAGCAAGAGACGCCGATAGAGGAGATCGGCAGGCTTCTCGTTCTCCACCGCATCAGCGGTGTGCCTGTGGTAGACAATGCTAGCAGGGTTATCGGCGTGGTTTCTGAATCCGACATCATCTTCAGGGAGATCGATCATCTGCCTCACCTTGTGGAAAAGCTTGGAGACATGATCCTTCCGAGGATCTTCAGGGAGAGCGGACGGACAGGCGATACAGCGGGAGAGATCATGACCTCTCCTCCCATCACGGTCCATGAACGGGCGCCGCTGAGGGAACTCATCCAGATTATTACGGAGAGGAAGATAAAGAGGATTATTGTCGTCGATGAGAGAGGCCGCCTCGCCGGCATTATATCGAGGGTAGATATCGTGAAGGCCTTGGAGAAGATAGAATCGTGAACTTCGGCAACCTGATCTGATAGAAAGAGTTCGACAGCCTTGCCGAAAGGTTCAGCTCATTCCGTGTTTTAACTCCATCCTCAGGAAGTAGCTCAGCACAGTCCTTACACCGACAATCGCTGCAAGCATCCCAACCTTCTCCCAACTCGGGCTGACGGCAGAGCTGATGATGTCTGCAGCAATGAAGATTTCAAGTCCGAGAAGAAGGTGGGCGCCCAGACGCTGGCGGATGGATTCACTTCTGGAAACAGCGTCTTCCTTCGAAGAGGAGAACTTCAGACCGATGAACGCGACCATTGCCTCGAGAACGCCCCAAACGACAACAGCAGTCCCTAATCCGCTGATGGTCAGAATAACCGCCTCAAGAATATTGTGTATGATCTCCAAGTCCTATCCCTTCATGTAAAAGATACCAGCCATTATTTGTGGAGTCAAGATTCATTCTTTTGAGCTGAGAGGAACAGAGAATCGGTGTGCCTTTTCTCCGGGATTGTAAATTATTTGTAAATCCTTGATTCCAGTGACAAAAGTTACTTCACATACAGCAAAAGAAGGAGTAAACTGTTCTCAAGGAGAGGGGAGGGATAAGCGGATTAAACAGAGAGAGTCTCTCCTGAACTGTTCGCAACATCCGGAGGTCGATAGAAATGAAAATTATGGTCTGTCACGATGGTTCCGAAAGGGCTCAGAACGCCCTTGAGAAATCTGTAGGGCTTTTCAGGGCACAGGATCCGGAGATTATCCTCTTAACAGTCGTTGAGGAACCTCTGGATGCCACAAGCACGAATGAGGAAAGCTTCAAGAAGTGGTGCCAGAAGCGCGAGGACGAACTGAAGACCTTTGGCAGCCGGATCGCTGATCAGGGTCTCGAGGTTGATGCCGTCCTTGCAGTAGGCGATCCGCGCAGGATGATCCTTGAGGCGGTAAAGACAAAATCGCCGGACATCCTTGTGGTGGCAAAGCGCGGCGGCGGTCTTCTCAACGAGATGGTTCTTGGGAGTGTGAGCGCCTTCGTCATACGGCATGTAACGTGCCCGGTTCTCGTGATGCATTGCTGAATGATGGACGTTCAGGGGGGTTGTTCGATCCGCGTTGGATCGTGACGCAGAAAAATCGTATATCTTCGGAGGTGGTTTATGAAGGGGGAATGCACAAGTGAACGTATGGGATGGAAGGATCTTCTTGCATTTGGAAGGGCTGACATCAAGGCTCTTCACAAGACATGGATCGCGTTCTTCATGACATTCTATGTCTGGTTCAACATGGCGCCGCTTGTGTCTACCATCATCAGGGACACAGGCCTTACCCTGGATCAGCTCAAGGTCCTTGCCATCTGTAATGTTGCCCTGACGGTCCCTGCCCGCGTTGTTATCGGCATGCTGTCGGACAGGATAGGGCCGCGAAAGACATTTTGCATCGTGATGTGGTCAATGGCCATCCCCTGCGTATGGTTTGCCTTTGCCTCCACATATACGGAGATGCTGGCGGCAAGGCTGATCCTGAGCGCCGTCGGCACAGGTTTTGTCGTCGGTATTCATATGACTTCCCTCTGGTTCAAACCAAGGGATGCCGGCTTTTCTCAAGGTGTCGAGGCAGGCCTCGGAAATTGGGGGTCATCCCTGGCGGCAATAACCCTGCCGTTCATAGCCCTCGGCATCGTGGACAGCTGGAGATGGGCGATAGCCCTGAGCGGAGGCGTGATGTTCGCATATGGCATATACTACTGGTTCGCCATAACCGACGGTCCCGTAGGTACAGTCAGGCCGAAATCAAGAAAGGCCGCGGCCATCGAGGTCTCCACATGGGGCGACATGGTCAGCGCGATTCTCTGGACCATACCCATCATGGGTGTGCTCTCCCTTCTTGTCAGAACGGTAACGAAAAAGGGTTATATAACCCCTGAAACCGCGTATATCTTCTATGCAATTATAGCGGCTGGGATACTCTATCAGGTTATAGCGATCATCAAGGTCAATGTGCCGATACTCAGGAGAGGCGTGCCGGAGGATGACAGATACAAATTTATACAGGTCGGCACGCTCTGCGCATCCTACGTCGTCACCTTCGGCGCCGAGCTTGCGGTTATTTCAATGCTTCCGTTCTTTTTCCAGAAGGTATTCCACCTGAGTCCGGTGATGGCAGGGCTCTTCGGCTCGATGTTTGCGATCCTGAACTTCTGTTCAAGGGCTCTCGGCGGTTATGTTTCCGACAGGATGCCCACAAGAAAATCAGCTCATCTTATATATCTCGGGGGCGTGACAGGCGGTTTTGTGCTCATGAGCTTGATAAGCCCGGCATGGCCTCTGGCAGGGGCGGTTCTCGCTGTAATGCTATGCGCTCTGTTTGTCACAGGAGGCTGTGGCACAACCTTTGCCCTTATACCGTTTGTCAAGAGGCGTATAACGGGAAATGTTGCAGGGTATGCAGGGGCCTATGGCAATGTGGGCGCTGTGATATTTACCACGGCCTATACCTTTCTGACCGACAACCAGTTCTTACTGCTTATCGGTGGTTCCGCATTTGCCACGTTACTTTTCTGCCTCTTTTTCCTCAGGGAGCCCCACGGTGCGTTCTCTCACGAATATCATCTCTCTTCTGTCGACAGGAAGATTATGGAAGTTGCGACGCCATTGCCGGAGGCCGTCCATTAACATGGGGATTAGGGTGACAGGCTTGGTATCTCTCTATAAAAAAACAGCGAAAAGGAGGGTTACGATGACAAATCGTTTCAAAGTAGTATGCAGCTTCTTCGCTCTGCTGATCTTTTGCGCAGCCCTTTCGCCTGTGCATGCTGACACGGCAAAGAAGGGGGCTGAGTCTTCAGCAACTGCAGCTCCATCAAATCCGGCTGGCAAAGAACCGAACAAGGAAGAGAGCGTGGCGACCGGTGAACTCGTTCACCGAGGAAAGGCGCTCTTCACCGGCGAAAGGCACTTCACCAAAAGGGGCGCCCCCTGCGTTGCCTGCCACGCGCTCAGGTACTCGGGGGTGCGGGGAGGCAACTGGGGACCGGACTTAACGCAGATGTATACGAACATGGGCGAAGAAGGGCTCGCGGGCGTATTGAAAAGCCCGCCCTTCTCGGGCATGAAGAAGATGTATGAGGAAAAGCCCCTGACCGACGACGAGATCAAGGCCCTCGTTGCCTTTGCCAAGGATGCAGGTGCGCGCAAAGGGGAGGCTGCCCCCCATTTCTTTCCCTGGGCGGGAATGGCATTTTTCGGTCTCATTCTGGGAATATTCGGTATCTATAAGAGGAGGGTCAGATAATGGCGCCAGAACGGATCAAGGACGTTTTTTCATCTGAAACAAGAGACTGGGAAGAGCTTTACCGGAACCGGTGGCAGTACGATAAGGTCGTGAGGTCCATCCACGGAGTGAACTGCACGGGCGGTTGCAGCTGGATGATACACGTTAAAGACGGTATTGTCGGCTGGGAGCTCCAGGCAAACGACTATCCCCAGTTCAACAATAACATCCCGAACCATGAGCCGAGAGGCTGTCAGCGGGGGATCAGCTCCTCCTGGTACCTCTACAGCCCGCTCCGTGTAAAGTACCCCTATGTGAGGGGCAGACTCCTCGATCTCTGGAAAGAGGCGAGGGCCCGTCATGCCGATCCCGTAGACGCCTGGCAGAGCATCGTCGAGAACGCCGAGTCGCGGCGGGCTTACACAAGCAGGCGGGGCATGGGAGGCTTCAGGAGGGGAACCTGGGAGGATGTGGCAGAGCTTATCGCTGCCTCGACCCTTTACACGGCCAAGAAGTACGGCCCTGACCGCGTCGTCGGCTTTTCGCCCATCCCGGCCATGTCGATGATCAGCTATGCAGGCGGAAGCCGCTTTCTCCAGCTCCTCGGCGGCGTTGCCCTGAGTTTCTACGACTGGTACTGCGACCTCCCTGCCGCCTCACCCCAGATTTGGGGGGAGCAGACAGACGTGAATGAGTCTGCCGACTGGTACAATGCAGGTTACATTGCGGTCTGCGGTTCCAACGTTCCGATGACGAGGACGCCTGATGCCCACTTTCTGACAGAGGCGCGTTACCGTGGAGCGAAGGTGCTTGTGCTCTCTCCCGACTACAGCATAATGAGCAAGTTTGCCGATACGTGGCTCCCGGTAGAGCAGGGGCATGACGCACCCTTCTGGTTGGCAGTGAATCACGTCATCATGAAGGAATACTACCTCGACAGAAAGGTCCCCTACTTCCAGGACTATGCAAAGAAGTACACGGACATGCCCTTCCTCGTGAAACTGAAAAAGGAGGGCGATGCCTATGTACCAGGAGACTATCTGCGGGCAGGCGAGATCGCCAAAGGAGCGGGGCTGGAGCACGCCGATTGGGTCCTCTGCGTTTCCGACGAATCAGGGAACGTCAGGATACCAGGAGGGAGTCTCGGTTTCCGGCATAGTTCAAAGCAGGGAAACTGGAACCTCGACATGAAAGACGTTGTTGACGGCAACGACATCGACTGCAGGCTATCCAATCAGGGAGGGACCAACTGTAAGGTGAAGTTTTTCTACGAAGACATCGGTGAATCGTTGAGGGAGATAGCTGCGCAGAAGATTGTCACAACCAAGGGGGAAGAGATGGTCGTGACGGTCTTCGATCTCCTCGCAGCACAGCTCGGCGTCTCTTCAGGAGGGGGGTCCTACAAAGAAGACAGGCCCTTCACCCCTGCATGGCAGGAGAAGTACACCGGCATCAGTCAGGATACGGTGATTAAGATTGCCAGGGAGTGGGCTGACAACGGCGAAAGGACTAAAGGCCGGAACATGATGATCGTGGGCGCAGGCATTAACCACTGGTACCACAGCGACCTCATCTACCGTGCCGCGATTACCTCTCTGATATTGACGGGGTCCGTCGGAAACAACGGGAGCGGACTCGCCCATTACGTCGGTCAGGAAAAGGTGGTGCCCCTGGCCTCCTGGACTTCAATTGCCATGGCCCACGACTGGGTCAAACCGTCACGGCTGCAGAATACGCCGAGCTTCTGGTACATCCACTCCGACCAGTGGCGCTATGACCGGAGCTTTGTCGACTACTTCAGTCCCCGAGAGGGGAAGGGGACGCCGACACATGCTGCAGACTTCAATGTCAAGGCCACCCGGCTCGGTTGGCTGCCCTTCTTCCCTCAGTTCAACGAAAACCCTGCGAAGACCGTCGAAGAAGCGGTGAAGGGCGGAGCCAAGACGGACGATGAGATACGGAAGCGGATCGTGCAGAGGCTGAAAGAGGGGTCACTGAAGTTTGCGATCGAAGATCCGGATGCCCCTGAGAACTCTCCGAAGGTCTGGTTCATCTGGCGCGGAAATGCCATCTCTGCAAGCGCCAAGGGTCACGAGTTCTTCCTCAAGCACATCCTCGGTGCTCCGAACAGCAATGTCATGGCAAAGGAGGTCGCGAAGGGGCAGGTCAAGGAGATCGAGTGGCGCGACAAGGCGCCGGAAGGGAAGATGGACCTCGTCGTCGATCTCAACTTCCGCATGGACACCTCAACGCTCTACTCGGACATCGTGCTGCCTGCCGCCACCTGGTATGAGAAGGTGGATGTGAATACGACCGACATGCACTCCTTTGTCAATTGCATGAATGCCGCGGTCCCGCCTTCATGGGAGTCAAAGCCCGACTGGCAGATTTTCAGGCTTATAACCCGGAAGGTCAGCGAGCTTGCTCCGAAGCACTTCCCGTCTCCTTTCAAAGACGTCATCGCCGCGCCCCTGCTTCATGATACGCCCGGCGAGATCGCACAGAGGGAGGTGAAAGACTGGAAACTGGGCGAGTGCGAGGCGATTCCTGGAAAGACCATGCCGAACCTCGCCATTGTCGAGAGAGACTATGCGAACCTTTATAACCGCTTTGTCTCTGTCGGGCCTGCCATGGGACACATGGGCGCCCATGGCATCGCCTGGGAGGCTGATGATATCCACGAAAAACTCCTTGGAGAATTCCCGACAGTAACATGGAACGAGAGGAGCCATCTCAGCCTGGAAGAAGAAGAGACCGTGGCGAATGTAATCTTCTCCTTTGCGCCGGAGACGAATGGTGAGCTGAGCTACCGGGCGTATCAGAACCTCGAGAAGAGAGTTGGGAAGCCCCTTGCATCCATCGCCGAAGGAAACAGGAATTTCCGCATCACCTTTGAAGAGATCAGGCGGCAGCCCCGCCGCTTCATCAGCACCCCTGTCTGGTCCGGTCTTGTTAATGATCAGCGGCCCTATGCACCCTACACTTTGAACGTGGAGTACGGAGTTCCCTGGAGAACTCTGAGCGGCAGGCAGTCCCTCTACCTTGACCATCCGGTATACCGGGAATTTGCCGAAGGACTCCCGACATTCAAGGGAAAGATCAACCGGGAAGCTCTCGATGAACTCACCGAGGACGACAAGAAGGAGGGATTGATCCTGAACTTCCTCACGCCCCACGGCAAGTGGTCCATCCACTCCACCTTCAGCGACAACATCAGGATGCTCACCCTCTCACGGGGAGGACAGGTGGTATGGATCAACAGCGCCGACGCTGCACAGGCCGGGATCATGGACAACGACTGGGTCGAGGTCTTCAATACGAACGGTGTCATTGTCTGCAGGGCGATCGTTACCTCCCGAGTGCCGAAGGGCACGTCATGGATGTACCATGCGCCTGAAAGGACCCTCAACATCCCGAAGTCGAACAAGACCGGGAGACGCGGCGGGGTCCACAACAGTGTGACACGGATCCGCCTGAAACCGACGCTCATGCTCGGGGGCTATGCACAGTTCAGTTACTATTTCAACTACTGGGGACCTATCGGCGTAAATCGTGACTGCTATGTCGTGGTCAAGAAACATAAGAGGGGGTGATGCTATGGACGTAAGAGCTCAGATCGTGATGGTGTTCAATCTCGATAAATGCATCGGTTGTCATACCTGCAGCATATCGTGCAAGAACATATGGACCGACAGGAAGGGCGCTGAATACGCCTGGTGGAACAACGTCGAAACCAAACCGGGAATCGGCTATCCAAAACAATGGGAAGACCAGGGGAAGTACAAGGGCGGCTTCTTCGTCAAGAATGGAGAACTGAAGCTGAAGCAGGGAGGTAAATTCGCGACGCTCCTGAGCATGTTCTATCAACCGAACATGCCGAAGATGGAGGACTACTATGAACCCTTCGACTTTGATTATGGCAACCTCTACAACGCCCCTGAGGGCGACGACCAGCCCGTGGCCGATGCGATCTCCCAGATAACGGGAAAACGGATGGAGACGATCAGCGGGGGGCCCAATTGGGATGATGACCTCTCAGGCTCACCCCTCTACGCTGCCGAGGACCTCAACCTGGAGGACAGGAAGATCATCGAAGAGTACGGGAAGATCTTCATGCT
>Ga0335070_10004184_pt1 | contig 16846 bp, 9 predicted proteins | sample Lox_Sample_13_FD_206722 | JGI IMG/M metagenome (GOLD analysis project Ga0335070, IMG submission 206722) | Soil microbial communities from Loxahatchee National Wildlife Refuge, Florida, United States - Lox_Sample_1.3 | ecosystem: Environmental > Terrestrial > Soil > Wetlands | place: USA: Florida... | reverse complement strand
GGGCTTTTTCCAGAATCTTCTTGAACCCTTCTTCAAAGTGCTCCTTGGCGTCGTCCAGCACGGCTTCCAATTCGACCGAGGTGGACGGTTCAGGCGGCCTGGCAACGGCAAACACAAGTACGGTCGCATCCAGGCATTCTGCCAATGAAAACGCTATATCCACTGCTTTCTCCGATTGTGGGGACCCGTCGTAGCCGACCAGCAACTTCCGAAAATGCGTGTTTTGTCGTTTTCCGGTCATGTTCCTCCTCAGATTGCTTCCTCGCTCACCGCTTGTGGTAACGTCGACTTCGGCTTTGTCTTGGCCAGCAAGTGCCTCGGCATGAACCAGGCGTTAGCAATCATCGTGGGGATGACGGCACTGCCGATCACGGTCGCGACCAAGTAGGAATACTGAGCCTGAGTAATGACACCATGATTCAGACCGAACAGCGCAGAAATCGTTCCGAACGTGAGGCCGGTAGACATCATCAGCATGAAGTACATCCCTTCTTCTTTCTTGTAGTCAAACGCCTTCACCGTGGGATACAGGGGAATGACTTTCGACAGCATCTTCGCGAAAAATAGCGCAGTGAAGACGAGCGGCGCTGCGACCAAAGCAGGAACAGACACGAACGATCCCGCCCGGATGAAGTAAAACGGTGTGAGCAATCCGAACGTCAGAGTACGCAGACGCCGAATGAGCGTGTGGTCCTTGCCTACGGTTCCAGCCAGCACCATGCCGATGATGTAGGCTGGCAACACTGCTTCGCTGCCAGACCAAACCGCCAATCCCCCCATGGCGAACAGCAGGAAGAGTAAGTATTTCGCTTCCAGTTCGGAAACACGTCCTCCATATTTCTTGAAGAATCGCGGCGTCAGAAAAGGAAGGACCGCGAAGACAACCACGCTGACTCCCACAAAAATCAGCGTTTTGATTGTGAACGGCGAAAAGATCATTCCGAGAGCGATCACGGTTCCCAGATCGTTGATGAAGCAGGCGGCCAGCACCGCTTTCCCGAAATCGGTAACGTTGAAACCCAGCTCCAACATCACTGCATATACGACGGCCACAGAGGTCGTCGAAAGGGCCACACCCGCGAGCCAACAGGCACGGCCATCCCAGTGCAAGATATAGCGGGCCACGGCCGTACACCCAAGAAACGGTCCGAAGAAACCCACGAGTCCCACGACCGTGGCTTCTTTCCATTTCGTCCGGAAGATTTGGGGATCGAGTTCGGCGCCGGCGAGAAACGTGAGAACGATGGCGCCCGTACCGGCGAGAAAGCTGATCCAACTTGTCTTGCCGCCAAGTTCAGTGTGTACGAAAAGCGCCCCAATCACCAACTGGGCCACGGTGCCGACCACAATCTCACTCAGGGCAGTGGAGATCCTGAACCAGATCGCAACCAGCGTCGCGACCAGGGCTAGGCCCACCCACACAGCGGCGAGGACCCACACGTTCTCCATCAACGTACCTCTATCTCATTTTGCGGATTCGTTGCCGGTATATGACTCCGCGACAAGAAACCGCTTGTCAGGAGTCATCAGCTGTGCCCGGCTTAAGAGGTGGGACAGCGGTTTCGGTGAACTCCTTCACCGTCGATAACACCTTTAAGTACAGCAAAGAAAAAGTGTGAAGTCAACAGGATTTGCGCTTCCTCTTGTTTCGTGTCAAGACGCTCCAAGCGCGCTACGGCCAACAAAATACGGACAAACCTGATCCAATGAATGCTGTTGGTGAGCGTTTCCGGATGGAGCCATTCTCGTCCGGCGCTTATCGTCCCCTAACATCCCCTGATTTGCTGGACGTTAGGTTTGCAAGTGGAATGGCGGGGACGACGGGACTCGAACCCGCGGCCTCTGCCGTGACAGAGTCACTGGCCGATGTAACTTATTGGAAATCAACGGTACTGACGGCCCGTTCTTAATCCTTTAAGGGAACTCAGAGGAACTCTTGGGTCAGCTTATTGGACCCGGATCGGACCCAGATTGGGCCCGCTCCAAAATGAATCCGCCACCTTTGCTCTTATACCCCTTTCCCTCGGAAAATGGCTGACGGGAAGATTCATGTCTTCGGGCTTGTGTACGAAAGCGAGACAGAAACGCACTCATACCCAAATGTTACCAACTGATTAAGAGTCAGGTAGAGCCATGTCGTCCCTGCTCTAGCAACTCACAATAAACCAATAACTTACAAAAGTATCGCGCGCACGGCTGTCACCGCAGCCACACCCGCATTCTATCGCGAGCGATTCTTGTTTTCCTTGCCCCATCAAACGCACAAACGCTCCCATGACTCTTGCAGCGACAGCATGGGGTCAATACCACCATTCCGACGTGCCGATAAAATGAATAGTTCGCGGCTTATCTTTCAAAGCATTGGTTTCGTGGTGTAACTGGGGTCGTTGATCTCCCCCACTCTCTTCTCTTCGAAATGACGGGCCAGCCAAGGCGTGCTTTCGCTCGATTGAGTCAAGACCTCGACCCACTGTCCCAGTCGACTGTGCAGCTTCGCTCTGCGTCCCGGAGCAATTCGCTCGTAGCAGACTTCGCGGCAGAGCGCATGCACAAACTCATAGCATACGGAGACTGTCCCGTCTGGAAATTTCTCTGGTTTGGCGGCACGCAGAATGCCATGTCGTCGGACGAGTTTCTCGCAAGCGTTTTCAAAGGCTTCCGGTTCCATCTCTGCTGCCGCGGCTCCGGGTATGACCGCGAACCGGGCATGGCCGGCGCTTGAAAGGCTCGTCACCTCCAGCACCAGCTGCTCATCAGGGCTGAGGCGGTCGATCTGGGCTTCGATCATCTGGCGCAGAGTTTCTGGGACCTCTAGGCCAATGCTCTCGAGAGGAACGTGAATTCTCCAATTTGCCTTGTCGTGAGTGATGAAACCCCGTTGCTGCATGTGGTCAAGGACCGCCATTAGGAACAACGGATTGCCCTCGGTGTGACGATGGACCAATTGAGTCAGGCCTTCGGGTACCACTGCCCCTCCCGATTCGGCAACGAGGTATTCTGCCAAGTCCGCTTCTCCGAGCGACTCTAGGGCGACCTCCTGGCATAAGTGATGAACCAGAAGATCCTGCTTTAGCACTTTCAGAGAATGCTCAGACAACGCCAGATCCACAGGCCGGCACGTACCGATGAGCATTAGTTTGGCTGATTCTCGACGGCGAGCCAACGCAGAAATGAGATCAACAGTGCTCTGATCCGCAAGATGCAGATCTTCAATGACCAGTAAGAGAGGCTTTTGGGATGCAATCGTCTCCAACGCCTCGCAAATTTCCCGCACCATGCGGTCTCGCGCCGCGGACAACATCTCTATCGGTAGGTGCTGTCGATGTTCCTGCTTCACGAACCCGGGAAGCTGCACCAGCCATGTCGGGGCCTTTTCTGAAAGGACCTGCACAACCGAGTCACCCTCAGATCCACGACACAATTGACCTAACGCTTCGAGAATGGAGTAGTAAGGTTCTTTGCTCCCGTATCCTTCCACGCATTGCCCTCGACCCAGACGGACGATCGGGGCCATCAAGATGGCCTCGCGCTGGAATTCGTCTACGAGTGCCGTTTTCCCGATACCGTGCTCACCGGTCACAAACACGATCTGCCGCTGCCCCCGTATTGCCGTTTGCAGGCTAAGACTCAGCTGCGCCAGCGGCGCATTCCGACCAACCAGCCTCCGAAAAGGCTGTTGCAGGCCAACCGACACTTCAGATGACGCGCCCTTGATCGGAGCAATGAACTGGTACCCTCTTCGCGGAAGAGTCTCGATAAATTGAGGATGCTTCGGATCATCCCCGAGCGCGCGGCGGATGTCCAGCACTTGACTCTTCAGCACTTCGGGCTGCACGAAGGTGTCCGGCCACACCGCTTCGAGCAGTTCGCTCTGGGTGACCAGGCGTCCGGCGTGCTCGACCAAATACCGCAGGACCGCAAAACCTTTGGGAGTGAGCCGAATCTTCTCGTCATCTTCATCAACCTTTTGAAGCCATAGGCACTCATTAATGGTGTCCAGCAGGAAGGGACAAAACTCCTTCATGTTCGCCTTTGGCGCCGAACTTCGACATTTCTGCTGAGGAGTGCGATAGCGAGCGATAGCCTGCCGGATCACATGCAAGAGATCCTCGTCGTCAAACGGCTTTGTCAGGAAATCCACTGCACCAGCTTTCATCGCTTGCACACTCATTGGGATATCGCCGCGGCCGGTGAGAAAAATGATCGGGATCCGCACATTCGCCTTCGCAAGCTCTTGCTGGAGGTCGAGTCCACTCAGGCCTGGCAACTCCACATCCAGGACAAGGCAGCTCGAGATCTCACGTCGGGAGGTATCCAGGAACTCCTGCGCCGAGGTAAACGTGAGTGCTTTCAGTCCTGCGGAGCGGACCAGACTTGCCACTCCTTCACGCACTGCCGCATCGTCGTCCACAATGTAGATAACAGCACCGGTGTCGCTCATGGGAACTCCTTGGACTAGGGGTCTTTCGTCCCGTTCGATTTCGAGTCAAGAGCCGTATCGATTGCATCCAGCAACGATTCCTCGCTGAACGGTTTAATCAAGTAACCCACCGCGCCATTTTTGAGAGCTTGCGCCCGTATGTGTTCCTCCGAGGCGTGAGCGGTGATAAATATGACCGGGACCTTCCATTTCTTCGCCAAGAGATGACGGTGGAGATCGATTCCATCCATTCCCGGGAGGCGCACATCCAGTATCAGGCAGTTTGTTTCAAGCACACGAGGCGAATTCAGGAAGTCTTCAGCGGAAGCAAACACCTTGACCGCAAATCCAACAGACCGGATCAAACTCTCCAGGGATTCGCGGACAGAAGCGTCGTCGTCGACCACTGATATAAGCGGCGGCATTGAAGCATATTTAGCGGTCGCGGGAAGAAAATCTATTGCACCTTGGTGTAAGGCCGCAAGTTGCGGCGATGCCAGAGCTTAGGACATTTTCTTGCTGCTGCTCCGCAGCTTCTCTGCCATTCTCACCAGGTCCGCCAAAGAATCGGCCTGCATCTTTCTCATAACCTGCCCGCGATGAACCTTCACCGTGAACTCGGTTATCTTGAGTTCGGCGGCCACTTGTTTATTGAGCAGGCCAGACACCACTTGCTCCATTACTTCCCGCTCGCGCGGAGTGAGCGATTCATACCGCGCCTGCAAGTCACTCATCTCGGCGTGCTGCTGGCGTGCGCGCCGGTCGCGTTCGATCGCCTGTTCAATTGCGCGCAGTAGGTCATCGTCAGCAAATGGCTTGGTCAGAAATTCAAGGGCTCCCGCCTTCATCGCCTGCACCGAGTCCGGGACGTTGCCATGACCGGTGATGAAAACGATGGGAATCTCAAGGTTGACCGCGGCCAACTGCTTCTGCAGATCAAGCCCGCTCAAACCCGGAAGCTGTAGATCCAATACCAGACAACTCGGCGCATCGGCTTGGGGACGAGCGAGGAATTCCTGCGCAGAGGCAAAGGCCTTGACCCTCAACCCCGCAGACCGAATGAGGCTTTCCAGAGATTCACGAACCGACGGGTCGTCGTCCACCACAGCGATCAGTGCGTTAGACTGCGGCAACGGATGGCTCCTGGTTGTACATGGGAACGGTAAACTGAAACGTCGTGCCGGGCCCGTCATTGGCCGTCGCCCAGAGTCGGCCTCCATGTCGCTGAACAATCGACCGACTGATGGACAGTCCTAATCCCATGCCCGCCGGTTTTGTGCTGTAGAAAGCATCAAAGATCCTTTCTATATCCTGTGGCCGAAGACCGGTCCCTGAATCTTGAATCGCAATCTGTACCTGGTTGGCCTCGACGTTTTGCGTAAGAATGACCAGATCCCGCGGCCGTCCTTCAACACTGTGCATGGCTTCGATGCCGTTCATGATCAGGTTGAGCACTACCTGCTGCAACTGCACGCGGTCGCCCAATACAGGCGAGAGGTCATCTGCCAGGTGTAGATGGGTTATCACACGATTTCTCTCCACTTCGTCTCGGGCTAAAGACAGAATCTCCCGAATCGTCTCATTCATGTCCAATCGTGCCATCGCGATGTCCGTTTTCTTTGCCAGGGCGCGAATCTGAGCAATCACTGCGCCTGCCCGTTTCCCGTCGCGGACGATGCGACGGGCGGTGTCACGCGCTTCCTCCAGGTTGGGCGCATCTCCTGCCAACCAACGCAGGCAGGCACTTGCGTTGCTCACTATCCCTGACAGCGGCTGGTTGATTTCATGCGCGATCGAAGCAGTCATTTCGCCGATGGTCGTCAACCGGGTGACATGCGCGAGTGCTGCCTGCGCCTGGCGTAAGGCTTCCTCGCCGCGCTTGCGGTCTTCAATGTCTGTCAGTTTTCCGTACCATTTGAGAATGTTTCCATCATCGTCTCGAAGTGCGACGGCACGGACCAAAAACCAACGATATTCCCCATCCGAGCGCCTGAATCGCGCCTCATCCTCGAAAGGGTCTCCCGTCGCAACTGACACGCGCCACTTATCCACATGTCGTTCCACATCCTCCGGGTGGACTGCAGAATGCCAGCCTGAGCCGGCCGTGTCCTCCGCCGACAATCCGGTGTACTCTCGCCAACGCCGGTTCGCAAAAGCATAGGAACCATCCGGCAAGGCGGTAAACGCCATTACCGGAATTGTTTCAATGACATCGCGAAGCTCGTTTTCGATCTTCTGGGCAGCTTCTTCGGCGCGCTTTCGATCCTCGATATCGGTACGGGTGCCGTACCAGCGAAGAACGCGTCCCTGGTCATCCCGCAGCGGATTGTCCCGGATCAAGAACCATCGATACTGCCCGTCTTTTCCCCTTATTCGTGCCTCCAGCTCACAAGGAGCAGCCTCCAAAAGCGCGCGCTTACGGGTGACCTCTAACTTCTTCAGATCTTCGGGATGAATCTTTTTGGCAAAGACCTCTTTCGACTTCGCCTCTTCGAGAGTCAAGCCGGCGTATTCCCGTTCTCGTTGGTTGGCAAAAAGCGGACTCCAATCCGCGTCGAAAACGTAGACTTGCTGGGGAATCACATCGACCAGTTGCCGAAGCTCCTCTTGGCTCTGGCGAATCTTTCCCTCGGCGCGCTTTCGGTCCGTGATATCGCGAATGGTGCTGGAAATCAGCACACCCTCCTCGGTTTCGAGCGGGCTGAGGCTGATCTCGACCGGAAACTCCCGTCCTTCCTTATGCAGGCCATACAGCTCCAACCCGGACCCCATGGGTCGCGCGTGAGGGTCGGCAACAAAACCGCTGCGGAGTGCCGGGTGCTTGCTTCGGAAGCGCTCTGGTATCAACATCTCGATTTCGTTTCCCAACACCTCTTGTCGCTGGTAGCCAAACAGCTTCTCCATTTGCTTGTTCACCAAAACAATTTTGCCCTCACGATTCACGACCACCACCGCATCGGGCGCCGACTCCAACAGTTCGCGGAATCTTTGTTCGGCTTGTTTGCGATCTTCGATGTCCGTCGAGGTACCGTACCACTTGAGGATCTTGCCTCGTTGATCCCGCAGAGGCACGGCGCGCACAAGGAACCAGCGATATTCGCCGTCCGCGCGCCGAAAGCGCACCTCGTGTTCGAAAAGCTCGCCGTTCGTCACCGAGGTGCGCCATTTCTCTGTATGTCGCTTCAAGTCTTGCGGGTGAACGGCGGCTTCCCAACCTGAGCCGGCGGTGTTCTCGCTGGATAAACCCGAATATTCCTCCCAGTTGCGATTGGCGAAGTCGATGGAGCCATCCGGCAGAGCGGTCCAGGCAAATGTTGGAATGGTTTCCACCACATCCCGTAGCTTCTTTTCCTGGTGCCGCAGTTGCCGAACCCGGACTTGATAAGCCGCCCAAATTAGCGCCAAGAACGCGGCCACGCACAACGCACGGAACCAGTTCGCCTGGTAGTAGGCCGGCGCGACGAAGAAATCGAGCGTGGCACCCGTCTCATTCCAGACCCCGCTGTTGTTGGAAGCCGTCACGCGGAAACGGTAGTTGCCCGGCGCCAGGTTCGAGTACTGTACCTGCCGTTCGTTCACCACTTCCCTCCAGTCCCGGTCCTGCCCCTCTAGTTTGAAGCGGAATTGCACCTTTTCCGGAGCCACCAGGCTCAGTGCGGTGTAGTCGATGGCGAGGTCGCGCACCAGTGGCGGGAGCTTTGGGTGGGAGGAGGATGCATCGCCGGACCAGTTCTGCCAATAGTTCTTGCGGTCCGCGATGATTTGCTCTACGTGTACCGCCGGTGCAAGCTTGTTGAACGGGAGATGACGGGGATCGACCACACTGACGCCGTTTTCGACACTGAACCAGAGTTTCCCGTCCAAGGACTTTGTAACCGGCGAGCTGGAACCGCCGAAGATAACTGACTTGGCCGCCACTCCGTCGGAGCTGTCCAACAACATCACGTGAAGGGTTCGATTTCGGTCCGCGACCCAAGCACTCATCTCGGACGCAGATACGCGCGCCAATCCGCACTGCAAGCGCAGCCAGACGGAATTTTCGGCGTCCTCTTCCGACCAATGAACTGCATCACAGGGCAAGCCGTTCTTTGCGGACAAGGTCGCAACATGGCCGTCCTTAATAAGGGTCAAACCGCCCTCAGTTGCGACCCAGAGCGTGCCCTTCCGGTCGATTCGGAGGTGAGAAATCCGGCCCTCGCCGAGCCCATCGGCAGTTGTGTACGAGCGCTCGATGTGACCATGACTCGAGAATGCAACACCGCCTTGCGGGAATCCAATCCACAGGCCACCCTGCAGAGGATCAACTGCGATCTGTCCGCCCGCGTCTTTGATGCCCAGCCTGTCCCAAGGAATCTGTTCGACTGTGCTGCCATTCACCAAATGGAAAAGGGCATCATCAAAGGAAAACCACAAATCCCCTCCCAAACCCTCGGCGATCGAGCCCCTGGTCCCACCGGGCACGGCTTTCACCAGAACAAACTTGTCATTGTTCATGTAGCCGAACCCGCCAGGCATTGCGACCCAAAGCCGCCCGCGACTGTCTTGAAATAGGCCCGTCACTTGATCGAGCAATCCGCTATGGTGTATCGCGCGCACGGCTGTCACCGCAGCCACATGATTCGAGGGACCATGGCGCCGGTCGTACATCGTAACTTGCCAATTCTTCCACGTGGTCAAGCCGTCAGATGTGCTGAACCAAAGACTTCCATCCTTCGTCGCCAGAATCGACCCATATAAACCCGCCGGGAACTCCTCGTTCGAGGAAAAAGTTGGGACTGCAAAATCACGAAAACGATCAAGACCACCTTCGGTGGCGACCCAGATATTGCCCTCGCGATCCTCAAACACACTATTCACGACGTTCGCAGAAAGGCCATCAACCTGCCTGAAAATGTCTGACCTTCCACGGTGGGAATGCGCCAGACCTCCGAAGGTTCCCACCCACAAATTCCCGTGGTGGTCCCAGAGCAATGAATTAACGCCGAACAGCCCCCGCGCCAGCATCCCCACCGGATATACCTCAGCTTTTCCATTGACGAAACGGCGAATTCCGTCAGCCCTACCAAACAACAGTCCGCTGTCATGGTCTTCGACCAGAGACGACGTCATCGTCATTCCCGTCGGGAAAAATTCTGGGCTCGGCTTCCATCGCCATAGCCCTTTGGACGTGGTCACCCAAAGAGTGTTCTTACTGTCCTCGTATATGCACTGCACTCCTTCACCTGGGTCCGAACACTTAGCTCGGCCATCCTTGATCGCGCAGAGTTGTCCGTGCCCCGGAATCCCGAACCCGCCAGCCCACACCGTGCCTTCATGATCCTCGACGAACGCATTAATAATCCATCCCGCAAAGTCCGGGTAACGGGTGAGCTTGCCCTCCTTCCAACTCGCGAGTCCCTTCCCAGTACCGATCCACAGAGTACCGTCGCGCGAGACCAGCAGCCTCGTCACAACGTCGCTTGGGAGATGCTCACCTGCAGGCGGCTGCCACGGCACAGCCCCAACGCCATCAAAGCGAAGCAAGCCGAATTCCGTACCCAGCCAGAGATAACCGTCAGGGGTCTGTGTGATGGAGTGAATAGGTCCCTTGATAAAACCGTCGCGAACCGTCCACGCGGTATGCGCGTATTGGCTAACATCAAGTGAGGGGTCTAGCGCAAGGGCGCAAGCACTCAATGCCAGCAAAAGGGCCAGATAGACATAGACAATGGCATTCGCCCGGGGCTTTTCCATACGGGAACACATTGTAGTCCAGCCGAATCCCGTGCAGCTCTTGCTTTCAAGAATTGAGCACAGTCGTCTTTTTCACGTGTACCACTCGTCCCTACTCCAAAATGAATCACTGGCACGCCCTCGCACTTCGGTGACCGAACGAGAACAGCTCCTGCGAACGGTGCCGCTTGACTCCAGTTGCTTTCACGCCCTAATCTCCCACATATCAGGCTCGGGGCGACAGGATGCGTCGAACTGCGAATTCGATCTTGGGGGCTTCGGACGGAATCGACCGCTGTAATCAATTCCACAGCGCGATGATCTCGCTCTCGATCAAACTAACCTGTCTTGTGATGATTCTCGCCTTTTCTTCACCGCTGCAAGCGCAGAGCTTCTACGGATCGATTCTGGGAACCGTGACGGACAGCTCTGGCGCGGTCGTGCCGGACGCAATCGTGAAAGTGACCAACATCGGGACGAACAAAACTCAAAACGTTCGATCGAATGCAGAAGGCAAGTACAGCATCGTGAATCTGGTACCAGCCACCTATAACGTTGACGTGACGAAAGCGCGTTTCAAAAGGTTCTTCAGCGGCCAGTTAACGGTGGGAGTCGGAGCGGTTGTCCGCGTCGATGCGGTATTGCAGGTTGGTGCCGCGAGTGAAACCATGGTTGTGATAGCCCAAGCGCCACTGCTGCAAACTGAGACGAGCGCCATGAGCGAGGAGATAAACCGAGCGCAGGTTCAGGAATTGCCGCTAAATGGCCGTAACGTGATGAACCTGATTGCGTTGGCTCCAGGCGTCGTGCCTGGTGGCTCGAGCGCGGGCAGCACCGGACTCAACCAAGGGACCCGTACCAGTAATCAGGGGTGGGGCAACTACCAGATCGGCGGTGCGATCCAGGGCGAGAGCGCCGAGTTTGTTGACGGCTCCCCAATCAATGTTCTCGGCGGAAACACTGTTCCCCTTGTCGTGACGCAGGACGCAGTTCAGGAGTTCAGCGTTATCACCAGCAATGCCGGCGCCGATTTCGGGCGGTCTGCCGGCGGTGTGGTGAACATGACATCGAGGAGTGGTACGAACTCATGGCACGGATCGGTGTACGAATATTTCAGAAACGCTGACCTCAATGCCAACAATTTCTTCAACAATCGAGTCGGCGCCCCGCGGCCTAAGGATAATCAGAACCAGTATGGCATTGTGTTCAGCGGGCCGATTAAAAAGGACAAAGCGTTTTTCTTCTTTAATTGGGAGGGACTCGCGAAGATCATCGGCGAGAGTTCACCTACGAACGTGCCGACTCAAGCCATGCGGAATGGCGTCTTCACCAACCCGATTGACGATCCTTTGGGAAACTGCCAGATCGCGCAGAACCCAAGTGCGGGAACCTGGACGATCACCAACCTCTGGCAGGGGGCCTGCGGGGATCCACTGGCCCACATCCTCATGAACTATTACCCGCTGCCAAACACTTCAGGCGCGTTCAATTGGTTCTTGACCGCGCCCATCGCGAACCACCAGAACCAGTACAACGGACATATCGATTACACCGTCAGTCCCAAGCAGCGGATTTTTGGCCGCTACAGCTATTGGACCCTGCGCGATACCGGGTTCTCAGAATTCAACAATGCTGGCGGTTGGCCCACCGCTAATGGTCACGTCATCAACCACTCGCAGCAGGCTGTGTTGGGAGACAGCTACACCTTTAATTCAAGCACTCTGCTGGATGTTCGCGTCACTTATGTGAGGGAGTACTCACCGAACTACCCGGATAGCATCTCTGTCGATGAATCACAATTCGGACCAGCATATGAGGCTCTGGCGCCGCAGATGAGCATCCATGTGCTTCCCGTTTACACGCTTAACGGAATCCATAACTTCTACAATTTTGGCAACATAACCGGGTACTCGGTGAACTGGTGGAACACCTATGGCACGAACGCGAACCTTAGCAAGATTATTGGCGCGCATAGTCTGAGGTTCGGGACTGAGCTCCGGCTAATGGATCAGAGTGGTACTGGGTTTCTTGGCAGCGGCTCCGGAAAGTACACCTACAGCACAACATATACCGGAGACGAATGGGCTTCCTTCCTGATGGGGTATCCCGATCAGATCCAGTTCGGAACGATCAATACGACTGCCAGTTACAACTACTACCAGGCTTATTACGTGACCGACACCTGGCAAGCGAAGCGGAACCTGACACTGAACCTCGGTCTCCGTTATGAGCTGCCCGGCGCGGTTGCAGAAAGAAATAACCAGGCTACCGTGCTGCTGCCCCATGCCGTCGATCCGTACACGGGCGTTACTGGAACTCTCACGCTGGTGGATTCCCCTCTCTATCCTCACAGGAGCACCGTCCTTCCGAAACACAACTTGTTTGCGCCGCGCTTGGGCTTAGCCTATCGCTTGAACAACAATACGGTAATCCGAGGCGGCTACGGCATCTCCTACTTACCCCCGGATCTGACTGGAGTGCTAGCAAGCAGTTCTTTGGTCAACGCTGCCAACACGGAAATCAACGTCAGCGGAGCACTACCGACACCCTTAATGGATCTTTACCCGAAGACGCTCAACCAACCAATCGGGCGCACCGACCCGAGCTTCATGACCCTGTACTGCTGCACGGCCAGTTTGAAAAACATCAGCGGACCGGTTCCCGCGCAGAATTTCCCCTACGTGCAGGAGTGGAACTTTACCGTTGGCCACCAATTTAAAGACAACTGGATGGCAGAAATCGGCTATTCCGGTTTGAAGGGAACGAACTTGCCCGGAATCGGCCGTTCCCTGGACGAACTCTCCAGTAAATATTACTCGATGGGACCTGCACTGTTGAACTCTACGACCCTGAACGGGATTCCAATGACGGTGGGTCAAAGCCTGAGGCCCTACCCGTTTTACAGTGGCCTCAGCGACACCGCCGAATTCTATTCCCACAGCAACTACAACTCGCTGCAGGCAAAGTTGGTTAAGCGCTTCGGCTCTGGAGGCACCCTGTTGGCCGACTACACGTGGTCGAAGAACCTTGCGAACACGGACACTCTCAATGGCTTCCTGGAAGCCAAGCCCTCTGCGCAGAGCTCTACCAGTGGCGAGGGCACGATCCAGGACTACAACAACCTGAATGGAGAATACTCGCTCCTCAGCTACAACGTGAGTCAGCGAGCGGTGATCAGCTACGTGCTGGACCTGCCGTTTGGCAAGGGGCACCGATTCGCCAATCACGTCGCTCGACCTCTCGATACGCTGGCCTCCGGCTGGAGAGTGAGCGGAATCACGACCTTCCAGTCGGGATTTCCGATCTTCATCACCGAGGCGCAATCCAATCCGTTGACGCAGTTCTTCGGCGGTGGCGCTCTCCGTCCGAACGTGGTCCCCGGCTGCAAGAAGAGAATCTCTGGTTCTGCAGAAAGCCGCCTGAATGAATGGTTCAACACGTCCTGCTTCACATACCCGGGCGACTACACCTTTGGCAACGAGCCACGTGTCGACGCTAATCTCACCACCGCCGGCGTCAATAACTACGATTTTGCGGTCATGAAATCGACAAGTCTGGGCGAGCGAGCCACCGTGCAGTTCCGCGCCGAGTTCTTCAATATCTTTAACCGCGTGCAGTTTGCCCCTCCTGTGACTCAGCAAGGTTCCTCGAATTTCGGGGAAATTCTGTCGCAGGTCAACCAGCCCCGCGAAATTCAGTTCAGTCTACGGGTCAATTTCTAGGCAGTCGCCGCCCTCACCGTTCCGGTCCGCGCCTCGGATGGGCGCCCTCGAAAGAAATGCCCGCCTAAATTCATTTATAAATCTCGTATTGGCATCGCATCGCACAACCAGGCAAGACGGGCTAGCCCAATGAGGATTGTGGGCTGAGATGAAAGGGTAAAGACAAGAGATGAACAGATGGCTGTCCGGAAACATCCACTTCCGGCATTGCACTTTTGGGCTGGTTTTGATTCTGCTTGCGGTACCGTTTGGTCGAACCTCAGAACTGGTTGTCCCGCCAACACGCGAATACCGCCTTCACTTTTATCACACCCATACCGGCGAGCGGCTCGATATCGTTTATCGGCGCGGCGATACTTATTTGCCGCACGCGCTCGATGAGCTAGACCATTATCTCCGCGACCATCGTACGGGAGAGGTACGCCATTTCGATCCGCGCCTGTTCGACGCGCTGTATGACCTGACCGCATCCCTCAACGATTCGGACGGTGAGATTGACGTAATCTGTGGATACCGCACGCCTTGGAGCAACGAGTTCTTGCGTACGCGAAGCGCGCACACAGGCGTGGCTCGCCACAGTCTGCACATGCAGGCCGAAGCGATCGACATACGCCTGCCTGGAATTCCAACGGCAGGAGTTCGGGATGCCGCATTGCGGCTGCATCGCGGGGGTGTGGGCTACTATCGCGCTTCCGACTTCGTTCACGTGGATGTGGGCCGCGTGCGCCGTTGGTAGCTCCAATCTCACCAGGGGTACGGATAGCCCTTCGCGAGAACCTTGTCCAAGGCGGCATCGTGTCCATAAATGTCGTCGAAGAAATGTACGACGCCATCATCCAGCACAATGACGGTGCCGTATAGGATCAAGACGGGAATTGGGTGCGTGAGATTGACCTGCTGAGTCGTGGTGCCGTTCATCGCTGCGCGAATGCGGTCGGGCGTCCATCCAGGATTGTCGCGCAGAACCCACGCCGCCAGCTCGGCGGGTTTTTCCAGCCGAACGCAACCGTGGCTGAAGTCCCTTCGCGACCTCGCGAAGAATTCAGTTGACGGTGTATCGTGCATGTATACGTTGTAACTGTTCGGAAAAACAAATTTCACTAGCCCCAGCGCGTCCTTTGGGCCGGGCTTTTGGCGGATGAAAAGTTTGCCGGCTCGAAGTTGGGCGAGAACCTCGGGGGTGACCGTCCCCGCCGAGACTATGTTCTGCTTGCTGTCCACAACTTCGAAACCCTTGCTCGCCAGATACTCGGGGTCGCGCACAATGTGCGGAGTCATCTCACCATGGATGATGGAAGGCGGAACCTCCCAATAGGGCCGGAAGACGACGTACTGCATCGAGTCGGCAAACACCGGGGTGTTGTGGCCGCCGTAGGCTTTGCCCACAACGACGTTCATCGTCACCGCGACTTTGAAATCTTTGTCATAGGCTCGCAAACGGAACTCGGGGATGTTGGCCACGATGGGCGCTTTTTGATACGAGTCAGGCAGCCACCGCCATCGCTCAAGAGTCAATTGCATTTGCCGAACCCGGCGACTCAAAGGAACGTTTAAATCAGCGAGGGTTAGAGCGTCGATTCGCCCGTTCGCATCTCGACCGTGTCTGCGCTGAAACTTCTTGACCGCTTCCACCAGCGCACCTGCGTAGACAGGCGGATCAACCGGAACATTGGCGTCTGGCGGAAGGTCGCCGACCAACCGAAGCAAGCGCGCGAGCCGTCGAACACCGGCGTATGTATCACCCGGCGCAACCGCTGTTTTGACTGCCGGGAGTTGCTCCCCATCATCTCTCTTCGCCAGCTCGACATAGGTTTGCAGAGCCTGCAGTGTGTGGCGGTAACCGGGATAGGACGGCTCCACTTGCGCCAAAACGCCAGCAACATTGCCCGCGCCGGTAACATGATCCCGCAGAAACTCCGCTAAGTCGTATTTCTTGGACTCATCATCCAAAGCAAAGGCCAGGCGTTTGGGATTCACCTTGCCGATATGAAGGTCGGAGATATACCGCATCGCGCAAACTGTAAGCGCGAGATCGAATCTCACGGCGTCGGCTTCGCTCGGCTTTCGGGTCGCAGGTTTGAGTTTGTCCAGCCGGCCGCTCCACTTAGGTCCATCGTAGTCGTCGGCGGAAAGTCCCTTCTGGTCGGCCTGGAGCAACAACGCGATCACTTCTCGTGCCTGAGGGGTTGGCTCCATTCCTTTGATCCATGACAATGAATTCCCGTTGGTTTCGTAGAATTTCTGAACCTGCCCCCTGTAGTCACTGAAATCGGGCCAGCGCAAATCGAGAAACTTGCCACCCGTGATGGTTACGCGCAACCAAGCCTGGCCTTCGGAGCTGAGCTCTTGCGATGTCCCATTGCTATTGCCAGAGCTGGCCGGCTGAGTCTGGGCAAGGCGCGCTAGGGCGGGGGGCAATCCACAAACCAGAGCGATCAGCAACAGGGCTATCAGCAGGCACGGTCCCCACCATAAAATCTTCGATTGCTTCACTAAGTCCTCCTGACTGCCACTCTGGTCGCGAGCGGTCTGCGCGAGGGCCGCCTTCGCAGTGCAGTGGAACGATTCGAACTATGGAAGGTGGAACCGCAGTGGCTCTGAAGCCTTGCTATGCTGCCCGGTAATGTCGCTCCTCAAGGACCGCTGCGTTCCCGATTCCAACTCGAACGTCTCTTTTGCCTGCAGGCTGCGTCCATGACTTTGGCTCCAAGACATTCATGTAGGCCATGATCAAGACGTCATGGAGGGACATTGTTCTGTAACTAATGCGCCACATCGAGCGCCTCCAGTTCCTGTTTCTGAGTGCGGGGCTGCTATTAGCTCGCAAACTCCACCCCTACCATATCCATCCGCAACCACAACGAACGGAGTCGCACCAACGGCGCTTACGCAAAATTGCTTTACAAATAGCGCATGATCGCATCCACATATTTTTTCTCCTGCGACTTGCCACATCCTCTTACATCATTGCGGACGAACCGGAATATTCAGC
>Ga0335070_10004183_pt1 | contig 16849 bp, 14 predicted proteins | sample Lox_Sample_13_FD_206722 | JGI IMG/M metagenome (GOLD analysis project Ga0335070, IMG submission 206722) | Soil microbial communities from Loxahatchee National Wildlife Refuge, Florida, United States - Lox_Sample_1.3 | ecosystem: Environmental > Terrestrial > Soil > Wetlands | place: USA... | reverse complement strand
ACGTGCGACCGGCCCGCAGGAGGCTAGCCTAATTCATTCCGGCGCTCGGGGGAAGGCAGCGGCAGGCGGGGCCGGATAGACTGTGCGGATGCGCAAGGATCAGGCGGCGGCCGCCGGGCGGCTCCCGGCGCCCGGACCTGACGCCGAGGAGCTGCGCCGGGCCCGCGAGGTGCTCGAGGCGGTGGTCGCGGACCGCTCGCTGCTCGCGCAGCTCAGCGACGAGGAGCGCACGCGGCTGCTGGTCGCCGCCGGCCGCACCGTCCACCCGGACCTCGCCCAGAAGCGTCGCCTGGTGCGGGCGCTGCGAGGGGCGAAGCGCCGGCAGCTCCTGGCCCAGGACCGGGCCGCCCTGGCCGGGACCGGGATCCGCGGGGCGCGCGAGGCGCCGGTGTTCGTGCCGCCGCCCCGGCTGCTCGAGGCGGACACGGCCGCGCGCAAGCAGCCGCTCCTGCATACGCCGCGCACCTGCTACGTCTGCAAGGCCGAGTACCGCGAGCTGCACGCCTTCTACGACGCGCTCTGCCCGCCCTGCGCCGAGCTCAACTACCAGAAGCGTTTCCAGGCCGCGGACCTGCGCGGGCGGGTGGCCCTGGTCACCGGGGCCCGCGTGAAGATCGGCTACCAGGCGGCGCTCAAGCTGCTGCGTGCCGGCGCCACCGTGATCGCGACCACCCGTTTCCCGCACGACGCCGCGCGGCGCTATGCCGGCGAGCCGGACTTCGCCGAGTGGCGCCAGAGGCTCCACGTGCACGGGCTCGACCTGCGCCACGCGCCGAGCGTCGAGATCTTCTGCAGCCTGGTCGACCGCGCGCACGCCCGGCTCGACCTGCTGGTGAACAACGCCTGCCAGACCGTGCGCCGTCCGCCCGGCTTCTACGAGCACCTGCTGTCCTTCGAGGAGCAGCCGATCGAGGCGCTGCCCGGGCCGCTGCAGCCGCTGCTGCAGGCGCACCACGACTTCACCGGGCGGCTCGAGGGCCTCACGCCGGCGGCGCCGGCGGCGGACGACGGCGGCGGCCTGGTAGCCTGGCGCGGCGGCGGCGCCGGGCTGGGGCTCCGCCACTCGGCACGCCTGTCGCAGGTCCGCTTCTCCTTCGACGAGGCGGCGCGCCGCGCCGACCTCTTCCCGGACGGGGCCCGCGACGCCGACCAGCAGCAGGTGGACCTGCGCGCGGTCAACTCCTGGCGCCTGGCGCTCGCCGACGTGCCGACGCCGGAGATGATCGAGGTGCAGCTGGTGAACGCGGTGGCGCCCTTCGTCCTGTGCAGCCGGCTGAAGCCGCTGATGCTGCGCACGCCGGGACGGGAGAAGCACATCGTCAACGTCTCGGCCATGGAGGGCGTCTTCTCGCGCGGCACCAAGACGGACCGCCACCCGCACACCAACATGGCGAAGGCGTCCCTCAACATGCTGACGCTCACCTCGGCGCGCGACTACGTCAAGGACGGCATCCACCTGAACGCCGTCGACACCGGCTGGATCACCGACGAGGACCCGTTCCTGCACGCGGTGCGCAAGCGCGAGGAGCTCGGCTTCCAGCCGCCCCTCGACGTCGTCGACGGCGCGGCCCGCGTGCTCGACCCGTTCTTCTCCGGCCTCAACAGCGGCGAGCACGTCTTCGGCCGCTTCCTCAAGGACTACCAGCCCTCGAGCTGGTAGCGGCCGCCGGCCTACGGCTTGCCGCGGCCGTTCGCCGCGTGGTTGGCCGGGATCACGGAGATGGTCCCGTCCACCTCCATCACCGCCAGGCGGCAGTCCTCGACCGACGGGCAGCCGTTCTCGCGCAGCGCCTGCATCAGGTCGTGGTGCGTCAGGTTCTCTGCCTGCAGGCCCTCCTCCACCACCCGGCCGCGGCTGACCAGGACCCGCGCGTGGCCGCGCAGCAGGCGCTCGAAGCCGCGGTTGTTCCGGGCCAGCTTGCCGAGGCCCCAGTTGACGAGCAGCAGCACCGCGGCCGCGGTGAGCCCGCCGACGAGGGAGGTGTCGGGCCCCACCATCGCGTTCTGGACAGCGTTCGCGATCAACAGGACCAGGGCGAAGTCGAACGGCGCCAGCTGCCCGACCTCACGCTTCCCGGTGAGGCGGAAGCCGACCATGATGAACGCGTAGACCACGACCGTCCGCAGGACGATCAGCGCCGCCTGCGCCGGGGTCGTCAGAAGCTCGCCCATTCCTGTCCCCTCCGCCGTGATTCTGCCTCGCTCCGCGCCCGAGCGGGGCACTTTGACGGAGACCGCCCATCCGTCCTAAGGTTCCTGGTACCCCTCCGCCGCACGACATGATGCCCATGGTGAAAAGGCGACCGACACGGCGCCCGTTCCGGGTGCTCGACCTCGCCTGCGGAGCGGGGCTGGTGCGGGTGGCGGTCGCACGGCGGGTGGAGGCGCGTCCGATCCACTACACGGGCATCGACCGCAACCGGGTCCGGCTGGACAAGGTGGACTCGCTCCTCAAGGCGGAGCAGCGGAGACGGGCGGGCGCCGCGGGAGCACCGCCCGACCTCGCCACCGTCGAGCCCGAGATCCAGGCCCGGCTCACCGAGCGGTACGTCCAGACCGAGCTGGACCTCAACCGGCCCGACACCCTGGCCGCACAGCTCGCCGCGCTGCTCGGCCGCGAGCGCTTCGACGAGGTCCACGTCCACCTGCTGCACCCCGGGACCCACGGCTGGCAGCCAGCGGGACCCCAGGTGCTACGGACGCTGGGCCGCTATCTGCGCCCCGGCGGGCGGCTCTACCACCTCTTCCAGCACTCGAGCCCGTTCTTCGACTTCAAGCCGGAGTTCCTCGCTCCCTCCCGCGAGGGACGCTGCCCCGCCCCGGGCAGCCGCGAGGACGTCCTCGGACGCGACCAGGCGCGCTTCCTCGAGGGTGCCGCCCGGGCAGGACTCGTGCTCGACAAGTGCGGCCACCGCTGGCGGCGGTGGCGGAGCGTCGGCCAGCCGCCGCTGCCTTCCGCCGAGACCGAGAAGTGGGTCACCCGCCGGTTTGCCGGCAGCGAACCGGAGCCTCGGGTGGCGGAGGCGTACCACCGCGCCGCCGAGCAGTACTCGGGGTACTCGAAGTTCGCCAGCCACTTCGTGATCCTCCGGAGGCCGCTCAAGAGGAGCGGGCGCCCCCGGGCGGCACCCGCGCCCGTCTGACGACCGTCGATCCCGCCAGGGGGCCTCGGCGCGCTACTTCACCGCAGCACTGAAGATGCGGAGATAGTTCCCGCCACCGATTCTCCCGATCTCCTCCTCGGTAAAGCCTGCCTTCAACATCGCATCCACCGCCACCGGCCAGAAGCCGGCCTTCTCGTCGGCCCACGCCTCGTTCGTCCGCTCGCCAATTCGTGCACGCCGAGCACGTGGAGGAGGACCAGCGAACCGCGGGGTCGGAGGTGTGAGCTTCGTATCGGTGCCGATGCAGACATGATCGACGCCGATCACGTCGACAAGAGCTCGGATGTTCTTCGCGTACTCCAGCGGCGTATCGGCGAGGTGCGTCCAGACACCAACCGCTCCACCGGCATCCGCCACCATCCTGGCCTGTTCCTTGGTGATGAGCCGGGGACGCATCATCTGCGCCATGCTCGGGTCGTTTCCAAGCCGAGTGTCGAGGCCGGTGTGCGAGATCACGACTGGCTTGCTCGTCACCCTGAGCGCCATCTGCGTCGTTTGCGAATCCGCGTGCGCCAGGTCTACGAGGATGCCGAGGCGATTGCACTCCTTGATGACGGAGGCTCCGAACGCAGTCAGACCTCCGAACTTCGGCGGATTGGTGTACACGTCACCCAGGGGGACGGAGGCGTCGCTGTCATGGAGCAATCCCAGGTGGCGCAGTCCGTGCCGGTAGGCCTCCTCGACCCGCTCGACGCGCCCTTCCAGGAAGTGACCGCCTTCCACGGCCTGGATGACGGCCGGCTGACCCTGTTCATGAGCGGCGCGAACATCCTCCGCCGACAAGGAGCGCTTCATGCCGTCGCGTTCCAGTTGACGGCTCATCGAGACCAACCCCGTCCTGAAGCGGTCGTAGGCATCGCCCGGCTGGTAGTCCGTCGCGAAGGTCATGCAGATGGCGGACAGTCCGGATCGCCTGAGCTCGCTCCTGAGCTCGATATCGGGCCCCGGCATTTCGCCAGCGGTCAGCGGGACATCGACGTGATTGTGGGTATCGATCCCGATCGTATTCGCGACGATCCGTGCCGTGCGCGGATCGACTGCGTCTTCCGCCCACCCGAGACGCGAGCGGAGGCAGACCGAACTCCCTGCAGCCAGAAGCGCGGACGAAAGGAATCTTCGTCGTGTGAACTGCGGCAGAGAACCCGAAGGTGGCGGAGAGAGAGGGATTCGAACCCTCGGTAGTGGGGTTGCCACTACACGTGATTTCCAGTCACGCCGATTCAACCACTCTCGCATCTCTCCGCGGAGCGCGCCGTGGTGGCGCGTCGGTCAGGATACAACGAGCGCCGGAGGCGTTCCACGTGGCGGTTGAGCCGGACCGGGGCGGGGAGGATACTCCGCCCCACGGAGGTCGCCATGCAGAGGGTCCGGGTGCGGCGGCTGGCGGGCGCGGTGGCCATCACGCTCGCCGGCTTGGTCCTGTTCCTGACGACGCCGCTCGGCGCCGCGCCACCGGACGCCGGCGCCGCCCCGGAGCCGGCGGTCCTGCTGCGGCCGCAGCGCGTGTTCGACGCCAACGGCGAGCAGATCCACGAGGGCTGGGTGGTGCTGGTGAAGGGCCGCGACATCGCCGCGGCGGGACCGGCGGCGCAGGTGGCGCCGCCCGCGGACACCCGCACCATCGACCTCCCTGGGATGACGCTCCTGCCCGGCCTCATCGACGCGCACTCGCACGTCTTCCTGCACCCCTACAACGAGACCCCGTGGAACGACCAGGTGCTGAAGGAGCCGCTGGCCTACCGCACCATCGCCGCCACCCTCCACTGCGAGCGCACGCTGATGGCAGGCTTCACCGCCCTGCGCGACCTCGGCACCGAAGGCGCCGGTTACGCCGATCTCTCCGTCAAGAAGGCGATCGACGAGGGACGGATCCCCGGCCCCCGGCTGCAGGTGGCGACCCGGGCGATCGTGGCCACGGCCAGCTACGGGCCCGGGCCGCTCGGCTTCGCGCCCGACTTCGTCCCGCCCAAGGGCGCCCAGGAGGTGACCGGCGTCGACGAGATGGTGAAGGCCGTGCGCGAGCAGGTCGGCCACGGCGCCGACTGGGTGAAGGTGTACGCGGACTACCGGCGCGGGCCGGGCGGGACGGCCGTGCCGACGCTGTCCCTCGAGGAGCTGAAGGCCGCGGTCGAGGAGGCGCGCAGCGCCGGCCGTCCGGTGGCCGCCCACGCCGCCACCGCCGAGGGCATGCGCCGGGCCACGCTCGCGGGCGTGCAGACGATCGAGCACGGCTACGGCGGCACCGAGGAGGTCTTCCGTCTGATGGCGGAGCACAAGGTGGCCCTCTTCCCCACCCTCGCCGCCGAGGAGGCCTACCAGGAGTACTTCCAGGGCTACCAGCGGGGGACGCCACCGACGCCCGAGATGCAGGCCGTGGTGAACGCGGTGAAGACCGCGCTCAGGGCGGGTGTCGTCGTCGGCTGTGGCAGCGACGTCGGCGTGTTCGCGCACGGGGAGAACCACCGCGAGGTCGAGTGGCTGGTCCGCTCCGGCATGACGCCCGCCCAGGCGCTGCTCGCCGCCACCGCCGTCAACGCGAGGGTGATCGGCCTGGCTGACCGCATCGGCCGCATCCAGCCGGGGCTGCGGGCCGACCTGGTGGCGGTGGCAGGCGATCCGACCCGCGACATCGCGACGCTGGCCAGGGTCTCCTTCGTCATGAAGGACGGCCGCGTCTACCGGCAGCCCTGACGCCGGGGCGCCTCATTCTCGATAGGATGCGATCGCTATGAACACCCACGGCTGGCCGGTCACCACCGTTCTCGCGGCGTTCGGCGCCGTCTGCCTCCCGCTCACCGCCCACGCCCAGGAGCCCACCTACCTGGAGGCGCGCATCTACGTGACCGCGCCCTCTCCGCAGGAGCTGCTGGTCGACCAGGGCTTCAGGGCCTTCGAGCCGCTGGAGCAGCCGGACGAGAACTACCCGACGATCATGATCGACCCCGGCCGCAGCTTCCAGACGATCGAGGGCTTCGGCGGCGCCTTCACCGACGCCGCGGCCGACGTGTTCGCCGCGTTGCCGGCCGCCTCCCAGGAGGCGTTCCTGAAGGCCAGCTTCGACCCGGTCGAGGGCAACGGCTACACCCTGTGCCGCACCACCATCCACAGCTGCGACTACGCCGCCGACATGTACACCTACGACGACGTGGCGGGCGACACGGCGCTCACCCGCTTCTCGATCGAGCACGACCGCAGGAACCGCCTGCCGTTCATCAAGCGCGCCCAGGCCGTCGCGGGAGGCAAGCTCCGCCTCTACGCCTCGCCCTGGAGCCCGCCGGGTTGGATGAAGACGAACGGCGAGATGCTCCACGGCGGCAGGCTCAAGCCGGAGTACCGGCAGACCTGGGCCGACTATTTCGCGAGATACGTGAAGGCCTACGCTTCCGAGGGCGTGCCGATCTGGGGTCTCACGGTGCAGAACGAGGCGCTCGCCACCCAGGTGTGGGAGTCGTGTCTCTTCACCGCCGACGAGGAGCGCGACTTCGTCCGTGACTACCTCGGCCCCACGCTCCACCGGAACGGCCTCGGCGACGTGAAGCTGATGATCTGGGACCACAACCGCGGCCTCATCTACCAGCGTGCCCAGGCCACCTATGGCGACCCCGCGGCCTCGAAGTACGTGTGGGGCACCGCCTTCCACTGGTACGTCGGGAACCACCACGACAACGTACGGCAGCTGCACGACGCGTATCCCGAGAAGGCGCTCCTCTACACGGAGGGCGGGATCGGCGGTAGCTGGGAAGAGGCGCAGCGCCTGGCCCGCAACGTGATCCTGGACCTCAACAACTGGACGGTGGGCTGGACCGTGTGGAACCTGCTGCTCGACTCGGAGGGCGGCCCGCGCCACGCCGGTGGACTGATGGGCGCCTCGATCGCGAACGCGGACCTCAAGACGGGGCAGCTCGTCTTCCACCCGCCCCACTACGCGTTCGGCCACTTCTCGCGCTTCATCCGGCCCGGCGCGCGGCGGATCGCCTGCACCGTCAGCAGCGACGACTTCCTGGCCACGGCCTTCCGCAACCCCGACGGCAAGATCGCGATCGTGCTCACCAACCTCAGCGACCACGAGCAGGTCTTCCAGCTGTGGGTGAAGGGGCGCGCGCTCAGGTCCACCAGCCCCGCGAGGGGGATCCTCACCATCGTGATCTGACGGCTCGCTCGCGGTCGACCCCGCCGCCCGAGATGCCAGGGGACCGACCCATCGACTACAATGGGTGGCTGTTGCCGTCCCGACCACGGCGCGCGGAGAGGTGCGAGAGTGGTTGAATCGGGCGGTCTCGAAAACCGTTGTGCCCCGAAAGGGTACCGTGGGTTCGAATCCCACCCTCTCCGCCACTAGACGCGCCTGAGCAGCCCGGGCCGGAAGGCGTCGGCCGGCTTCGGCCGTATGATGCGTCCGCCACGACCTGATGGCGGCGAGGTGCCCATCATGCAGGCGCAGGCCATCCCCCCTGTCGTCATGGCCGGTATCGCGTTCTACGTCGCCTCCTCCCAGCTCCTCGTCTCCTTCCGGCGGAAGGACAACCGCGAGTACCTGACGTTCGGGCTGAGCTGTCTGGCGATCGGCGTCTACGACGTCCTGTGTGCCGGGCTCTACGGCGCCTCGTCGGTGACCGAGGGCGCGCGGTGGCAACGTGCGCAGTTCGCCGCTCTGGCGTTGGTCGCCATCCCCTTCATCTGGTTCGTCGCCGGCCACACTCGCCAGGGCGATCGCCGGGTGCTGCGGGCGCTTTCGGCCGGCTATGCCCTCTTCGCCGCCGTCCAGTGCGTCGATCGAAGCGGTCTGACCTTGGTGGTGAGCGAGCCATCGATCAAGCGGATCCACCTGCCGGCGGGGCTCGAGGTCACGTACTACGAGGCGACATCCGGGGTGGTGACGAGGGCGCAATCGCTGCTCGGGCTGCTCGTCGTCGCCTACCTGCTGCGCCTGGCCGTGCTCGCCTACCGCAGCCGGCGACGGAAGCAGGACCTGCCGCTGCTGCTGGTCCTGTGCCTCTTCTCCGGGACCGTGCTGAGCGACACCTTCGTCAGCGCCGGCCTCTTTCGCTTCGTCTATCTGATCGAGTACGGCTACATGGCGGTGATCGTCCTGATGGCCTGTTCGCTCTCGGGGACCGTGGTGGAGGCGGCGACGGCAAAGGAGGCGCTGCGGACCAGCGAGGAGCGCTTCCGCTCTCTGGTGGAGACGAGCGGCGACTGGGTCTGGGAGACGGATCGGTGGGGTGTCTACACGTACGCCAGTCCTACCGTCCGGGCCTTGCTGGGCTACGAGGCGGAGGAGGTGGTGGGCAGGACGCCGTTCGACCTCATGCCCCCCGACGAGGCGGCGCGCGTCCGTCGCCTGTTCCAGGAGGTCGCGGCGGCCGCCCGGCCTCTCGAAGGACTGGAGAACGTCAACCAGCACAAGGACGGACGCCGCGTCGTGCTGGAGACGAACGCCGTCCCCTTCTTCGACACAAAGGGGGCGCTGCTCGGCTACCGCGGGATCGATCGGGATGTCACCGCACGAAAGCAGGCCGAGACCGCCCTCCAGGAGAGCGAGGAGAAGTTCCGCTCCCTGGTGGAGAATGCACCCACCGGTATCGTCATCGTCAGCGACGCCTTCCGGTTCGCCTACGTCAACGACGAGCTGTGCCGCATGCTGGGACGGCCGCAGGCGGAGATCATCGATCGCGACTTCCGGGACTTCCTGGACGAGGAAAGCCGTTCGCTGGTCGGCGATCACTACCTGCGGAGACGCGCAGGGGAAGAAGTCCCGGGCCGCTACGAGTTCAACATCGTCCGCAAGGACGGCGAGACGAGGCGAGCCGAGATCCGCTCGGCCGTGATCAGGGACTCGCGCGGAGAGCTGCAGACGATCGGACAGCTCCTGGACGTGACCGAGCGCCGGCGGGCCGAGGAGGCCTTGCGGGACAAGACGGCTGAGCTGGAGCGCTACTTCACGAGCGCTCTCGACCTCCTGTGCATCGCCGACACGGACGGCTGCTTCCGGCGCCTGAATCCGGCCTGGGAAACCATCCTGGGCTACAGCGTCGGGGAGCTGGAAGGACGGCGATTCCTGGATTTCGTCCACCCGGATGACGTGGCGCCCACCCGCCTCGCGCTGGAGAGGCTCGGCGAGCAGAAGGAGGTGTTCAACTTCGTCAATCGCTACCGCGCCCGGGACGGCTCCCACCGCTGGATCGAATGGCGCTCCTTTCCTGCCGGCAAGGTCATCTACGCTGTCGCCCGCGACATCACCGCGCGCAAGCTGGCGCAGGCGGCCCTGGAGGAGTCCCGCCGGATGCTGCAGCTCGTTCTCGATACCATCCCGGTGCGGGTCTTCTGGAAGGACGCCGACGGGCGCTTCCTGGGCTGCAACCGCCCCTTCGCCTGCGACGCCGGACTGGACTCGCCGGATGAGCTCCTGGGCAAGACCGACTACGACATGGCGTGGAAGGAGCAGGCTGAGCTGTATCGAGCGGACGACCGACAGGTGATCGCCACCGGGGTTCCCCGGGTCGGCTACGAGGAGCCGCAGACCACACCCTCCCGGACACGGCTGTGCCTGCGCACGAGCAAGGTCCCCCTGCGCGACGGCGAAGGGCGGATCGTCGGCGTTCTGGGCACCTACGAGGACGTCACCGAGAGCAAGCGCCTCGACGAGGAGAGGGCGAACCTCCAGGCCCAGCTCTACCAGGCGCAGAAGATGGAGTCCGTCGGCCGCCTCGCCGGCGGAGTCGCCCACGACTTCAACAACCTGCTGCACGTGATCATGGGCTTCGTCGAGCTGCTGCGGCGCCGGATGCCGACCGACAACCGCCTCGTGAGTTACGTCGACGAGATCGAGCGCGCGGCCGGCCGGGCGCAGGACGTGACCCGCCAGCTGCTGGCCTTCTCGCGCCGGCAGGTGATCTCTCCGCTTCCCTCCGACCTCAACCTTCTGGTCACTCGTCTCGCGGGTGGGCTGTCGCGCCTGATCGGCGAGGACGTCGAGCTGCGCGTGGAGAGCACTGAGGGCCTGTGGCTGGTCAACGTCGACCCCACGCAGATCGACCAGGTCCTTCTCAACCTTGCCGTCAATGCCCGGGATGCCATGCCGAGCGGGGGCAAGCTGACGATCGAGATGGCCAACGTCCGACTGGACGAGAGCTATCGCCGCCAGCACGCCAACGCCGGGCCGGGTGACTACGTTCTGCTCGCGCTGAGCGACACCGGGACCGGGATGGACAAGGAGACCCTGTCGCACGCCTTCGAGCCCTTCTTCACGACGAAGGAGATGGGGAAGGGTACGGGTCTGGGCCTCGCCACCGTCCACGGGATCGTGGAGCAGAACGGCGGCTTCGTGAACGTCTACAGCGAGCCCGGTCGGGGCACGACCTTCAAGATCTACCTGCCTCGCGCGCTCGAGAGGGGCGCGCCCGAAACGGAGGTCGCGGAGCTGCTCGACTACGTCGGAGCCGGGACGGTCCTGGTCGCGGAAGACGAGGAATCAGTCCGTCGAATCACGGTGGCTCTGGTGCAGTCGCTGGGCTACGAGGTGGTGGTCGCGTGCTCTGGCGACGAGGCGATCGAGCTGTGCAAGGCCGACGCGCCCAGGATCGACGTCGTCCTGACCGACGTCGTCATGCCGGGGACGAGCGGAAGAGAGCTGCGCCAGCGGCTGGAGGCGCTCCGCCCCGGCATCAAGATCCTGTTCACCTCGGGGTACACGGCCAACGTCATCGCCCATCACGGCATACTCGACAAGGGCGTGCACTTCATCGCCAAGCCCTTCGGTATCACGGACCTGGCGAAGGCGCTTCGGCAACTGCTGGCAGCGGATCGAGACTCCTGACCGTCCGGTCTTCTATCGCGCCGCCGTTTGTGGGAGACTCCGCGCTTCCGTCGGCAAAGCCAGGAGGCCGAACCGCGATGCTCCCCTCGCCGTCTGCCCCAGGTTCCTTCCCCGGACCGCTGGTCGTGCTGGGCGGCGGCCCCGCCGGTCTCGCCACCGCGCTCTACGCGCACCGGGCGGGAATCCGATTCCAGCTCTTCGAGCGCTCGGCCCGCCTGGGCGGCCTCTGCCGCACCTTCGCCTGCGGTGGCCATCGCTACGACTCGGGGGCGCACCGCTTCCACGACCGGGACCCGGAGATCACCGCCGACCTCCGCGCCTGGACGGACGACAGGCTGGTGCGCGTGGAGGCGCCGAGCCGGATCCTGCACGGCGGGCGTTACACGGCCTTTCCCCCGAGCCCGCTCGACTGGCTGCGCAGTCAGGGCCTGTTCTCCGCGCTGGTGGTGGGCGGAGAGCTCCTGCGCGGGCGCCTGCGGCCGCGGCCCGAGCGGAGCTTCGCCGACCGCGCCATCAACCTCTACGGCGAGCGACTCGGCCGGCCGCTGCTCATCGCCTACTCGGAGAAGCTCTGGGGTCTGCCGGCGAGCGAGCTGTCGCCGGAGGTGGCCACCCGGCGGCTCTCCGGCCTCGGCCTCGCGGCCCTGATGCTCGAGCTGTTCCTGCCGCACCGCCGCAGCGCTCACCTCGACGGCTCCTTCCTCTACCCGCGCGGCGGCTACGGCACGATCGCGGACAGCATGGCCGCGATGCTGCCGAGCGCGAGCCTGCACCCCGACCACGAGGTGACGGGCTTCGACTGCGACGGGGGCCGCATCCGGGCGGTGCGCTTCGCCGGTCGCCCGCAGCTGGAAGTGCCGGGCCGGGTGGTCGTCACCCTGCCGCTCGGCCAGGTCGTGTGCTGGCTCGGCAGCGCGCTCCCCGACGAGGCGCGCGAGGCGGCCGCCGGGCTGCGCTTCCGCCACCTGCGGCTGGTCTTCCTGCGGCTCGACCAGGAGCGCCTCAGCGACAACGCCACCATCTACCTGCCCGACCCGCGGCTCGCGGTCTCCCGCGTGTCGGAGCCGCGCAACCGCTGGCGGCCGATGGCGCCGCCGGGGGAGACCGGGCTCCTGGCGGAGGTGCCGTGCTCGAGCGGAGACGAGCTGCACGGGCTCTCCGACCAGGCGCTCGCCGAGCGAGTGGTCGGCGAGCTCGCGGGAGTCGGCTTGATCGACTGCCGGCGGGTCCTCGAGTGGCGTCACCACCTGCTGGCGAACGCCTACCCGGTCTACGCGCGCGACTACGCGCCGCGGCTCGCGGCGTTGATGCGTGCCCTGGCCGCGGTCGGGAACCTGGACCTGCTGGGGCGCAGCGGCCGCTTCTGGTACAGCCACCTGCACGACCAGTTGCGCGCCGCCAAGGACTACGTGCGCTCGCTGGTCGCCGCGGAGCCGCGGGAGCCACGAAGGCCGAGCATGGCGGCACACATGCACAGGTCGGAGGCGAGGCTGTAGTAGGGCTTGCTGCCTTCCGCGGCCGGTCTGGGGAAGAGCCGGATCCTGAGGCTGCCCAGCAGGCTGGCCCCGGGACGGGTCCACGAGGTCGGCCGGTTGCGTTCGAAGATCAGGTGGCCGAGCCAGCAGGGAAGGACGGCGAGAAGCGGCGCCGCTGCCAGAGCGAGCCAGCTCCCTCGCAGCACGGCGGCCGCGAGCGCCAGGAGCGCCAGCACCTTCGCCAGCAGATGGAGCAGGCGGTTGAGCGGATGGCGGTGCTGCTCCAGGTACGCCTCGTAGAATGCCGCGAACGGCGTCGGGCTCGAGCTCATCGGATTCTCCCGTCTCTGCCACACCGGGGCGCGATCCCCCGATTCCGGCGGCGCGCCGCTGGCCGGAGGATCGACGCCAGAGTCGAGGTTCGGAAGATCGAGACGATATCACCCTCGGGCGCGCATCCGGCTCGCCCGGCCTCACATCCGTTCCGCCGTGGGCATGGCGGGCCGCGCGCCGCCTTCCCGGGCGAGAGCCGCCAGTGCAGCCTTCGCCGGATACTCGCGCAGCAGCGCGCCTGGCGTAGAATCCCGACCGCTCGGCGGCAGGAGGAGAGGCAGCTTGGTGAGTCGGGGCGATCGCACGAGGCTGACGGGGAGCGCCCGCGGCGCCCGCCACCCGCGCCAGAAGCTGGCCATTCTCGGCACGAGCCTCTTCGCCCCGGAGGTGGCCGACATCGTCGAGGAGTGCGGGGAGCTCGAGGTCTCGGTCTTCGTCGAGAACTGGGACCGGGCCAGGACGACGGGGACCCTCCTCGGCCGCCCGATCGTCTGGCTCGAGGACGCAGCGCCGCTCGCTGCAACCCACCTCGCCCTCTGCTCGCTCGGCACGACGAAGCGGCGCTCGTTCGTCGAGGCCGCCGCAGCGATGGGTTTCCGGTTCGCCACCGTCGTCCACCCGACGGCGCGCGTCTCACGGCGCAGCGTCGTCGGATGCGGGTCCTTCGTCAGCGCCGGCGTCGTGGTGTCGGCCCAGACCCGGCTGGGGGCCCACGTCATCGTGAACCGCGGCGTCCTGGTCGGCCACGACACCGTCGTCGGCGACTACGTCACGCTGTCGCCGGGGGCCAACATCGCCGGCGGCGTGTCGATCGGGCCGGGGACGTACGTGGGCATGGGGGCCGTCGTGCTCGACCGGATCCGCGTCGGCGAGGGGGCGGTGATCGGCGCCGGCGCGGTGGTCACCAAGGACGTCCCGGACCGGGTGGAGGTCATGGGGGTCCCGGCGCGCGTCGTCAAGGAGCTGCCCGAGGGCGGCCGATGACCGCTGAGCCGCTCATCGTCAACCTGGCGGCGACAGGAATGGTGCCGACCAAGGCCGACAACCCGGCGGTGCCCCTCGCCCCGGCGGAGATCGCCGAGGACTGTCGCCGCTGCGCCGCGGCGGGCGCCACCGTCGTCCACGTCCACGCCCGCGACGCCGAGGGGAGACCCACCTACCGCAAGGAGGTCTTCCGCGAAACGATCACCCTCATCCGGGCCGCCCTGCCGGACATGGTCGTGTGCGTGACCACCAGCGGCCGGCTCTACAAGGATCCGGAGCAGCGGGGCGAGGTGCTGGACCTCGACGGGGCAGTGAAGCCGGACATGGCTTCGCTCACCCTCGGCTCGATGAACTTCCCCCGCGAGGCCTCCGTGAACGCGCCCCGCACCATCCGGGCGCTGGCCGACCGGATGCGGGAGCGCGGCATCGTGCCCGAGCTGGAGATCTTCGACGTCGGGATGCTGGACTACGCCCACTACCTCATCGAGCGCGGGGTCCTGCGGGAGCCGTTCTATTTCAACCTGCTCCTCGGCTCGCTCGGCACCCTCGCCGCCACACCCCTGCACCTCGCCCAGCTGGTCGCCGCCCTCCCCGCGGGGGCCACCTGGGCGGCGGCGGGCATCGGCCGCTTCCAGCTCCCGATGAACGCCCTCGCCGTCGCCATGGGCGGCCAGGTGCGGGTGGGGCTGGAGGACAACCTCTTCCTCGACACCGCGAAGCAGTGCCCCGCCACCAACCTCTCGCTCGTCGAGCGGGTGGTCGGCATCGCGCGCGCGATGGGGCGCCCGGTGGCCACCTGCACCCAGGCGCGGCGGCGCATCGGGCTCGGCGACCCACCCCGCGCGTGAGCGGGCGCCGGCCGACGGTCTCCGCCTGCATCCTCGCCCACACCTCGCGGGGCGGCCTCGCCCGGCTGCTCCGGGAGCTGGACGCCGTCGTCGACGAGATCGTCATCGGGGTCGACGCCGCCTCGCAGGACGACACGCTGGCGATCGCCCGGTCGGGAGCCGACGTCGTCTTCCGCTTCGAGCACGTCGGCCCGCCGCTGCGCGCCCGCCTGCTGCCCCTCCGCCACGCCAGCGGCGACTGGATCCTCGCGTTGGACGAGGACGAAGGGCTGGACGAGGCCTTCGCCCCGGTGCTGGGCGAGCTGGTGACCGATCCGCGCTACAGCCACTACTGGTTCCCGCGCCGGTGCCTCGCAGCTCTCGCGCCGCCGGCCTACCTGCACGCCGCCCCCTGGTATCCGGACTGGCAGCTTCGCCTGTTCCGCAACCACCCCGCCCGCGTCTGGCACACGGGCCGGATCCACAGCGGCTACCGGGTCATGGGGCCCGGCGCCCACGAGGACCGAACGGCGATCCTCCACTACGAGGCGCTGGTGCTGTCGGAGGCCGAGCGCCAGGCCAAGGCCGCCGTCTACCGTGCCCTCGGCTCGGCAGAGGACTACCACTCCACGGCCGGCCGGGAGCGCAGGCCCCTCGTGCCGGGGCCGGCGGCCGGCGCGCCCCGCCCCCGGGGCCGTCCCGGTCGGCTGCTGGACGGCGTCGAAGCGGCGCCCGAGCGGCCCGCCACGCCCCCTTGGCAGGCAACCCTCGAGGCGCGGATGCCCGCTTCGGTGCGGTGCGGCGAGGCGGTCGTCGTCGAGGTCCTCGCCCGGAACACCGGGCGCCTGGACTGGTTGCCGCCGGGCTCGTCCTGGCCGCACCTGAATCTCAGCCACCACCTGCTGACGAGCGCCGGCCTCGTCGTCCGGCGAGACGGCGAGCGGATCCCCGTCCCCCGGATCGTGGCGCCCGGCGAGTCGGTCCGCTTCCTCTTCAACCTCCGCGCGCCGGAGACGGCGGGGCGCTACATCGTCGAGTGGGACCTCGTGAGCGAGGGCGAGTGCTGGTTCGCCGAGTGCGGAAGCCGGACCGCGCGGGTGGCCCTGCACGTCGGCGAGCCCGCCGTCTGAACCGCAGCCGTACGAGCCTCCTCGAGGGTTTCGCGCCCCCGGTTCGGGGGGCCTCACCCCCGCCGGGCCCGGAAGAACGCCTGCAGCAAAGCGCCGCTCTCCTCCGCCAGCACACCGGGGACGATCTCGAAGCGGTGGTTGAGCGGCAGCGTGCGGGGATCGAGGATCGAGCGCAGGGCACCGCCCTTGGGGTCGTCCGCGCCGTAGACGACGGTGGCGATGCGGGCGTGGACGACCGCGCCCACGCACATCAGGCACGGCTCGACGCTGACGCAGAGCACGGCTCCGCACAGGCGGTAGTTGCCGAGCGCCCGCGCGGCTGCCCGCAGGGCGAGGATCTCGGCGTGGGCGGTCGGGTCCACGGCACCGATCGGCTGGTTGTGACCGGCGCCGATCACGCGGCCGTCCAGCGCCAGCACCGCCCCCACCGGCACCTCGCCGGCAGCCGCGGCCGCGCGGGCCTCCTCGAGCGCGAGACGCATCAGCTCTTCGTGGGACACGCCGCTCTCCCGTCCGCCGCGCAGAATACACTCCTCCCCAGGTGCTCCGTATCGTCTCCGGCGGGCAGACCGGTGTCGACCGCGCGGCGCTCGACGCGGCGCTCGCCCTGGGACTGCCCTGCGGCGGCTGGTGCCCGCGCGGGCGCCGGGCGGAGGACGGCCCCATCCCGCCACGCTATCCGCTCCGGGAGACGCCGTCAGCGGACTTCGCCCAGCGCACGGCGTGGAACGTGCGCGACGCGGACGCGACCCTCGTCCTCACCCGCGGCCGACCTGCGGGTGGCACCGCCCTCACCGTCGCTCTGGCACGGCGGCTGGGGCGCTCGCTGCTGATCCTCGACCTCGGGCGCGACCCCGATCCTTCGGCGCTGCGCCGCTGGATCGGACGGCAGAGGGTGGCGACGCTGAACGTCGCCGGGCCACGGGAGAGCCAGCAGCCGGGTGTGCACGACGAGGCACGACGCTTCCTGGAGACGGCGCTGCGGGGGACCGGCGCGCTCCCCGGGGATCAGGACCAGTCGGGCGGCGAGTGAAGCCGGCCCAGGCGCCGCTTCTGCATCTCGTCGATGCGGCGGAGGTGCTGGCGCACCTGCGCCTCGGTCTGTGACGAGACGCCGAGC
>Ga0335070_10004180_pt1 | contig 16855 bp, 16 predicted proteins | sample Lox_Sample_13_FD_206722 | JGI IMG/M metagenome (GOLD analysis project Ga0335070, IMG submission 206722) | Soil microbial communities from Loxahatchee National Wildlife Refuge, Florida, United States - Lox_Sample_1.3 | ecosystem: Environmental > Terrestrial > Soil > Wetlands | place: USA... | reverse complement strand
AGCGCGTCAAATCCACCTGCACTACGTCGATGCGCCCGCGGTCCATCAAATCCAGGAACGATTTCCGCTCGCTCTCCTCTTCTCCGGCGGCGATGCGCACGTGCGTGGCCTCTGCCAGTTTGCGATAGCCGATGTAATCGTCGGGACGTAGCGGCTCCTCCAGCCAGAAGATGTTGTAGTCCGCAAAGGCGCGCGCGCGTTGCAGCGCAGTCTTCGAATCCCAGACCAGGCCCGCGTCGATCAGCAGGTCGGCTTCGTCTCCCAGGCCTTTGCGGCCCTCGCGCACCAGCGCGATGTCCGTCTTTTCATCCTGGCCCATCGGATCCCAGCCGAACTTCACCGCGGTGAAACCCTGATCCCGGTAGCGGCGAGCCAGTTCGCCGGTCTTCTTGGGGGTTGCGCCGAACAGCGAGCTCGCATAACAGCGGATCTTCTTATGGAATCCGCCGCCCAGCAGCTTCCATACCGGCTGCTTCAGCGCCTTGCCCTTGATATCCCACAACGCCATGTCGATGCCGCTCATGGCATGCACCCCCACGCCGCGGCGGCCGCCGTAAATATTGGCGCGGTACATCTTGTGCCAGATCTTTTCGGTTTCGAACGGATCTTCACCCACCACGACGTGCGCGAGTCCCTCCGCCGTTGTGTGGGAGAACGGGCCTTCGATCGTCCCTTTGACGGCCATGGGGTTCGAATCCACTTCCCCGATGCCCGTAATTCCTGCGTCGGTTTCGACCCGCACAATCAGAGCATCCTGGCCGCTGTCGCACTGTAGTTTGACCTCCGGCTGCCGGAGGTAGAGCGCTTCCACACGAGTGATTTTCATGGCTTGAAACTGGAATCATATCGCAGAACCGCCGCAGCCACTTCCTCCACATCGATATGCTCAAGTGACGGCCTGGCGATGACACGGACGTTAGGCCCGCGCGGCCCCCAGATGCGCGGATCGGTCGGGCCAAACAGGGCGACCACCGGCGTTCCCACAGCCGCCGCCAGGTGCGTGATGCCGGAATCGTTGCCGACATACACACGCGCTGACGCCAGCCAACATGCAAGCTCATATAGGTCGTCAATCCGTACCGCGCCTGGCAGCGGCTCTTCCGGTCCGACGCACCAGCGGATCGGCATGTGCGCCTCAAGGCGGTTCGCCAGCTCCCGGTAACGCTCCAGCGGCCAGCACTTCTTCGCACTCCCCGAAAACGGATGAATCACCGCGAAGCCGTCGTCGCGGCGTGGACAATCAATATGGGGGATGGCTAGGCCTGGTAACCCGACTTGTGCCGCAAAGAAATCTGCGGCATGAATCTGGCAGTCCTGCGGTGGCAGCGCTTGCAGAAATTCGAAAGGCAGGCCCTTGACCACCGCTCGGAATTCCGGCCGGCTCGTGCCGTACCAGGAAACGATCGAATTAAAGTTACACAGTTCGGCGGTGAGTCTGGGATTTGGCGAAAACTCCAGCATATCCAGGCCGGTAGAGGCGACCGAGCGGGTACTATGGGCGAACCGCGCCAGCGGCAGGTTCGTGGAGGCCGCCCAAACCTCTAAAAAATCAGCCTTTAGATGCTCCATCGCGGGCAGGGATAGGATAAAATCGCCAATTGCGCCCGGGCGGATGATGAGTCTTCTGGGCATCGGGAATCATCCTAATGTTGACAGACATTTAGTGGCTGGTAGAATAGGTAAAAGTAATTCCTTTTGATTCAAAAACATGGCGCAGGCAGCAGCCTCCATCTTAAAAGCGCTCGAGGGAACTGACGTTCTTTCGCGGATTGGCAACACGCCGCTGCTTCGGTTGCAGCGCCTGACCGAGAACCTGCCTGGAATCGAAATCTACGCCAAAGCCGAATATTTCAATCCTGGTGGAAGTGTGAAGGACCGCGCCGCGCTGAACATGATTTTGGACGGCGAGCAGACGGGCGCGCTGACGCACGATCGGATCATCCTCGACGCGACCAGCGGCAACACCGGGATCGCGTATGCCATGATCGCCGCAGTCAGAGGTTACCAGGTTCTGCTATGCGTGCCCGGCAATGCGTCCGTCGAACGCAAACGGATTTTGGCCGCCTATGGCGCGGAGGTCCTGTTCACCGATCCGGCCGAGGGGTCGGACGGCGCCATTCGCAAATGCCGCGAAATTTATGAAGCCGACCCGCAGGGCTACTTCTACCCGGACCAGTACAACAACCCGGCCAACTGGAGAGCGCACTTCGAAACGACCGGCTCCGAGATCCTGTATCAGACCGAAGAGCGGATTACGCATTTTGTGGCCGGACTCGGAACCAGCGGCACCTTCACCGGTGTAACACGCCGCCTGCGACGGGACATGCCCGGCGTGAAGTGCTACTCGGCGCAGCCTGCCAGCGCGTTTCATGGGATCGAAGGGCTGAAGCACATGCCCACGGCGATTGTGCCCGGCATCTACGACGAAACGCTCGCGGACGCAAACGTGGAACTTGAAACGGAGGACGCCTACCGCATGGTCCGGCGGCTGGCTCGCGAGGAAGGGCTGCTGGTGGGAATTTCGTCGGGAGCCAACGTCGCCGCGGCGCTCCGGCTGGGCCGCGAACTGCACGCCGCGGGGGAAAACGCCGTGATCGTGACCATCTTCTGCGATGGCGCCGACAAATACCTGAGCGAAAAGTTTTGGGAAGAGGAATGATTGAAATCGAAGAGCAGCCCTGGCGGCAAATGGTGGAGCACGCCCGGTCCACTTATCCGAACGAATGCTGCGGGGCAATGCTGGGAAACGTTAATGACGGGCAGAAGCGCGTGGTGGCGGCCATGCCGCTCGAAAACGCATCCGCCGGCTCGCAGCGCCAGCGCTACGAGCTGCGTCCCGAGGATCTGCTGAAGGCCGACCGCGAGGCACGCCGTCAGCAAATGGACCTGGTAGGTATTTATCACTCCCACCCCGACTGCGGCGCCTACTTCTCCGAGACGGACCTGAAAAATTCCTGCCCGTGGTACTCTTTTGTAGTTCTCTCGATCCAAAAAGGCGAGTTCGATCACGCGAACAGTTGGCTCCCCAATCCGGATCAAACCGCCGCGGATAAAGAAGAACTGGTTCACAGGTAGAATAGTCATTCATACCTGCTCTTTTCTAAGGAAACACCCATGGCGAAAGTTCTGATACCCACTCCGCTCCGGCAGTACGCGGACAAGCACGATACCGTTGATCTCGGCGGCGCGACGGTCGGCGAGGTCCTGGGCAAACTGACGACCCAATACCAGGATCTACGCCGCCAGCTTTACAGCGACGAGGGCAAGCTGCGCAGCTTCGTAAACGTCTACCTGAACGACGAGGACATCCGCTACCTGAAAAAAGAAGCCACGCCGGTTCAGGACGGGGACACGATCGCCATTGTCCCCAGCATCGCGGGCGGAGCGCCGGTGACCGAAGCGCCCGTGCAGCCAACCACGCTGTCAAAAGACGAAATCCTGCGCTACAGCCGCCACCTGATCATGCCCGAGGTCGGCATGGAGGGCCAGCTCAAGCTGAAGTCCGCCAAGGTCCTGATGATTGGCGCTGGCGGCTTGGGCGCGCCGCTGGGCATGTACCTGGCCGCCGCGGGTATAGGGCGGATCGGCGTCGTGGATTTTGACGTGGTGGACTTCACCAACCTGCAGCGGCAGGTGATCCACGGCACCAGCGACGTCGGGCGCAAGAAACTCGACTCCGCCGCCGACACCATGCACGAGATCAACCCGTACGTGCAGATCGACAAGCACGAGACGGCACTGTCGAGTGAAAACGCGCTCGATCTCTTCAAGGACTACGACATCATCGTGGACGGCACGGATAATTTTCCCACGCGCTACCTGGTGAATGACGCATGCGTGCTGACGGGGAAACCGAACGTTTACGGATCGATTTTCCGCTTCGAGGGCCAGGCGACGGTGTTCGCATACGAAGGCGGGCCGTGCTACCGCTGCCTGTATCCCGAGCCGCCACCTCCGGGACTGGTGCCAAGCTGCGCCGAGGGCGGCGTGCTTGGAATTTTGCCCGGTACCATCGGTCTGATCCAGGCGACCGAGACGGTCAAGCTCATCCTGGGTACGGGTCAGCCGCTGGTTGGCCGCCTGCTGCTTTACGACGCACTCGCCATGCGGTTCCGCGAGCTGAAGCTGCGCAAAAATCCGGAATGCCCGGTTTGCGGCGAGCACCGGACCATCACCAAGCTGATCGATTACCAGCAATTCTGCGGCATCCCACAGCACCAGCCCGCACCTGCGCCCGGCGTATCGGAAGGCGAGATCGATCCGGTTGAAGTGAAGGCGAAAATCGACCGCGGCGACCGCTTCGTGCTGATCGACGTGCGTGAACCGCACGAATACCGGATCTGCAACATCCCCACTGCGAAGCTGATTCCGCTGGGCGAGTTGCCCAAGCGCGTCAACGAGCTGAATTCGGCCGACGAAATCGTAGCGCACTGCAAAAGCGGCATGCGCAGCGCCAAGGCGGTCGACTTCCTCAAGCAGGCCGGCTTCAAGAAAGTGAAAAACATGAAGGGCGGCATCCTGGCGTGGAGCGATAAGGTCGACCCGCGGGTGCCGAAGTACTGAAGCTCGAATGCCATTCGTGAAAGTTGGATCAGCCGCCGGGCTCGGAGCCGATTCGGTGATGGAGGTTCTGGTCGGCGAGACGCCGTACGCCATCTGCAATGTGGGCGGGAAGATCACTGCGCTGAGCGGAATCTGCCCGCATCACGGGGGGCCGCTGGGGCAAGGGGCAATCAACGGTTCGAACGTCGTTTGCCCGTGGCACGCCTGGGAATGGAACTGCGCCACCGGCGAGAACGACATGGACCCTTCCAAGAAGGTCGCCACCTGTGAAGTGAAGGTAGAGGGCGGCGACATTTTTCTGAATCTTCCCGCTTAAGTGCCCGAACTTCCAGAAGTCGAAACCATTACCCGGGCGCTGGCGCCGCGCCTGGAAGGCAGAAGCATCGTCAGCGCGGAGTTCCGCTGCCTGCGCGTGTTGCGCGGCGATCCCGACGAGACCGCGGCGGGGCTCGCGGGCCGCAAGGTGCGCGGCGTCGAGCGGCACGGCAAATTCATCGAGATCAAGCTGGACGGCGGCCGCTCCTTCGTCGTGCACCTGGGCATGACCGGCAAGCTGCTCATGAACGGCTCGCCGGGAAAGCACACGCACGCCATTTTGACGCTCGATCGCGGCGCGCTGCTCTATGACGACAGCCGCCAGTTCGGACGGCTGGAGCTGAGCCAGGGGCTGCCGGAGCGCGTCGCCAAGCTGGGTCCGGAGCCGCTCGACATTTCGGTGGATGAGCTCGCGGCGCGCCTGCGCAAGCACAGAACCAGAATGAAAGCGCTGCTGGTGAATCAGAGCTTCGTGCGCGGCATTGGCAATATCTACGCGGATGAAGCGCTGTTCCGTGCCGGGATTCATCCGCTGGCCATAGCCGCACGACTGCATCCGGACCGCATCAAGAAACTGCATAAGGCCATTCGGCAGGTGCTAGGCGAGGCCATCAAGGCCGGTGGATCGTCGATTTCCGATTATGTCGACGTCGATGGCCGCCAGGGCAGTTTCCAGGTGCGGCACAACGTGTATCAAAAAACCGGCGAGCCCTGCCCGCGCTGTGGAGCGAAGATCCGCAGGATTCTGGTGTCGCAGCGGGGGACGCATTTTTGCTCGCGGTGTCAGAAGAAGTAGTACAAGACCGCTTGCTTCGCGCGCGGTTCAGTAAAGGCGTCGCAAACTCAGCTGCGACTGAAAGGAGCGGTTCCGCGCATCTCTCTTCAGGTGGCCTTCGATGTCCTCTCGGATGTTTGCGGTAGCTTCGGAGCGCTTTCGGCCCTGGGAGACAGAGCCCGGCAGAGCGGGACAGATGGCAACAAACACGCCGTCCTCGTCTTGCTCCAGATAGACGCGGTATTTCATTGGTTGACATTCTATCAGCGGGTGGAGGCATTAGAGAACCGAAAACATCGGCGCTCCGGCTATCGAGAAGGCGAACGCCGCTGTGACGTTAGTGCTTCATTGAAAGCGACGCATCTTAAAGGCGCGCACATCATCCGCGCTGAGCGCGAACCACTCACCGCTATGGCGCTTGAGCGCAAAGCGATGGTGCCAATACTCTTCGATGCCCTCAGGATCGTCTGTCTCAATGACGTGGACAGTGTCAGGCTTTTGAGGTAACTGAATGGCCAGTTCGCGAAGGCGCCTACCTACGGCGTTGGTGCGGCCGAGTTTGTAGTATTTTCCCGAGCGAAGAAGGTATACGACTAACCCGGAGGGAGCCGAGACGGTGATTGAGACGGCTCGAATTGCCCTGGGTAAGAAGCTCAACGACGGGTGCGAACTCTGGCTTGTCCTCACAGTACTTAGTGACTGCGTCGAGCAAGGCATCGCGATTGCCCCATCGCCGGAACACTAACTTGCCGGGAAACGCCGGATCCTCCTTCCGTTTGAGGTTGAGGTCCGGTTCGGTCGGGATGCGAGCCAACTCCAATGCCAGTTCCACGAATCGGCGCAAGACTATATCGTCAGGAATTTTCTGAGTTGGGTCGTTGGGTGCATATCCAGCGGCTTGCTGAAATGCGGACCACGATCGCCAGTAGCCGCCCATCCACTGATACCGTGAGATACCGGTCTCACGGGTGAAGACGCGCTCGCCTATAGGATGGCCCCCTCGCTCTTCAACCATGGTTCTGTAGGTCCGGATGATCGATTCTGCGGACGGTTTTCGCATTCAGCAAGTAGGCTCGCGCCCGACGACGCAAACCTCGTGGCAACGCGCGAGAGTCTTAATCCCCCTTGTGCCGCTAAAATCAATCCGCCGGCTTCGGGCGCGGCGTCGCGTCGCCCTGGGTCATGCCCATGGCCCATTTCACCGCTTCCAGCCACATCTGCTGGATATCGGGGCGGTCCCACACCTGGTCTTCATGTCCCAGGGACGAGTAGAAGACACGGCCCTTACCGTAGTTGCGCACCCAGGTCACGGCGAAATCCTTGTCGGTGCGATGGACGTTCTTCTTCGTCAGGTCGACGGAGTTGGGGTCCAGGCTCATCAGCACGCGTACGCGGTCGCGCGAGTAGTTCTTGAACTGATAGATCTCGTCGGTGATCTCGAATGACGGCGGGAAGTGCTTGGTGGCGGGGAAATCCCGGTCCTCCACGTTAACTCGCACCTTCTGGTGCCACGGATGATCGTTGAAATAGCCGCCGATCAATTCCCCGTACTCCGCCCACTTATAGAACGTGTCTGTTGCGGAATGCGTGCCCAGGAAGCCCTTGCCGTCGTCTTTCACGAACGAGAGCAGCGCGGCTTTCTGCTCATCGTCCATGGGCAATTCGCCGGTGGTGTAGAACATCACCGCATCGAAGTAATCGATGTTCTTGGCGTTGTTTCCCAGCTTCTTCTTGGTCAGCAATTGCACGTCGGTGCGGATGAACGTATCCCAGAGGCCGGACTGCTGGCCGATCTTCTCGATGGTGGCCAGGCCATGAGAAATCGAATCGTGCTGAAACCCTTCCGACATCCCGACGGCCAGCAGCCTTTTGCGTTTCGTCTGCTGCGCCTGCGGAGAAGCAGTCACGGAGAAGATCAATACCAGGACGGCAATCAAAGCGCATTTTTTCATGGGGAGAATCCTCGCAGAAATCATCTCACCGGGAATGTGCCCGCGCAAGTTGCCCGATTCCCGGGGCACAAGTGCGCTATCATAAGCTGCGTCGGTACTAGTGCACAAATTTATCAGCCGCGGGATCTGGGGCGCCTGGCTACTCTGCGGCGCGCTCGTTTCAGCCTCGCTCGACAGCGTGCCGGATTTCCCCGCTGTCATCAAGCAGGCAAGCGCAAGTCCGGCATTTCAGCTCGACAGCCACGTCGGCCCGGCCAGCCGCGCGCATCACACTGTCCCAGCCGGCGCCGTTCCCGTTCTTCCAGCCGCATGGCATTGGCAATCGTTCCCTCCAGCAGTTGAGGGCGTGCCTTTACGCGGCAATCTGGGATCCTCCCTTCGACGCGCATCAGATTCGTCACCTCCCCTGTTTTACGTCTAAGTCCATAAGGTTCCGTTCTGCCGTACGTGCTTTTTCTGTATCTCCCTCGGGCTCCAATGCGTCGGTGTATGTGTGCGCGCCATGCAGCAGGATTCGTATTCAGACACACAATTCATAGAGAGTGAAAAATGAAACCGATCAACTTCGTACAGTCATGGGGAAAAATCCTGCGCGGCAAAATCCCGTTGCTCTCGATCGAGATTACGAGAGAGTGCCCCTTATCGTGTCCAGGCTGCTACGCCTATGGAGAATCTCACCTGGCGGGCGGAGCCCAACTCAGGGACTTGAGCGATCTGCGAGGCGACGCTCTGGTCAGGGGCATCGTGGGGTTAGTGGAGCAGCACGACCCCATTCACGTCTCGCTGGTCGGCGGTGAACCGCTGGTTCGGCACCGGGAGTTGAGCAAGGTTCTCCCCATCCTCAGCCGGCTGGGGACAAATACCATGGTCGTCACCAGCGCCGTCATCCCAATTCCGGCCGAGTGGAACACCTTGCCTCGCGTGACGGTTGTGGTGTCCATTGACGGATTGGCGCGAGACCATGATGTGCGGCGCAAACCCGCCACCTACGAGCTCATTCAGCGGAATATTGCGGGCCGGAGAGTCAATGTCCATTGGACCGTGGTGCGAGCGCACATGGAGCAGCCCGGTTACCTGGATGAGTTTCTCGCATTCTGGAGTTCTCGCGCGGAAGTGAACCGCATCTGGCTCAGCGTCTACACGCCGCAGCGTGGCGAGCAGACCGCAGAAATGCTCACGCCGGAGGACCGCCAGAGTCTGGCGGACCAGCTTCCCATGCTTGCGCGCCGGTATCCCAAGCTGCTGCTCCCCGGTGGAATGGCGCGAGCTTTCCTTCACCCACCGTCGAGTCCCGCCGATTGCATTTTTTCCCGGATGTCGATCAACTATACAGCGGATCTGCAGACGCAGGTTGAACCGTGCATCTTCGGAGGCGATCCGGATTGCACTCAGTGCGGCTGCTCGATCAGTGCCGGGCTTCACTGGGTGGGCGGTTTGCAGGTAGCCGGGCCGTTGCGCGTCCGCCATCTGGTGTACTCATCCATGGCTGTCGGTTCCCTGGTACGCCGGCTCATTCCACATCGCGCCCGATTTCCGAGATGGTCCCCAAACCCGCAACCGGCAGCGACACTGGTTCAAATCGACTCCAGTAGACCAGTCCCGGATTTCTCATCGGCTGGTGAATCGGACGAGGCGCCGAGGCCCCGAGATCTCGCTTAGCTACGCCAGCGTTCGTCCCAACAGCCGCTCCAGAATGCGCAGCGGGGCACGCGCCGGATCCTGCATGGCGTTCACGGGGAGATAGAATGTCTGCTCGAAGGCGAACTGGCCGGACATAGCGGCGTGAGAGACAGCATCGGTGTAGCAGGCCCAGGTCGAGCCGGGAGGAAAAGCGATCTCAGTTTGGGAAACCGAGGATTGATAACTCTGGTCGGCCTTCATTGCGTCGTGAATGCCCAGCATGAAATGGTCGTAGGGAGTCCTGCGTTCTCGGGTGACGTGCAGGAACCGGAGTAGCCAGGATGATCCGGGAGCGGGCGGCCGGAGGCGCGGCAGGAACGTTCGCGCCACCTGTTCGAAGGGCTCGCCGGCGCGCCACAAACGGGCCGCGCCTCCCACGTTGGCAAAGAGCCGGAGAATGCGCCGTCCCTGCATGGGGCGCGAGGGAAATGCGTCCACGTGCAGGCGTGTATCGTCCTTCCGCCAGGAACTGGAGCGCCCGGCAATCTCCGCCGGACGGAAGCTGGCCAGCCCGAGCCGGAGGCTGTCTCGATAGCCGGGGCAGAGAGCGAGGATCGTATCCCGGGCCCAATCGGAGAACCGGCGCAACATCTGCTGCAACTCGTCGCGCTCAGCGCCGGTGGCTCCGGTTCCGTGCAAGACCCCGGTTTGCGTGTTGAGGCTGATGTTCTTTGACTTGCCACTGAGGCAGGCTGGAGAAAGAAAGCGGCGCTCGGCATCGGTCAACTCGAAGGCCACGCGCGGAGCAAAGAGGATACTGCCCTCTTCGAGCGCGGCCATGGGCTTCGACGCGGGTGTGGGAGGCGGCCAGTCTGTGAGTTCGACCAGGGTTTCCATATCTACGTCTTCATTACGCGCCGCAATGTGTACGCGGCCGGATTAATGTTGTCATGCTCCAGCCGTTTCCAGTCGTCATTGATGTGGATCAGTTTGCCGCTGACGTGATTGGACCGCTCGGTGGCCAGAAACAGCGCCAGTTGAATCTGCCTCTCCGCGGAAGCGCCGCCGGTCAAGCGCACGTGCTCGGCTTCGTCAAGATCCTTCGATCCCGCACGGGCGCCCGCCTGGATGATCTCATCGGTCATGCTGGTATAGGTGCCGCCTGGCGAGATGGCGTTCACCTGCACATTATGATCGCGCACTTCCTCGGCCAGCGTTTCCACCAGGCGGACCACCGCGGCTTTCGAGGCTGCGAAAACCGCGAAATTCGGCCGTGCGTCCGCCTCACCCGGGCCGCTCAGCACAATAATCTTTCCCGACCGCCGCTCCACCATCTGCGGCAGCACCGCGCGGCAGGCGTGCATCACGCCGAGGACATTAGTATCCAGCACGTCGGCCCACTTGCTGGGCTTTTCTTCGGCAAACGGTCCGATCGGACCCACCACCGCAGCTCCGGCGATGAGCACTTGTACGCCGCCGAACACTACGCGCATCCTGTCCACGGCCGCGCTGAGCTGCTCGAAATCCCGGACATCGGCGCGGATGCGCAGCGCGGCTCCGCCGGCGTGTTCGATCTCGAGCTTGGTGGCGTCGAGTTCGGCCTGGCTGCGCGAGAGCAATCCCACGCGAGCGCCGGCGTGCGCAAAGCCCAGAGCCAGGCGCTTGCCGATCCCACGCCCTGCCCCGGTGATCAGAACGCCTTTGTCTTTGAGTGTCCGCAAGCGTCTATTCTACGCGCGTATCGAAGATTCCGGTTTCCACCCTCCCGGCGCGCTTCACCTGAACGAAAATCCGGTAGTTGCCGGGCTGCGGGAAGCCATAAGGAAAGGAAACCTCAGCCGGGAGTGCCATACTGTGCATGGCATGCATGCCGTGCATTCCACCGGCGTCTCCGCCGCTCACCTGAGCCTGCGCCATGGCGACCGCGGGCATGGGCGCGGAACCGGAGGGATGCACGTGCGCAAATACCTGGAAGTCGTCGCGCACGAACGCCGCATGGCCGGGCATGCCCATGTACACTTCCAGGTCTTCGGCGGGTTTGCCGTTTGCGTTCTCCACGCGGAAGCGAAAAAGCTCGGCGCGCCTGGATTTGAACGGCGCCGTTTCCCGCATCCATACCATGCGGTACCCGTCCGCGATCGGCGAGACCGTGCGGTTGAACTCAGCTTGCGCTACCGGCAACCCGGCGCCTGCCGCGTCATCAGGTCCGGGCGGCGCGCCCGGAGCGATCTGCGGAATTTCGATTTCGGCGGTGCCGGTTTCAGGGATGCCGTTTCCGTGCACGATGTCGGCAAATAGCCGGTACCGCCCCGCGGGCATGATGGGTAGATTCATCCGAAACGTTCCCGGTTCGGTTTGATCGGGATGCAGATGCCAGACACGCTCCATCGACGGTGTGCTGATTACGTACATGTGCATCAGGTGGCCGTGATCGGGAAGCAGGTCATCCATCTTGGTAAACCGTAAGAAGATGCCGGTATCCTGCAGGTGCAGCAACAGCCGCCCGCCGGGTTCCACCGTCGCCGACATGTCGATCGGTCTGTAAATGTTCTGTGCGTAATTGTTGGCTTCGAAGTTCCACCACTTGTTGCCGAGATAAACAGCTCCGCACACCAGAATCAGCGTGATGGCCATGATGATGGCAGCGCGTTTGCGGTTTTTTGCCGCGGGTTCAACTCCGGGCTCGAGTTGGGCTTCCCGCACGCCCGCTCCCACGATGCTCACGATTCCCACCATCAGGAATACCATCAGGCCGAGCAGTCCCGCGCCCAGCTCTTTTTGCATGGTGGATGTCCGCATGGCCAGCGCGGGAACCGGGACCGACATTTCGCCCGCGCCGCGCGCTCCTTCGGCCCGCACGCGCACCTGCCAGGAGCCGAACCGCATCATCCACAGGCTGCCGGTGTAGAATTGCGGATCGTCCTTGGAGCGGTGGGCGACGTCGGACGTGGGGGCGAACCTGGCTCCCGGGCCTTGCAGCGGCAACGGAACGACGCGCACTTCGCTGACGTCGTTGGAAGTGCTACGTACCTCGACCTCAGCCACGCCGGGAATCACCACGGGCGGGCGGATCGTGACCAGCAGCCGGTAAGGGCCGGCGTTGCCCTCGTAAAACACGTCGGGGCTGCTAACGTGCGCGCAGGCGATCGCCGAAGTGAAGAGCGACAGCAGAAGTAGGCGCAATGGAATGCTCCTCAACCTTCAGCGGCGGATGCGCCGCATCCAGTTCCCCCATCCGAAGCCCAGGCGCGTGGTCAGCATTGCCAGCCCCAGCGCCGCCGCCATTTCTGTCCAGAACTGTCTGCTTGTCTTCTCCACCTGGAAAAAGATGTGACGTACGTAGTAATCATCAGGCCGAAGATTGTAATCGAAGTAGTTCGTGCCGAAAATCCAATTGCGGCTGGCGGGGCTCATCAGGAAGCTGGCGAACGGCCATTGCACCGCCACAATCAAGCAGAGAAAAACAACGCCTGAGGCCACCGACTGCTGCCACAGTTTCCAGTTTGCGGTGTGGGCCCATAGCCAGTCCAGCGCCAGCGCCGGCACAATCAGCAGCAGCGGAAATTCCGGAGGGATGAAGTGCGTGACGTTCTGGTACACCGGCCCGAGCTTCGGCGTTGCCGGGAACAGCGGTAGAATCCAGACGCAGCCGATCAGAAACAGACTGTAAATTCCTATCACGATGCTTGCGGCCCATCGGCGTCCCGACGCCCTGGACACGGCGGCCAGAATCCCGGGTATGGCGATAGCCAGTACGCGATACGGAAAAGCGCTGTGCATGTAAAGCCGGAACTCATACTCGAAGATCAGGATCATGATGCAAACCACGATCATGGCGCTGACGTATAGGAACAGCCATTCAAGCTTGGCCCTTGCCTGGTCCGTCACACGATTCATCTGCCCCAGAATCAGGATAAGAGCGCCCAACTGCACTCCCACCATACCTGTGATCAGCAGCACGTGAGGCGGGCTGAGAATCTTGACGTCCAGGCCATACGCGTTGTGCCACCAGTCATCAAACGGCGCCGAGGTGATCATGGCGATTCCACCCCATGCGGCGATGAACGCACCCAGCGGGCCGCGGAATCCCCAGATCTTGACCGACGCGTCTTTGAGCGGCGAATGCGCGTTGAATGTCGTCGACAGAATCAGATAGCCGCACGACACCCCGGCCAGAACGCCGCACATGTAAATCGCAATGTGCGCGGGCGTCCAGAAGGTGTCCCGGCCGATGGAACGGTGCCAGGAAATGTCCCAGTGCGTGCCGACCATCGCAGAGGTTACCGCAATAACAGAACACCATACGTACCAAGGGATTGCGGCGGTGTCGGCGGCGGCGCGATCAACCGGGCGCGCGGACACGGATGCAGGGAACGATATGCTGCCTGCCATATCAGCCTCCAGTATCTTTGAATTATACGTTAGGGGCCTTCGGCAAGGTCCGTGGAAACCTGAGAATCCGCCGCCCGCTCGAACACTGTTCTTTACGAATCCGACTTCTTTGGGCTTCGGACCATGCCGAAAAATCGACTAGAGTCTTCACGACGCTGGCTTTTATTGCTCATACTTTCCTGGATCTCAAATGCCCTGGTGACTCCCTTGCTGGCCGGCGATCTGGGCGACCATGCTGAGTATGTAGGCGGCACCATCTCCGTACTTGCCAGCAAGACCGGGGGCTTCATCGATACGCGCCACGATGATGTCTTCCTTTTTCAGACCAAGGGGATCACCGTGCAGATCCCTTACAACAAAATCAACGAACTCGAGTACGGGCAGCGCGTTGGCCGCCGTTATGCCGAAGCCATCCTGATTTCGCCCGTGTTTTTGCTGAGTAAGACGCGGAAGCATTTCCTCACAGTCGGATTTATTGATGATCAGGGCCGCCAGCAGGCCATGGTTTTTGAGGTTGGCAAAAACGAAGTGCGTACCATGCTGGTGGTTCTCGAAGCCAGGTCGGGCCGGAGGATCGAGTACCAAGATGATGACGCCCGCCGGTCGGGAAAGGGCTAAAAAGTGCTACTTCCTTTGCTGCTGATGGCCACGATGGGGATGGAACAACCGGAAACCAAGCCGGCTACGGCACCTGCGCCGGTCGAAGAGGAAACTCTCGCGCAATTGTTAACGGTGCGGCGCGTGTACATTGATCGCCTGTCGGGCGGTGAGACCGCTGGGCAGATGCGCGATATGATCGCGGCCAGCCTCCAGAACGCCAGACTGTTCGTGATCACCGAAAATCCGGATCGCGCCGACGCCATCCTGCGCGGGTCGGCCGAGGACCTCGTGTTTACCGACATCCACTCCTCGAGCGACAGCATCCATGCGGATGCCCATTTCGGCTACAGCGACGGGGATTCAACCTACAACAACAGCGGCGGCTACGGAGTTGGCGGGCACTCCAGCAGTACGCAGCGCGATCAGCGCAGCCGGAACGGGGGCATGAGCGTGGGCGACAGCGAATCCACCCACAGCGTGGAGCGAAAGCACGAAGCCGTGGCCGCCGTTCGCCTGGTGAGCAAAGACGGCGACGTCATCTGGTCCACCACGCAGGAAAGCCTGGGTGGAAAGTTCCGCGGCTCGAGTGCTGATGTCGCCGACAAGATCACCAAGAAGCTGCTCGAAGATTACGAGCGCGCCCGGAAGTTACAGAAGTAAATCTTCCCTCCATTTGCCGGAAGCCGGGCAAGAATGCCAAGCTGTTAGTAAATGCTTGAAGTCCGGCAACCGGCTCCGGCAGATGTCCTCTCCGGCTTCGATCCCCTCGTCGTCGAATGGTTCAACAGCCGCTTTGCAGGCCCGACAGAACCGCAGGTGCTCGGCTGGCCTGAAATTCGTGCGGGCAACGACGTCCTGATCTCGGCGCCCACCGGTTCCGGTAAGACGCTCGCGGCGTTCCTGATCTGCCTGGACGGCTTGGTGCGCCTGGCGCGCAGTGGATCGCTGGCGAATGAGACTGCCGTTGTCTACGTCTCGCCGCTCAAAGCGCTCAGCAACGACATTCGTAAGAATCTGGAAACGCCGCTGGCGGAGATCCGCGCTTTCGCTGCTGAACAGGGTATCACGTTGGCGCCGATTCGCACGGCGGTGCGCACCGGCGACACGCCAATGTGGGAGCGGCAGCAGATGGGCAAACAGCCGCCGCACATCCTGGTGACCACACCGGAATCGCTCTACATTCTGCTCACTGCCGAAGGCTCCCGGCGCATGCTGCGCACCACGCGCGGTGTCATCGTGGACGAAATCCACGCCATCGCGGACGACAAGCGCGGCTCACATCTGGCGCTGTCGCTGGCGCGGCTGGATGCGCTGGTCGAAGGCCCCAAGCCGCAGCGCATCGGGTTGTCGGCAACGGTCAAGCCCATTGAAGATGTCGCGCGTTTCTTGAGCGACCGCGCGCGCATCATTCACATAGGCCACCGCCGCGCCATGGAACTGGCGGTCGAAGTTCCAAAGGACGAGCTGAGCGCCGTCACAACCCACGAGATGTGGGCCGAGATTTACGACCGCGTGGCCGAGCTGATCCGCGCCAACCGCACGACGCTGGTGTTCGTGAACACGCGACGGCTCGCTGAGCGAGTATCTCATGCGCTTTCCGAACGGCTGGGCGAGGATGCCGTGTTGCCGCACCATGGCAGCCTCTCCCGCGCGTTGCGGTTTGACGCGGAATCGCGGCTGAAGAACGGCGAACTGCGCGCCGTGGTGGCCACGGCATCGCTGGAATTGGGCATCGATATCGGCACGGTCGACCTGGTTTGCCAGATCGGATCGCCGCGCTCCATCGCGGTCGCATTGCAGCGCATCGGCCGCTCCGGCCATTGGGTGGGCGCTATGCCCAAAGGCCGCCTCTTTGCCACCACGCGGGACGAGCTGATTGAGTGCGCTGCGCTCGTGCGCGCTATCCGCGCTGGTGAACTCGACCGCCTGGAGATTCCGCACAACGCGCTGGACATCCTGTCCCAGCAGCTTGTGGCCGCGGCCGCGACTCAGGACTGGCGCGAAGACGACCTGTTCGCAATGGTGCACAGCACCGATTCGTACCGAAATCTCCCGCGCGAGGATTTCGACGCGGTGGTGGCCATGCTGTCCGACGGCATCGCCACGCAGCGTGGGCGTAGCGGGACGTTTCTGCATCGCGACCAGATCAACGGCCGCGTGCGAGGGCGTCGCGGCGCGCGGCTGGCAGCCATCACATCCGGCGGAGCGATTCCGGAGACGGCGAACTATCTGGTGGTCGCCGAACCCGAAGGGAAAACGGTGGGAACGGTCGACGAAGACTTCGCGGTCGAGAGTCTCGCCGGCGATGTCTTCCTGCTGGGAACCACTTCCTGGCGCATCCGGCGCATAGAGTCGGGACGCGTTCGCGTGGAGGATGCCCGCGGCGCCTCGCCCTCCATTCCTTTCTGGCGCGGAGAAGCGCCCGGACGCACCGCCGAGCTTTCACGCGAAGTCTCAAGTCTGCGGGAAGAGATCGTCAGCCGCCCGTGCACCGAGGCTATCGATTTTCTGATGCGCGAATGCGCCCTGGAGCGCCTCGGAGCCGAGCAAGCGTTCGACTACTTAGCTGCCGGCAAAGCCACGCTGGGCGCCATGCCCACCCATGCGACGGTGATTGCCGAGCGCTTTTTCGACGAGG